>Ga0208819_1000042_pt1 | contig 144446 bp, 139 predicted proteins | sample June2015DPH_11_1_3_FD_184707 | JGI IMG/M metagenome (GOLD analysis project Ga0208819, IMG submission 184707) | Peatland microbial communities from SPRUCE experiment site at the Marcell Experimental Forest, Minnesota, USA - June2015DPH_11_150... | ecosystem: Environmental > Terrestrial > Soil >...
TCCGTCCGATACACACTGTGTCCTGATACTCGTGTCTCCATGCATACATTATACCCTATCGCCGCCGCTCTCATTCACCCACGGGCAAGCCCGTGGAACTCTGCCCTACGGGCCGATTAGAACATCACTGAGCCAACCATGGATATAGGCAAAAGGGATCAAGTCATCTCTTGGCTCTTTGGGTTGACCAAAGGAAATTTTTCTATCTACAGTACATTAATGATAAGAACGCTTGAAAAATAATATGGAGTCCCTAATTTCCCCTTAACTTCGCCCCCTCTCCCATAGTTTGTATTTTAAACCACGCCTAAAGTTTTTGGAAGTGAGAATTTCAAAGAAATCGCATTCTCATCTCAAGATCGAATCGGAAGGAAAAGATTTTTTGCGGGAAAGACTCTGTATGCTCTTAGGAAAGATTGATGATTCGGGGATTAATCAAGCACATTCTGCACGAACATCCCAATTTCAAGAATGGAAGAAAAATACTTTATTACGACTACCCGACCCGAAGTCGTGGCAAAGAAACCCGACCGAGGTGGGGATTGTGTCACGGCAACTGCCTCAGAAATTCCGCGACATACGGTCCCCACAACGCTCCCTTTGACTGGTTCTGATGGCCCAGGGTCTTGCCTCCCGGGGGAATGAGAATAGAGCTACCCTTCATCACCCTCGGCATCTTACGTTCCATGACCTTGAGCTCAGACGGATTGAGCAAATCGTCTGCAAAGTTGATCGCGAGGAATCTCGCCTTGATCTTCTCGAGGTCAGGCCCTGGGTTGTAGTCGGCTGAGGCTTCCCAGCGATACAGGTAGTCGTTGGCGTCGAGGCACTTCGCACTTTGCACGATCTGGTCATAGTACGCGTTGGCCTTCTCGCGGGTCGGCGCGATCTCCTGCAAATGAATGGCGCTGTCCACCATGAGTGTGAAGATGGGGACGATGGAGGCAAAGCGAGTCGGCGGTGTTGTGTAGTTGCCGCCATTCCAGTCAGGGTCGTTGCGGATTGCCTCCACAATGACCCGCCGCCAGAGTAGGTTTCTTCCGGAGATCTCCACGGGTTGGCTCGTAATGGCAACCGCGCCGTCCATCATGTCAGGGTAGCGCGTAGCCCAAAGCCACGTATGCATTCCGCCCATCGAGGTACCAAGGATCAGCCGAAGGTGTTTAATACCAAGACCTTCAGTGACGAGTCGGTATTGAGCGTCCACCATATCGCGATAGCCGTAATGAGGAAACTTGGCCTTTAGGCCGTCACTGGGTTTCGCGGACCGGCCCAGGCCTATGCTGTCAGCAAGAATAAGATAGTATTTGCCGGCATCGAGCGGCTGCCCTTCTCGGAAGAGCGCCTCGGTGAGCGATGGTGCAAGCCAGTTCGCGCCCGTGCCTGTTGTGCCGTGCAATAGGAGCACGGCATTGGTGATGTTGCCAGAGGAATCTCGCTGTGGTGTGCCGAAGGTTGTGTAGGTAAGCTTCAGCTCCGGCAGGGTTTCGCCGCTTTGAAACCGGAAATCAAGTGCAACAAAAGTGCCCTCCTGCCGCTTTGGCAGCGGCCGCACCTCCTCTGCGCCGTTGGCAAAAACTACTGGGCCGAACATCGCAAAGGCAAGAAAGTAGACAAGACAATACGTTCTCATGGCTGCTCCTTTCCCATTATTTGTCAGCGGCTTTGTCGAAATAGCTCGATTGAACATTAAAGTTTCGAAACTGCTTCCTTGGTGCATTGCGAACGCGCATTGTATATAGGACATAAGGTCATGTCTTGAAATATCACTTTCTGCTTACTGCTGCCTTCGCTATCACCTTGCTGACGGTAGTATAATGAATTCGCAAAGAATGCGCAATCTCTATCAGAGTATATCCATGACCCATGTGAGCAGCATTGATGCTGATATCTATCAAAGTCCCAAAGCTTTTCTCGTTTTAGTTATCCGACCATCATGGGTAGTGTTGCGAACCACTAATTATGGTTTTGAATATACACCGGACTCAAACTTTTTGGAAGTTAAAATTTCAGGAAACTCTCCAATTGACAACACCCTCGAAAAAGAATAAACAAAAGAAGGGTTCAAGGGGCAACCCAATTGCGGAATATAGAATTCGGAAGGCGGAATGATAAATCCTTATTCTGAGGAACCTTAGAATCCTTTTTATAGACTAAACCAGTGAAAAATCAGCCGAAGATCACTGTGGGGATTATGGACCGGCAGACCGAAATCTTCGGTCGTCTGGATGGAAATTTCCGCGGGGATGGATTCGGTCCTGTATCAGGCCGGTTTTCAGCAAAGGCTACGGCGGGAATGATCGTACTCACTGGTGAGGCCCATCATGAAATCTGCCGTTCTCCATTGATCAGGCTTACAGGACTTAAAGATTCGACCTTCAAATTATTTAACGTCACCATTGGAAGCCGCTTCCACTGGGAGAGGAAAGAAGATCAGACCTTTCAAGGGAACCTAATCCTTCAGGCTCGCAATGACGGAACGATCATTGCTATCAATGAAATTCCCCTGGAGGATTACCTCACAAGTGTGATCTCCTCGGAGATGAATGCTGAAGCTCCCATAGAATTTCTGAAGGCTCACGCAATACTATCCCGAAGCTGGCTTCTGGCTGGCCTCGGTCGTAGGGAAAAAACAAAAGAAACATCCACAAGGGTGAGGAAGATCATTGAAAAGGAAGGAGAGGTGATACGCTGGTATGACCGCGAGGACCACGACTTCTTTGATGTCTGCGCTGATGACCACTGCCAGCGCTACCAGGGCATCACGAAAATCATATCCAAACAGGCCGAAGAAGCTGTCCGGGAAACCCGCGGAATGGTGATCACCTATCAGGATAAAATCTGTGATGCCCGATATTCCAAGGCTTGCGGAGGATTAACAGAAGAGGTCGCGTCGGCCTGGGATGATAAACAAATCCCTTATCTAACAAGTGTTTCGGACGCATCAATCCCTAATCGTCCGATCAGGACGGAGGAAGAAGCTTCTGCCTGGATCCTTTCAGACCACGAGGCCTACTGCAACACAAAAGACGAACGTCTTCTCGAAAAAATCCTTCTTGACTATGACCGCGAGACAAAAAGTTTTTTCCGCTGGACGATAGAATATTCCAGGGAAGAACTTGAAGAGATTTTACGAGAAAAATCGGGTTTTGATTTCGGAACTCTGAAGGAAATCGTACCCCTTAGCCGTGGCCCTTCAGGCAGGATCTCGCGGTTGAAAATCGTCGGTTCGAAGAAAAACATTATCGTGGGAAAGGAGCTCGAAATAAGGCGCTGGTTCTCCCGTAGTCACCTTCTCAGCAGTGCATTCGTTGTGAAGGTGAAATATAATCCTCACGGGGAAATTGAGCGATTTACCATTCATGGTGCCGGCTGGGGACACGGCGTGGGACTCTGCCAGATCGGCGCTGCTGTCATGGCCACCAAGGGATTTTCAACAGAGGAAATCCTGAAGCATTATTTTTGGGGCATAGAAATAAAGAAGTTCTATTGATAAAGAGGATGGTTGGAATAATGGAATGGTGGAATAATGGGAAAAGAGTAAAAAAGTGAAAGAGCATGGTCTCTTCTTTTTGATTGTGGGTTAAACCAATATTCCAATATTCCATTTTTCCAGTATTCCAGTGGCAAGAGTATGTTAAAACAGAAACCGACATCGCGAAATCCTTGGGCCTGGGTTCCCTCTTTGTATGTTGCCGAGGGAATTCCTTACATCATGGCGATGACGGTTTCGGTGGTCCTCTATAAGCGTCTTGGCATCTCAAACACCGACATCGCCCTTTACACAAGCTGGCTCTATCTCCCCTGGGTCATCAAGCCGCTTTGGAGCCCCTTTGTCGACCTATTCAGGACGAAGCGCTACTGGATCCTTCTGATGCAGCTCCTCATCGGGGCGTCACTGGCCTGCATTGGGTTCTTCATCCCGGCTGCCCGGTTCTTCCAGTATACCCTTGCCTTCTTCTGGCTTATGGCTTTCAGCTCGGCAACCCATGACACCGCCGCCGACGGCTTTTATATGCTGGGCCTCCCGGAGCATCTCCAGGCCGCCTTTGTTGGGGTGCGAACGACCTTCTACCGCATCGCCATGATTGCGACCCAGGGCGGGCTCGTCATCTTTGCAGGCTTTCTTGAAGGAAGCGGTCATGATATCCCGCAAGCATGGTCCATCACCTTCTTTGTGGCGGCTGCCGTCTTTGCAGCCCTCTTCCTTTATCATTTTTTTGTTCTTCCCTATCCGGCTACGGACCATCCAGCTAAGCCCAACCCTTCGACGTCCTTCACTCGGGAATTCTTCCACATCTTCGGCCTCTTCTTCAGGAAAAAGGGTATCGTCACCATTCTTGCTTTCTTTCTCTTCTACCGACTCGCGGAGACCCAGCTCATCAAGATCATAGCACTCTTTCTGCTCGACCCACGTTCAAAGGGCGGACTGGGGCTCACCACCTCAGAGGTGGGAATCATCTACGGCACAGTAGGTGTCATTGCACTCATGCTGGGAGGGCTTCTTGGCGGGTATGCCATTTACAGAAAAGGGCTCAAATTCTGGATCTGGATCATGGTCTGCGTTATGCATCTACCGGATTTCGCCTTTGTCTATCTCTCGCAGGCCATGCCTGAGAATTTCTATTTGATCAACCTCTGCGTTGCTGTGGAGCAATTCGGTTACGGCTTTGGCTTTACGGCCTACACGATGTTCATGATCATGGTATCGGAGGGAGATTATAAAACGGTCCACTACGCCATCTCCACGGGGATCATGGCCCTGGGTATGATGGTGCCGGCTATGGCGAGCGGCTGGCTCCAGGAGCAGCTGGGCTATCAGAACTTCTTTCTCTGGATCATGGCCGCAACGATCCCGGGGTTCATCGTGACAGCGCTGGTGAAAATTGACCCGGAGTTCGGAAAGAAAGAGACATAGGGATTTTGAATAATGGAATAATGGAAAGGAGTGTTCTGCGAGAGACTCACATCTAAGTGAGGCATTAAATTGAAAGGACGACGATTCAAGACAGCCTTCATCCTAGCGGCAGGGTTGGGGACACGGCTTCGGCCTCTGACGGAGCGATGCCCGAAGCCTCTCCTGGAGATCGGAGGACGTCCCATTATCACCTACGCGATGGATCATCTCCTGAAAGTTGGCGTGGATTGCTTCATCGTGAACACCCATCATTGCCCGGAAGTCTACTCGAAGAAATTTCCTGACAGGTTATGGCGCGGTGTGCCCATAATTTTTCGCCATGAACCAATCCTTCTGGACACGTCAGGGGGACTGAAAAATATTGAAGATCTCCTGGATGAGGACAAGGCCATTCTTTGCTACAACGGCGATGTGATGACCGATCTTCCCTTGCAGCGGCTCCTTGAAGTCCATGAACAGAAGCGACCCGAGGTAACACTTGCCCTGAGAAGCAGCGGTCCTCTTCCGAATGTGAACATCAATGAGGCTGGTGAGATCTGTGATCTTCGGCACACCCTGGGAAACCCGGGAATTCAAAGCTGCCAATTTACTGGCATCTATGCTGTGGAGACATCGATCCTTCAGTTTCTTGAAGCCGGCAAAATCGAATCCATCATTCCCGCCTTTATCAGAAGAATCGTTGGAAAACCGGGATCTATCCGGGGAATCGTCATAGACGAAGGCGAGTGGCACGACATCGGTTCCGTCGAAGCCTACAAAAATCTGAAAGCCAGAAGATAGTTGGAATGTTGGAATATTGGTAATTTGGTCTATCCGATTTCTTTAGTTTCTTTAGTTAACTAAATGAACCAGAGAAACAAGAGAAATCAAACCACCGTCCTTCGGGCATTCCATTATTCCAATTGGAAATGTGGGACGATGACATCACAGGAAGACATGATCGATTTTAGCCGAGAGGCCCTGGGCCTTTCAGAGTCCGTCTCGATAGAACTTTCTCCCTTTGAGGGGAGAGGTTCGGACCGGACTTTCTTCAGGCTGAAATGGAACCGCAAGGATTCAGCCATCCTGCTCCATTACGATCCGAAGCGTGTAGAGAACACATACTATGCAGACATTGGGACATTTCTCCGTGACATCAATGTCCCGGCACCCCGACTGATCCGCCACGATCCAGCCGGCTGTCTCATCATGATGGAAGACCTCGGAGATACGGACCTCTGGTCTCTCAGAAAAACTCTCTGGGAAACTCGACGAACCCTTTACCAGAAGATTCTTACCATCGTGCACAGACTTCATTCCTTCCCTGAAAAGGATTTCCCTTCGGGGCGTGTGAGGCTCATGGAGGATTTTGGTCCTGATCTCTATCGCTGGGAGCGGGACTACTTCAGAAATCATTTTGTCAGGGATGTCTGCGGGATTGAACTTAAGCCTTCCTTCGAACAGGAACTCGAGGCAGAGCTTTCCAGCCTGTCAGAACGTCTTGCAGGAACAAGGCGCTCTCTCGTGCACCGGGATCTTCAATCCCAGAACGTGATGATTCGTGATGAAGAACCCTTCCTCATCGACTTTCAGGGAATGCGCTTTGGAAGCCCCTTCTACGATCTTGGCTCGCTCCTCTGCGATCCCTATGTCGATTTTTCCAACAGTGAGTGTGACGAACTCCTCTCTTTTTATTACGGGCTATCGAAATGGGATCTTGATTGGGCTACTTTCCAGAACACTTTCTGGGAAGCTTCGGCACAGCGTCTCATGCAAGCCCTCGGAGCCTATGGATTCTTGGGCCTCAAGAAAGGGCATAAAGCTTTTCTTGAACATATCCCTGCTGGACTCCATAATCTTCACCTTGCGGCCGCACATGTGGCATCCCTCTCCCGACTTCAAGAGATCTCCCAGGCATGCCAGAGGGTGATCGAGCAAAAGAGATAGAATGTCTTTTGCTCTTGGCACCACTCCTATCTTCCGATCTCTTGCCGTTTTCAAATGAGAGTTCGTAGCAAAGGAGTTGGCCTTTCTTTCAAAGAGTGACAAATGTTGTTGGTTCGAATTAATGTGATAGGTTTCAATGTGATAGGTTTCACTTGACTCTATCCATTTTTTTTAATACCATTAGTTCGAAAAAATTAGGAGGGTGAAAATGGGAAAGACTTTTATGCCGAAGATCAGAACACAAAGGGAGCTGAATCGAATCCAATTGGAGGGACTTCAATGGACGGTCAATCATGTCTATAAGAGTTCCGAATTTTATCGGAAACGATTCGATGAAGCTGGAGTCAAACCCAAGCATATTAAGTCTTTAAAAGATATCTCTAAACTTCCTTTTACTACCTCTAAAGATCTTCAAGAAGGATACCCTTTTCCCTTAAGATCAGCTCCTTTTGAGAAGATTGTCCGAATCCACGCCTCTTCAGGAACGACGGGAAAGAGAAAGGTCCTTTGCTACACTCAGAAAGACATCAATGATTGGGCTAATATGTTCGCCCGCTGTTATGAAATGGCTGGTTTGACCGCGAAGGATCGGGTCCAGATTGCTGTGGGATATGGCGTATGGACTGCTGGAGTTGGTTTCCAGTTAGGGGTGGAACGATTGGGTGCCATGGCCATCCCCATTGGCCCGGGCAATATCGATATGCAATGTCAGTTCTTAGAAGACTTTCAATCAACCGTTCTATGCTGCACTGCCTCGATGGGCCTTCTCATGGCAGAGGAAGTGGAAAAGAGGCATCTGAGAGACAAAATTGCTCTTAAAAAACTGATTATGGGCTCTGAACGTTCAAGCGATGCACAGAGAAAGAAGATGAAGGAACTCCTTGGTGTCGAGCACGTCTTCGATATTCCTGGTCTTACAGAACTTTATGGCCCTGGGACAGGTCTTGACTGTATTTATCACGAAGGCATCCATTACTGGGCAGACTACTATATCCTCGAACTTCTCAATCCTGAAACACTTCAACCTGTTCCACCTGGAGAGATCGGCGAGATGGTGATCACGACCCTCCGAAAAGAAGCTGCACCTCTCATCCGCTACCGTACCAGAGACCTCACCAAACTCATTCCTAAACGATGCTCTTGTGGTTCCATTCTTCCAATGCACGACCGATTACTGGGCCGCTCAGACGATATGTTTATCATCAGGGCAGTCAACATCTACCCTGGCCAGATTGATCATATCCTTTCCAACACAAAGGGTGTAGGGAGTGAGTACCAGATTCACCTCGACCGGAAAGAGGATGGTAAGGATTATATGACGATTAAGGTGGAAAGGACGGAAGGCGGTAATGCAGCAGAAGACCCAACCTTAGCCAGGACTATTGAGGAAGAAATTAAAAAACAGATTCTCGTGAGCGGCAAGGTAGAGGTCGTTAACTATGGAGCCCTTCCGAGATCTGAACGGAAGAGCAAACGGGTCTTTGATAATCGGGGAATCTGAATCCGAGTCTGTGCTATAATGAGAAGGGGGGATGCTCGTCAATTAAAGAAATTTGGCAATCCATCATTTTTGCGGGGGTTGGTTAATCTCATTATCAATGCTTGGTCAATCAAGGCATTACAAAATAACAGAGGAGGTCACTTATGAAAAAGAATTTACTCTTGATTCTCATTTTTGGGATTTGTATCTTTTCTTTGGGTGTGGGTTATTGTGCTGAGCCCATTAAGATCGGGGGGATATTTTCCTTAACTGGGCCTGGTGCCTATATTGGAGTGGCACAGAAAAATTCTGTCATGATCTCCATTGATGATTTCAACAAAAAGGGAGGTGTTGGTGGCCGTCTTGTTGAGATGGTTCTTGGAGATGACGAAAGCGATCCTACCAAAGCAGTGATGATTCTCAAGAAAATGATCGAAACAGAGCCCATTGTGGCACTGATCGGCCCAACTCGAACCGATACGGGGATGGCGATGATCCCTACCCTTGAAAAGGAGGGAATCCCAACTTTTATGCATGCAGGATCGGATGTGATTATTACACCGGTCAGAAAATGGATCTTCAAGTCACCTTACAGGGCGGCGGATGCAATGGAAAGAATTTTCCAGTATCTAAAGAAAAATAAACTCACGAAGATCGGTTTGCTTTTCTCATCTGACGGATTCGGAAAAGATGGAGCAGCGATTGCGGACCGTCTTGGGACCAAGTTTGGATTTGAGATCTTGGCAAAAGAGACCTTCGATGTCAAAGATGTAGATATGACACCCCAATTTACCCGTATTAATGCCAAGGACCCGCAAGCCATTATCGTATGGACAATTGGCCCACCAATAGGAATCACCACAAAGAATGCCCGCGCCCTCGGCATCAAAGTTCCTCTATTCCAGTGCCATGGTGCTGCGGAACTCACGTTCTTTAAACTGGCCGGTGATGCGTCAGAAGGGGTGATGATGCCTTCTACGAAGATTGTAGTGGCTGATCAACTCCCTAATAAAGATATCCAGAAGAAGAAACTTGTAGAATATGCAAAAGAATATGAGACCCGATTTAAGGAAGCTCCAGGAACGATGGTGGCCTATGGAGCGGATGCAGCCTATCTGCTTCTTGAAGCCATTAAGAAGGCTGGACCAGATCGTGCAAAGATTCGGGATACTCTTGAAGGAATGAAAGGATATGTGGGACTCAGCGGAGTTTACAACCTCTCTCCCGAAGACCACGCTGGAACGACAGCCAAAGATATTGTTATGGTAAGGGCGGGAAAAGGTAAATTCAAACTGGTTGAGTAATGAGAAATTGGCCGGAGTTGATTCATTGGATTCCGGCCATTTCTATCACTCAAATCGCAATTGTTTTCACATATCGAAGGGTATGGAATTACACGAACAAATTTTTCAATATATCATCTCAGGATTAACTCTTGGGGCCATTTATGCCCTCGTTGCCCTCGGATTTAATATCATCCACAATGCTACGGGAATTGTCAATTTCGTCCAAGCTGAATTTGTCACATTGGGGGGGATGATGATGTATACTTTTTACTCCCTCTTCAAAATCCCCCTCTTCTTTTCTTTCTTCCTCTCCGCCGCGACAGTTACGGTTATCGGAGCCCTCATTGAAAGGGGGCCTATCAGGATGGCAAAATCGAAAGCTATTATTGTGTTGGTTTTTATCACCATTGGCATTTCCTCCACATTACGAGGAACTGCACTTCTGGTATGGGGACCTGATAATATGCCCATTCCTTCTTTCTCCGGTGAGAAGGTGATCCGGATTTTTGGTGCGGCCATTCTTCCTCAACACCTCTGGGTCTTCGCAATCATGATTGGAGTCGTTGTCTTCCTCCAATATTTTTTTCATCGAACCTTAATTGGAAAAGCGATGAGGGCCGTTTCTTTTAACCGAAGAGCTGCATCTTTGATGGGGATCAATGTCAACCGGATGATCCTTCTTTCCTTTGCAATGAGTGGAGGCCTGGGGGCCGTGGGGGGGATCATTATCGCCCCCATCACCACCACTTCCTATGATATAGGCATTATGTTATCCCTTAAGGGGTTTGCTGCCGCCATCTTAGGTGGGTATGGAAACAGTACCGGGGCCATTGCAGGAGGGTTGATCTTAGGTGTGCTAGAATCCCTTGGTGCAGGTTTGATCTCCTCCAAGTTTAAGAATGCCATTGCCTTCCTAATCCTCCTCCTTGTTTTATTTTTCAAACCCTCAGGACTTTTGGGTCATGGGGAGGCAGAGCGGGTATAAAAGATATGTTTCCCTTCATCAGAAAAAGAGAGAATTTGTTTTTAGCTATCTTTGCCCTTCTAATCATTCTCATCCCTTTGCTCATAAAGAATAAGTACTACCTCATTGTAATGAACGTGGTCGGCCTCAACACCATTGTGGTGGTGGGCCTCAACTTATTGATCGGGTTTGCCGGACAAATTTCCTTAGGTCATGCTGCCTTTTATGGAATGGGGGCTTATCTCTCTGCCATTCTTACAACAACATACCATTTTCCACCTTGGCCTGCGATGGTCATTGCCATGTTCGCTACAGGAGTGGTTGCCTATTTTGTCGGATACCCCTCTCTAAAATTGAGGGGACACTATTTAGTGATGGCCACCTTGGGCTTCAGCATTATCGTCAATATCTTTATGGTGGAACTGGATAAAATTACCGGTGGCCCCTCTGGTTTCCCGGGAATTCCTAATCTTTCGATAGGTAAACTGATCTTTGATAATGACTTCAAAAATTTCTATCTCATCTGGACTTTTGCGTTCTTTTCTATTCTTGTCTCCCTCAATTTAGTCAACTCCCGAGTAGGCAGGGCTTTGAAGGCAATCCATGGGAGCGAAGTGGCAGCCAATACCTTAGGAGTGGATACAGATAAGTACAAAACAAAAGTCTTCGTCCTGAGTGCAATCTTTGCCTCTCTCTCAGGAAGCCTCTATGCCCACTACCTTACTTTCATCAGCCCCCGAAGTTTTGACTTTTATTACTCGATCCAAGTCGTGACCATGGTCATTGTAGGTGGGATGGGAAGCATTTGGGGAGCCTTCTTTGGGGCCGGCCTTTTGACAGTCCTTTCTGAAATTCTTCATGTGGCCGAAAAATATAACATCATTGTTTATGGAACTATTCTTACATTAGTGCTTGTCTCTCTACCAGAAGGGGTTATTGTAGGTCTCTATAACTTTTATCGGAGACGAAAGATTAGAGCCTTGATTGAGGAAGGATAAGAACGGAACGAATGAATCATCCCGGAACTATCCTGAGAGTTGACCGGCTTCGAAAGGCATTTGGTGGTGTTCTCGCCGTCAATGACGTATCCTTCGATGTGACAAGAAATGAAATCACAGCAATCATGGGTCCCAACGGTGCGGGGAAGACGACTATTCTCAACCTTATCACCGGTATCTATCCACCCACCTCTGGAAAGATTCTCTTCAAAGAAAAGACAATCTCCAGACTTAAACCCTTCCAAATCGCCTTTCAAGGTATCACGCGGACGTTTCAAAATCTCCAAGTCTTTCAAAACATGACGGTCCTTGAGAATGTGATGGTAGGATTTCATACCCAGACCAAATCTGAATTTTTCAGTTGTCTTCTTCATGTGCCGAAGGTGGCAAAAGAAGAAAAAATCGTAACAGAAGAGGGGTATGCCCTCCTCCGTTTCCTCAACCTCGAAGCAAAAGCAGATTGGTTGAGTGCGAGCCTTCCTTATGGTGACCAAAAGCGCCTTGAGATCGCTCGAGCCCTGGCTGGAAAACCAAAACTGATTCTCTTGGATGAACCGGTGGCAGGTCTCAACATCAAGGAGACCGAAGAGATGTCCGAACTCATTTTGGGGATCAAAGAGAAAGGCATCACCGTTATACTGGTCGAGCATAACATGAATCTCGTGATGGGAATCTCAGATGAAATAGTGGTTCTCAACTACGGTACAAAGATCTCGGAAGGAACTCCCAGAGAGGTTCAAATGGATCCAAAGGTGATCCAAGCTTATCTGGGGGTTGAATGAGGAATGCTGAACATCGAAAATATCAACACTTATTATGGTGGGATCCATGCCCTGAAAAACGTCTCCCTCCACATCGAAGTGGGAGAGATTGTGGCACTCATAGGGTCAAACGGTGCGGGGAAATCCACTCTCCTGAACTGTATCTCTGGAGTGGTTCCCGCCAGTACAGGCTCCATCACCTTCAATAATCTTAAAATTACTCCCCTCACTCCAGAAAAAATTGTTGACCTGGGCATCGTCCAAGTGCCTGAAGGAAGGCAAATATTCAATCCTCTTACCATCTTAGAAAATCTCGAATTAGGAGCATACCTCCGATTCTCTAAAGGAAGCAAGAAAGAGATCGAAAAAGACCTGGACTACGTAATGAAACTCTTCCCCATTCTCAAAGCAAGAAAAAAGCAGAAAGCCGGAACCTTGAGCGGGGGTGAACAACAGATGCTCTCCATTGGCCGTGCGATTATGGGACGGCCCAAATTGTTGCTCTTAGATGAACCTTCTTTAGGCCTCGCCCCTTTGATGGTTATAGAGATCTTCGATGTCATCCAGAAGTTACAGGAGGATGGGGCGACGATCCTTCTTGTTGAACAGAATGCGAAGGCTTCGCTTAAGGTCGCCAATCGGGGCTATGTCATGGAGACTGGCAGAATTACTTTAGAAGGAGAAGCTAAGGCATTGATGGAAGACAAAGATGTCATGAGGGCATATTTGGGTAAGGATTACCGTGAGAAATGAAAAAACACGAGTATGAAATGATAATCAAATTTGCCTATTCAATTTAAATGCTGTAAACTCCTTCATCATACTGATAGTATCGGAGGCTTCTATGAAAAAGTTTGATTATTTCAAACCAAAGACCCTCGAGGATGCTCTCACCCTTTTTGCCAAATATGGTGAGAAAGCAAAATGGATTGCGGGTGGGACGGATGTCATTGTCATGATCAAGCAAAAAACGATGTCTCCCGATGTCCTCATCTCCTTACAGGGGATTCCAGGTCTCGACCAAATTAAGTTTAATGGCTCCCTGAGCATCGGGCCAATGGTCACTCACCGGGCGATCGAGAAATCTGAGGTGATCAAAAATAATTTCTCCGCCTTAACCGATGCTACCGATTTCCTCGGCTCCATCCAGATCCGGAATGTGGCTACCATTGGCGGTAACATTTGTACGGCTGCCCCTTCCGCAGATACAGCCACACCCCTTTTGGTTCTCGGAACTCAGGTCAAGATCAAAAGCCTTAAGGAGGATAGAACCATTCCTATTGAAGAGTTTTTTAAAAGCCCAGGGAAAACTGTATTGAAGCCAGGGGAATTGGTTAAAGAGTTAATCATTCCTAAACCCTTACCCAATACTGGATCTGCTTACTATAAACTTCAGAGGCGCCTCGCTTTAGACCTCCCCATCTTAGGAGTCTCTGTTCTTCTTTCTCTCGATAAAAGCAAAGTCACCTGTACAGACATGCTTTGTACAACCTCCCCTATTTCGTCCATCCTTCATAAAATGGAGACGGATGAAATCGTTTGCAAGGAAGTGAGGATCGCCTTAGGAGTCGCGGCACCAACGCCACTGAGGGCAGTGAAAGCAGAGGCCCTTTTAAGAGGAAAAAAATTAAGTGATGAACTCTTAGAGGAAGTGGCGGAAACTGCCGCTAAAGAAGCTCAGCCCAGGGATAGCATTCGAGGCGAGGCCTGGTACCGCAGAGACATGATAAAGGTCTTGGTAAAACGGATGGCCATGAAATCGATTGAGAGAGTGGTCCAGCCTGAAGAGACTATCTTCCCTGAAAGGCTATGGTAATGGGTTAATAGAGTGCTGGTGAATCATCTTGGTGATTCGTAACAAAATTACGTTTACTTCGAATCACGATTCACGAGACACGAATCACGTTATTTCTTAACTGAAGGAGAATGAAGCGATGAAACAGACTCTCACCTTTAATTTGAATGGAGAATCGGTTCAGATGGAGATCGAACCTCATCTCACCCTTCTGCAATTGTTGAGAGATAAATTGGAACTCACAGGAACAAAAGAAGGGTGCGGCATGGGCGAATGTGGTGCCTGCACAGTCCTTTTAGATGGGAAAACGATCAATTCCTGCATCTTCCCTGCTATGGAGGTGGATGGAAAGAGTGTGATCACCATTGAAGGTCTGACCGATGCGAAAGGCAATCTTCATCCCATCCAGAAGGCCTTCATCGAATATGGAGCCATCCAATGTGGTTTCTGTACACCGGGAATGGTGCTCTCTGCCAAAGCCCTCCTGGATGAGAACCCAAAACCGACAGAGGAAGAGATTCGAAGCGGGATTGCCGGAAACTTATGCCGCTGCACTGGTTACCTACAAATCGTTCAAGCCATTAAAGCAGCCAGTGGTCAATTATAGTATAGAATGTTTTTCAGGTTTCTTTAGTTTGTCTGGTCTCTTTGGTTAACTAAAGAAACAAAAAAACTGAATAAACCAAAGAGACGAATATGGGAGGTCATCATGGAAGAGTTCATCAACGTTGGAAAACGAATCCCCAAGTTGGATGCAGAGGAAAAAGTCACAGGGAAGGCAATCTATATTCACGACCTGAAGGTCCCAGGGATGCTTTATGGAAAAATCCTCTACAGCTCATATCCCCACGCAAAGATAAAAAGTATAGATATCTCTAAGGCAGAAAAACTTTCTGGGGTGAAAGCTGTTTTAACGGGCTACAACATTCCTTCCATCAAATTTGGTGTTTATAAAGACAATGTCCCTCTCAAGGCAAATAAAGTCTGTTCTTTGCGGGATGAGATCGCCGCTGTGGCTGCCACAGATCCTGATATTGCTGAAGAGGCTCTCAATCTCATCAAGGTCGAATATGAAATCCTTCCAGCTATATTCGACCCTGAAGAGGCCATGAAGGAAGGTGCAATCCTTATCCATGAGGAACATGTGGGTGGCAAGGAGAAGAAACCGACCAATGTCCTCAATTTCCCCTGGAGGCTTATTGCAGGAGATGTGGAGGAGGCGAGAAAGAACTCTGCCTATATTGCTGAAGATCGTTTCAAGGTGACCTGGGTTGCTCATTGTTGCATGGGAACGAGTGGATGCCTCGCTCTGTTCGACCTGAAAAATAATCTCATTATGTACAGCATCACTCAGATTCCATCTCTCGCCCAGAGGGATTACATCGACGCCCTCGCTGCTATGGGCTTGAAGGATAAAAAGGTCCGAGTGATCAAAACGACGATCGGTGGCGGATTTGGAAGTAAACTCGACACCTATGCTTTCGAATACATCGCCATCTTGCTTGCTCATAAGACACGGAAACCTGTCAAGATCCTCTTCAGCCGTGAAGAGGAATTTTTTGCCACCTCACCCAGACAGCCAGCCATCATTAATATCGCTCAAGGATGTACCAAGGATGGAAGATTGACATTTCGAGATATTCGAATGACCCTTGATAATGGCGCCTACACTTCATGGGGTGCCACCACACCCTCGGTCATGATGATGCCTATTTCCTCTCTTTATAAAGTTCCGAATATTCGATATATCGCCAAATGCGTCTATACCAATAATACCTATTCTCAAGCCATGAGAGGGTATGGAAATCCACAAGCTACCTTTGCCATTGATTCCCAGATTGACATCTTGGCGGAGATGGCCGGGATCGATCCTCTCGACTTCAGAATGAGAAATGCCAATACCCCAGGTGAAGTTACCCCTCAGAATTTTAAAATTAACACCTGCGGTCTTAGAGAATGTATTGATATTGTGGCACAAAAGTTGGATTGGCGACAGAATCGAGGAAGGAGAGATGGAAGAGGGATTGGGATGGCTTCGATGATCCATGTCGGTGGAGGTGCCCGGGTCTATAAATCGGATGGTTGTGGAACGATCATCAAGATGGATGATTTCGGAACCGTCAATGTCATCACCGGTGCCACAGATATGGGGCAAGGTTCGGATACGGTCATCGCTCAAATCGCTGCTGAAGAACTTGGAGTCAGGGTAGAGGATGTGGTGGTCACCCATACGGACACCGATATCTGCCCCTGGGATGTTGGAGCCCATGCCAGTCGAACAACCTTTGTGGCAGGGAATTCAGCCAAAGGTGCGGCGAAAAAAGTCAAGGAGCAACTTCTCGAGGTCGCCGCCAAGTCATTGGGTGAAAGTCCTGAGAATTTAGATATTCGGGATCGAACCATCTTTTCAAAAAAAGATCCTGAGAAGAAGTCTCCTCTGGGAAAGATATTAAGAGCTGCCCATTATACCGCTGGCGGAAGCATGGTCATGGCTGAGTATTTTTATGATCCTCCCAATGAAAATTTAGACAGAGAATTTAAAGGAAATCTCTCCGTCACCTATGCCTATGGAACACACGGGGTAGAGGTCGAAGTGGATAAGGAAACCGGTCAAGTGAAGATTCTAAAATATATTGCTGCCCATGATGTGGGTAGGGCGATCAACCCCATGCTCCTCGAGGGCCAGGTTTATGGCGGAGCGACGATGGGAATTGGTTATGCCTTGACCGAAAGACTCATCCTGAAAGATGGGAAAGTGATGAATCCAAACTTCCTTGATTATAAGATGTTGACAGCCAAGGATGTTCCGAATATTGAAACGATTGTGATCGAAACAAATGATCCCTTCGGACCCTTTGGTGCAAAGGGGATTGGGGAGCCGGGGTTGGTTCCAACAGCACCTGCTATTGCCAATGCCATTTATGATGCAGTGGGGGTGAGGATCAAAGATCTTCCCATCACTCCAGAAAAGGTATTGGCCGCCATGAAAGAAAAAGTCCAACCAAAATAATGGAATGTTGGAATATTGGAAAAGTGGTAATCTTTAGCTCTTTAAAAAGACTCTCTTCTGTGTCATTCCCGTGAAAACGGGAATCCAGTGCCTGGAGGAACAAGACTTGGATTCCTGCTTCCGCAGGAATGACAGGCCTATTTAACGGCATTGTTTTATGATTTTTCAAACAGCTAAATTGATATGAAAAGTGGAATATTGGGATCTAATCCATCATTCCATTGTTCTATTATTCCATCCTTTCTCGTTTGTGCAAAGTTGTCATCTTTTGTGCAAACTTTTCATAAATTGTTCAAGTTTTAGCCATTAAATCCTGCCTTTTATATAAATCCACACATATCTTCCTTACCCTTTAAAATCTAAAAACATCTTAAATATTAAGTAGTTAAAAAAAATATGATTCTTTATGTAAATTTGGAGCATTTTGGAATAAAACTTGCTTATTTGCCAATCCTAAGAAGTTCTGTGTCCTCAATAGATTAAATTTGGATGGCGAAAAAAATCGAAAAGATTCATTTACGGACATCAGAAGAAAAAACAAATATGACAACCCAAAATCTTAAGAGGAAGAAAAAAAATAATAATTTATCAAATCGAAAAAGAACTCGACCGTCCAAAGACCCGGCCATCATCAAACCTCTTTCTGCCAAACGGGTGGAGGAGGAGATCAAAACACTAAAACAACAAATGGAGTTTATTTTAGGTGTGACCAAGACAGGTCTGGATATTATCGACCCAGAGTTTAACATTCGATACATTGACCCGGAGTGGGCAAAAGTATACGGCAACCCTATAGGAAAGAAGTGCTACGAATACTTCATGGATCGAAGTGAAGCATGCCTTGATTGCGGAATTCCAATCGCTCTCAAAACAAATAGTATCGCTGTAACTGAAGAAACTTTGGTGAAAGAGGGAAATAGACCGATACAAGTGACCACCATCCCTTTTCAGAATAGTGAGGGGGAATGGCTGGTTGCTGAAGTCAACGTGGATATCTCCGAGCGCAAACGGACGGAGGAAGCTCTTCGCAAAGCTCATGAAGAACTCGAAATACGAATTCAGGAACGAACCACAGAACTCATGAAAGTTGTTGAGGCATTGCAAGACGAAATGGCTGAGCGCAAGCGTGCTGAGGAGTCCTTGAGGGAAGGAGAGCGCTTTCTATCCAGTATCTTCACAAGTATCCAAGATGGACTTAGCATACTTGACAATGAATTCAATATTATCCGAGTCAACCCAACGATGGAACGGTGGTATTCCCATGCCATGCCGCTTGTCGGCAAGAAATGTTATGAAGCCTATCATGGCCGCAGCCAACGCTGTGAGGTCTGTCCTACTTATCAAACGATTAATACAGGAAAAGGTGATTATGAGGTTGTTCCAAAGGCGGGAGCAAGGGGTGAAATTGTTGGATGGCTTGATCTTTTTAGCTTTCCCCTTGTCGACACATCAACTGGAAAAATGAATGGTGTCATTGAATACGTCCGCGACATCAGCGATCGCAAACAAGCAGAAGAAGCACTTCGATTCAGTGAGGAAATGGCGAAACGACTGGCTCAAGAAAATGCAATCATGGCTGAGATTGGGCGAATTATAAGCTCAACATTGGATATCGAAGAGGGGTACGAGCGCTTTGCCGAGGAAGCACATAAACTCATCCCCTTCGACGGAATTGCAATTAATATTATTAATTATAAGGAAGGTACTGTGACTGTCCCTTATGTCTCAGGAATAGATGTGCCGGGGTGTCAACCTGGAGATATCTTACCACTGGTGGGCTCAGTAACTGGAGAGGTCATGCGGACACACTCAGGTCTGATTATCCAAACAGAGGATAAAAATGAGTTACAGGCCCGTTTTCCCACCCTCTTAACAGCTTTTGATACCGGACTTCGGTCAGTCATAGCGGTTCCTTTAATTTCCAAAGACCAAGTGATCGGAGCCATCCATTTCCGCTCATCCAAACCGAATGCTTATTCAGACCAAGATCTAAAGCTTGCTAAAAACATTGGTTCTCAGATTGCTGGTGCCGTCGCCAACGCACAGCTTTTCACGGAGCATATGCGAGCAGAGGAAATGCTAAGGGAAAGCGAAGAGAAATATCGAACCATCCTTGAAAACATCGAAGATGGCTATTACGAAGTAGACCTTCCTGGTAACTTTATCTTCTTTAATGATCCAGTTTGCCGACTTTTCGGATATTCCAAAGATGAATTAATGGGCATGAACGATCGACGGTATACAGATCAAGAGAATGCCAAAAAATTGTACCAGACCTTTAACAAAGTTTACAAAACAGGGGAACCTACGAAAGGATTCGATTGGGAGATTATTAGAAAAGACGGGACAAAACGATATATTGAGGCCTCTGTATCCTTAGTAAAAAATCCATCAGGTCAACCGATAGGATATCGCGGCATTGTTCGAGACATCACCGAGCGAAAGCAAAAAGAAGAAGAAATCAGTCATACCCTTTCTTTGTTAAATGCAACGCTGGAATCGACCGCTGATGGGATTCTTGTGGTGGACAGAGAGGGGGAGATAGAGAGCTTTAATCGGAAGTTTGTCCAGATGTGGCACATCCCCGAGTCCATCATCGCGTCGCAAGATGACGACCAAGCACTAGCGTTTGTCTTGGATCAGTTAAAGGACCCGGAAGGTTTTCTTGCCAAGGTAAGGGAATTATATAGCCAACCGAAGGCTGAGAGCTTCGATTTCCTCGAATTTAAAGACGGGAGAGTCTTCGAGCGCTATTCGCAACCACAGTGGATAGGCGAACAAAGCGTTGGGAGGGTATGGAGCTTTCGGGATGTGACCGAACGCAAAAAGACAGAGGAAGCTCTGCATACTGAGAAGCAGAGATTCCAAACTCTATCAGAGCAAGCTCCTTTCGGGATGGTGATGATTGATCAAGATGGTACTTTTAAATACATCAATCACAAATTCAGAAAATTATTCGGATACGATTTAACCGATGTCCCTGATGGAAAAACCTGGTTCAGGAAAGTCTACCCTGATCCTACTTATAGGCACCAAGTCATTTCAGATTGGGTTAATGATTTAGAGAGTTCCAAACCAAGAGAAAAACGGTCCAGGGTTTTTACAGCCACTTGCAAAGACGGAACAGAAAAGATTGTCAATTTTATCTCTGTACAATTAGAAAGAGGCGAACATTTAATGGCTTGCGATGACATAACCGAGCGCAAGCAAGCTGAGGAAGCACTTCGGCAATCGGAAGAACGATATCGAACCATTCTTGAAAACATTGAAGACGGCTACTACGAGGTTGACCTTCCCGGTAATTTCACATTCTTCAATGATTCCCTATGCAGAATGCTGGGTTACTCCAGAGATGAAATGGTCGGGATGGGTAACCAACAGTATACAGATCAAGAGAACCGCAAAAAATTATTTCAGGCCTTCAATGAAGTCTACAGGACAGGGGAACCCGCTAAAGAATTTGATTGGGGGGTGATTAGAAAAGATGGGACGAAACTGTTTGGAGAAGTTTCAGTATCTCTCATAAAGGATTCAAAAGGAAAGCCGATTGGTTTTCGAGGTATTGCCCGTGACATCACCAAGCGAAAGCAAGCGGAGGAGGCTCTGCGGACTGAAAAACAGAGATTTCAAGCTTTAACCGAGAATTCTCCTTTCGGGATGGTGATGGTTTATCAAGACGGTACTTTTAAATACATAAATCCCAAATTTAGAGAATTATTTGGGTACGATTTAACTGATATCCCTGATGGAAAAACCTGGTTCAAAAAAGCATATCCTAATCCCACATACCGACATGATGTTATTGAGGCCTGGATAAATGATTTAAAAAGTTTCAAACCAGGAGAAAAAAGATCTCAAATTTTTACAGTAACCTGCAAGGATGGAACAGAAAAGACCATCAATTTTATTCCTGTACAATTAGAGACAGGTGAAAATTTGATGGCTTGCGAGGACATCACCGAGCGCAAGCGGACAGAAGAAGCACTTAGGAACAGTGAAGAAAGATTTCGCATCGCTGCTAAAAGCTCAAGTGATTTGATTTGGGACTGGGGCATTTTGGATGGAAATTTGGAGTGGTTCGGTAACATTGATGAGCGGTTGGGATATAACCCCGGTGAATTTCCAAGAACGATCGACGCTTGGGAGAAAATTATTCACCCGGACGAGCACGATCGTGTGATGACAGCCCTCGATCAGCATTTAAAGATGCATAAGCCCTATATGGAAGAATACCGCGTGCAGCGTAAAGATGGGACGTTCTGCTATTGGACAGACCGTGGTACAGCCTTTTGGGATGAGAAAGGCAATCCATTTAAAATGATCGGGGCTTGTGAGGACATCACCGAACGCAAGCGGGCGGAGGAAGAAAATACAGTCCTTCAGGAGCAGCTTCGCCAATCCCAGAAGATGGAAGCCGTCGGTCGCCTGGGAGGTGGCATCGCCCATGATTTTAATAACCTCCTGACCATCGTCAAAGGCTACAGTCAACTTTCCCTCCTTGACCTTAAAGAAAGCGATCCCCTGTGGGGAAACATTCAAGAGATTCAAAAAGCCACTCAACGGGCGACAGACCTAACCCGTCAACTTCTGGCCTTCAGCCGTCGTCAGATCTTAGACCTCAAAGTGCTCGATCTAAATATCCTCCTGAGAGAACTGGACAAGATGTTACGCCGGATCATTGGTGAGGATATTGAATTGGTTACTCTATTGGCCGGGGATTTAGGGAGGGTGAAGATAGATCCTGGGCAGATCGAACAAGTGATCCTTAATTTAGCCGTGAACTCCAGGGATGCAATGCCTTCTGGAGGAAAACTCACCATCGAGACGGCTAATGTAGTGTTGGATGAAGAATACGCTCATGCGCACGTGGCTGTGATCCCAGGTCATTATGTGAGGCTATCAATCAGCGACACAGGGGTTGGGATGCCACGGGAGTTAAAGGAAAAAGTCTTTGAACCTTTCTTTACGACTAAAGAAAAGGGGAAAGGTACTGGATTGGGGCTCTCTATGGTCTATGGAATTGTAAAGCAGATTGGTGGGAATATCTGGGTTTATAGTGAACCAGGACATGGGACAACCTTTAAAATTTACCTACCAAGGGTTGAAGAACAGTTAGATACTTTCCACGCGCTAGATGAAACCGATTCCTTCCCCAGAGGAGGCGAGACAGTCCTCTTGGTGGAGGATGATCCATCGGTACGAGATCTGGCGCTTCGCCTTTTACGCCAACAAGGTTATACAGTATTGGAAGCAGCCAATGGTGTAGAGGCGTTGCATGTCGCCCAGGAACATGGTGGAGAAAAAATCCATCTCCTTTTGACCGACGTCGTGATGCCCCAGATGGGTGGAAAAGAGTTGGCCGATCAACTTAAAATCTTCCGGCCCGACGTCAAGGTACTCTATACCTCGGGTCATACAGACGATGCGATCGTCCACCATGGTGTGCTTGAACCCGGCACACACTTCTTGCAAAAACCTTTCTCACTCAAGACTCTATCACACAAGGTTCGAGAAGTACTGGATAGATAAATCGAGATGAGGAGATAGGGAGATAAGGAGATTGGAAGATTAAAAGAATGGAAAAGAAACTTTTTTGGACACATCGAGACTTAGAAGTAAATATACCGAAGAACATGATTGGAGTGAATCTATGAAAGAGATTATGACACCCCGTGAGGCAGCAGAGTATTTAAGTGTCCATGTTCGAACCATCTACCGCCTGGCTAAAAATGGGGATATCCCCGGCCGCAAGGTGGGTGGGAGTTGGAGATTCAAAAAGAACGCTTTGGATGAATGGCTTTCGTGGAGAGAAAACCCCTCCTCTAATGAAAAAGGATAAAAAGAAAGGATTCAAGGGGTCTAGGATTCAAGGAGGCAAGTGAAATGCTTAAAAATTATAAAGAATTAAGAGTGTGGCAGAAAGCATACGAACTTTGCTTAAAAATATACAAGACGACAAAAACTATTCCGAAAGAAGAAAGATACGGATTAACGTCTCAAGTAAGAAGAGCTGCAGTTTCAATTCCATCCAATATAGCAGAGGGATATGGAAGGAGAACAACAGGGGAATACATCCAAGCCTTATATGTGGCTTATGGCTCTCAATGCGAGATAGAGACCCAGATCCTTTTGGCTGGGGATTTAGATTTCATAAAAGCTGACGATCTCGAGACGCTTAATAAGGATGTGGGAGATGTGGAAAGAATGCTGAAGGGACTTATCAGGTCCTTGGAAAAGAAACCTTGAACCCGTGAACCCTTGAATCCTTGGACCCTAGAATTCTTTTTGCGAAGGACTTCGTATGGAAAACAGAATTTTAGTCGTGGATGACGAAAAAGAAATCAGGGATTTTCTTTACAAGGCCCTCACCCGCTTAGGTAGATTTCATGTGGAAGTTGCAGAAACGTCTGAGGAAGCCCTTCATAAAATAGAGAAAGAACCCTTCGATCTCGTTATGACAGACCTGAAAATGCCGAAGATGGATGGACTCCAATTAATGGCAGAGATTGCCAAGTCAAAACCTGAAATTCTTACCATTATGATGACTGGCCATGGAACAATTGATTCGGCCCTGGAGGCGATGAAAAGAGGAGCGAGCGATTATCTCATGAAACCCCTCAACCTCGATGAGTTAATTATTCGCATCCAAAAGGTTCTGGAAGAAAGACAACGCTTTGTCAGACTCAAAGATTTCGCCGACAAATTGGAAAGGGCCAATCAGGAGTTAAGAAAGATCGATGCTATGAAGTCCGAATTTGTTTCGGTAGCTTCCCATGAGTTGAGGACCCCACTCGCTGCCATTAAAAATTCGGTCCAATTGATGCTGAGTGGGAAAACCGGAGAGATCAACGAAAACCAGGCAAAGTTTCTTTCCATGGCAGAAAGAAATATTAATCGACTTACCAATATTCTCAACGATCTTCTTAACCTCTCAAGGATTGAGTCGGGAAAGATTGAGTTGAAGTTTGAGAATTTAGAATTGAGACAACTCATCGAATTAACGGCATCTTCTCTTAGACCTCAAGCCGATGGTAAGTCTATCCAGATCGAAGTGGAAGTCCCTGAACAAATTCCAGCAGTCTATGGAGATCCGCAAAAAATTGAACAAATCCTCACAAATCTTATTGGTAATTCGATTAAATTCACACCCGATGGAGGAAAAATTCTGATCACTGCCAAATTCCTCTCTCCGGATAGAAAGGGAGGACCTCGTCATACGGTCGCTGTCTCTATAAAAGACACAGGGATTGGAATTCCATTGGAGCATTTAGAATCCATCTTCGAAAAATTTCATCAGGTGGAAGGCTCACTCCACCGATCAGTGAGCGGAACAGGATTAGGCCTTGCTATCACAAAAGGATTGGTGGAAGCCCATCAAGGAAAAATCTGGGCAGAGAGCGAGGTGGAAAAAGGGAGCACATTTACATTTACCTTGCCCGTTTCAGCAGGCGAGAGAAGGGAACCTCATTTCCGTTTCATCCTCGACAAGGAGTTTCAGCGAGCCCAGGAAAATGATTCCCCCCTCACCCTCTTTCTGATTCAGGTGCTAGATGAAAGGGGTGGGATCGAAAAGGCTTTGTTAGACAAATTGGAAGAAAAAATCAAGCAATGTCTTTGTAGAAAGGCAGATATTTTATTGAGGCGGGAGAAAGAAAAAATATTGGCGGCCCTATGTGAGGCAAATCTCAAAGGAGTTCAGGTGATTCGTCAACGGATTGAGGAGGAAATTCAAAAACATCCACTTGAAGGCCAAGAGGCACCCCTACTCATCAAAGTGGGGACGGCCACCTACCCTGAAGAAGCCCTTTCAAAGGCAGAACTCTTCAGGTTGGCAAAAGAAAGATTGGGAGGTTGAGAAATGAAGCCAAAGAAGATTTTAGTTGTTGATGACGAAGTCGATTTAGTGGAAACCGTCCGTTTCCCTTTGGAGATGGAAGGATTCGATGTTCTGGTCTCTTATAACGGAGAGGATGCCTTAAATCAAGCCAGAAAAGAGAGTCCGGATCTCATCATCCTCGATTTGATGTTGCCGAAATTGGATGGCTATAAAGTGTGCCGGTTATTGAAGTTCGACGAGAAATACAAACATATTCCCATCTTGATGCTGACAGCGAAGACTCAGGAAAAGGATAAAACTCTTGGAATGGAGACGGGAGCGAATGAGTATATCACAAAACCCTTTGAGATGGATTATTTGATGGAAAAGGTAAAGGCGTATCTCAGCAAATAAAGTTTAGAGTTCGGAAATTTACAATCAGATAATCCGAACTTTAAAGGGTTAAACCATGCCGATTTTCAAATATCGAGTGAGGGATAGAGCAGGGAAAGCGATGGCCGGAACGATCAATGCTCCGACGATCGAGATGGCAGGGAATTATCTTTATCAGACAGGATACTTTCCTATTGCCATTGAAGAGAAATCAGCTTCGGCCTCGCTCAACCTATCAGACCTTTGGAAAAAATTTCAAAAGGTGAAGTTGGAAGAACTTATTGTCTTTAGTCAGCAGTTCTCCACTTTGTACAAAGCAGGATTGCCTTTGCTCACGGGGTTAAGGAGTTTGAAGGAACAGACATCGAATCAAAAGTTTAAAGAGATACTGGAAGAGATCGGTCTCCAGATTGAAGGAGGAAATACACTTTTCGGAGCCATGTCCAAATATCCAGATGTTTTCCCTGTTGTTTATGTCAATATGATCCGAGCCGGGGAGACCTCAGGAAAGCTTGGGGAATCACTCGATCGCTTTGTCACGCTTGCAGACCGGGAATTGAGAACCCGGCAGAGAGTGAAAGAGACAACCCGTTATCCCAAGATCGTCATCTTCTCTGTGGTCATCGCATTTGTCGTTCTCCTCGCTTTTGTCATTCCAAGGTTTGCTCAGATCTTTGCTCAATTCAAGACCACCCTACCCTTGCCAACCCGAATGATGATCGGGATCAACAACCTCTTTCAAAATTATTGGTATCTTGTACTGCCAGCGTTTGTGTTCATACCGATCCTGTTAACACGCTATATCCGGACAGAAAATGGAAGGATCTTCTGGGATAGACTTAAAATAAGAATCCCTGTATTCGGCCGCCTATTCTTAATCGCTGCCTTGTCTCGATTTACCCATACTTTTGTCATGTTAAACAAGAGTGGAATTCCTATTCTTCAGATCCTCGAGATTACCTCCACAACTGTCAACAATGTTATTCTCTCTCAATCTATCGAAGAAATCGGCAGAAAGGTAAGGGAAGGAGGAAGTTTGGCGGATGCAATGAGGGAAAGTGGAAAGTTCACTCCTCTCGTCATTCAGATGGTGGCCGTGGGAGAATCTTCGGGGACATTTGATGAGATGTTGGTAAGAATAACGGAATATTATGATATTGAACTGGAAAATTCGATTAAAAAAATGACTACCTATATCGAACCTGCTTTAACACTCTTTATGGGAGTCGTTGTTCTGTTTCTGGCATTGGCAGTGTTTCTGCCGTGGTGGAACATGGCCTCCCTGTTCAAATAAGCGGCGGGGGGATGATGGTTTTTGGAAAATATAAAATAGATGAATTTTTAGGATTCGATGGAGAAGTTAATTGTGGATTGCGGAATGCGGAATGCGGAATGAAAACTCCGAACTTCAAAGGAATGACCTTAATCGAAGTCATCGTGGTCATGATCATCATCGGGATTGTGGCGGCAATTGTGTTGCCCAAAATTGATTTCGGCGGGACTTCTTCCAGGGCCTCAGTGGACGGTGCAGCTAATATGATCGCTTCTGATATTCGATATGCCCAGGAATTCGCCATGGCCACACGAGCCTCAAAAACCATCACGTTCTCTGTGGGAGGAAATTCTTACTCATTTAACCCCACAAACAATTTAGATCCTACTGGCCGACTCCCCTATGGGGTGACCACTACAGCTCTGACATTAACATTTAACTCCCTCGGTGAACCAACGGTGGGGGGAGGAAGTTCCGTGACTGTTTCTGGAGGCGGACAAACAAGAACAATCAGTGTAGTGAATTATACAGGAAAGGTCAATATTTCATAAAGGTAATCTCTCATGATGCACGGACACGAGACACGGACACGGTCACGTTATTTTATGGGTAACAAGGGTTTCACACTTATGGAAATTATCATCCTAATCGTTATGGCGGGTATTATCATTCCCGCTATTGTCGTTCCTTTTGTAACGGGTGTAAAAGGAAGCGGAAAACCGGAAATGGTAACCACAGCCATGTACCTCGCCCATCAGAAGATGGAGGAATTGATGAAATTTAATTATTGCCAGGCACCCAATTTAACTCCTGGTACATATACACTGCCGGCGCCACCTATTGCCGGCTACACGTGGCAATGGGTGATTTCCTATGTGACTAATACTTTCGCTGCCTCAGGGTCAGATGTTGGCTATAAGATGATCACGGTTACTGTAACAGACCCACAAGGCAGTACTTATAATGTCTATTCGGTTGTTACAAGATTTTAATAACGAGGGAAGAAACGACAAGACATGTCTAATTATTCCGAAATCCAAAATCAGAAATCCCCCCAATCCTCTCCCTCCCCCTCCAGGGGGGAGGGTTGGGAAGGGGATAGAGGTTTCACTTTGATTGAAATTATTGTTGTGATTGTCATTTTGTCCATTGTCGCGGCTATTAGCATCAACTTCCTGGTTAGCAGTCTGAGAGTCTATACAATGACCGTGAATCAGAAGACTCTATTTGATGAAGGGAAATTGGCGTTGGAGAGAATGTGTAGAGATATCCGGGATGCACGAAGTATTACAGGCACCACAGCCAGTTCTGTTACTTTTGTAAGGGACGATGCGACGGCCCAAGACATTGCCGGTGAAACGATCATTTTTCAACGAAACGCCGCCGCAAACACTCTTGAAAAGGTCAAAGCTTCACCTGTCGCTACCAGTACAATGGCCAGCAATGTCACTACATTTACCGTGGCAAACGCGACAAATGAGATCCAGCTTACATCAACACTCAGTCTAACAAGCGGAGAGAATGTGACCCTACAGACAAGGGTTTATCCCAAAAACCTTGTAAAGAATCTAAATTATAAGAACTTCTACTCAAACTGGATGGAGGCATATCAATAAGTGAAGATGACTAGCCTCAACAACTCGAAAGGAATTTCGGTCATTTTCCTGATCATGGCCCTGCTGCTGATGGTCATTATCGGGTACATCTTCTCTTACTTGATCCCAACAAAACAGAAATCCGTGGTCTTCCCTATCCAGTCCACCCAGGCTTTCTTCATCGCTCAATCCGGAGTCGAATTCGCTGTTCGCTATGCCAAGGATCAAGGTTGGACAACGGCGACTTTGCTTAACAATTTTAATATCGCTCCCAATAACACAAGAAGTCTTGGAGCCGGGAGGTTCACATTAACCTACACCAATGTTGCTCCCAATCTTGATACCCTGACCTCTGTCGGCGAAGTTCCCATTGGCACTGCAAGAAGGAGCATTAAGGTTTCCAATTTTACCAGTTTCTTGTACTACTTTGTCTACCATAAGACAATTACGGTAAACTCGGTGCCGCCGCAGGTAAGTAATGGCCCCCTTACTAATTTCCCCATGCTTGTAAGTGTAACAGACCCTAATCTCGAAACCGTCGCAAACGGTGGACATGTCGCCAGCTACAATGCTGGAACCAACGATCCTTGGGACATTGTCTTCCTCGCTCTGGACGACACCACTTGCGGGGGGGCCGGGACCTCGCCCTGTAAGTTAAACCATGAAATTGAAGCCTATGTTCAAACGACAGGGCAACTCGTTGCATGGGTAAAAGTTCCTTCTATCAATAACGGCACAGTCATTTACATGTATTACGGAAATAGCTGCATCTCTTCCTCGACCCAGAACAAGACCGGCGTCTGGGACAGCAACTACGTAGGCGTGTGGCATTATAATCAGACGGGTGCAAATCCGCAGATAATGGATTCAACCAGCAACGCCAATAACAGCGCTTCGAATGCTTCCACGCCGACTGCCTCAGGAAAACTAGATGGCGCGGCGACTTTCGACGGAAACGCAAATATCACAACTTTTGATTCTGCCAAAGTATTCTGGGACTATACAAATGCCTCGGGAAATACCTATGAATGCTGGGTAAATATCAGTGATTATAGCGGTGGTAATGATTACATGCCGACCCTTGCGGAATTGGCGGCCGATGCCGCACACAATACCCACACGTTTGGAATATACATAGCAAATTACGCTGGCTACAATGGTTTAAATATTTCTTGTAACAATACTATGGATTATGGTAACGGCAGTCTTGCGAGCACGAGCACAGGCACATGGCATCATGTTGTTGTGGTATTCGCGGGAGGCACTTACAACGATATCACAAATTATACGGTGTATCTGGACGGCAGCGTTCAAACAATGAATAGTCACGGCGGGTGGTATTCTTACGCTGGTAATGTTAATTATTTTGGGACAGATGGGGGAGCAGGCGACTATTTGAATGGCATTCTTGATGAGGTGCGCATCTCCAAAATCGCCCGTTCCGCCGGCTGGATCGCGACCGAATACCGCAATCAGAGCGCTCCCGGTACTTTTTATTCAGTAGGAGCCGAGCAAAATAATTGAGGAGGGGCTCCTTAAGGAGTTAACTATGACAGAAACAATCGGTTTAGACATTGGTTCTCATTCTATTAAGTTGGTCAGTCTTAAAATGACTTCCAAGGGGCCTTTCCTCACCTGCATGGGAATGAAGGAAATCCCTCCTGGGACAGATAAAGAGGACGTGGATAAACTTTCTCAAATCCTTAATGCCCTCTTCAAAGAAGTTGGACTGAAAACCAAAAAGGTGAGGATGACTGTCTCAGGTTCGGGAGTTCAGATCAAGCGAATCTCGATTCCTTCCCTCCCCAAGGCTGAATTGAAAGAGGCTGTTCGTTGGGAAATTAAGGACCACCTCCCATTCCCTGTTGAAACAGCCCAAATTGATTTTCATATCTTGAATGAGTATGTGGAAGATAATGTCAAGAAGCTTGACCTGATTGTGGTGGCGTGTCCAAGAAACCTCATTGACAGAACTCTCTCCATTGCCGAGAGGGCTGGGCTTCAACCGATTCATCTTGATGTGGCCTCTTTTGCCCTCTGGAACACTTTGTCGGCCTGGGATCGGATTAAAAAAGAAGAAACTGTTGCTTTGATTGACATGGGAGCTGAAAAAACAGGAATTTACATTTTCAAAGATGGTATCTTGCAATTCAGTCGAGAGGTAACTCCTGGTGGAGCAGACATTACAAGAGCTCTTATGGAGGGAATCGGGTCTGCGGGAGAAGCTCAACTCATCTATGAACGGTCTGAGAAAATAAAACAAGAGATTGGAATCCCATCGGAGCCTTCTCAGGAAGGGATGAGCGATAAATCCGCGTCTTTATCGAAGTTATCTTTCCTCGTCAGACCTGTGTTGGAGAGACTGGCAGCAGAAATAGGACGCTCTCTGGACTATTATAGAAGCCAATTTAATGAGGAACGAATTGACAGGATCCTTCTGACGGGAGGGGGCGCCAATTTAAAAAATATTGTCTCCTATCTTGCAAATGATCTTCGATTGCCTGTAGAACATTTTAACCCGTTAAAAAAGATTTTTTTTGATTCAAAGAAGATCGATGCTCAGCTCCTTGATCAGGTGGGTTCAGCCTTCACCATCGCGGTTGGATTGGGGTTCACAGAACCCAAACGAATCGAACTGCTACCTGCCGAAGAACCATTTTTATCTAAAGTCCAGATATGGAGGTTGTTTCCTGTCCTGGCTCCCCTGATTGCACTCCTCATCTTTTTAGGAATTATCTGGGATATGAACGGGCAGGTGACCGCCATCCAGAAAGAACGGGATGTGAAGATGGCGAAAGTGGCAAGTGTTGATACGCTTCAGGCAAAACTGAAATGGTTAAAGGAAAAGGACCTCCAGATCAAGCAGAAGCTTTCTCAATTTCCGTCCCCCATGATCGTCTCTGTTCCCTATCGAGATATATTGAGAGAGTTCAATGACATTCTGCCAGATAATGTCACCTTGGCACTTCTTTCAGTTCAAAGCAAAGGGAAACCTTTGAAAAAGGGAGCTCCATCCTCAAGGCCCCAGGAAGGAGAATCTCAAAGGGACGAAGACAGGGAACTTTATATCACAGGCGTTGCTTTCGGCAACGATGTTCGGTGTCTCACAGCATTGGCCCAGATCATTGAGCGTCTCGAGCGATCTCCCTTATTTAAAAATGTGAAACTGGTTTCAGCCGATGAGAACAAACTCTATACTCAGCCAGGAGCAGGATTTGAAATCGCCTGCGACATCAATCTTGATAATCCCCCCTCTCCCCCTGTTACTAAAGAAAGGTTGGAGGGATTAAGAAAGGAAAACCCATAAACCATGGCGCTAAAAAGTAGAGAAAAGATATTGATTGTTTTGGCCATCATTGGCGGGGCTGTTTGGGCCTTCGATAGTTTTTATTACACCCCCCAGATTCACCAAATGAAGAAGCTCAAGGCAGAGGTCATGGCAGCTGATCTAAGATTGGACGAATCCCTCCTAGTAGGGAAAGGAGTGGAAACGTTGGAGGCTGAGGTTCTCCGCCAGGAGGAAGAACTGAAGAGGTTAAGCGAGCGAACCCTGAGAGGCGAAGAATTCAGAACCTTCTTGAAGCATTTGGCCAGAGAGAGCGACTCCCTTCAGATGAAGGTGATTTCTCTGACTCCCCAGGAAGAAAAACTTCCTCCTCCTGAGGGGAAAAAGGAAACCCCTGCTTCCAAATATAGGAGGGTCTCTGTCCAGATGGTTCTCCATTCTACCTATCCTAAACTGGGAACTTATTTAAAGGGGATTGAGGAACTTCCATTTCTCATCCATGTGGACAGCATTCAGATAGAGAAGAACGAAGAGGTTCAACCCCTTTTAAAGGTCACCATGGGGTTAAGTATGTACATTACGTCGTTATAAGAATCTTGAAGGAGGAAATTTAATGGGACGATATCAAAAAATAATTTTGCCTATGACCTTCATCACCATTTTTATTTTAGCAGGAATCACCTTGATGGATCCGATCGCGGCGAACGGACAATCGAAAGGAAGAATAGTTCTGTCTCAAGAAAGCGGAAGGGATCCATTCCTCCTTCCTTCAGGAGTCCGTCTCCTCTCCAAGATGGATACGGCTTCTGGAGCAAAGGGGATTCCTTCAAAAACAGAAGGCAACCCCAACGATATTCTTCCTTCCCCCCTGAAGGTTAAGACTATTTTAATCAGTGACCATGTTCGATTGGCATTAATCGATCGCCATATTGTAAAAGTTGGAGACTCGATTCATGATGAAAAGGTTTTAGAAATTAAAACAGACCGAGTGATTTTAGGGAAAGGAGATCAAAAGAGGACCCTTCTTTTGTCTCAGAGTCCTGTTCTATTAACCGTCGAGGAAAGAAAAGGAGAAAAAAAATGAAAATAAAAATCTTCTTCACCATTTTTCTTATTCTATTATGGGTCATAGGGTGCGCCACTGCCCCGAGGAAGGAACGAGTGAAGTTACCTCCCCAGAAGACGGAGGACACCAGACCTCAGCCTCCGCCTGAAGAGAAATTAAAGGAAATAGTGGTTCCCCAAATGGAGGAGGTGAAAAAGGTACCCGACAAACTCTTCTCCATCTACGCCAGGGATTCAAACATCCAGGATGTGCTTCTGGCCTTCTCAAAGGAGAGCGAACTCAATATTGTTATCGATCCTGAGCTGAATGGGAAGGTGACCGTTGATTTAAAACGGGTGACTTTGAAAGAGGCCCTGGATGTCATTCTTACTCCAATGGGTTGGACCTATCGAATCGATGGAAAATTTATCAAGATATCAAGACCCCAGATGGAAACCCGTCTCTTTACACTGAATTATATCGCCACAAAACGGACAGGAAAAAGAGAGGTTTATGCCAGCACCAGTACAGGCGGAGGCTTACAGACCAGTGCCCTTCCAGGGCAGCAGACCGCTCTCAGTCCAGGGGGTGTCAGGACAGGATATACTGACCTCGTCAGTGTTGATGAAGTAGACTTTTGGAAGGAAATTCAAAAGGGATTAGAGGCTCTCATTTTTGGATCCGTCGAGGAGAAGGAAACTCCTTCTGAGAAAGAAAAAGCGGCCTGGACAAAAGTGGATGAGAAAGGGAAAAAATTGGTGATCAATAAATCCACGGGTGTGATTCTTGTCACTGATTACCCTGTCCATCTGAATAAGGTTGCCTTCTACCTTGAGACCGTTGAGGGAAGTTCCCAGAGACAGGTTAGCATCCAGGTAAAGATCATGGAGGTGATCCTCTCCGATAACCACCAAGAAGGGATTAACTGGCAGGTGATCGAAGGGCTTCCTCGCTCCGTCAACTTATCATGGGGGCTGACCGACAAAACAGGAAAAACCGGATTCCCTGGAGGGTCCACCACTACTTCCACCGTGACTGCCTTGGGGACAGCTACCGCAGGGACGGTTCCGACCCCGGGAATTTTCAAAATCGCACCTTATTCGGGCATTTTTTCGCTGGGTGCCGCAGGAACAGAGGTGGCCCTTTCAGATATCATGCAGGCAATCCAACAACAAGGGGATGTAAAGATTCTCTCCAGTCCAACCATCTCCACCCTCAATAATCAAAAGGCAGTTATCCGGGTCGGGAGTCAGGATGTCTTCTTCATCACCGGTGCGATTGCCACACAGTACACGGTATCCCAGATTATCCAGCCCATGACCATCGATATTGGGATCATCTTGGATGTGACTCCCCAAATCGCTGAAGATGGCACCATTATCATGAATATTCATCCCAGTATCACCGATAAGACAGGGGAGAAAACGACTCCAGATGGAAAGTCGACTTTTCCTCTTCTGAGCGTGAGGGAGACGGATACTACAGTGAGGGTCAGAGACGGCCAGACGATCATCATCGCTGGTCTGATGCAGGAGAGGATTGAGGAGAATTATACCGGTGTCCCTGTTCTGCAATCAGTTCCCCTGATGGGCAATATTTTCCGATACAAGACCGAAACGAAAAGAAATTCAGAACTGGTGATCATGATCACCCCTACCCTTCAAGTGGGTAAAAAGGTGGAGGACTTTACAAATAAATAATTTTCATGGTCGGATCGCTTTGAGCCCTGAACATTGAGAGAGAGGAAACCATGTATCGAGAATATTATGGCCTAAGAGAAAAACCCTTTGTCTTAACCCCTGACCCCCAATTTCTCTATCTGAGTGACAGCCACCGGACGGCAATCGATTCTCTCTACTACGGAATCGAACAGAGGGAAGGATTTATCGTCATTACCGGAGATATCGGAACCGGGAAGACGACCATCTGCCGAGCTTTTTTAGAGAAATTGAATAAAAATGTGAAGACAGCGGTCATCTTCAATTCTTTCCTCACCGAAGAAGAATTGTTAGAATCGATCCTTCTCGATTTCGGATTTACCTCAAAGGGAAGAACGAAGAAAGAGCGGATCGACGCCTTAAACAAATTACTCATTTACTTATTGTCTCACAGAAAGAATGCCGTTTTGATCATCGATGAGGCCCAGAATTTATCCATCCCTGTTCTGGAACAGATTCGCATGCTCTCCAATTTAGAGACGGAAAAGGAGAAACTGCTTCAGATCATATTGCTTGGTCAATTAGAACTGGACCAAAAACTCCAATCCCCGGAATTGAAACAGTTAAGTCAACGAGTTGCCATTCGCCATCGCCTCCTGCCACTCACTCGAATGGAAACAGAGTCATATATCTACCAACGTCTCATGGTAGCAGGTTCCCAGGGAAGCATTACCTTTTCAAAATCTGCTCTCAACGAAATTCATAAATTTTCGAAAGGGACTCCCAGACTGATCAATCTCCTCTGTGACCGGGCCTTATTGGGCGGTTTCGTCGAACAAACCTACCATATCGACAAGGGAATCCTCAAGAAGGCAAAGGATAGTCTCTTGGGAGAGGAGGAGAGTCCAAAACCATTTTATTCCTTCTCTCTAACAAAGAACTTACCTTCATTTCGCATTGTTCTCTTGAGCATCTTTGTCTTCTTATTGGCTGGTATGCTTCTAACAAACCAGGGCTATTTCGCTTCGTTTCAAAACGTGAAAAACTTTATTTGGGGAAGAATTCAAGACATCTATTTTCAGATTTCCGGTACCACTCCTCTCTCTGCCTCGACCCTCCCATTGGATGAGGAACGGATCCAGGATTCTGCAAAAAATGAACCCGTAAAGGATTCAGAAAGGGCTTCCCAGGAGGTTTCAAAATGAGCCTGATCATCGATGCCCTCAAAAAGGCACAACAGCTTCGATTGAAAGGATCTGAAGGGTCTCCCATCTTAAAGTATCCACACCCAAATAAGAAGAGGGGAAGTGGTTCCAAAAAACAATGGATCCTTATTGGTGCTGGTCTCATCAGCCTCTGCATCATTCTATCGATTCTTTTAAGACCTGCTTCTTCACCCTTAGCCACCCAAACCAATCGAGCCATGGTTCCCATGGAGAGGAAACCTTCCATGCCTGTGGCAGAGAAAATATCTCAAGAACCTCCGAAGGAAGTGGTGAGTTTAGCGAAGGATCAGCCAACCCTTCCCCAAGGAGAAAAAGTATCACCTGAAACCAAACCATCTTTCAATGAAAAGAGACGAGAATCATTGATCAAACAGGGGAATGAAGAAGAGAAAGTAAAACCCTCAAAAAATATTGTGGCCCAAAAGGGTTTACCTCCTCTTCCCCCAGCGACTCAGAAAGAAGAGGTATCTTCCAAGTCTATCGAAGTAGAACAGGAAGGTGAAAAGGATCGCACATTGACTTCAGATGTCCTCAACCATTTCAATTCGGGGGTTACATTCTATAATCAGAAAGAATTTTCAAAAGCAATTGAGGCCTACCAGAAGGTCATTGAGCTGGATCCGACTTATGTCGAGGCCTATAACAATATGGGAATTATCTATCAAATGTTGGGGAATGCGGACAGGGCCTTTGGAGCCTATCAGAAGGCAACCGAAATCAACCCAAGGTATGAGAAAGGGTATAACAATCTCGGAATCCTCCTTCTACTTAAAGGCCGTTATGAAGAAGCGCTGGAGGCTTTCGAAAAAGCCCTGGCTATCAATTCCAATAACATTGAAAGTCATATCAACCTCGGGATCCTTTATAAGAAAAAAGGCCAGTGGGAGAAGGCGATCGAATCTTATCAGAAAGCTCTTGCCATCGATCCGCTTCACAAAGAAACTCATTACAATATTGCACTGCTTTATGAACAATTGGAAAATTTGGAATTGGCGATCAGCCATTATCAGCAATTTATCCAGCTATCCTCAAAATCCCATCCAGAATTGGTCTTGAGGGTGCAAAGGCATTTAAATGAACTGATGAAAACAAAAAATAAGTAGCCCCCTCATTGACTGGGGGCGAAAAGAATTACGTCGGCAATAAATGCCGCCGCTACCATGTCTATTGGTAATTGGTGTTTGGAGGTCATATGGTTGAGGAGAAAAAAAGTTTTGGCGATTTTCTGGTCGGATTGGGGATCATTACCACCGATCAATTTAAGAAAGCCTCCCAAGAACAGAAACAGAGAGGGGAGCGTTTGGAACAGGCTATCGTCCGACTGGGTTACGCCAAGGAAGAACTGATCCTTCAATGCTTGGCCGATTACTTTAATCTCCCATTTGTCGATCTGGACACCTATCTGATTGATGAGAAGGTCGTAAAAACCGTTCCGGAAGAAATGGCGCGGCGTCACACATTAATCCCTCTTTTTAAAATTGGAAACGCCTTGACGGTCGCCATGACCAATCCCCTCAATCTCCTTGCATTGGATGAGGTGAGGAACAAGGTGAAGACCGATGTGGAGATAGCCATCAGTACCGAAAAGAAGATTAAAAAGGCCATCGAGCAACATTATGGAGCCACAGCTTCAGCACTTGAAAACACTCTCCAGCGATTTATGAAAGGGAATATAGCGGGAACGCTCCAGGAACATTCAGACTATCAAAAGACCTATGACCTTGCCGTGAAAGACCTTCCCCCTGGCCCTATGGAAGATGCCACGGCTGCCCGGATGCTCGATTTGGTCATGATTCAAGCCATCCGAGATCGTGCCAGTGATATCCACTTCGAACCTGATGAAAAGGCTTTGGGGGTTCGATTCCGAATTGATGGGTTTTTATATGAATCCCTCACCCTTCCCAAGCAAATTCATCCTGCCCTCACCTCAAGAGTTAAGATCTTGGCTGAGATGGATATTGCGGAAAGCAGACTTCCCCAAGATGGAAACTTCAATGTCAAACTGGAGAAACGGGGCTTTGAAATCAGGGTTTCTACTTTTCCCACAATCTATGGTGAAAATGTGGTCCTTCGAATTCTTGACCAGACCAGTCCCCTTTTCAAGTTAGATAGCTTAGGATTTTCTGAAGAAGTATTAAACCATTTCAAACAATTGGTCCGAAAATCGAGTGGGATCATCCTGGTCACGGGTCCCACAGGAAGTGGAAAAACAACCACTCTCTATGCCCTTTTAAATATGATTAATTCGAAGGAGAAAAACATTATCACCATTGAAGATCCTGTGGAGTATCGGTTGGCTTTTATCAGACAGACACAGATCAACCCCAAAGCAGGAATTAACTTTGCTACAGGGTTGAGGTCTATTCTCCGACAGGACCCTGACATCATCATGATCGGAGAGATCAGGGATTTGGAGACCTCAGAAATTGCCATGCAGTCATCCCTGACAGGCCACCTGGTATTAAGTACTTTACATACGAACGATGCCCCAGAGGCTATTTCCAGACTAATGGATATCGGTGTAGAATCCTACCTCATCTCTTCCTCTGTCATTGGGGTCCTGGCCCAACGACTTGTTCGAACCATCTGTACGGATTGTAAAGTCCCTTATCAGGCTGACCCAAAGGTCATGGGTGATCTCGGTGAGGATGTTTCGAATCCAAAAGAATCCTTAACACTCTATCGGGGAAAAGGTTGTAAAAATTGTAAACAGTCGGGATACAGGGGAAGGACGGGAATCTTCGAACTTCTTTTAGTCAATGAGGAAATTAAAAAACTCATTTCTGAAAGGGCTTCAACCCAGGTGATTCGTGAGGTAGCGAAGAAAACAGCAGGGATGGTCTCCTTGAGAGTGGATGGGCTGAGAAAGGTTCTGAAAGGAATCACTACACTCGATGAGGTGGATCGAGTGGCTTACTAAACTCTACTCTTGCGTCGAGCAACCCATCCCATCCCAATGCAACCTAAGATTCCCAAAAGGGTCACTCCGGCGCCCAACTTAAAGCTCATGGGATCATAAACAAATTCTAAACGGTGTGTCCCAGTATTTAAGGGTATTGCTCTGAACGTATAATCAGCCCTATATATCTTTGTTCTTTTACCATCCACAAAGGCTTGCCAGCCCGGGAAATAGGTGTCGTTCAATACTAAGAAGGCTTTTTCTTGGGCCTCAACGGTGAGCAGCAGTCGATTATTGGTCTCAGAGATAAATTCCACACTGCTTTTTGGTAAACCCTTTGATTCCTTAGTCCGTGGGGGGGTAAAGGATTGCTCTTCCCACCTCGGTTCCTCTTCAAGTAGCACCTCTTTGTTGGGATTGAAATCTTTGCTGGTTATTCTTGATAGTACTGCTTCGGAATCCATGACCTTAAAATCTTTGATTAACCATCCCCTCAGGATGGGGCTCCGATTCTTGTATAACTTAATAGTATTTTCTTTAAGAAGATCCTTTCTTTTCCCTTGGAGTCCTTCAAGCCTTGCATAAATAAGTTCAAATTGATGGTTCTCTTCAAGAGAAGTAACCGAGACGATGTATTTAACACCGTAGAGGTTGATGAACTGAGTGGCATAGATCGACGGGGTACTAGTGAAGGCCTTATAAAGGTCATCCACTCTTTTCAATCGGATCACATCGACCCCCCAGACATCATGCAACGAGTAAAGCAGGTTCATGGAAGGGTGATGTTTTTCCTTAAGGATAGTGAGGGGATTTGTATCGGCAATCAAAATAGGAGTATCCGCTGCAATGGTCTTCCCTGTTGAGACAGTTCTGAAATTGCCTTTATCTGAAGAGATCATTTCCAATATTCTGGTCTTTTGGAAGTACTTGGAAGTTTCCTCTTTTCCGTAAAAGCCCATATTCCCGAAGAGGTCTGCTGTGAGAAAGAAGATCAATAAAACCTTTGTCCAAACTTTCCATTTCACCTCATGACCGACTCTTATCAAGAGAAAGAAAAGAGCAAGATAGAAAAAAAATCTTTTGGCATTAAAGAGGTTCACAGTGAGATGATTGACTTGTGGAAAATCAAATTCCCTTAATTTCAAGAAATGTTCAATCTCTTTATGCCCTAAAACGAGAAATAAAAGGATAAAACCAGAGATGAGGGAGAAAACGATAAGAAGATTTTTAAATCTTTTTTTCTCGCTGTCTTTTGAAAGGTCGGTCAACCTCTGAAATCCAAGACCCGCTGTGATGGAAAGGACAAGAATAAAAATATAAAGAAATTTGGCAGGATAACGTATCCCATTAAAAAACGGAATGTATTTAAAAATAAAGGGATAGAGGGGATTGTAACGGCCCAAAGATAAAAAGACAGAAAAAAACATCAGGACGAGAAAAAGTCTTCGTTCTTTCCCAAAGCCACTCATCTCATCTCTTTCCCCAGAAGGAGAGAAGGGCCGCTCCTTAACTCCCTCTACCCTTTGCGGGAGGGGGGAAGGGTGAGGGGCGATGAAAAAGGTCAGACTTAAGATAATGGGAAGGCCTCCTGTATAGAGTGTTTTGAACCAACATTGGGTCACCCAGTATTTTTTCATATCTAAAAAATATCCATAGGCATCGGGGAGAAAGAATAAGAGAACATCTTTAGGCGCAAAGCTCCATATCGTCGCTTCCTGATAAGAAATTCCATTTCCCCTTATGGAGTGATGAAATAATTCAAGAAAAGGGAATAACTGAATAGCAGAGAGAAATAAAAACAGGATGCAAACAATAACGAGGCTTCTTATCCGTCCCCAGTAAATGGGATGGCTACAAAGGAATTTGTAGCGTCGGGGTTTATCCCCGACAAATTCGATATATGGGAACGGTGAGAAAACCACTATTATTAAGAGAACAAAAAAATTACCATAGACAATTTCTATTCCTCCGCCCAAAAAAGAAATTGTGATCAAAATGGCAGTTATTATTTCATTTTTAAAACCCGGCCTTTGGATCGCTCTTCTAAAAAACATCATGACCAAAGGCGTCCAGACACTGGAAAGAAAAATGGTCAATAGGCTGTGAACAGACAGGAGATAGCCACTGAGCATAAATATCAGGCCGGAAATCAAAGCTCCTGTTGAGCTCGCCTTTAAATCCTTAAGAAAAAGGTAGGTGAATAAACCCCCCAGGAAGAAATGGAGAATAATAACGGAATTAAATGCCACATCGAAAGGGAGAAGAAAAAATAGACCATTAAAGGGATAAAGGGTGGCATGTTGAGGGTTTGCAAAAAAGGGATAACCTGAGAATTGATAGGGATTCCATAAAGGGAAACTGCCATGTTTAATGCCCTCTACCCAGAAGAATCTCGGTGGGATAAAATAAGGGGCGAGATCTCTCTCGGTAAAAAGAAATCTCCCTTTGAAAATATCGTAAAAAAAGAGGACGGCAGAAAAGAAAAGGGTCAGGACAGCCAAAATATCGGTTGTTCTGACCCATCTTTTTTTCCCTTTTACGTTATCTATCACAGAGAGTTAAGAAAAGACCTCCTCACCTACCACTTGAGCTAAGCGGATCCACGCTCTTAATAATCCCCGTTACCATGTTGCGTATGTACCACCTCCCGAGGCAGTAATTGAGCCTAATATACCTGGCACATTAGGTGTTGGGGTCAGACTAAAGGTATAAACGTACCCCCCTGCCGTCATTGTAAAAATACTAGCATCGGCACCTACAAACTGGACACCTTGAATCTGTGACGAATTAACGATAACACCCATGGTGTAAATCCCAGGAGTACTCCCTATGATACGAGAAGCAAATACAAGGGAATTTGCGCTCCTGAGACCACCCAGTATCCCCTTCGCCGTACCATCAGCAGCGCTCCTTGTCAAGTCAATGTACTTAGGAATCGCCACTGCTGCCAGAATTCCGATGATCACAATGATCACGATCAACTCAATCAGTGTAAAGCCCTTTTGGTTTCTCAGCATTTTCCTCCTCCTTTTAAGATCTTGTCTGAATTTACAAAATTTATTAGCAAATTGAAAATTTTTTGTCAAGTAAATTTAATTATCAGCAATATCTATGCCAATAAAGTAAAGATATTAAAAATCACTACATCAAAAAAACTAATAAATTCAGTTAGTTAATCGATGATGTGTATATTATTTACAATTCTAAAAAATCAAAATCTTAAAAATGAACAATTTTTGTCCAATATTTGAAAAAATTGTCCATTTTGATTTGTGTCTGGAAGAACAAAGCAAACTTCTACCATTAATTAAATCCAAGGAGATTAAACCTTTTCCATTTTTTCACTCATAACCCGTTTGAAGGCTTCGACAACTTCAGGATCAAACTGCTTGCCTGCGTTCTTCTGAACCTCTTCGAGGGCTTCCCAGGGAGGCATTCCCCTGCGGTAAGGGCGATCGGTTGTCATCGCATCAAAGGCATCTGCGACAGCAACGATTCGGGCACCCAGGGGAACCTTAACAAGTTCCTTTCCCTCTGGTTCGTCAGTTGCCTTCATGAAATAGTTGTGGTGGGAGACGACAATTGGAACGACTTCCTTTAAAACCGATCCCACGGAGGAGAGAAGGTAGGCGCCTTTCACCGCGTGTTCATCAAGTAACTCCTTTTCTTCCGAACTCAATGCCGCGGCCTTGCGAAGGATCTCCCCGCTGATTTCAATCTTTCCGATATCGTGCAGCAACCCTGCCACGCGGATATTTTCTACCTCACCTCGCGACAATACCATTGCAATAGCAATTTCCATGGCTAGTTCCGAAACCCTCACGGAATGCCCTTTTGTGTAACGATCGGTCGATTCCAGATATTTTGAAAGAATTTCCAGAACGCCAATATAGGCGTTTTTTAACTCCTGCAGACGGAGCTCCTTTTGTTCGTACAATGTACCCACAGCAATACTCGCTAAGATGAGAAACCCACCCCAGGAGGAAAGCTTTGCAAGGCTGCTGAACAATTCCCGCTCTTTCAGGTATGCCTGGGGGAAAAATAAAGTGGAGATCACCACTGCCAGAATGGAGAAGATAGCAGTGAGAATACCCATGCGGCGCCCCAAAAAGTAGCCCGCTAAGAGTACGGGGAGATAATAGAAGTTGAGGACAACAGACTTCTCTTCGACGAAGTATGTACCCGCGAATGCTGCCACCAGAATTACAACTACCAGAATCCTTTCAAAATTATGGAGGATGACCTGTTTGAATCGATCCATTTAATTTAATCCCTTGGGTCGGTTGCTATGCTTCAACAAATGAAGAAGCGATTAAATTATTTGCAATTATCGTACCGCATGGGCTAAGTAACATAACTATTTGTTATTGTAGCTCTTTCAAGAGATCAAGTCATTTCTATGAATTTATAGTGGTAAAATTTTTACCAGCATCATTAATAAATTGTACTCCATCCCGGATTAAATGCAACCTCGTCAAAACACCTATTGACCATTGATAAAAGAACCCGCTGAATACTCTTTTGGCTTAGGAAATAATCGAATGGATATACATGCTCGAGTTGTCACGTAATACTGAGGTGAGAAACTTTGGATTTGGATGCTACCTCTCTTTGAATAACCACTACTAACTGGGCAAAAATTTCGAGGAGATGCCTGGAAGCCAAGCACTGCCTGGAAAATTCTTTAACTTTAAGACCTTCTAACTCTTCGTTAGGGCTACCTCTAACTCCTTCATAAGGTCTCGCACATCCTCGTCTACATTTTTTTCGCCTTTCAATCTCCTCAAAGCTTCGGAGTCATTAATCATCTTGTGTAACCGAATGGCAAACTCCTCAAGAGAGAATGGCTTCTTTATAAATTCTCGAGCTCCAGCAGAAATCGCTATCCCTGCCGAATATTCTTCGTCAAATGCTGTCATTACCATTATGGGAAGCCCAGGGTATTGTATTGAAATCTCACTTGTAAGAGTAATTCCATCCATATTGGGCATTTTTATATCTGTTATTACAACATCGATTTTATTTTCCTTCATCTTATCCAGAGCATCAACTCCGTCAACGGCTGTTAAACACGAATGTCCCAGTTTGGATAAAAAGGTAACTGCTAAATTTCTTATTAATTCTTCATCATCAACCACAAGAATAGTATGTTTGGAAGGTTCCATTCTTAGATTTCCTACCATGAGAGGGCGCTCCATCCTAATTCTTGAGATAATTTTAATCTACCCTGAGTGACGAAGTCAATAACCGTTTAAGGACGATTGAATTTCAAATTTTGTATTTGGGGTTGCCATTAATAAAAAGTAGGGATACAAGCTTCGGGAAAGGATTTTATGAGGATTACCATTCGCAATATTGTATCAGGCAGCAAATTTGGGAAACCGTTCTTTCCATGAAGGCAGAATTCGCGGGGGAACATTTTACTGTTACTGCCGACCAGTTAGTCAGTCTCCCGGAAGATTTGCCTCACTAACTGGATATGCCTGTCTGACATCTTGATGAATCGGATGCCCATGCCCCGGTTTATGACCTTTTCATCCGGGACATTAGCATTCGACCAAACCACTTGCGCAGTAGCTTTCAGGGGCTCGCTATCGGGACCCATCATGGTCAGGTTAAAGAACTTCTCTAGGGGCAACGGGTTCTTGCAGCAGATAAACGCCCCCCCAAGACTGATATTTCTTACCTTGAGTTCTATAATTCCAGCGGCGCTCTCCATCCAGGCAGACCAATCAATATCGGCTCTGGGGTGCTTGCGTTTCTCCTCTCCAACGTTTCGAGGCAATTTCATGGATGTATGGGAATCAAGGTCAGACCGATTATGCAATCTCCAAAAGTAATAGACCAAAAAAACAACTACAACCCCCAAAAAGCAGACAATCAACCCGTAGATAAGTATCACGCTGGTGTACATTTCAACCCCAATTGGCTATCAAATTTAATAGAAACTCGCTCTCTGATACGCTACCATACTGGAAACGCCATTGTATGTCAAGGCAATGTCCACTTATATGAGACAAATGCGAGATTTCGTTATCCGTCTATTTCTTTTTAGATTCATCGCAATTCACTTATAGGGTATATGGAGAAAATCTCGCTTTTTCTCACATGCGTTATCTTACTACTTCCCGCCAGTAAAGCGGTTGGTTTTGAGAGGGAGGGGAGGATACCCGCGAAGAGTAGAATTTTCCGCTTGTTGTACCGATATAAATGGTGGCTTTTGCTTGCGAGTTGATTGAGATAACAGGTGCGGAAGGAACCCCACTCCCAATGTCAATCGAACGAGAGGTCGGCGTTTGGTTTGGGTCGATAACAAAAAAATCTCCCAGGTTTAATGCGCCTCCACCCGACTGATATCCAAGACCATAGAGCTTTCCAGTACCTTGAATGGAACAGGGATCAGGAAAATCGATATAGGTATAGGTTGTGAAGTAAACCACCTGGTTAAAGATATTTGGTTTTGCAAGGACCATTTCATAGTCTTGTTCTCCCGTGATGGGATTTGATGAATTTTGCAATTTTATGTACCACCCTTTTTTGGTAACGGGAGGCGAATAGCTGTTATTTGACGTTACGTCGGCAAGATCTGATTCTGTCCGCGGATAATTACCATCGCCGTCGTCCTTCACGGCATAAAGCCTCTCCTGCTGACTTGAGACATTCATCGGATCTTCCCGGTTCCCTGTCCCAAAATAAATCCATATATTCTGATGTCGATCAACCGTGACCGCGGGCTGATAGTATATGGGGTGTTTTTCATTGCTTCCGACCGGTGCCGTAAAAAGTCTTGTACCGGTCCACAAACTGTTGCTCTTTTTTGTTACTGCATTGAATGACACATCAAAGCTCCACATCTGTCCGCCCACATCACCAATATAAACCTTATCTACAAATCCGTCCGAATTTGTATCCACAGCCGACGGAGGCGCTGCAAGAGGGTAACTCATATTCGGATCTGTCTGGCCATTGGGGGGATATTGCCACAGGAGACTGCCTGTCTTGATGTCAACAACCAGAAAAGTATTACCGCTTGAACCACTCGCATCATACCCTCCGCCCATGAAAGCCACCCAGCGTTCATAGAGGTCGCCATTCAATTCAATTTTCACCCTCCCGATCGCCGGCTCGGACCAACTTTGACCGACCTTGCTCAGGATCCCAGGATCTGTTGGGAACTCCCAGAGATATTGCGGATTGAGGGTATCGGTGATGTCCAGGGCGAAATAGGTCTTTCCCCCTTTCCTCAGGCCGCAGACCAAGACCGTCTTCCACTGGTCCTTTGTCTTAGTCTGATCCGTCGCATCGCTGTAGAGCCATGCATCTGCCACCTTTGGAGATGAATCCACATAGTACGTGTGAATCGAAAGCGTCATATTAGCGGCCTCCTCCAATAATTGGAGATTCTTCAATACGCCGTTTGGGATAAACGCCCATGCCTCCAAACCCGTGTCTGCGTTAAAGGCATGGAGCATGCCGTCATTGGCCCCCGCGATAACGACCTTGGTCCGGTTTTTATTGGTTTCATAAAAGTTGCCAGGGCCATTGAATCCCTGATCTTCAAAGAAGCTCGATGGAGATCCTACAATTACGGAATTCGAGTGATAGATGTCCCCGAGGTGCTGATTCCTAACGAAAGTAATCAGGGCATCCCGGTCCGCATTGCTTCCCACTCCCAAATCGGCGGCAGTCAAATTAGCGCTTGTAAAATCCTTCAAAACCCCACCCGTAACTGTCTTGATGACCCGATTAGCAGGGTCCGGGAGGGAGGCCTCCCAAAGAGGAGGGTTCAGTGGATTTCCATTTGCATTGACAGCCAAGGTTCCATCTGGCTGTAATTGATAGGCCTTCAGATTACCCGGCCAGAAAGTATTATCACTAGGAGTAAAGGTGGAAATATAAATAATGTCTTTATCCACCACCCGAATTGAAGGGACTGTCGGCGAAGTAAAGGAGTAGGCCTGCTCGATAATTTTATTAAAAATGCCATTTAGGGCATCCGCCAACTGTTGCGGATCGTTTGCGTAATAGGCGTGGCCATTGAGAGCCGTGCCGCCATGAATGGCCATTTGGTCGAGATCCTGCGTTGCCTCATTGCCAACCCCAAGAACAAAAGTTTTGATGTCAAAGTTATAAGGTTGCCCTGATACTTGTTTTGTAACGTTTCTCAAGCTGTCGAGCTTGCTGAGGACCGCAGGCATTAACTGATCCACACTTCCGGGCTTCCCGCTCTCATCGGTGCTCGGCATTCCATCTGTCACAAAGACGACAAAATTCTTCTGGCACCAGGCCGTAATGGGGCTGGTGTAACCTGATCCTCCAGTAAAATAGTTAATCGCTGTCTGAAAGGTTCCGGCTGTTGGGGTCAAACCGGCATTAATGATATAGGAACAATTGTTTTTGTCCCCCTGGTTGCAGCTCATGTATCCTGCCTCATCATTTTCTTTGGGATCCAGTTTGTTCCATAGATTGGTATAAGTCGTTGTCGTATTATTGTTTGTATCGACTAGATTTCCTGCCGGCACCTGGAGGCTCCCCCCGCCGGGAGAGCTATTCGAAAACCAGGTCCTGCCCACATAATACCAGGCGATTCTTCTGCCAAAATTATCGTAGCCCTGGGCATAATCTGAATCTGTTGGCCCGAACTGGCTGCTAAACCAAAGATTAGTAGGATAACCGCTGTTTCCGTCAGCGGTTCCTTGCTTACTTGTATAACAATTATAACTATAAGTAGAGTAGGTATTTACCGGAATTGCGTTTGTATCATAGGAAGGTGCGTAACAGAAGGCTGTCCCATAGTTTCCAGGAGCATACATGGGGTAAGCACCTTTAAAATAGATATAATTGGACGGATCGGTCGGGTTGACCATCCTTTGCGTCTTTGGATAGACTAAATTGCCGTACTGATTCCCCCTTGGGGTTATAATTTCATCAAAGTAATCCACATTAAACAAAGGATTACTCGCTTGACACGCAGATCGGCAAATAGACCTGGCACCTAAATCCCCAGTTTGGGCATATGTCACACACTCAGGAGGAGGATTCGAACAATAGGATTCTGGATCATAAGAGGCAAAATAGGGAGAGTTATGGATATAATAGTATGAAACTCCTGAAACGTTGAAGGTCATCAAACCAAACCGCATCTTATATTTTAGCTGATCGATGACGGCTCTAAGGGCTTTCTTGCCTTGCACTGCCTTACTTTGTGAGGCAAAAGACCCTACCCCTTGACCCAGAAAATCCTCGTCCATGCTGTTAGAATTGTCAAGGATGATCAGTATATTTGGCAACGCTCGCGTCGTAAAGAGCTCCGTATCGTCCGCAAACGAGGATTTCGCCAATACACCTAAGAGAACGCATAATAAACATAAAGGGATGAATAGAGTCAATTTGAATAGTTTCATATTTTCCTCTGATTACCAATCACGCGGAGCCTCTTCTATTAAGGCTGTTTAGTAGTTATTTTCATTTGGGCAACACATTCCTCTTTGATGTCCTTACAATGATCTTGGTCGCCTCAACCTTCTGATTGCTCAGGTAACGGAGAGCCTCAACGACAATCTGGGCGTTTGGCTTAATATCGTCAAGACTTAAGCGCTTCCCTTCCTCGTTGACGATGAGGGTATTAGACGATAGAACAATTTTTTCTCCATTCAGGATAACGACTTTCTGCTCTTTATCGATCCTTTCTACAGCTCCGGAAAGAGAAATAGATTCCATCTTCTCTGCACGAAAGCCTGGAAGGAATATTAATAGAATCAACCAGGACATAATGAGTAAAACAACAAGTGTCTTTTGGCTTTTCATTGATTTCTCCTTTTTCGTTCTCAGTTGTTATATTGTGTTCCGGCAGGATAAGGCCCCTCTTTCACCTGCATCTCCACTTCTTTTCTAGCCCCAAAGGATACCCCGGTGACATTGACCTGATATCGCTTATAATCCCACATGGTCACCTCGTCCCCTTTATTCTGTATAGTCCCCTTATATGCCAACGGCTGAGGTCCCGAATCGGTCATTCTTCCGCTCCGATAGTTCTCGTCACTTCCAATGCTACCCTTATAAGAGGCCGTGTTTGGTAAATTGCTGATGCCAACCTCCACTCCTCCAACCGCTGCGTAAAACGCTGCGTTCCCAAACCTTTCGTTGCCTGCGATTTTTGCCTCATAGACCGTCGTAGTTATTGAACTCAGCCCGATCAGTGTCATAACAATTAGCATCATGAGGGCAAGGACTAAAGCAACCCCTCTTTGACTTCCGAGCACCTGTTTCTTTTTCATACACCCCCCTGTTGCTGATCCAGAACCATATCCTTCAACTGGACGAAGGTAGAAATATTTCTCCTGCGGTACCCGTCCCCTCCCTTAAGATCAGGGTCAGATTGAGCGGTTCTTGCTATCAAAAAGATTCCGACCGTCCTAGCGTCGAGGACATTGGTGGTCAAATTCCCCGCGGCATCATAATATCCAAATTGAACGCTTTCAACATTATCTGCCATGACTTGACCTCCTTCCCCTGTATTTTCGTCTCTTGTTAAGAGTGGTTCTCCATTTTGACGCACCACCTGATATGTGATCACCCTTACCGCAAAGACAGGGGTGCCGACTTCATGACGATAAAGAAGTTTGTCCTTCAGGGTTATAGTGTTTGTTTTGGAGTCGATCGAAGTGATTTCATGACATTCCAGGCCATCGATCGATACGTATTTCTTTACATTGCTATCAAAGAGGGCATTTCCCAGACCATCCGTCAGGGTCGAAACAGTGATCTGATTATCAGGGCGGGCAGCGAGGGAATTAAGCTGGGTAGCCTCATTTCCAGCCTCCACAATGGTCAGTGCACCAAGAACCGGTGTATCAAGGTTTATGCTATTGTTGAGAGTAACGGTTCCGCCCGGGAATTGAATGGGCAAAACGGTTGCGACCGCGCCAAACCCAGCCATCCTGATTTCTCGTGTCATTTGAATAACAGCTAATCTAGCATTTTGCTGCATATCAACGACATTCTGTTGGACGGCATAGATTTTTTGTTGGGAGATAAAAACTCGGTATATCGCCCCAATGAGGATGGCGCAAATAACCATCGCCACCAACAATTCAATGAGAGTCATGCCACCTTGTTTTTTTAATGTTGCCCGCATATCTACCATGATCATTGGAACCGATACGTGGAAAACGAAATAGTGCGATCCATACCGTCATTCCAGGTGATCGTATAGTTAATTGTCGTGAGATTCCCGTTCATTGTTATGGTGTAGGAACGGTTAAATGTAAGGTCATTCGTCTTCACCGGTGTATCATTGTGTTTCCCAGGCTGCAATGCAGCGGAAGCGATGTCCATAGCGAATAGACATTCCAACCCAGCTTGTCCGGAACAAGTAGCCTGTGTAATATTTTTGCTGAAAAAGTTTCCGCGGGTTGCACTGACTTGTAGCCCGGTAAGGCCCAAAAGACCAACTGATAGAATAACCATACCGATTAAGACTTCGATCAATGTAAACCCTTTCTCATTCATTCGCTTTCTCCGCTCCTTTTGGCGATAAGCATATTGAAGCAATTTCCTTGCCAAATAACCCTATCCTCCCTCAATCAATGAGAAACCTTGGGGCCTTATTTTCTCTCTGTGATAATCTAGTGAACTCATCTTATCTACCTGTTCGCAATTCATAATTTCTTGACTAAACAAAAACCGGATTTCCGCTTTCGTCATGCCACGGTAATCCGGCCCTTTGGTTCAATTTCGGCAACCCGGCTTTCCCGATGGGATCCGTGGCTTTCCGTCCCACAATTACTCGTGGTTTGGCTTTGTCGCAGTTTTTTTATGAACAACTTACTTTAAAGAATGCAATTGTGATGCCAAGACACGTTGGATAGGAAACCTATTGATTTTAAATTGCTATTTTGATACTGGGAGCTTGTGAAGAACAGGCAAAAGCCCTTTTTTGTCACAGTGTGGACTTTTTTTCAACAGATCTAATTAATATTAACTCTGCCAGTCGCGGTACTGAGAGTGATTCGCCTTTCGGTTCCTTTGGGATTCTGTAATGTTATACTTCCGCCAGAAGACACAAAATGGGGATCAAATTGGGCTTTGTTATCAGGGAAGGTAATCGAAGAGATCAAAATTCCATAAGGAAGTGCCTGACGGTTTCCCACATTAAACCATCTTCCTCTGAGGTACGCTTAAGAACGTAGCCACTTGCAGCGGGCTTGAATGAAAACCTGGTAATCCATTAATGTGATTTCTTTATTCAATATCGATGAATCATCAAACGACTTCGTCTCATTGGAGAATTGATGGAGATGTTTTTCTTTCTTATCAATGTACTTTGGAAGAGTATAAATCTTTTCTGCCATCACTCTTTTTTTTGTACTATCCATGACACCTTCGATATAGACCCACGTTTTGGCCCTTAATCTGTCAACCGTAATCGGAGACCCCTTTTCATTATTGAACTTTGTATTCTGATCCAAATCAAAAGTCTTCTCGTCAACGATCATTATGTTTTTCTGTAAATCCACAATCGTTATCAGGGCTTCAATCCTAAATACACCTTCTTCTTGGGCAAAAGTCAAAGCCGAAGCCATAATCAGAAAAACTGTGGTTAGGGTCATCACTTTGCCAAATAGACTTTTCCTCACGGTTAACCTCGAAACATCTAAGATGATTAAGGCAATTAGCCCCCTAACTAGTGAAAAACCTCTTCATCTTATGGAATGATTCATGCTTTCAACCTCCACTTTATCCATGGTGAAGAAATGAACAAAACTTATACTAAAAGGAATTAATGAAGGGGTTGGATCAATTAATTTTGAAAGGATACAAAACAAGAAAGATGCTAAGCGGAATAAGTGTCACCAATGCGATAGACAAGAAGTATGTAAATAATTCAAGAACATGGACAAGATGTCAATTTAATGGAAAATTGCAAAAGGGGTAAAATACAACTTGATACAAAGAAGCAAAGAAGAAAGATCAGAAAGGCTCTCCTCTTACTTTAATCAATTCTGCTACAATGCTGACGGCGATCTCTTCAGGGGTTTCGGAGTTGATATCAATTCCAATGGGCGCATGGACTCGATCCAAGATCTCTTTGGCCATTCCCTTTTTCATTAAATTATCATAAAGAGTCCGAATCTTCTTCTTCGAACCGATCATCCCAATATAACGGGCTTTAGATTTGACTGCCTGTTCCAGTACAAAACCATCATAGAGATGACCTCGGGTGACGATGACAATATAAGAGGAATCATCAATGTTGAGTTGGTCGAAACACTTCTCAAATTCTGAAACGATGACTTCGTCCACCTCTGGAAAACGCTCTCTATTAGCAAACATCTCCCGATCATCGATGACCACCACCTTGAAATGGACCTTCTTTGCAAGGGGAGCCAACTGCTCAGAAACATGTCCTCCCCCAAAGATATAAACAGTCGGTTCAGAAAAAACAGGTTCCAAAAGTATTTCCATCCTTCTATCTTTATGACTGAAAACCAATACCTTTTGTTTTTTCTCTCTTAATATTACCTCGCCTTCACTCAAAATCTTCTTCTCCAATTCCACTCCACCCAATAAAGAACCGACCTTTTCTCCAGAGGTCTTCATCAATACCTTTGAACCTTCCCCTTTGGGAAAATCACCATCCATCGAGACCAGGGTGGCGAGGATGGCTGCCCCCCCTTTCTGTCTAATTCTCGCAGCTTCCTTATAGACATTTAAAAGTTCTTCTCTAAGGGGCTCTAAAAAGATATCAATATTCCCTCCACAGATGAGCCCACCTTCTGCCAATTGCTCAGACGTCAGTTCGAAATGGAGAATTCCTCCCTTTCCTTTCTCCATTACTTTTTGAGCCTCTTGCCAAACCTCTGCCTCAACGCATCCTCCTCCAATGGAGCCCGAAGAGGTGCCGTCTCCTTTTACCAAATATTTCGCACCCACTGCCCTGGGAGCAGAACCCACACGGGTGATCAGCGTGGCTAATGCCAGCTTCTCCTTCTTCTCAAGGGCTTTTACAATTTCAGAATAGATATCTTCCATAATGATGTTTCTCAACTCCCTCAAATTGAATTTTGAATAATGAATTCTAAATTTTCAAGTATCATGGTCTCTTCTCTTTGGGCCCCGGCTTCTTCTCCTTCTGGGGTGCCTTGGTCTCACCATCCTTTGAACGGGCAAGAGGGAGGAGGTAAAGTTTATAAAAAACTGGATCAGCCCATAATTCCATTTCAGGCGCCAAGTCTCCCACTAAAGCGGAGAATGAAGGCAGATTGTTATAGGCATTAAAATTCTCTGAGAGGTCTTCCAAAGATTTATAAAGTTTGATCGAGGCGACGAGATAGCTTGGTTTCCCTCTCAACAATTTAATTTGTTGAATTCCCGTTTCGATTGATTCCTGATCCTTCTCCAGTTTGGCCATCCAAAATTTCCCTTCCTGATATCGAACATCTGTCTCCCCTATTTGAAGGGCCTGTATTAATTCTTTGCGAATTCTTTGAGCCTGCTTCAAGAGGCCATCTAATTGATTGAATAATTCAGTTTTTTCTTTCTTAGAAAGTTCAATCGTCTTGGACGAGGCCTTTGATAAAAAGTACTGTAAAGTATAATCTTCTGCCTGTCCAAACGAGGCCAACCCCAAGAATAAAATGAGCCCTCCTAAAAAAATCTTTGGATATCCCATTCGTCATCTCCTCTTCTAATCTCCCCAACCCCCCTTTAGAAAAGGGGGAAGAGGAGGATCTCTTTCGTAGATGGCAAACCAATCGTGGCCAATTATGGAAAAATTACTTCTGCCACAGGTGGTTCATTTTTTAACTGTCCCAAAACGATCCTTTCGATCTGGCGATGTTTTTTCTCAAAGATTTTTTGCCCAATGCTCTTTGCCTTTACCACTCCGTTCGGAATATCGACCTTATTGAGAAAGGCAATGACCCTCGACGAAGATGGGGTTCCTTTAAAGATGCCTTCGGGATGGGTCATCAAGATAGCCATCGCCTCATCCGTCAGCCTCTCTCCAATAGGAATTCCTGTTATATTTGAAACCCTTTCTGGCTGAAAAACGTTTTCCTCATTTAACTCCATCTCCATCCCATCCACCCCCAAAATGGCCACAACTAAAGTTGTGCTTGTTGGGATGACAGGTTCATTCTCTCTCGGTGCTTTAACCGGCCGGCCTGCTGCACCATCCGCCTCTATAATGATCGTGTCAATTCCATGTGAACTCCAAAGTCCATTTACCAGGTTTGGAGAAACCCCTTTTAACTTCCCTGATCCAAGTCTCTCCAAGGCAACGGTGATATGATGATATTGATCGAGATGGCGCCATACAAAATCTTTGATCTTCTCCTCATCTGGATCAATAAAAAGAGAGTTCGTTTCTCCTGGTGTGGGCTCTAATATCTTCGTGGTGGTCGTCGTCACCACCTTCTTCCCGTTGAGAAACAACTCTTTGGCAAGGCAAAACATCAATGTAGTCTTTCCCCCTGCCCCGACCAAACTGATCACTTCCCTTGCCTTGATGCCTAAGGCTTCGGTCAGAAAACCAGATGGACTATCCTCTTTTTGGGTTTCCTTCACAAATTTCTCGATGATTGAATAAATGGCCTTTTGATCCAGATCCATTTTTAGGTCATCTTATATGAAAGGGGTTGATTTTTCAATAAATTCTTACCGTAAAATTACCGATCTCTAATTTTGAAAATGGATAATCTTGGATGGTTAAATTGGGGGAAAATAGTTATTGATTAAACCGATATAAAATGGCTTCCAGCACTCCTCCTCCAATGGCCCTGGCTTTATCTGAGATGGTAAAACAGGACTCCTTTTTGCCCCTCGGATCAATATCGCCGACCTTCATCCCTTTCTTCACTTCTACCCCTTCTCGGAGAAGCCCTCTCACCACGCCACTGATTTTTGCGATGACCGGAAAATCGTCTACCACAGCCACCACTGACCCTTTATTCACTCTATCGCCAATTGATTTTTGTGGATGAAAGATCCCCTTCTTCATCGTCCGAAGAAGCCTCTCAATCGTATATCCACCGATCTCACCAGGAATGCCTGTATCAGGTTCAACTGTTCCATTCAAAATCATCCTGCCCAGATTATGTCCTCGATTCGTTTCGATCACAATATGGACATCCTTCCCTGCTGTAAAACCTGGGCCAAGACCGATGACCAAGGGAGCATCATTGACCTGAGTCCCCAAATTCTTTTTTGCCATGATGGCATCCACCAAGATATCGAGTTTTAAAAAATTTCTTGTCTTCTTTCCATCGGGATCGGCAAGAATCGGAATATGGCCTTGTTTCCATACCCATTCAATTTCCTCTGGCTTGGAAATGAGTTTTGCCCGAACTCCCTCCACTTCTTTCTCGCCTTCATAGATCGCTTCGCTGAAGGTCACCTCTCTTCTTACGGCAAGAGGATGGGGAATCTCTATCATACAGATCTTGAAATGGGACTGGTGGAGTCGATGGGTAACTCCACTGGCCATCTCCCCCGCCCCTCGGATTAAAACGACTAATTCATCCATACTTTTTTTCGACTTCATCTGAATCCCCTTCTTCATCCCCCCTTATTGCTTACCTCTTCTTTCTGATCCTCTATTATAATCTTGCCATGTATCGATATCCATTACAACACCTTCTGACTTTAAATGAACGACTCGTACATCTTCAGGATGTCTCTCAATAATGGATCTCCCTCCCACATCCCCTTTCAAACTCCACAACTCCTTTTTGTATCTTTTATGAAAAATAACAGGGTGCCCCCTTCTTCCCCGAAAAGAAGGAACGATGATCCCCCCTTTTCCCCGATCAAAGGCATGGATCAAGGCATTGACTGTCCTGGTTTTGAGAAAAGGCTGATCCCCCAGAGCAATAAGAATCCCATGACAACTGGGATGGATTGCCTGAAGACCTCTCCGGATAGAAATACCCATGCCCATTTTGGGATGAAGATTTATGACAATTTTTACTCTTCTTCCCCGAAATAGATTTTTTACCCCCTTATTTCGAAACCCGAGGACGACAATTACCTCCTGCACTTCGGATCGCAAAAGAGTTTCGAAACAACGCTCTAAAATGGTTTTCCTTCCCCAAGGAAGCGATAATTTATCCACCCCCATTCTTTTTGATTCACCTGCTCCGAGGAGAACTGCAGAAATTTTTAACATCTTTCCTTCTTGATGAAACTCTGCTAAATTTAATCTGTATTCTCAATTTCTGTCAAGGTTATCGTTGAAGCCTTGAGAAAATAAGCATTCCAAAAGTGATTGGAATCAACCATTGGATCGTTATTGTGATGGTGTGGGTGGTTTTGTTCCTTGCGCTGGCAGTTATTGAGAAAAAGAAACTCTAAAGATTTTTTTTAAAATTAAATTCCCTTCCCCCTTTTTAAAGGGGGAAAGGGGATTTTTAAATTTGATAACCATCAGGACAAGAGGCTTTCTTAGCCTACCAGGGTGGCGAGGTAAGCAGTGCCAAGCTTGTCAATATGGTCTTTCACATTTTCAAAATAGTTCAAATGATCCTCTTCTTCTTTGAGGAGCTCTTCAAACAACTCTTTCGAAATCTGGTCCTTTTCACCAGCACAGACCATGGCGGCTTCGTTATACAATTTTATGGCAGATGACTCAAGGGCCATATTCGTAGTCAGCATCTGTGGTATCTGCTGGCCTTTCTTCACCAGCGCATCCGGTTTAGAAGTGGGTTCTCCATTTAAGAATAAAATCCTCTCTGCTAATTTTTCAGCATGCTTCATCTCAGTAATGGCAATCTCCTTGAACTTGGATGCTAATTTCCCGAAATCGGTATCCTCCAATTCATAATGCTGCGACATGTACTGAGAGATGGCTGTCAACTCTCTGGATCGGGCCTTGTTTAATAGATCGATGACCTTCTGGCTCATAGGTTCTCCTTTCTAAGGGTTTTTAAAAATCATATATACAAAAGCCTGAATAGTCAAGAACAAAGAAAATGAGAACTTGTAAAAGAATCTTTGAAATGTTAGAAAAAAATCACTAAAGAAAAGGAGTTCGCGATGATTGTTAAGACCTATTGCGCCAGGATGGATCATGGGGGATGCGGTATTTTGGCCCATATAGAGAGCGGAAAAATTACGAAAATCGAGGGAGACCCTGATTCTCCCCTGAGCAGAGGGACTATCTGTGCAAAAGGACTTGCTCAAATAGAGAGGCTCAACCACCCTGACCGCCTCATTTACCCAATGAAAAGAATGGGTGAAAAAGGAGAAGGAAAGTGGAAGCGTATCTCCTGGGATGAGGCTTTGGATACGATTGCTGGAAAAATTCAAGAAATGATTAAGCAAGAAGGCCCAAAAACCATTTCTTTTGCCCAAGGGACGCCAAAAGGTCTGGAAATCTATCTAATGATCCGACTGGCGAATATTCTCAATATCCCGAATATTACCACACCCGGGAATATCTGCCATATGCCAAGGGAAACGGCTTCCAATCTCACCTGCGGGTTTTTTCCCATCCCGGATTACAGTGGCCATCCTGCTTGCGTGATCGTCTGGGGGAGTAACCTCTTTCAGACCAACGAAGAAGGAATTATTGGCTCCCAATTGAGAGGAGCTATCGATCAAGGGGCAAAACTGATTGTCATCGACCCGAGAAAAACAGGAATTGCTTCCAGGGCAGACCTCTGGCTTCAGCCAAGGCCTGGAAGTGATTTGGCTCTCGCCTTGGGAATGTTAAGGGTGATGGTGGATGAAGGCCTTTATGAAAAGACTTTCGTAGAAAATTGGACCAAGGGTTTTCCCGAATTGGTTGATACTCTTCAACAATACCCTCTCGATCGAGTTTCAGAGATCACTTGGGTTCCAAGAGAACAGATTGTCAAAGCCACTCACCTCTTTTCTCAGACAAAACCAGCCTGCATCCAATGGGGAAATGCCTTGGAACATAATCTTAATAGTGTTCAGTGCGCAAGGGCATTATTGATTCTGATGGCTCTCGCTGGAAACTTAGAGGTGCCAGGAGGGAATGTAAATCGGCCGGGTCCGCCCATCATGAGGCCAGGGGAGTTGGCTCAGATTAAGAAGTTTCCCGACAAAAAAGAAAAAATCCTGAGCCCTGAATTTCGCCTTGCCACCATGATGGGCTTTGTTCCTTCTCAAATGATTGTGAAGACCATCCTCACTGGAAAACCTTATCCCATTCGAATGATGTACATCCAGGGTGGGAATCCTCTCCTCAGTTATGCCAATGCTAAGGAGACTTTTGAGGCAATGAAAAAGCTCGACTTCTTCGCTGTCTCCGAAATATTTTTAACCCCCACAGCTCAGTTAGCAGATATCCTCCTCCCGGCTGCTACGAACTTTGAATTTGACGATATCGGACATTTTGGGCTTCCCCATGGGTTCATCCTCGCCCGGCCAAAAATTGTTGAACCACAGGGTGAATGCTGGCCCGATTCAAAAATCTTAAATGAATTAGGCAAACGCCTGGGTTTTACACAATACTTCTGGATGGATATAGGGGAGTGCCTTGATGAAATCCTTAAGCCAGCCGGGATGACTTATGATGATTTTAAAAACATAGGTATGTTGAAGGGGAGGTGGGAATATAAAAGTTACGAGAAGAAAGGCTTCAACACGCCCTCTGGAAAGGTGGAGATCTTTTCTCAACAGCTAAAGGAATGGGGATACGATCCCCTCCCCCACTATCAGGAACTCCCTGAATCTCCTTACAGCACACCCGAACTTTTCAAAGAATATCCTCTGATCTTTACCTCAGCCAAAGATCCCTTTTACTTCCATTCCTCTAACCGAAACATCCCATCTCTTCGTAAACTCTCTTCTGACCCTATTGTCCTCGTTCATCCTGAGACCGCTTCTCATTTGGGAATTGACGAAGGAGATTGGGTCTCCATCGAGACAAAACGGGGAGCCATTCAACAGAGGGCAAAACTGACTTCAGAAATTGATCCCCGGGTCATCATCCTCAGTTTTGGGTGGTGGTTTCCCGAACGGAAAGACCTCGAACTCTCTGGGTGGAAAGAATCAAACCTCAACATCCTCACAGACAATGGCCCTCCTTATGAGCCGGCGATTGGCTCCATTCCACTTCGAGCCGTGCTCTGTCGGGTTCATAAAGCTAAGGATTGAGGTGTGAGGATCGCTTCGCTCGAGGCAAATTTTTATTCATCTAACTTAAAATATTTTACTATAATCATATCTTCTATTGCCTTTAACCTTAATTCTTCAACCTCCGATCTTTAAGATCGGATTGACATATTGAATTGGTTGTGATATCGCTAACTCAAAAATGGGAACTAAATTTTTAAAAATTATTTCCCTATCCTTCTTCGGAGTCTCCATCTTTCTTTTACAACCCTTTATGGTTCTGGGTGCCATGATTACGGATGTAAGGATCTGGTCTGCTCCGGATCACACCCGAATTGTTGTCGATCTCACCGAACCCATTCAATATGAGAGTTCCTCACAGGAAAGCCCGCCACAATTCCATTTGGAATTGAAAGGAGTTTCTCTCCAAACACTTAAGAAAGAGATGGAGGTGAAAGATCCATTTCTCACCAAAATTACCCTGGCTGAACTGGGGAAGGACAAAGTGAAACTGGTTCTCCATCAAAAAAAATCCTTAAATGCCAACGTCTTCACTCTGAAGCCTTACCAAGATAAACCCCATCGCCTCGTCATTGATTTGGTTGATCTGGTGCAGGAGAAAAAGGAACTAGAGGAGAGGCAAAAGCAGAAAGAGATTAGACCAAGGGGTACCAAGATTGTTGTAGTTGATCCTGGTCACGGTGGGGAAGATCCAGGAGCCATTGGTCCGAAAAAGACAATGGAGAAGGATATTGTATTAAAGGTGGGAGAGAAAGTAGTTCATCTCCTCAATCAAAATAAGGAAATTCAGGCCTTTCTCACCCGAAAAGGAGATTATTTTATCCCTCTTGAAGAAAGAATCAAGATAGCAAGGGAGTACGGTGCAGAGCTTTTTATTAGCCTCCACACCGATGGAAGTTTCAATCCGCAGGCCAGAGGTTCCTCTATTTATTGCCTTTCCCTCTCCGGAGCAACGGATGAGGCAGCCAAAATCTTAGCCGATAAGGAGAATATGTCAAACATTTTAGGTGGGGCTTTCCTAAGGCCTGCTGCCTTTGCCAAAGATCCCAATCTGAACCAAATCCTATTGGACCTCATGCAAAATAATTCGATGAAGGAGAGTTTCCGATTCGCTGAAACTCTTCTCGAAGACGTCAAAGCTGTCAATCCATTAAAATACGCTTCCTATCGGCAGGCTAATTTCATTGTATTAAAAGCCCCGGACATTCCCTGTGTCCTGTTGGAGATGGCTTTCATTACCAATAAGGAAGATGAACGCTTGCTCAATCGTGACGAATTTCAGGAAAAGATGGCAAAAATCCTCAACGTCTCCATTAAAAAATATTTCAGGCCCTAATGGGTTAACATAACTGTTGACAAATCAGATCCTTTCTGTTTAAATCACAATTAGCCAAGAAGGTGAAGCCCCTACGGAAGGTATGGCCATAAGGGGCTTTTTTTATTGGATAGGGTGAGCATGGAAAAGAGAAAAAAGTCCATTGCAGTGATCGACGGTCAGGGTGGAGGAATTGGAAGTGCCATTATTAAGCGCCTACGGGAAAACCTTGCTGAAGAGGTGGAAATCATTGCTTTGGGGACAAACGCCATGGCCACAGGGGCCATGTTGAAGGCCGGAGCCAATAAAGGCGCATCTGGAGAGAATGCCATTGTTCAAACCGTAAAGAATGTCGATATCATCATTGGGGCAACAGGCATTGTGTTAGCTAATTCAATGATGGGGGAACTGACCCCTAAAATGGCAGAGGCCATTGCTTCGTCGCCTGCAACGAAATGCCTCCTCCCTTTAAAAATACCCGAGGTGGAAATTATTGGAGCCCCTAAAGAACCCCTTCCACATTTAGTCGATCAGTTGATTAAACGGATCCAGGAAATTATTATGACATAAAATTTAACAGATTATGGACACGTGACATGCCTGCCTGCCGAAGACAGGGAAACGGGCACGTTAATTTAGGAGGAAACCATGTGTGAGGCCAATGCATATTTAGTAAAAGAAGGAAAGGAAGAATTAGTTTTGGAGGACATCTCCATTCTCCGGCCAGAAAAAGGCGAACTCTACCTCCAAAATATCTTTGGAGAACAAAAACGGATTAAGGCTCGAATTAAGGAGATGAACCTTATCGACCACCGCATTGTTTTGGAAGAATAAATTTTAGTCATTTTTGACACTTTAGTCACTTCAAGTAATGAGGCCACGGAGGTCTTCATTCCGACAGAAGTTGGAGAAGTCTTCGTGGCTTTTTTATTCCCAAAAACTCAGCCACTGGACAGAAAGGAGAATATATGCATATACCGGATGGATTTTTAAGCCACGGCATCAATGCAGCCACCTTTGTTATTTCTGCGGGAGCTTGTGCCTATGGAGTGAAACGGGTGAACCGTAACTTTGGAGAACGAGAAGTTCCCCTGATGGGTGTGACGGCTGCCTTTATCTTTGCTGCCCAGATGATCAATTTCCCTGTCGCAGGAGGAACAAGTGGTCACTTTCTGGGAGCAGTGTTTTCTTCGGTCCTCTTGGGCCCCTGGGCAAGCCTCATCATCATGACCATTGTCCTTGTTGTTCAATGCCTTGGATTTGCCGATGGAGGATTGACTGCCATTGGGTCCAATATCTTCAATATGGGTGTGATTGGCGCATTGGGAGGATATGTTGTTTTTATCTTTCTCTACGCCTTGTTCCAGAAAAGTCGAAAGGGCTTCTTCATTGCCTTGGCCATTTCATCATGGCTCTCTATTGTGATGGGGTCCTCTGCCGCAGCGATCGAATTAGCGATCTCAGGAACCTCTCCCCTAAAGGTAGCTCTGCCTGCCATGGCAGGTATTCACGCCATCATTGGCATCGGTGAGGCCATCATCACCACGACTGCCGTCTCTCTGATTTTAAAAACCAGGCCAGATCTGGTGACCAGTTATATCAAGAAAGGAGCCCCGTATGAAAAGACGGCTTGATGGATTTGTATGGATCGGATTTGGAATTGCCCTCCTCCTGGCTCTTTTCCTTTCGCCTTTTGCCTCCACTTCTCCTGATGGTCTTGAAAAAGTGGCAGAAACAAAAGGATTTTCAGAAAAGGGAGAAAGTTGGAAATTCTGGAAACACGCACCTCTCCTAGACTATAACATCCCATGGATCAAGAATAAAAAAGTGTCAACAGCCCTTTCCGGCCTGATCGGAACACTTGCCATATTTTTTATTGCTTTGGGGATTGGGAAATTGATTAAGAAAACTTCAACGAAGAAGGTTATCCTTTTCATATTTCTTTCTTCTGTTATTTCTTTCTCCTCTACTTACACCTACGCTGCCCGGCCTCTTACGACAGACGATGCCGGAACTGTGGAGAAAGGTTAGTCCTGCATCTTAATCTGGGATATACCTTTATTGGTGAAAAACATGTGAATAATGAATTGAATTATTCCATGGCGGTACAATTTATTCTTACAGAGAGATGGGCTTTAGTGGGAGAAGTCGTGGGGGTCAACAATCTCAATGGGCGGCACGGAGATGACCCCATTTCAGGCCTTCTTGGCACCTATTACCTCATTACAGATAAGATTGTCTGGGATGCTGGATTGGAAATCGGTATGATTAGGGCAGCTCCAGATTTTCGATTTACCACAGGACTAACCTTGCTTTTTAAACCCTGATCGGCCATTTATTTAAAATTTTTCTCACCGGCTCGAATTTCGATATCCAGCATATTCTCTCGCGGGGGAAGAACACAGACAAATTTTTCGTTATATGCACAAGAGGGATTGTAAGCCATATTGAAGTCCAAGACCATCTTATAATCTGGCAGGATCTCGGCATCGATATACTTTCCACCTTCATAAGTCTCTTTTTCGTTTGTCTTATCTTTAAAAGGAATAAAAAGATAATCACTCAAAATGGATTTATAAATTTCGAGTATATATTCCTTCCCCTCCAATGTGAAATGAAACTTCCCATACCGTATGTAACGCTTGTTAATATTTTTGTTGGTTAAAAAAATGGCATAATATTTGGGGTTATTGATGTGGAAAATGAAGCGCTCAATCTGACCTGAAAATACATTTTTTGGTTCAAAAGGATAGTATTTTAACCCTTTAAAATGTTTCTTATCTTGGGGAAGAAGGGGGGAGCGCTGATGGTTCTTGAAAAAGGCATCCCGTTCTTTTCTCCATTCCAGAACTCGTTGCTCTTCGAGTTTCATTTCCTCCTGGCCCCCTCCTTCTGCAGGAATAGGAACTCCCTGGACCAGTAATAAAATGGCAATGACGAATATGACAAAAATGATTCCTCTTGCCCTCATCATCATTCTCCAACGCTGCCATTATTTTAACAAATAGAACATCTTGACGCAAATCATCAATGTTCTTGACAGATTCAAAAAGATTCATTATAGTGGCGTTATCCTCAGTGGAGAATAACGACTGTAAGGGAAACCCATGCGTATCGGCTATAAGGTCTGGTTGGATAACAATGGGAAAGCGTTTGGAGATGGTCCTTATAAACTTCTCAGAAGGGTTGAAAAAATGGGGTCCCTCCACCAGGCAGCCAAACAGATGGGCATGTCTTACAGCAAGGCATGGCGGTTAATCCGGACCCTGGAAGAAAGGCTTGGTTTTACTCTCTTAGAACGGAAAGTCGGGGGCCTATCCGGGGGAGGCTCCCGGGTGACCCCCAAGGGAAAAGATCTTATGAACCATTATGAGCGATTTAGGAGAAACGTGGAAAAGGGTTTAGAGAAAATCTATCAAAAATATTTTCCTCCTGCGAAAAGAAAGAGATGGAAATAAAGAAGATCCCTTTTTTAATATCAATCTTTTTAGCATTCATCTTTATTCAAAATGCCCAATCTGCGTCAAAGAGAATTTTGGTCTTTGCTGGCGCTGCAAGCAAACCTGCCACAGAAGAAGAAGTGAGAATTTTCAGGGAGAGATTTAGAATACCTGTCGACGTGGTCTTTGGGGGTTCTGGATTTGTCCTTTCCCAGATGAAACTGACAAAAAAAGCAGATCTCTACTTTCCAGGATCTTCCGACTTCATGGAGATGGCTAAAAAGGAGGGCTTAGTATTTCCTGAATCAGAAAAAATTATTGTTTATCTTGTCCCTGCGATCAATGTGCAAAAAGGGAATCCCAAGAAGATCTATGCTCTCAAAGACCTGACAAAAGATGGCATACGGGTGGCCATCGCCAATCCAGAAATGGTCTGTGTTGGGACCTATGCCGTGGAAATCATCGAAAAGAATCTCGCTCCCGTTGAAAAAGAAAAGTTTAAAAAAAATTTAGTTAATTATACGGAGAGTTGTGAGAAAACAGCCAATGTCATATCGCTCAAGGCCGTGGATGCTGTTTTGGGCTGGGAGGTTTTTCAGTATTGGGATCCCGAACGGATCGAGACGATCTATTTGAGGCCGGAAGAGATCCCCAGGGTCGGGTATATTCCAATTGCCATTTCAAAATTCACCCAGGACAAAGCTCTGGCCCAAAAATTCATCGACTTCCTCCTCTCCTCAGATGGAAAGGCCATTTTCAGAAAATATCACTATCTGATGGATCTTGAAGAGACACGACAATTTACCAGAGCAGATACAACAGTTGGAGGGGAGTATCTTCTTCCTCATAAATGGAGGACCATGAAGAAATGAGTTTTCGTTATACCATGATCGGTGCGGCAGTAGGTATCTTCATCTTCTATTTGGGACTCATCCTCTCCCTTTTCTATTTTGTGGGTGGGAAGGGATTTTGGGAGGCCTTGTCACACCCCAACACTCTATTTTCTATAAGATTGAGTCTGATCGCTGCCACTATAGCAACCTTTTTTGCTGTGCTTATCGGGCTTCCATCAGCCTATGCCTTATCTCGCTTCAAATTTGTGGGCAAGGGAATTTTGGATACATTTTTAGAAATTCCGATGATCATTTCACCCATCGCTCTTGGCGCCGCTTTCCTCGTCTTTTTCAATACTCCCTTAGGGGAACTAATCCAAACAAAAGGCATTTTTTTTGTTTTTGAAGTCCCAGGTATTATCTTAGCCCAATTTGCTACGATTGCGGGTCTGACAACACGATTGATGAAGGCCTCTCTGGATGAAATCTCACCGAGGTACGAAGCCGTAGCTCGATCCCTCGGATCCTCCCCATGGCAGACCTTCTATCGGGTCACCCTTCCCCTTTCATTTCGGGGACTTCTCGCTTCTGTCATCCTCTCCTGGGCAAAGGCCTTTGGAGAATTTGGAGCCACTGTCACTCTTGCAGGAGCAATGCCAGGAAAGACGGAAACGATGCCCATTGCCATTTTTACTGCTTTAGCCTCTGCCAATATTAACAAGGCTATTGTCCTGATACTCATCTTAGTGGTCTTTGGCCTCTTAATTCTTTATAGTGTCAGATTGACCGGGAAAAGATACCGATATGATTAAGATTGAAGACCTCACCATCCTTTTTGATTCATTTAAGATAGTGGACCTCAATATCCAAATTGAGGAGGGGGGATTTCATTTTCTCCTTGGCCCGACAGGGAGTGGAAAAACCCTGATCCTTGAATCCATCATGGGACTCCATAAGCCCAAGACGGGCAGGATCTGGATTGGTGACAGGGAAGTTCAAGGTCTACCGCCAGAGCGTAGAGGGATCTCTTATGTCCCGCAAGATCTGGCCCTCTTTCCCCATCTAAAGGTAAAAGAGAACATCCTTTTTGGAATCAAGGCAAGAGATCTGGACATGAAGATCTATGAAGAATATGTCCATGCTCTCGTCGAAGTGATGAAGATCGAACACCTTCTCGAACGATACCCTGCCCATCTCAGCGGAGGGGAAAAGAAACGGGTGGCCCTCCTCAGAGCCCTGGCACCCAAACCGAAACTCCTTCTCCTCGACGAGCCCCTCTCTGGCCTCGATCCGTCCATCAAAGCCGATGTTCAACATCTTCTAAAAAATCTCCATACCTCCTTTCATACAACCACCCTCTGTGTCACCCATGACTTCGAAGAGGCATACTTTTTAGGCGATGGGATAACCATCTTTATTGATGGGAAGGTAGAACAGGTCGGAAAACGAGACGATGTCTTTTTAAAGCCTAAGTCAAAAAAGGTGGCTCAATTTTTGGGTGCAAAAAATCTTTACCGGGCAAAGGTCCTCCGGAATGAGGAATCGTATCAACGATTAACCCTCGGAATCAATGGCCTCCAATTTTCAATTCCAACGAGTTTGGTTCGAGATAAGATGGAGGTGGGGAAAGAGGTCGAACTCTTCATCCGGCCTGAAGAAGTGATGATCATCCGCGAGGGAAAACCTGTCAAGGATTCCTTAAAACAAAATATTTTTGAAGGGAAAATACTCGATATTACCGATAAAAGGAGATATCACCTGGTTACCTTTCAAACGTTGGAGGGGAAAATCCCCTTTGAAATCTCCATCCCGAATTATACCTTCCGAAATCTAAATCTCTCCATTGGGAAGATCGCCAAAGTGGCACTCCGAGATGAATCCCTCTGGGTGATGATTTAAAAGGCCTTCACTCTTCAATAAGAATTTCGAGGCGCTGAGGGGTTTCGCATCCTTTCAGGGAGGTGATCATTCCTTTGATTGTCTTTGACAAAAACCTCTTAACAAAAGGGGACAATGGGATCGCCTTCCCATCCACTTTTAGGGATGTCTCCCCTCTTCTTTTGGGTGTGAGAAATTTTTTTTCAATGAAATCGGCAAGCCCTTTCTTATCCTCTAAATCGAACCAGGGAACACCGACATTGAATTTTTGGTTCGAAACAATAGCGACGAGGTTATCCTTCTTTGTGCAGAGAAGTTTTTTATGCTTTTCCTTCCGAAAGACCTCGATCTTAGGCTGGATATCCTTTTTATATCCTTCTGAAAGGATGAGGTCCACATCCTGAATCAATTTCTCCCGAATCTCATCCAAAGTTAAGTCCTTCTCCACATCTCGAATTAAGGCAACCTTATTGGGCGACGAAATAACGACCGTATGAGCACCTGCCTGTTTATGTCGCCAGCTATCCTTCCCTTCCCGGTCCACTTCAAATCCATGAATATCATGCTTGACCGTAGCAACCCGATAGCCTTGTCGGGTCAACTCGGGAACCAATTTTTCGATCAGGGTGGTCTTTCCACTATCCGATTTTCCAACAATAGAGATGATTGGGATCAACTGAAAACCTCGCTAATTGCGGATTGCAGATTGCGGACTGCGGAATTAAATTCCGAAATCCGCATTCCGAAATCCAAATTTGACTAAAAGTTCCGATCCAGTAATTGAACCTTTACTTTCTCCCCTGCCCTCACAATCTCCTGATCTTCAGGAATGACGATCAAGCCATTTGCCCTTACCATGGATCTTAAAATTCCAGACCCCTGCTCTCCGGTGGTGGTGACAAAGTATTGATCCTTCTTAAAAGAGACAGACCCTCTGATGAAATAACGTCTTCCAGGGATCTTCTTAATCTCCTCCTTCAAAATGGCCTGAATGACAGGTCGAAAAAGTTGACGACGGCCCATCATCTTCAAAAGGGAGGGCCTCACAAATTGCTCAAAAGAAATCATGGATGAGACGGGATTCCCTGGAAGGCCAAACACTGGCTTTTCTCCAATCGTCCCAAAGGCCAAAGGCTGTCCTGGTCTCATGGCCACTTTCCAAAAGACCATCTCCAAGCCCAAATTTTTCATGACATCTTTAACGAAATCATAATCACCCACGGAAATCCCTGCGGAGGAGATGAGGACATCCGCCCGGATTCCTTGACGTAGTCTCTCTTCAATCTCTTCTTTTCGATCCTTGGCAATGCCCAATTGAAGAGGGATTGCCCCACAATCCTTCACCTGGGCGGCTAAGGTGTAGGAATTACTTGAGATGATTTTTACCTCATTCAAATCCCCATCCACATCGACTAATTCATCTCCGGTGCAGAGGATGGCTACCAACGGTCTCTGATAAACAGAGACAAAAGAACGTCCTACGGAAGCAAGCATTCCCACCTCTGCCTGACGGATAGTATCCCCTTTGGAGATTACACGATCTCCTTTTTTCACATCCTCCCCAGACCTCCGGATGTTTTCAGCAAGAGCAGCAGCTTTAAAAATCAATACAAATCCATCTTCCTTCTTTGTCTCTTCAACAGGGATAACCGTATCGGCCCCTTTCGGAATGGGAGCGCCGGTCATGATGCGGATGGCCTTTCCTTTCTCGATTTCCTTTGTCGAGATAAAACCTGCAGGGAGGTCTTCGATCACTTCTAAACGAATAGGATGATTTTGAGAAGCCTTCTGGACATCCTCAGATCTCAGGGCATACCCATCCATGGCTGAATTATCCAAAGGTGGGATATTCCTCTTGGCGAAAATGTCCTCTCTAATCACCCTTCCCAAACTTTCCAGAAGGGAAACCTTTTCAAGTCCTAAAGGTTGGATATGAGAAAGAATTTTATCTAAGGCTTCATCTACTGTAATCATAACTAAACTATAACATAAAATTGATTTCATGAAAATGCAGAGGCTCAAGAAGGATTTCTCAGATGCTTCAGAGCTGTTTTTAGGCTTTCAATTTAAAATAATCTTATGCTATATGGTTATAAGGAGAGACTTATGAGAATAACAATCATCTGTGAAAACACAGTGGGCCGGAGGATCGGTTTAGGAGAACATGGATTTTCTGCTTTGATTGAGACGGATCAAGGAAATTATCTCTTCGATACTGGCAGTGGCCATTCGGTCGTAAAAAACTCCCTGGAATTGAACAAAGACTTACGGACCATCAAAAAAATCTTCTTGAGCCATGGGCATTATGATCATAGTGGAGGGTTGCCCGAAGTTCTTAAGCTGAGAGGAAAGGTCGATGTCCACGCCCATCCTCATATCTTTCTCGATCGGGTTCACGTGATCAAAGAAGATGGAAAAGAAACAAGACGATTTGTTGGCCTCCCGTTTAAAAGGAGTTACTTAGAATTACTGGGAGCAAACTTTATTCTGAATAAAGATTTTATTGAGATAGAAAAAGGAATTTTTTTAACCGGGGAAGTACCAAGAAAAACATCCTTTGAGAAACCCGATCCGACTCTCTTCAGTGAGAAAGAAGGAAAAACCGATCAGGATTTATTTTGGGATGACCAATCCCTCGTTCTCGATACGGATAATGGACTAATCCTTATTCTTGGGTGCGCCCACTCAGGAATGATAAACATTATTAATTATGTCATCCATAAGACAGGAAAAGAAAAATTTTATGCCATCCTCGGCGGAACCCACTTAGATTTTCTGACACTAGAGCAATTGGAAGAATCCATCAAGGTATTAAAAAAGATGAATATCGAAAAAATAGGTGCCTGCCATTGCACAGGAATGAGAGCCGCCTTTAGACTCCACCAGGAATTTGGGGGGCGATTCTTTTATGGACATGTGGGAAACACGTTAGAGATATAGGATCAGATTATAAAAGCTAAGATTTGGTTACAGACCGTGCGAGAACAAAACTCAATTGGCGCTTCCACCTAATGTTCACACTAAGATTGCTCTTGAAGGTGACGATTCCTATTAGAAATATACGTAAGAAAGGCAGAGCCTTTCCCCAAACTCCACCACTCTCTTTTCGTGGCAAGAGGGACAGAAATGTCGGCGCTACAAAACTTATCCGTAACTTTAAAACAACGCCCAAGGAGCGCTTTTCCTCTTGACAGGAGCATTATAGTCTTGTTATATTTAAAACAAACGCATGTGAAAATATGAACAACCTGCGCAGCGGAAGGCTATGCCTGCGGAGAGGGGCTAAAAAATGAGGTACGCAGAGACAGGGTTTAATTTAGAAATTGATCTAACCCGAGGAAGCATTGAGAGGGTAGAAACTGACCCAAGATTAACCGAACTTCATCTTGGGGGTCTAGGTACTAACACCAAGATATTATGGGATAGGGTTCCCCCTGAAACCGAACCCTTTTCTTCTGATAATCTACTAATATTTGCCACTGGTCTTTTATGTGGCACACCTGCTCCTGGTGCTAATCGTACCATTGTTACTACTTATTCTCCTCAGACTTTGTTAATGGCCTATTCAATGATGGGGGGATTTTGGGCACCAGAATTGAAGTATGCCGGTTATGACAAAGTGATCTTTCGCGGCAAGTCCCCCAATCTGGTTTATTTGTGGATAAACAATGACAAAGTAGAAATACGTGATGCCTCTCATTTGCATGGTAAAGGCGCAGATGAAACTGCAGAACTTATTCGACAGGAGTTAAAGGAGCCGAAAGCCCAGGTGGCTGCTATCGGCCTGGCCGGTGAAAATAGGGTCTATATGGCTTCCATCGAGCAGGGGAGGTCCAGTGCCAGCCGACTAGGAATAGGCGCCGTTATGGGAGACAAAGGGATAAAGGCGATAGCTGTTCGTGGAACAAAGGACATCAATATTGCCCGACCGGCTGAACTCATAAAGCTTTGCAACGAAGTGCTGCAATATATAAAAGTCCGAGAACAAAAGCCAGTTCCGGGGGTAATGCCCATTTTAGCCGGGCTTGGGTCACCGGCAGAGATGAAACTCGTTGATGAGGAGTGGCACACCCAGAATTTCATGTGGGGGAATGCCCGCGAACGGAAAAAAGATTATTGGAACAAGGAAATCGAAAAGAAGTGGAAGGAGACTCAAGAAAATGTGCGGACGCGGTTAATAAGTTGCTATAACTGTCCGATGAAATGCGGGGCATTAATTTCCGTCCCAGGAATTTCAACCTACATGATGAAATGCTTCTCGAAACTTACTTATACAATGGCGGCCTTTTCAGACCTGGATTTTGGTTTTAGAATCGCTCAACGTGCTACGGAGTATGGAGTGGACGCATTCTCAACCCCGCAAGTTATGGCCTTTGGCCTTGAGCTTTACGAAGCCGGCATTTTGACTGACCAGGACATGGCAGGAATGCCGTCCGATAACGAGGGGAGATTTTACTGGTTACTTGACAGAATTGTTCGGCGAGAAGGGATTGGAGATATTTTGGCCAATGGCACTTATTGGGCGGCCCAACAGATCGGTAAGGGCGCAGAAGCATATGCTCATAATAACATTAAGAAACATGAGCAGCTGCCTCTCAAGCTGGGAATGCTGAATCCCGTTTATTTCCTTATGTATTCTACCGGCGAGAAGATAAACATTACCCAAATTGAAGGGCAGTTCCCCCAGGCGCCTTTTCCTACGATGGAGGAGAGAGAAGATTTTGTAAAGGATTGGATCCAGGTTCCTGATGAAAAGTTTAAGAAATATCTTCTGGACTGGGAACTACGCGGAGAACGCTCAAATCCATATTACCCAACTGTTGACATGTCCGTTGACATTGTTGACTGGCAAGAAATGATGCACTACATTGATGACGCCCTCGGGGTGTGCGCCGGTTTGTCATCATTTCCCCTGAAGCCCCCCTATCATATACACAATTACCCGGCTTTTATCTCATCAGCGACCGGGATCGATATTGATGAAGCCGGACTAAAGCAAGTATATAAGAGGAACCGAACTTTACTGAGAGCCGTTAATGTAAGAAGAGGTTTGAGGAGAGCTGATGAGAAGCCGCCTGAGGACCATTGGAAGAAAAGATTTCCCGAGCTTGAAGCTAAGCTCTTAGATACGTATTACAAATTTAAGGGGTGGGATAATCAGGGTATTCCTACGAAAGAGTCTTTACATGAATTAGGTATGGACTACGTTGCCGAAGACTTAGAACAGAGAGGGATAATAAAAAATGAGCAAAGTTAAGAAGAAAGTCAAGGTAATCAAGATCGATGTTGATAAATGCAATGGTTGCCGGGCATGTGAGATGATCTGCTCCGCCTTTCACGCTAACCCAAAATATAGCAGCAATAATCCGGCGAGGTCTCGTATTCGGATGATTCGTGATCCACTAAGAGACGTATATCTTCCTGTATACGCGGGTGAGTATGCTAAAGCCGAATGTATGGGTAGAGACAAATATGTGATTGACGGAAAGGAGTTGGACGAGTGCGGCTTCTGCAGGGCTTCCTGCCCATCCCGGGACGTTTTCAAAGAACCCGATTCCGGTCTTCCTCTAAAATGCGATATGTGTGAAGACGATCCGCCACAAGAAAAACCCTTGTGTGTTCAGTGGTGCATTAATGATGCCCTGACTTACGAAGAAAGGGAAGAGGAAGTAGAAGAAGAAGTGAAGATGGAGGACGTGGAGATAGGATTGGAATCAATGGTAGACAAATATGGATTGCAGAAGGTAATGGATACCGTTGCCCGAATGGCAAAGAAGGACTAAGAGAGCTCGGAAAAACTTATTTTCACTCTCTGATTACGCAGATTTCAAAAAATGATTCCACAGATTTTTCTTTAGTTTCAATGTCTTTTAATCTGTGTAATCGGTTCATAATCGGTGTAATCAGAGATTTAAAAGAAGAGGATTGAAAAAGATAATGGAGACCTTACCCCTAGCCCCCTTCAAAGTGGTAATAGATGGCATAAAAGAGGCAGGTGGAGACGCCGATAAATTCTGCTATCAATGCGGAAAATGCGATACGGTGTGCCCATGGAATCGTGTAAGAAGATTTTTTGTTCGCAGAATTATCAATCAGGCAAAATTAGGCGTTGTTCCTTTCGAATCCGAAGACATCTGGCTATGTGCCACCTGCGGTAGATGCCCTCAGCGGTGCCCCAGAGGCGTAGAAATAATCGACGTGATGAGAGCTATGCGCAGGCTGTTGGTGCCGGACGGTGTCGTTCCTGCCAGTATCCCCAGTCTTCGGAGTGTCATGACAAGCTTTGCCAGTGTAGGTAATCCCTGGGGACAAGAACCGAAGGACAGGGCAAATTGGGCTAAAGATCTGGGGGTAAAGGAGTTCGGCGAGGACACTGAGCTACTCTATTTCCCCTGCTGCTATCCCAGCTATGACCCAAGATTAAGGAAGGTAGCTCAAGCCACGGTCAATATCCTGAACAGGGCAGGGGTAGATTTTGGGATACTGGGTCCCAAGGAGAATTGCTGTGGTGAGAGTATACGCAAGGCGGGCAATGAGGCATTATTCAAACGCTTAGCCAGGGAAAACATCAAGACTTTTATCGAAAATGGGGTAAAGAAAATCCTTTTTTCTTCCCCTCATTGCTACCACACCTTCAAGAACGAGTATCCCGAATTTAAGGTCAACTTCGAGGTGGTTCATATCTCCCAATATTTATTTCAGCTTATTAACGAGGGAAAGCTTAAACTCACTAAGGAGTATGGGAAGAAAGTTACTTATCATGACCCATGTTACCTGGGTCGACATAATGGCATATATGACGAACCTCGAGAGGTCTTGAAGAAGATACCAAGTTTAGAACTGATTGAGATGGCTGATTCGCGGGAAGATAGTCTTTGTTGCGGAATGGGGGGAGGCAGGATTTGGATGGAAACTGCAAAGGGTGAAAGATTCTCTGACCTCAGACTGCAACAAGCTATCGGAGTTGGGGCTGAGGTGCTGGTAACTTCCTGCCCCTATTGCATCACCCAATTCGAGGATAGCAGGTTAACCCTGAAGGATAGTGAGGTCCTACAGATTATGGACATCACGGAGATTCTCCAGGAAGTCATTTAGAGAAGCGAAGAAACCTGATGAGGACATAGAGAAGTGGAAAAAGAACAAATTGAACAGCTTTGTAAAAGTTTCGCAGAGAGTAATTTTGGAGACGTAATGGTTGTCGGTGGAGGGGTCAGCGGTGTTCAAGCCTCTCTCGATCTTGCCACTGCTGGTTTTAAGGTTTACCTGGTCGACAAGGCACCTGCCATTGGCGGCCATATGGCCCAGCTTGACAAGACCTTTCCCACCAATGACTGCTCCATCTGAATACTCGCGCCCAAACTGGTCGAGGTCGGCCGGCATCCCAATATAGAGATCCTGACCTATACTGAAGTTGACAGTGTAGAGGGGGAAACAGGAAACTTCAAGGTAACCCTGATTAAAAAGCCCAGATATATTCTGGAGGACAAGTGCACGGGTTGTACGACCTGTGTAGAATATTGCCCGGTCAAATACCCTGATCAATTTAATCAGGAAATATCGAAGAATAAAGCCGTCCATATCTATTTCGCTCAAGCCATTCCCCTTATCACTTATATTGATGAAAGCTGTCTTTACCTTAAAGAGAAGAAATGTGGTATTTGCGAATCTGTCTGTAAGAATAAGGCCATCGATTTGAATCAAACGGCCGAGAAGGTAGAAGTAAAAGTAGGAGCAATAGTCCTGTCTCCTGGTATTGAGGCGTTCGATCCTAAGGTGGGGAATGAATATGGCTACGGAAAGCTGCAGAACGTGGTAACCAGTATGGACTATGAACGGCTGATGTGCGCCACCGGGCCATACGAAGGTGAGATACTGCGTGCTTCCGACAAGAAGCATCCCCATAAAATAGCCTGGATTCAATGCGTCGGTTCCAGACAGGTTAACCCCCCGGGTGGTAACAGCTATTGTTCAGCCGTATGCTGCATGTATACCCAGAAACAGGTAATTTTGACAAAAGATCATGACGCAGGGGCAGAGTGTACGATATTCCATAACGATATTCGTTCTTATGGGAAGGATTTTGAGCGATTCTATCAAAGGACAGAGGGACTTCCCGGGATTCGGTTTATAAGAAGCTACACATCCATAGTAAAAGAGAACCCGGAAACCAAGAATGTAACCATACGGTATTCTACACCCGACGATGGAGTAAAAGAGGAAGAATTCGATATGGTGGTGTTATCCGTTGGATTGAACCCTCCTGCTGATGCGAAGGGCCTGGCAAATAAGTTCGGCATCGAGCTCAATTCTCACGGATTCTGCAAGACCGATCCTGTTAATCCTATGGAGACCTCTCGCCCTGGAATTTTTATAAGCGGAGCCTTCCAGGGTCCCACGGATATTCCCGAGTCGGTTTTTACCGCCAGCGGGGCTGGCTCCCAATGTGGTGAACTCCTTGACTACCGGCGGGGGAAGCTGACCGAGGAAAAGATATATCCGCCGGAAAGGGATGTCTCCAAAGAGGAGCCAAAGATAGGAGTCTTTGTGTGTCATTGTGGGGCTAATATCGGAAGGGTAGTCAGTGTTCCTTCCGCAGTTGAATATGCCTTAACCTTACCCAATGTTGTCCACGCTCAGGAACAGCTATTTTCATGTGCTGCTAATTGTATCAAAGAAATAACAGACATGACAAAGGAAAAGGGGCTCAATCGAGTGGTTGTCGCTGCCTGCAGCCCCAGGACCCTTGAACCGTTATTTCGGGAGACCCTTCGAGAGGCGGGGATTAATCAGTATTACTACGAAATGGCTAATATTAGGGAGCATAACTCCTGGGTCCACTCTAAAGAAAAGGAAGAAGCCACACATAAGGCAAAGGATATCATCCGGATGTCGGTAGCACGAGCCTGCTATTTGGAGCCATTACAGGAATTTGATCTTCCAGTCAACAAGACAGCGTTAGTGGTTGGTGGAGGTATAGCCGGCATGACTTGTGCTCTCTCCATAGCTAACCAGGGACATGAGGTTCACCTGGTGGAAAAGGAAAAAGACTTAGGGGGGACGGCAAGAAGAATCCATTCTACCCTGGAAGGACTGGATGTTCAGGCGTATTTGCGTGATCTTAGAGGAAAGGTATATCAACACCCTTTAGTCCATGTATATACGGATGCGACGATCACAGAGGCTACCGGTTATGTTGGGAATTTCGTAACCAGGGTGAAGTCTGAAAGAGGGGTCACAGAAATAAAACATGGCGCAACCGTCATCGCTGTGGGTGCTAATGTCTATCAACCTACCGAATACCTTTATGGAGAAGATGACAGGGTCATGACCCACCTGGAGTTGGAGGAGCAGATCGCCAAGGGAGACGAGAAGGTCATTAACGCAGAAAGTCTCGTGATGATCCAATGCGTAGGTTGCAGAAATGAAGACAGAAATTACTGCAGCCGGATATGTTGTAGCGAGTCTGTAAAGAATGCATTGAAACTAAAAGAGATAAACCCCAAGATGGATATCTACATTCTCTTTCGGGATATGAGAACGTATGGGTTTAGTGAGGATTATTATAGGGAAGCGGCAGATAAAGAGGTAAAGTTTATCCGCTATGAACCTCAGGATAAACCTCAGGTGGAAGCCGGTGAATCGGAGGAGGGTCGACCCGTTCTAAAGGTTACTGCGACGGATTATATTTTAGGGAACAAGCTTGAAATTGATGCCGATATCGTTGCTTTGGCTGCTGCCATTATTCCCTCCGCAGGAAGCAAGGAAGTATCCCAACACTTCACGCTACCTTTGGGCCAGGATGGTTTCTTCCAGGAAGCCCATGTCAAATTAAGACCTGTTGAGTTTGCCGCGGATGGCGTTTATCTTTGTGGAATGGCTCACTATCCTAAGCATATAACGGAAGCGATTAACCAGGCTTATGGAGCTGCAGGCCGGGCCTTAACCCTTCTCTCACATGATACAGTCGTCGCCTCCGGCTCTGTTTGCGAGGTGGATGAGAAGAAGTGTATGGGCTGTGGGGCATGTATCTCAGCCTGCACGTATGGTGCCATAGAGTTTCGTGAGACCCGACAGGGCAAGAAGGCTGTAGTGAATCCTGTTCTCTGTAAAGGAGACGGTCTCTGTAACGCAAAGTGTCCCACAGGGGCTATTCGACTAAAGCACTTTACCGATGAAGAGCTGTTAGCCGAAATTGATGCGGCGGCGGGAGACGCGTAGTCTACTGTGATTCAGACAGTGAGACTATAGACGTCAGACCTCAGACTAAAGAGCGGGAAGACCGAAGAAGGTTTGAGAACACTTCAAGGGGTAATTTCTTATACAGAAAAGTCTGGGGTCTAAAGTCTGAAGTCTTTAGCGTCTGAATTGCAGAGAAGTCTACTAGTGAAGAATGCAGGGATTACTGACAAAGGGAGTTAGATAAGAATGAGCGCAGGACTTAAATTTAAACCAAGAATATTAGGTTTTGTTTGCCATTGGTGAGCATACGGCGCTGCTGACATGGCTGGAGTTTCCAGACTGCAATATACAACTGAAGTCAGGCTGATACGCGTCATGTGTTCCGGTAGAGTCGACCTGGAATTTGTACTCCGGGCTTTCTCAAATGGAATGGATGGGGTGTTTATTGGGGGCTGCCGTTTAAATGAATGTAATTATATTACTCATGGAAATTACCATGCACTCAACATGGTGCTTCTATGTAGAAAAATAATGGAACACATCGGGCTGAACCCAGATAGGTTAAGGATCGAATTTATGTCTTCGGCTGAAGGAATCCTTTTTGCCGAAGTGATGAGTGAGTTTGGCAACAAGGTGAAGGAGTTAGGACCGCTTGGCAAAGGTGAAGGAATAGACCAGAATGAATTAAAGTCCAAACTTGCAGAAATTACAAAGTTAGTCCCATACATTAAGGTGGTGAAAAATGAGAAGCTGGCGTCACGTCTTGTGAACCCGGAACAATATGACAAACTTTTCACCAAAGACGAAATAGACAGGTTATTCAGCGAAGTCATCTCGTACTATATCGACCCGGAAAAGTGTCAGGCCTGTATGACTTGCGCCAAGAGATGCCCTGTAGATGCTATTTTAAGTGGCAAAAACCTGATCCATATTATTGACCAGGAGAAATGTATAAAATGCGGAACATGTTTTGAAGTTTGCCCCCCTAAATTTAGTGCGGTGACGAAGATTTCTGGCGAGCCTGTTCCGCCTCCTCTTCCTGAAGAAAAAAGAACGATAGTCAGAAAGACAAAGAAAGAAAAAGGAGAAAGGGATAAGGAGTAAGGGGTTATTATGCATTTGTAATATAATAGGAAAAATATCAATCCAGGAGGATTAAAATTACGAAGATAAATCCGGATCTTATTTCTCCTTGTGGTCTTTATTGCGGAGTCTGTGCCATTTATATCGCGCACCGTGATAATAATCAAAAACTCAAGGAGCGGTTAGTGAATCTTTACAAGGGAGGAATTTCCGGCAAAGGAATTCTTCCTAATAGTGAAAACCTTTCGATAGAAGATATTAAATGCCATGGCTGCTTATCTGATGAACAGTTTATGCACTGCCGACAGTGTGAGATCAGGAAATGCACAAGAGAGAAAGGTTACACCGGATGTCATCAATGCGATGAATTTCCTTGTCAGTATATTGAAAATTTTCCCATGGCTGTAGGCAAAAAGGTTATTTTACGGGCTATTCCGTATTGGCGAGAAGTGGGTACTGAAAAATGGATTCAAGATGAAGAAGCCCGCTATATTTGTCCTGAATGCGGCAATAAAGTTTTCCGGGGCGCTGTTAAATGTAATCAGTGTAAAGTGAATTTGGATCTGGACTAATTTTTTATTTTTTAACGGAAGGGGATAATGTATGAATTATGAACAAATTAAGGCTTCGTTGGGCCCCTGCGGACTAAGCTGTGAAAAATGCTTTGCCCATGTGGATGGAGATATTCGCCGGTACAGTCTGAAACTCAAAGAAAAACTCGGGAATTTCGAGCCCTATGCTAAACGATATGAAACCCTGCTGGGTGAACCGGTTTTTAAAAAATATCCTGATTTCAAGGAAATGCTGGATTACTTTGCTTCGGAAAACTGCAAGGGATGCCGTAACGAGCAGTGTAAGATTTTTAAAAACTGTGGGGTGCGCCCCTGTCACCAGAAAAAACAGGTTGATTTCTGCTTCCAGTGTGACGAATTCCCGTGTAACAGAACCAACTTTGACGAAAACCTGTATAAGGCTTGGGTGCGGATCAACGAGATAATAAAAAAAGAAGGCATAGAGAAATATTATGAAGGAACTTTAAACCGCCCCAGGTATATTTGAAAAAACCAGTTTAGGTATTTACGCTATGCGCTATGCTCCATGCCTGCCTGCCGGCATGGCAGGCGCTATGCTATTTTCTAATTACGGGTAGGAGGTAATCGTGTCGCCGGTTAGCGCAACCTATTGGGGCATACCGGGCTATGTCATTTTCTGGATCTTGTTCGCCATCGCCTTCGGCTTATTTGCTCAGAGGTTTTATTTCCTTTTTCGTCTCATGCGTCTGGGGAAGCCAGAGAACCGCTTCGACAGAATCGGGGAGAGAATCAAGACGATGCTGGTCGAGGTTGTCCCTCAGTGGTGCACCCTGAAAACCGTCACTCGAAAGGACCTGGCTGGAATCGGACATGCTCTGCTATTCTGGTGCTTCAGCCTGTTCTTCATCAGTTATATCATCTTTATCGGTCTGGCCGGAGGCTTTGGACTTTCCCCGGTGATTGAGCATACCCCCTTTGAGACTGTCTATTTTTCCATCCTGGATATTGCCGCAGTGCTGGTCACCCTGACTTTAATCGTAGCAGCTTTCAGACGTTATGTCATAAGAGTGCAGAGACTGGAGCCAAGTGCTGAAGCTGGCATCATTTTGATGATGGTTTTTTCCCTCATGGTGCTCCATGTTTTCGGCGTAGGCTTTGACCATGCTAGCCGTGGGGTTCACACCTCCTTACCCCCTCTTGGGGCAACTCTAGCAGGTTTCCTTAGCGGGACCGGCCTTGCACAAGGCACACTGGAGGAAGTTTCCCGGGGAGTGTGGTGGCTGCATTACCTGGTAATCCTCAGCTTCATGGTCTATATTCCCCGCTCCAAACACCTGCACATTCTTGCCTCGCTCGCCAATGCCTTCTTCAAATCACTGGGGCCAAAAGTGGTGCTTGAACCCATCCCTCTTGAAGAGACGGAGACCTTTGGTGTATCGAAGATTCAGGACTTTACCTGGAAGGACTTACTTGACTTTTATGCCTGTGCCGTGTGCGGTCGGTGCCATGTTAATTGTCCCGCCCAGTTGAGTGGCAAGACCCTCTCGCCGAGAGAGGTCATTCATAACTTGAAAGAGCATTTGCTGGAGGCGGGCCCTGAATTGCTTGCCAATAGGGCTGAGGCATCTTCCGAAACCCCGGCCAAGACCCCGACAAAGAATATGATCGGTGATGTGGTCACCGAGGAGGAGATCTGGGCCTGCACCACCTGTGGCGCCTGCCAAGAGGTATGCCCGGTCAATATAGAACACATACGCAAGATCATCGACCTCAGGCGAAATCTGGTGCTGACGCAAAGCAAGATGCCGGAAAGTGCCCAACTGATGCTCAGAAATATGCAGTCAAGAGGACACCCATGGGCTGGAGTCCAGTCGATGAGGTTGAGGGGCGACTGGACAAGTGGTCTGGAACTCAAAATCTTGGCTGAAGGTGATAATGCGAATACCCTATTCTGGGTGGGTTGCACCGGGGCTCTTGTTGAGCGCAATGTCAAAGCGACTCTATCCATGACGAGGGTGCTGAAAGCGGCCGGAGTCGATTTCGGGGTATTAGGGGAAGCAGAGACCTGCTGTGGTGACCCTGCACGAAGAGCAGGGTATGAGTTCCAGTTCCAGATGATGGCGGAGCAAAATATTGAAATTTTCAAAAGCCACAACATTAAGGAGATTATCACCACCTGTCCCCACTGCTATAATACCATTAAGCATGAGTACCCTCGGTACGGCGGCGATTTCAAGGTGGTTCACTATACCCAGCTCATTGCTGATTTGATCAGGCAGGGCAAATTGAAACTTACCAACGAGCTGAACTCCACTCTCACTTATCATGACCCCTGCTATTTAGGCCGTTATAACAGCGTGTATATGGAGCCACGCCGGATACTGCAGGCTATCCCCAAGGCAAAGCTTGAGGAAATGGAACGCTCGCGAGACACGGGCTTTTGCTGCGGCGGCGGCGGCGGGCTCATGTGGATAGAAGAACAGCCTGGCACAACAAAGATTAATCAAATGCGTCTTGAAGACGTTCTCAAGACCAAGGCCGAGACGGTCGTGACCGCCTGCCCTTATTGTCTACAGATGTTTGAGGATGGTATCGAACATAAAGAAATTAAGGACTCGTTGAAGGCAAGAGACCTTGTTGAGCTCGTTGAAGCATCAATGAAGCAGTCCTAACTTAGTTAGAAAATAAAGTTCTCGTTTAACGGTCACGGCAACGATGCCCGTATCGTCATTCGGTTAGGTCCTTCGGTTTAAGAAGTTCACGTAACCCTCTACCCCTAAACGAAACGGGCTTCTTAACCGTAACCATAACCCGAATACCCGGAGTATTTTCATGGGTCGCAGGCGCACTCCGGGCATGGGGCATTAATTAGGAGAGGAGTAGTGTTATGCATACGATCGTCTGTGTTAAACAGGTACTTGACCCAGAGATACCACCGGCCAAATTCAAGATTGACCCAGCGGCGAAACAGGTTATTCCTCCCGCCGGAGTGCCGCCTGTGATTAGTGTGTATGATGAACGGGCCGTTGAGGCGGCATGTCGGCTCAAAGATAAGCACAAAGGCAAAATAACAGTGATCAGCATGGGGTCGGCGAAAGCTGCTGACGTGATAAAGCACGCCATATCGATGGGGGCCGACGATGGATTTGTTCTCCAGGATCCAGCCTTCGAAAACCTGGATAGCTTTGGTACGGCGTATGTCTTGGCGAAAGCGATCCAGAAAATTGGCGGGTATGACCTGGTTCTGTGCGGCCGACAGGCCGCGGACTGGGGCGCTGGTCAGGTTGGCTCGATTCTGGCCGAAATACTTGGCCTCCCTGTGGTTACCCTCGCCTGTGCTATCGAGGCAGTGGACAAGAAGCTTAGGGTAAAGAGGATGGTGAAGGATGGCTTTGAAGTACTGGAAGCTCCTATGCCAAGCGTGGTGACCGTCAGCAGTGAGATTGGTCTCCCTCGTCTTCCCGGTGGAATGGGCCTCATGCTTGCTCGCAAAAAGCAGATTCCGGTCTGGAAGGCGCAGGATATTGGGGCTGAGTCCTCGCAGTTGGACAAGGCTAACGCCCATACCGAGGTCACCAGTCTCTCCGTGCCGACCCGAAAGACCGAGTGTGAGATCATTGCTGGGAATACTCCTGGTGAAGCTGGAGTCAATCTGGCCTTAAAGCTTGCTAAGCTTCTATAGATATAGAAGAAATGGAGGATATTCCATGGATAGTCATAAAGGTATTCTGGTTTGTGGTGAGATCGCTGAAGGGAAATTAGCGCCAGTCACGATAGAACTCCTTGGAGTCGGAAGAAAGCTCGCCAATGAACTGGGTGAGGACTTAAGTACCCTATTGATGGGCAGCAAAACAGGCGCCTTGGGTCAGGAGGCAATCGCCTATGGAGCTGACAATGTCTATGTTGCTGAAGACAGTCTCCTGGACCAGTATAACTCCGACGCCTACACTCAGGTAACGGCTAACCTTTGCCGGAAAGTGCTTCCTTCTGTTATGCTTCTTGGCCATACGGATATCGGTTGTGATTTAGCTCCGCGACTCAATGGTCGCTTAGGGGGCGGGCTCGCTATGGATTGCCTGGCGTTATCCGTTGACCCGGCAACCAAGCTCCTGGTCTCGACAAGGCCTGTCTTTGGTGGTAACGCCCACGCCACAATGGTATCAAAGTCTGCCCGGCCTCAGATGGGTACTGTAAGACCGAAAACAATGCCGCCAGCAGAGCGCAATGACTCTCGGCAAGGTAAGGTTATTCCTGTAGAAGGCAAGATCGACCCTTCGGCGCTTAAAGTCAAGGTTGTCGATCGGATAAAAGAGGAAGTGGAAGGGGTGAAGCTGGAAGACGCTGAGGTAGTGGTTAGCGGTGGCCGTGGCATAGGCAGTGCTCAAAACTTCGAGATGGTCCGGGAGCTCGCTCGCGTTCTGGGCGGCGCTGTTGGTGCTACGAGGCCTGCCTGTGACGAGGGTTGGACGCCGGTGACGCTCCAGGTTGGCCAAAGCGGAAAGGTGGTCAGCCCTAAACTATACATAGCCGTAGCTCTCTCTGGCGCCATGTCGCATATCACTGGCTGTTTGGGATCAAAATACATTGTGGCTATCAATAAGGATAAAGAGGCGAATATCTTCAACGTAGCCCACTTCGGTATCGTCGGGGATTATAAAGAAGTCTTGCCTGCTCTGACCACGAAACTCAAGGAGCTAAAATCAAAATAAGCCGCGGATTTGTTAATGTAGTGATTCAGAATTCTCTTTCCTTTATTTGTCATTCCGGACTTGATAAGCCTGCCCCGTACTTGATACGGGGGAATCTAGTGTTTTCAGCCCGGGTGTCGTCTGTTCAAGAAGCCCTGACCATGCCAAAATCCGGTTCGACATCTGGGACGCACGAAGTGCCAGGATATGACGTGCTTGTTCGATGGGCCAGGCGCGACGCCACCGGCAGATCTCGCGCTGCATATCGGCTAACTCCGCTAATGCTAAATCTCCACTCCATTCCATAAGCCATGCAATCTCTCGCATCAGATCAACGATCGCCTCATCCTTATGCCTCATTAGAATCCATTTGTTAAGGCGCAGCAAGTCAGATGCCAGATTGCCCAAACGCACGGAGCTTCCATCCCGGATAAATCGTTCATGCATTCTTTTCAGATCTCTCATGAATTAACCTGTAATAAAGCTCTTGTAATCGTCTCGATTCTATCTCGCAGCTTCGGGTCTTCAATTTCCATCGATCGGTTTCCCTGATGTGGACGAATATTGATCAGCGCCCCGAATTCCACTTTCCGATGCTCGGGATACCAGTCTGCACCCCAGATGTCCTCCTGACGGCTCCCATCTTCTAACAGGACTTCCTCACAATCGGCGTGATATTCACCCCCTCCGGCGAGGATGTTCCGCTCTACATCAACTGCCAGTTTGATATACGTCTCAAGTCCCTCAAGCATTTCCCGGATCTGTTCTTGGGAAACGCGATTCCGTATGATAAGAATTTTCATGGACCTTTACCCCGTTAGAAAGCCCCGCTGCTGGCAGCGGTGATGATGGCTTTTCCTTTTTCAGCGAACACAGGGTTTAATGCCCCGTGTGAGCCTTCCCGTTAGAAAATAGAAGACTTTCTAACGGGGTTTACTCTTTAACCTATTCGAAAACTCGATGATTAATCATACGATTCAGCGAGAGAATGTCAAGCGGTTTGTAAACCTCAACCATCCTGATGGTGTGAAAAAGGTCTTTTCAATCCTCCTAAAAGACACCGCTTAGTGGTCTGGTACTGGTCCCGTAAGGCTCATAATAATTATGTTGGCCGGAACGTGCCCCGTCCCGCCAAAGCGGGATAGGCGGGGTTAAGGGGCACAATATGAACGACATTTCCTTCCCGGGAAGCCCCGCCATGCCTGTCCCGTCCTGACGGGGTGGGCGGGGAGCTTCACATTTCGGATTGACATTCCGAATTTTCCTCCGTTAGTGATTGAGCGGAATAAGGGAACGTGGCTTCTAAAACATTTAAGGTATATCCCCATTTGCCGCTTCTTTAAAAATGACCAACCGGATGTTAGGTTGTCTTAGAACCTACGTCCCCTCATCTTTTCTTTAAACTTCATTCTCTAGCTATGGGTACTGAAGGTGTAAACTCGGGTTTCTTCCAAGTGCTTTTACTATTTTCACGCAGAGTTTATGAAAGTTGGTGATTGACCTTCTATCAATTGAGTTCAGAATATTCATATGGCCCAATAAATTACGGGGTAACCTTATCCTATTAAGGCCGATTATAAGCTTATCTATCTCAGGCAATAGGGGTGCCAAGAAACCTTTGTTATCGAATATTATCTTTTCCAGATTAGGTAAATAGGTGCAATAAATGTCGTGACTTCCAGGGCTTCGTGGAGGCATTTGGTTTAAGTATCGGTTTCTTATCCTCCTTGCATCATTCTGAATTTTTCGGTGAACAGCCAATGTCCACCAATTCTGGCCAATTTGTATGAGTAGTATAGAGTGAATTATGACACGTATAATATTCTCAGATACATAGATTTTCCAATAGTAATCTTTGGCAATTTCCCTTCCGTATGATGTTAGTAATCCGACACTCCAGCTGGAATTTCTGTAATCCACCATTTTCTTGTTTCATTTCTTAAAACTATTTGGACTATCCCTTCCTTCTGCGTGATTCAGAGCGCCTAACAGCAACGACAGCCGCCTTAGTCTCAAGAAAATCAGCTATCTCAGCATTTGTGAATCCCGCTATACTGAGACGCCGGATCTTCTCAGATTGGCTAGTGCCCTTCATCAGTTCTATCAAGATTAGCGATAAGAGTTTTTCAATTCTTTCAGATCTGTTTTCCATCACTATTTTCCCCTTTTTGTTTTGTATTGAGATGCCAGCACTCTCACGGTTTGGGCCCTTGTTTCCAGAATCTCTGCAATTGTTTTATAGTCCAATCCAGCAGTTCTTAGGAGATGTACACGTTCCCCTGCACTCTTATCGTCTCCTAGCTGAATAGCAAGCACTTTTAGTATCTGATCGAGTTTCTCCAAAATTTTTTCTTCATTTGAAAGTGCCATATTATTCCTCCTCAAGTTTCGCTATTAGCATGGGTAATTGCTTCTGCCAATCCCGGCAAATGACCTTCACTCGCTCAATATCATCATTTGAGAGAGGATTACAATGAGCAATTACATTCCTTGATGGATATAATTCCTTAATCTTTATTTTTAGCCATTCAATATCTTTGGGTAATCCCTTAAAATAGGGTGTCAAAGTTTCTGCATTCCTTGAAATAACTTTTTCAACCTCATCTAGGTCAACATAATCAAGCATATTACTAGATCTAGTACCATGCCAAAGGTTCTTGCCTTCTTCATCCTTGCGTGAGTTTGCCTTACGAAATGGGTCAACCGTAATTCTTTTTTCATTCCACCATCCGTCAGGGAATGCCTTATTCATTGCCTTGCGAATAAAATTCCGAACAGAATTCTCAAAAATATAAATCAGGGGATAAATCTCTGCCATTCTCTTGGCGTCCATAATAACCCTTTGTGATAAAAGTTGATCATCAATTTGAGTTTCCTTAATCTTCAGTATCCTAATTATTCTTGACTTGCCCTTTACTTTTTTTACTATCTTATTCTCACTCGCGGTCTTCTGAACTGATGAGATGAGTCCACGCACATGACTCCGAAATTCGGCATTATCCTTCAGGTAGTTGTAAATATCAATGCCCAATTCGGAAGCGTAAATGTAAGATGCCTCCTCTTTTGAAATTGAATTTCCGAATCTCTTCCTGACTTTATGAATTCCTGAATAAATTGCCTGTGGAGAAAGATTTTGTTTAGTCTTTATGGCAGCAAATAGTTCTTGATCTATCATTCCGCTTCGACCATTTCCTTGCTTTTCTATTTATACCTGTAGGACGGCCATCAACAACTTCTTCGGTACGACTGATTAAGTGACAATTCATTATCTTCTTGACTTGTTTCTTATGTGGCTCAAGGAAACCCGCACAGTATTCCCGGTTGTTCCTAATATATCTGCGATTTCTTTGGGCTTGAACCCTGAATTACTCAAAAATTCTATTTGTTCATTTTGCTTTTTATCTAACGTAATACTTATTGCCAGTAAGCGTATTACCTTGTCTAATCTGTTAATTATTTCTTCCAACGACGCGTTCTCTTCCATATATCTATTTCCCTCTCTTTATTCTTGAAAGGTTAGAAGTTATATAACCAGATTCTTTTCCGAGGATTCTGCCTATGTCTCCCGACGAAAGTCCAATTTCATGCAATATACTTATTTGCTCTTTGACCGAAGACTTTAATTTCTTATCTATGCATAACTTCGTCAGTAGACTTATCATCACATTTAGCCGCATAATTATCGCTTTTTCGACTTCGCCTGTCATAATCCTCCCCCTTTCAAACTCTTTATAAAGGTTCACAACTCAAATCATTTTTTTCTAAGCTCTATTTAAGCCTACCCTTTTTCCTAAGTCTGGTAAGCAGAATCCGAACGGCATTCGCGCTCTTTGCGAGTAAAGGTGCCATTTGGGCTGGAGTCAAGTTGAGTGAAGCTAGGAAGAGTGTTTGGTCTTCCTCTGAAACATTATTTTCCTTTTGTCGTTTTTCAAGCAGTAGTTTTACTAAAATATCCAGCTTCTTATTTATTTCTATTATGTCCTTTTCGCTCATCTCTTACCTCCTTTTCAAAATCAAAATTATTATATCAAAAAAACAAAATAATGAAAGACAAAAATACAACACGATATTAATGAGATCATATGTTTCTTATCTAAAAACAATCAGCTCCATAGTGGGACTAACTAAATGATTTGAAAGGCATGACATTATTTATTTATAATGTAATTGCAACTAGTTAGCCTATGTACTTAATAAGGGTCGTTTTAATAAAATACGTTTATTTAATCTCAGGAGTCACATGATTAATGAAATGCATGAATGATAGTATTAGGTTCAGGTTGTAAATAGTTACACATATTTACCTCTGGAGTAGGGAAAATAGAGACGGTCATGCAGGGCGTGCCTAAGATTGATAAGGATGGTAAGTGAATTAGTTTTAGATAAAGGCGGTACTTGTATTTAAAGGAGGATCTGAGGTCGAATCTTTATCCTTCACGAAAATTCTACTACCTATTCATAATCTCGCCATTTGTTGTCTCAGATGGATGGGCAACCGGCCTCGACTTCGTCAGACGAAGAAATATCTTCGTCTCCACCTTGTGGATTACTGATTGGAATATATCTATTTTATGAAAATTGGTCAACCGAAACTTTCAGAAACAGTCAAACAAATGGGCTGTTTGTTCCACCTACTAATGTTCATTCTTTGTATGTCTATAGAATTAATGATTACCATGAGAAAGTAAGCATAATGGATTGCAGATAAAAAAGCAGAGGGTGAAGGTGTTTTTGTAGCATCGGTTCCTTCCCTCCGTAGAAGAGGACGAAGGTGAGCGGAAAGGTTCTTGCTATTTTCAATTAAAAAGAGGGAACCCAAGACCGGTTCAGTTCGTCTTGAAGGAAAGAACAGCTTTTAGCCTTTCCAGAGAGATGTTCCCCCCTGATAAGATCAAAACAACTTTTTTGCCCTTGAGCCGTTCTTTGATTTTCAGGGCGGCCGCCAGGGGTGCGGCGCCAGCCTCTTCGGCGAGATTCCGGACGAGTTCGAGGTAGGTCAGGATTGCGTGCGCCATCTCCTCCTCGGAAACGAGGATAAAGTCTGAAAGATCATCCCAGAGGATCTCCTGCGTAAGCTCGTATCCCACTTGTGTTGCCAGACCTTCCGCCGCCGTCTCCACCCGGTCCGTCACGATTCTTCTCATTTTCCAAGAAAGATAGGCGGCCGGCGCCTTTTCGGCCTGGACGGCGATCACTTGGACGGAGGGACAGACAGCTTTCTTGACCAGGCAGCACCCTGAAGCGCCGCTTCCTCCTCCCAAAGGAACGATGATCACGTCCAGATCGGGCACCTCCTCGAAAATCTCCAGAGCATAAGTGGCAACGCCGGCGATGAGATAGGGCTCATTGGCCGGATGCACGAAACGGGCGCCGCGTTCGGAGGCCAATTGTTCGGCATAAGCGCGGGACTCGTCGAAAATCTTTCCATGAAAAACGATATCCGCGCCGAAGCCTCTCACAGCTTTAACTTTGACGGGATTTGCTCCCTCTGGCATGATGATCGTCGCCGGCACGCCATAAAGAGCACAAGCGTAGGCGATGGATTGGGCGTGGTTCCCGGTCGAGGCGGTTACCACTCCCTTCTTCTTCTCCTCAAAGGTGAGATGCGAGATGAGGTTGATTCCGCCACGAACCTTAAACGCTCCGGTGGGCATGTGGTTTTCGTGCTTGACGTAGACTTTAGCGTCGAGGAGTTGGTCGAGCTGAGGATATGTATAAAGAGGCGTTTGCGGAAGGTACCGGCAAATGATGTTCCTCGCCTCTAAAATATCCTTGAAGGTTGGCCGTTCCAAATTCATTATTTTTCTCCTTCCCTTCACAAACAAGACTAAAAGCCAGGGAGATTCTCACGGTAAAAGGTGCTTGGGGGTCGAATCTTTATTCTTGACTTTGCCTATATTTCACAAAAGTTTCCTATAGCGACGATGAAGCAGATTATTGGAATAAGGAGTGCAGCAATAACTGTGATGATCCAAAGCGATTTCTTGACCCATTCGACGGCGCCAAGCCCGCCTTTTAAGGCAGGGTGAAGAAGCGCCGCTCAGGGTCAACCCTGAGCAAGCCCAGGCCTTTAGGCCGGGGAGTCGAAGGGTTGACTCGATCCTCCGTTCACCATATGAATCTTAATCTTTCTCTCCATGTCTTTGGCAACACATTCCCCACAGTTTTCCAGTGACGGACATCAGAAGGCGCCCACATCACGACCATCGCAAGGAACATCATTGGAAGATCAAGGAAGATGGTTACAGAGGCCAATGTGTCTCCGAACGCTCCAAAACAACCGCAATCAACGCTACGCCCATGTAAAAACACGATGGTCTTGGCAATGAAAAAAGATAAGCTCAGCAGGCCAATCCCCAAAGCCGATAATCGGGTTAACACTCCGAAAAGTAAACCTAATCCACACAGCAGTTCAATGAAAGGCAAGGCCAGTCCAAAAGGACGAGCTAAAAACATGGGCAGGATAACAAAGAAATAAACGGCTTGCACCGAGAAACGCTCAATATCAACCAGTTTTCCAAAGGCAGCTGTAAGAAATGAAACTGCCAATATCAAGCGAGAGCAGAGAACAACAGTTTTTGAGGCTTTCTTACGTGAATTTTCAATCATATTCATCTCCCCCATTTTTTCTCGCTATGGGAATATCTTGGAGGCGGTTCTTATATTCTGATTCCATTTTTGTCCCATGAAATCGATTATCAGGGCCGAAACGAAGCTTCCATTCCTCCTTAAAATCAGCTTTCAGTCTTAGGGGCTTTCGGTTTCTTGACTCAACAGGTGACAACCTATTTTTCAAAGTTCAAGATATTCTTTTAGGCTTATTATTTTTACGCCTTTGTATTCTCGTAGTTGAAGGATCTTTTTATCGCCGGTTACTAAGAGATTGGCTTTGCCATATATTGCACATTCCAGTATCCTGTTGTCCGGTTCATCCTTAAAAAGTTTGACCCGCCTGGCTGGCTTCACCAATTCAGCAAGCTCCCAAAGAGTGACAGCCACATGGCTAAGTCCTTCTCTGTCACGGCCAAACTTTGAGGAGAGAACCGATAGAACCTCATCGATGATATCCGTTGATATCAACAAAGAATCCTCTTCCTCGATGATCTTGAGTATTGCCTTCTCAGCCAGACTTCCTGGAATGACAAACGCCGAGATAAAGATATTTGTGTCAAAAACCACTCTCACGCTTTTAAATACCTTTTCAGATCTTTCTCGGTAAGAATCCCTTTCTCTTTTGCCTTGCGACTCCAATAATCCTGAATCTGATAGAATTCCTTTTTGATTCTTTCCTTTCTCGCAAGTCGAAGGGCATCCTGAATCACCGCGCTTAGAGGTTTTCCTTCCTCACGGGATATGTCTTCAACCTCTTTTGCGAGTTTTGGGGGAAGAGAAATTGTTTTTTTGACTGCAGTTCCCATCTCATTACCTCCTCGCATCTTGGTATGAATAAATACTACCAGATTCTATCCTACAAGTCAATCCGTTGACCTCTCCTTCGGATTCCTGACCCCCTCCGTGACGTTATTGATCATTGAAAGTTATTCTCAATTTAGCTACCATTAATCCTGCCGATTCCAAACAAGGGATGGGCATATGATGAGAGATGAACCAAACCCCATTCTTAAATGAATGCGGTTTTTTGTTTCAATAGCAAAAGAGCGGCACTTCCCTTTACGCTCAGACTTGTCTGGAGAAGGATGAAAGAGTCGTTTGATATGGGATAGGATAGCCTCATGGGTACATAATATGAGGAGGGATATAAAATGGAAAAGCCTTGTTATAGAAGACCATCGGATATTCTGGTCTTTAGATTATTAACCCTTATATTCCTCCTCTGCTTCATGCCCGCATGTTCGGAGCGACGTAATACCAACCCCCCCGATTATCTTAAAAATCTTGCAGCCTATAAAGAGGGAGACGGTTTAATAATTTATTTCATATTGGCCGACAGAAATGGGCAGATGACAACCTGTGATGGAGAAGCCACTATTGAAATCAGGCACATTCCAACTGATTGGGATGAAATCGAGAATGCTTTGGCAAAAATGGGTTTACCGGTGATGACCTTTGAAGGAAATATGGCGGATGAGAGGGAATTTGACGAAGTTCGAACCGCTCGAATGATCGATCTCTTCGTGACGGAAACCTTAGGCCTTAAAAAAGTAGCTTAAAGGTTATGAAAGGAGGTCAATGATGATAGTCGCAGGAATAGACGTAGGTGGTAAGAATGTTCATATTGTCATCAAAAAAGATGGCCAGATACTCGGTAAAATAACAGGCCCTACGGGGATAAAAAAGGCAGAGGCAGTGGAGCAGCTTTACGATGAAGTCCTCAAAAAGGTTGGCATTACCCGGAAAGATGTGGAGCGAGTGCTCGCCACAGGGAGTGCAGCTAAAAGAGTGGCCTTTGCAAATGGTGCCATTCCCGATGTGGCTGCCGATGCTCGAGGCGTTATTAAACTGATCCCAACGGCAAGAACCATTATTGATGTAGGGGCAGAAGAAGGCCGGTCGATCAAAATCAGCGCTGATGGGAAGGTTTTAGACTTCGCTATTAACGAGAAGTGTGCGGCCGGAACAGGCACCTTTATTGAGGCCATGTCCAGGGCTCTTGAAGTCTCTGTGGATGAGATGTCGAAGATCACTCTTCAATCCACCCAGACCCTTTCGACGAATACACAGTGTGCAGTCTTTGGGGAATCCGAAGTGGTCTCCCTCATTCATCAAAAAACCCCAAAACCGGACATCGCCCGTGCTGTCATGAATGCCATTGCAGGAAGGATTGCTTCGGTCGCTCGTATCGTCGGATTGGAAAAGGATCTTGTGATGGTCGGAGGGATGGCGAAAAACGCAGGGTTTGTCGACTCTCTTAAAAAGAATATCGAAATGGATGTCGCTGTGCCAGAAGACCCAGACTATATGGGTGCTCTGGGAGCTGCTGAAGCGGCCGCCGCTGGAGCTTATACGGAGGAAGTCAAGGCAAAAGTAGTGGAAAGGGAAACCGTTTCAGAAGGGAAAGGTTAATAGCACAACATCATTCAATACCCTCAATAAGGAAGGAGGAGAAAATGGCTGAGGAAGTAAAAACCCAAGAATTTTGGAGATGGCCTGAAACCAATTGGGTCAACCCGGATATAGATTGGAAAAAAGGGAAGGTAATCACGGCTGGAGTGGATGTTGGATCCGTTAGCACGCAAGCCGTCATTATGGTAGATGGTGAATTTTACGCTTATGGTAACACGCGGACCGGTTCAGACAGTCCAAACAGTGCTAGAAAAGGTATGGGCTTTGCCTTAGAAAAGTCCGATATGAAAATCGAGAATATCGATTACTGTATCGGCACGGGGTATGGACGAGTGAACGCACCCATGGCTCAACAGTCTATCACCGAGATCTCCTGTCATGCTCGAGGGGCCAACTTCATGTACGGACCAGAAGTCAGGACAGTCATGGATATGGGTGGCCAGGACTGTAAGGCCATCAATGTCGATGACAGAGGGAAGGTTCTCAATTTTATGATGAATGATAAGTGTGCTGCTGGGACGGGGCGCGGAATGGAAGTCTTTGCTGACCTGATCCGGGTTCCTGTCTGGGAGATTGGACCACGTTCCTTTCAGATCCAGAAAGAGCCTCCCATGATCAGCAGCACCTGTGTCGTATTCGCCAAGAGCGAGGTCGTTGGCCTCCTGGAGTCAGGAATGCCTGAAAACGATGTCATGGCCGCTTATTGCTCCGCCATGGCGCACCGGATCATGGAACTTCTCAATCGTTTGGGCATAAAGGAAAAGTTTGTCATCACCGGGGGCATCGCCAAAAATGAAGGCGTGGTGAAAAGGCTGGAGAAGGAATTAGGGATTAAAACGGCTGAACGTGTCTGGTACAAGAAAGAGTATATCGATCGCAAATATCCCTTTGATACTCAGCTCGCCGGTGGCATTGGAGCAGCATTGTTCGGACAAGCTTTGTTGAAGATGGGAAAGGCAAAGAGCGCAAGAAAAACCTAATCCCTTTATTCCCCTCTCCCCTGGCGGGAGAGGGATGGGGTGAGGGGGAAAAGAAAGACAAATGACATGATTGCCAATTATGGTTTTAAGGATGGCTCTGGCGACTGGTATGTCACCATCGATACGGACAAATGCAATGGGTGCGGGAAGTGCCCAGAGGTTTGCCCGGCTAAAATCCTTGAAGTAGGGCCGGATGAGATTGATATCTTCCGTGAAGAACCGGTGGCTTTTGTAAAACATGAGGAGCGCAAAAAAGTAAGGTATAGTTGCGCCCCATGCCGGCCTGGTTATGGTGAAGGACCACTGCCCTGTGCCAGCGTCTGTGAACCAAAGGCCTTTTCTTTTTCAGACGGATGGATACGCTTATACGGTCATAAATAATTTTTTTCTTTCCGCAGGATGATACAAACATACTGCTCTATTCCCGGAGTGTGAAAATTACTTTTGAAGTAGAGCGGTAATTTTGTATGAGTTGAAATTTTTGAAATTTGTAATTTACATTTTACAATTAGTTGAGATTCTATTGATTAATGTCTGACCCGATTAAAGAGGCGACGCTCAATGTCATCGCAAGAGAAGAAAGCCGAGTTTGAGCCGAAGATAGTTGCTTTTCTCTGCAACTGGTGCTCTTATCGAGGCGCAGACTTGGCCGGGACCTCGCGTTTCAAATACCCTACGAATATCCGAGTCATTCGGGTCATGTGCAGCGATTCCATTGATCCCGTTTATAAAACCCATTCTGCCGCCGAGGAAGAGGTTATGGGTTGAATTTAATCAGGAGAACGTCGCTGCGGTCCCTGAAAAGGAAGGGGTTTTTCAACTTCTGGATAAGCAGGAGACGGTTATCTACATCAAGGGAGCGATGAACTTGAAGCAAGAGCTTACGGATCAATTGGAACTCAATCAAGAGGCCAAGTTTTTCATGTATATTGAGGACCAGATGTTTTCGAAGAGGGAAAGCGAAATGCTTCAGCATTACATCACTGAGCATGGAAAGATGCCGAAAACCAATCAGGAGATGGAAGACCTGTTTTGAATCAATGATCAATGGGCAATTAGCAATTGGGAATTAGCAATTATCAATTACGAATTACCAGTTACCAATTACCAGTGACTAATGAGTAGAGAAGAGGACCTGAAGAAAGAAGGTTGGGAAAAGCGGTTTACCATCGATGAGCCCCGCCTATCGGAAATGGTAGAGCAATATAAGGAACTTGGATTTGAAGTCCTTCTCGAACCTGTGGACACCTCCTCTGAAGAATGTACGACTTGCATTACCGCTTCCCATGATCGTTACAAGACCATCTACACCCGCCAAAGAAGTTAATTCCTATGCCTTTATTTGGAACCCAACATCCCTGACCATGGTCAGATCATCCTCTGCATTCCGACCAGGGGTTGTAAGATAATTCCCTACAATCAGACCATTTGCACCTGCAAGGAGGGCAAGGGATTGCAAATCTCTCAGATTGGCCTCTCTCCCGCCTGCAATCTTGATCGTCCCTTTCGGGAGAACGAGACGAAATAGAGAAATGGTCTTGATGATCTCCATAGGAGGAATAGATTCGGAATGCTCCAACGGCGTTCCTGGTCTTGGGTTAAGAATATTGAAAGGAATGCAGTCGATCCCGAGTTGCCTAAGGGAAAAGGCAAGTTCCAATCGTTGTTCAGGTGATTCTCCCAGACCAATGATTCCGCCACAACAGATAGAAAATCCCAGTTCTTTCAAAACTTCTATGGTCTTAACGCGATCCCTGAAGGAGTGGGTCGAACATATTTTGTGAAAATGGCTCTCCGCCGTTTCCACATTATGGTTATATCGGGTGACTCCAACCTTTTTTAAAGACTCTGCCCTTTCCTCACTCAACGTTCCCAAAGAGCAATCGAGGTCAAGGGTTGTTTCTTTCCGTATTCGATCGAGGGCCCCCAGAATAGTCTCAAACTCTTTATCGTTTAGCTCCCGGCCGCTTGTGATGAGACAGAAACGGCCTGTCCCTTTCCTCTGAGCCTCCCTCGCCTCTTCCACTATTCGATTCATATCCATCAGGGGATAAACCGGGGCCTCAGTTTTGTGATGAGCCGACTGGGCGCAGAAAGCACAATCCTCAGGACATCTTCCTGATTTGGCATTGAGGAGCAAACAGAGATCGATCTTGTTCCCGTTGAACTCCTCTCTCACACGATTGGCCACTGCAGCAAGATCTAAGATGTCAGGCCCCTTTGCCCCTAAAAGGGGAAGCACATCCTTCATGCTGACGTTCTTTCCTCCAAGGGCTTTATCTCCAATCTTTCGAATCGCTTTTTTCATCGTCGTTCCTTTAGCCTTTTCAGTATTTTCTCATGTCTTGGACAAAATTCATATTGACCATTCAACTGTGACCGGAGGACCTCTTCCTGCCAATGGCTATTAAAGAGGCGACAGTCCCGATCTTCACAGAAAGGGTCTCCCGTGACATGAAATAAAAAAGCCTGCATTGCGTACCCTTTCAGGACTTCTGTCGTCCTCGAGTCCCCGTGGTCAAGAAACCTTCCTTGATATTCTTCTATTAACCACTCTACTGGTGTGCCCATCTGCTTTTTTATGTAGAATTCTTTTGGCTTTGCAGGCGCTTCCACAAGCCCAGGAAGGGAAATGAGGCTGGGAAAACCATAAAGGCTGACTCGGGCATGATATCTGTTGTCATCCCGATCCCACGTTCCAAAGAGTTGATTGGTGAAAAGGATGATGCAATGTTTAAAATCCAGCCCCCCTTTGATGCCCAGGTCTGAAATAATTTTCTGATAGAGAACTCCCTCATACAGAATGCCAAATATCTTCCAACGGGGATCGCTGATCCTCCGTTCTTCGTAATCGACTTCACCTTGAAGAGAAGGAACTCCCGAAACAAATCTTGTCCCAGGATCTTTGAGTTTAATCCTGGCTAATTCTTTTGATACTTCCTCTATTCTTTTCTTGGAAAATCTTTTGTAGATATTCCCTCGGATACGGAAAGGGATGTGAATTTTTTCTTCGAGGTATTGACCCAATTCATTGATATTCAGGCCATTCAAATCCCCTTCTTCATATAGATCGACGGCTGAAGGAATTGGACGAATAAATTCGTTCACTTCTTCTTCATCTTCTGAAGAATGACCTGAGCCCCTTTTCGTCCCGAGAGCAACATCGCTCCAAAGGTAGGTCCCATCCTCGGCAAACCATAGGTCGTTGCCACAGCCATCCCGGTTACAATCAGACCAGGATGAGCCTCTCCGGTATGTTCCACCACCAAATCCTCGGACTGTTCTACCCACATTGCACCGAAGCCAATGGTTTTTATAATTCCTCTCTCTTCCAGTTTCTTTACCACACAGGCATCATGACCAGTGGAGTCCACTACAAATTTAGCTTCTAAAGCAACGGGGTCCACACAAGTAATCTCGCGAGGAAGAGCATTGACAGGCGTCCAGTTCACCACAGCACCACAGACCCGATTTCCTTCCCTCATTACCACATCATCAAAAATGGTCATATTGGCAAACTTCACACCTGCATCACAAGCCGCTGCGATTAGTTTTGAGCAGGCATGAGGACCATCCGCCACATAAAGACCTTTCACTGCCTTCTCATAGGGAATGCCCAATTCTTCTAATATCTTTTGTCCTGGTTCTCGGATGGTCACCTTATTCATCAGATAGCCTCCGATCCAGAAGCCTCCTCCGATGTAGTTATTCCGTTCCACAATCAGGGTTTTCACCCCTTTCAAGGCAATGTCCCTTCCAACCATCAATCCACTGGGTCCTCCTCCGATGATGAGGCAATCGCTCTCCACATATTCAATGAACTGCCGAGCAAAGGCATCGACAATGGCCCGGGTAACCTCTTTTTCACTCACTGGTGTAAAGATCTGTTTCTTCTGTGCCATATTCATCCTCCTATCGATCTGACTTTTTAATCCCCCTTTCATCCCCCTTTACAAAAGGGGGAAGGGGGGGATTTATTCATTGATCATCAATCTCTCAACTTCTCCTCTCGAAATAGGTAAAACAGAAAGAGACCGATGGTGATCTTCATCAACTTCTTTATAGGTTACCTCTATATTCCCTAAATCCTTTGCCTTGCTATAATGAGCTGTGATGGCAGCTGCTCTCTCAATATTTTCTTGATCAAGCTTCCCCCTTAGTAGAGAAAGGGGTCCGGGGAAATTAGAAACCTTTAATAAAATGTCCTCCCCCTGAGCGAAGGTCTGGATTTTCTGATTCTCTTCCTCATTCCTTCCAACCACCAATTTGACTCCAGGGGAAAGCCGAAAATGCCTTCCCATCTTAAGAAGGTGAACATCGTTTAGGGAAAAATTGGGAACATGGACCATCAAGTCTTTCATACGTTTTGCAAATCCAGGATCTGTAAGAAGACAACCTCCTGCAGGACATGGATAGTCATGAATGCCATAATGTTCTGCCAATTCGATCTGAGGCTTTCTCGATCGCCCATGAAACTTTAGCAGTTTCACTCGATCCACCCATCCTTCTTTCTCTGGGATCGTGGTTGGAAGCACTTTGGCAGAAAGGGGCCGCAAGATAAAACCTTCAAGCCCTGCCTCCTTTTCAATCAAATGTATTGCATCTTTTCGTTGAGACATGGGCCTCTGTCCCAGCACTTCACCCGTAACGATGAAAGCGGCTCCTGACTCTTCCATATAAGCCTTTGCCTTCATCAGCATGAAGATCCGGCAATCGATGCATGGATTCATATTGCTTCCATAGCCATGTTTGGGGTGCTTCACCACACTGAGGTACTCTTCAGAAACATTGAATACCTTTAAAGGTATGCCCAGAGTCTCTACCGCCTTTTGAGAAGCCAAACAGGTTGCTCCCCGGTTTGTGCAGGTGCAAAAAACTGTCATAAAATTGAGGGCCTCCAATTCGACCCCCTGCTCCATAATCACCTTGGCTGCGAGCGTACTATCGAGACCTCCGGATAGGAGAGCGATGGCCTTCATCCTAAAACCTCATTCATCGATCCAGAGCGAAAACCTTGAAGATCTAATGTAACATAGTGATAACCAATCTCTTTCAAATGGCTCACCACTTTTTCTCTCAATGAACCATTCATCAGACGTGCCATTTCTTCTTTAAGGATTTCGATTCTTGCCAGATTCCCGTAATGACGGACGCGAACCTGCTTAAATCCCAATCCAAAGAGAAAATCCTCTGCTTCATCGACCCTTCTCAATCCCTCTTCCGTGATTTCCTCTCCATAAGGAAATCGTGAGGCGAGGCAGGCAAAAGAAGGTTTATCCCAGGTGGGAAGCCCCAACCTTCTGGATAATTCCCTTATCTCCATTTTTGTGAAACCTGCCTCTTTCAAGGGACTTCTGATCCCTAACTCCTGGATGGCCATCCTTCCCGGTCTATGATCTCTATCATCATCTAAGGTAGAACCTTCAATGACAAAAGGTATCGCTTCTTCTTCGGATATATCCAGTAATTCTATGAAGAGCTTATTTTTACAATAATAGCATCGATTGGGAGGATTTTTAGAAAATCCGGGAATCTCCAACTCATTCGATTGGATCAAGCGGTGTCTTAAGCCTAATGTCTCGATCAACTTTTTTACCCCTGCCAATTCTCTTTCTGGATAAAGGGGAGAGAGGGCAGTGACGGCAAGGACATTTTTATCTCCCAGGGTATCTTGAGCCACTTTCAGGAGGAGTGTACTATCCACTCCTCCTGAAAAAGCCACAACTACCTTCCCCATGGATTGAAATATTTCTTTTAACTTTTGAGTTTTAGTTTTTAACTCCGAACTCATCACTCCGAACTCTTAACTACTTTTTTAATCCACCCTCCTCCGAGGACTGTTTCTCCATCATAAAAAACAGCCGCCTGCCCTGGGGTGATGGCCTTCTGAGGAGATTTAAACTTCACTTCCAATTCACCCTCTCCCTTTGGAGAAATGCTGGCCTCTGAACCAGGATGGTTATACCTGATCTTCACCTGAGTGTCATGGGAAGGAATCATCTTCTGTGGAACAATCCAATTGACAGAATCGACGAGGAATGTGTCGCCATAAACCTCTTCTTCTTCTCCAACAACAATCACATTCTTTTCCCGATCGATTCCAATCACATAGAGAGGCTTTCCTTTTGCCAGGCGAAGACCTTTTCGCTGCCCAATGGTATAGAAAGGAATCCCTTTATGTCTTCCCAAGACTCCCCCATCTTTATCCAGGATAGGCCCAGGTTCGATGGACTCTTTTAACCTTTCTGATAAAAAAGAATGATAGGAGGACTCCTGAATAAAACAGACCTCCTGACTCTCGGGTTTGTCATGGACTCGAAGACCCAATTGAAGCGCCTTCTTCCTCACTTCCTCTTTTCGAAGTTCTCCCAATGGAAATAGAGTATAGCGAAATTGGTCTTGAGCTAAAGAGAAGAGGACGTAGGATTGATCTTTCTTCCGATCCACCCCTTTTTTTAAAAGATGACGCCCGATCCTCTCATCGAAATCCAATCTTGCATAATGGCCTGTGGCAATAAAATCGGCTTCCAGTTCCAACGCTTTCTTTAAAAAAGAACCGAACTTTACTTTCTCATTACAAAGGATACAGGGATTGGGCGTTTTCCCCTTAGCGTATTCTTCACAAAAATATTGGATGACTTCTTTTTCAAATTCCTCTCGAACATGGAAGACATAAAAAGGAATCTCAAGCTGAAGTGCAACGCGTCTGGCATCCTCGATATCGGTTAGACCGCAACATCGGGCTGGACCTCCCTGGGTCTTATCCATATTTCCTATGCACATTGTAGCCCCGATTACTTCATAGCCCTTCTCCTTGAGAAACCAGGCAGTCGTGCTCGAATCAACCCCCCCACTCATGGCAACAACTACCCTTTTCTTCAATCATTAACTCCCTTTTATGAGTTCCCCTCTTAAAAGAGGATTTCCATGGCCTGATAAGGGCAGACTGGAATGCACAGTTCACAGGCAATGCACTTGTCCCGTTTAAAGGATACTTCCATATTCGTCCTTTCGACATCCAACGCCTTAGTTGGACAGACACTGATGCAGGCCGTGCAGTGTGTACAGCGATCCTCATGCCATTTGACATCCTGAGCTAAAGGTTGGATCTCCACACCTATCTCACTGAGATATTTAAACCCTGCTTCCATCCCGGCCCTCTTTCCTGTAAGCTCTAATACAAGCCTTCCTTCTTCTTTAGGTGTGATCCGGGCTCTCATAATATTGACGATCAAATCGTAATCCTTGACGAGTTTCGAGATGACCGGCTGATCGACGAGATGTTGAGGATAATTGAGAACAATTCTTTTTTTCTGCATGGGGCACCCCCTATTCTTTCTTTTTGATGGGTCGTTCTTTTAAGGCTTTAAAAACGATCCCAGAATCGGCAGAAGGGAGAAGTTCAACGGGTTGGGTCAAAAAGAACTTTCCCGCTTCGACCCACTCTTTCAAGATCTGAGCGATCTCTCTAGCTTTCAGATAACTGGAAAGACCAGAGGTAGGAATCTCTTTTCCCTGTACCGTAATCCTGCCACTCTTCAGTTGCTTATAATTCACCTCTCCTATGCTTCCGGGAATACATTGAGGATAGGAATCGCTATAGTCCACCACTTGAGCCAAGATCTCCTCATCCCGAACCGCAGTATAACGAAGGATCTCCTCATCTAAAATGGGAATGGGAATTCCGATGCCGACTGTGAGGGTTACCCCGTACCCAGTAAATGAAGTTCCTCTGAGCCATTTTGGTCTCATCATTTTGAGATCTCCTGTGACGCAGAGCGTTCCTGACGGCGTTTTAGGAACCCCTCCTTCGGTCCTCTTCACTCCTGGGTTATGCTGGGTCCCATTACCCACGACGTACCCTATCCCTCCGCCCAAGAAGATCCGGGTTCCAATGCCTATGGTTTTGTAAAGGGGATCATTGAGCAGAGGGCTCAACTGTCCCGCATTGCAATAGTTTGCGTTGCCCATTTTGGGTTGGAGGACTCCCATATAGGTATAGATAACCTTCTCCGAGAGATTGACAGCCACATTGTAGTTCTGATAAGCGTTCCGGATGTTCAAAAGAACCGCTTCGTTCATATCCTTCAGGGAAATATAAGTCTCCAAAGCCTTTCTGGGATAGCAATCCGTCCCATAGGCGGTGGCAGTCAGTCTGACATCTTTTCCTGCAACCAGTTCCTCAATGACATAGGCTCCCCCATAAGCAAACTTTCCTGGGAAGATTTTATTCCTTGGATCATCTTCCGGCATCGCCGTTGCTCCTAAGAAAAAATCTACAGCTGCAAAACCTGTATAGACTGGAATCTCGTTGAGATACGTCTTTCCCCCTCCCAGTTTGATCCGGGGCTTTGAGTGACCCACATTGAAATAAGCCCCTGAAGAACACATCGGGCCAAAAGTCCCGGTGGTCACCACATCCACTTCCTGAGCTGCCCTTTTCACTCCCTTTTCGGCAGCATAATCAATAATCTCCTCAGCCGTTAAGACGACAGCTTTCCCTTTCTTAATCTTCTCATTTATTTCTTCAATGGTCTTGGCCATGTTTTCCCTCCTGAATAGTTTAATTGCAGATTTCTGACTTTAACTCTTAATGCTTCACTCTTAACTCTAAATTCTATTTGGTTCCCCTCTCGGGGCCATCCATGATCCATAACATAAGATCACCCCCCACTTAACAAATGACGTGATTCGTGCTCGTAACCCGTGTCCGGAACATTAAATTTTCAACTCCTCATTCTTCATTCTTAACTTTATCCTTTATTTCATTCCATTAAACAGCCAGGTGCTGATATACCGTTCCCCAGTATCAGGGAGGATAACGACAATCATTTTCCCTTCGTTCTCCTGCCTCTTCGCTACCTCAATGGCTGCCCATGCCGCTGCACCGGAAGAAATTCCTGCCAACACCCCCTCTTCTTTGGCCAGCCTTCTCGCCAACAATCCGGCCTCCTCATTCGATACTTTGATCACCTCATCGACCAAATCCATTCGAAGCACTTCTGGAACAAAACCTGCACCGATCCCCTGTATCTTATGTGGACCTGGTCTCCCTCCAGAAAGAACTGGAGAATTCTCTGGTTCTACCGCAATGGCTTTGAATTCTGGTTTTCTTTTCTTGATGACTTCAGAAATTCCGGTAATCGTCCCCCCTGTTCCCACTCCTGCCACTAAAACATCAACTTGCCCGTCGGTATCTTCCCAAATTTCCAAAGCAGTTGTCTTTCTGTGGATTTCGGGATTAGCAGGATTCTTAAATTGTTGTGGGATAAAATATTGAGGGTCCTTTGAAGCCATTTCCTCTGCAATCTTCACCGCACCTGTCATCCCTTCATTGCCGGGCGTCAGGATGACCTCGGCTCCAAACATTCTGAGAAGATGAATTCGTTCAGCAGACATCGTATCTGGCATCGTCAGAACCAATGGATAACCCTTTGCTGCACAGATAAATGCCAAAGCGATCCCTGTATTTCCACTCGTGGGTTCTAAAATAACCGTATCTTTCTTTATCAGGCCCGCCTTCTCGGCCACCTCAATCATTGAATAGCCGATACGATCTTTAACGCTTCCACAAGGGTTAAAAGACTCAAGTTTTGCGATGACCTCTCCCTTACACCCCATGGTGATCCGATTCAATCTCAATAAAGGTGTGTGGCCTATCAACTCAGAAATGAAGTTGGCTACTTTTGCCATCTCTTCGCTCCTAACAAAATTTTTGTCAAATAGGGTTCCAGGTTTCGAGGGTTCGTGAGTCCAAGGGTTTTGCCATGATAACCAAATAATCTACCTAATCATTCTTTTAAATTTCTTCAGTTTTTGAAGGCAGAGTGTTCCCGTTTACTTGGCTCCTTATTTTTTAATATTTCACTCGAACCCTTGATCTCCAGACCCCTTGAACCCTTTCAATTTATTAAATCTGGTACATTGGAAGGTTCAATCCTTCTTTTTCTCTCTTTCGATTGACCATATCTTCTAAAGTAACTGAATAAAAGATTTTAGATATTGCTTCTGAAACTTCTTTCCAAATATCTCGTGTTACGCAGAACGGGACTTTCTGACAAACCTTTACGTCACGCAAACATTCAAGCAAATTGAGTGGCCCCTCTAAAGTTTCAACCACATCATACAAACAGATTTCAGAAGGAGGTTTGGCCAATGAATAACCACCTTTGGACCCACGAACCGATTTCACTAAGCCGGCCCCACGAAGCGGATTAATGACTTGCTCAAGATATTTTAGAGATATATTTTCTTTCTTGGCTATCTCTTTTAATTCAATAGGCCCCTCTCCATAATGAGAGGCGAGTTCTAACATTGCCCTCGCTCCATATCTAATTTTTGTTGATATTTTCATAGGTTATAAAATCATACTTTTTCTATGGGAATTAAACTTTTTTAACCTAACCCTTCATTGGTTGTCAAGGGGTGTGATAGAGATTTCTTAAAAAAGCCCTGAAATCTCATTTGTTTAATCTTCTTTTGAAATCTGTGAAATCAAGAGAGCATAAAGTAGTTTCTCAAAGCTCTCTTATAGAATTCTTGAAATTAGAAATGAGTGAGGGAAAAGTAAGGAGGTTTCTCTAAACGACAGTTACTTTCAAAACCTTTTTGGTCTTCTCGGTGACCTTGACCCGTTCATCGATTCTATATCCGACTATCCAGGCGATCATCTCTCCTGAGATGAGCAGAGGGACCTTGGGTCTCTCAAACTTTGGGACCTTATGATCGATAAAGAAATCTTTCAACTTTTGAGTTCCTTTGACTCCCAATGGATGAAATCGATCGCCTGGTCTGAAATTCCTCATCTTCAATGGAAATTGAAGGCTTTTGTAATCCATAAGAGCTGTGTTGGAAGGTCCATTAAAATTTCTAAATTTATCTCGATTCGTCTCTTCCATCACCACCTCTTTTCCGATCTCTTCGATAAAAGTATGACATGGGGAAATGAGTTCAACTTCAAAAGGTGGAAATGGTTCTACCTCTCTCTTCCCCAATAAAACAATGTCATACCGTTTCTCAACCCAGACTCCGTGGGTTAATTCCAAAAGGAAGCTTGGAGAAGACTGGTGCAATTTCTGAAAAATTTTATGAACCTCTGACCCCTCTCCTTCCTCCATGACCATTCTCCAATCATAAATCCTCCCTAATATCTTCTTGATGACTCTCCACTGAATAGCCTGATGAAGAGATTGGTATTCTGAAAATTTGAAAGAAAGGGTATCCCTCTCCTCCCGGATGATCTTTTGATATGCTTCCTCCACTCCCCTCTCTAAATAATCATTTTCTTTCCTGAGAATGCTCGAGGTCCTCAGGAGGATCTCCTTGAAATTGGGCTGATATTCCCCTTCAATCAATGGAATCAGAGAAAGGCGTATTCTATTTCGAAGGTAGTCTTTCTTTAGATTTGAAGAGTCTAAGAGAAAAGGAATCTTTTTTTCTATAGCGAAGGATTCAATCTCTCCTCTCCACACTTCAAGAAGTGGTCGGATCACCTTTTCCTCCCGAATGGGAAGGATCCCTTTTAAACCCTGTAACCCGGATCCCCTGATCAGTCTTAAGAGGACAGTCTCCACCTGATCATCTGCATTGTGCCCGAGTGCAATCTTCTGGGCATGATGCTTTTGGAGGAGATCATAGAAGAAATGGAAACGAATCCTTCTGGCTGCATCCTGTGGAGAGAGCCCCCCCAGTTTTTGAAATTCCTTCACATTGAATTGCCCATATTCAAAGGGTAAGCCGAGCTGTGCTGACTCCTTCTGAACCAGTTCTGCTTCTTTTTCTGACTCCTCAGGCCGGAGACCATGATTGATATGAGCTACGATGAGAGAAAGATCAAACGCTTCGCGGTAGGCATTTAATAAATGGAGGAGGACCATTGAATCCACTCCTGCAGAGACCCCCACAATCAACCGATCACCTTTTTCTAATAAATGGTAGCGGTCAATGGTCCTTTTGATTTGATTAAATAACATACTCCACTCTTACATCTTCTTTTCTCCTAATGGACCGACTCGAATTTCTACAGTGGTCGTACCCGTCCATTTCTCTTGAATTCTGATGGTACAAGTTTTATCAGGCTTTGAAAAGTTGAGGAATGATTCATTTCCCCTAAAACTGTTTACCAGCTTCCAATTATTTTTTTCCATATTATAAGTAAAATAATCGATTAAAGACGGTACATCGAGCCGCCATTTTGAAAAATGTAAAATACCTGCTTTGAATCTTGGGGTTTCATAGATGAAAGATTTACCAGGATTATAATTTAACTCGCTTGGAACACTCACATCGTCAAGATAATACTTACCCACACCCTCCCCTTCTGCTTTTGTCTCTCCCGTTGCTCCTGCTGCAGGTTGACCTTGTTGCCGCTCTTTAACAGTTGTCGAACAGCCCATCCATGCCACCCCTAAAAGGATCACCAACAACAAAGCAATAACAGATTTCCTTTGAAAGATATTCGGACTCATAATTTCCCTCCTTCTTTATGAGATACTAAAAGTTTTTTACCATTCTGCAGGAAGAAAAGCAAGAGGAAACAAAAAAGGCCCACTGCGTGAGCCTTGCAGAACTCAATGATTTCCATTAAATCCGACAAGGGTTAATTCTCCCCTCCGCCGCCATCTCCGCCTCCCATCTGTGTTGGCTCAAAGAGGTCAATTTGAATATACCCCAACCTTGGAGGATCTCCTTGATCAAAGGGATCTGGAAGTTTGTATTGATATGGAGACTTGATCCCGTACTCAAACGTAAATGGGAAAACCACCTCGTTACTCTCGTTTCCTGTCTTATCAATAACAGAAACCTTCAAGGTGATTTCCGTCCACTCATTTAGATAGGACGCTTTTGAACTGAAGGTATTCCATTGAATATACCCTTTAAAATGCCTTCGATATTCTGGCTTAAGATAGATCCAATCGGTCGGATAATGACCATAACCGGTTTGGTCCACAACAGAGGCGATTTTGAACATATCACCATCTGGGTCTTCTGCTTCAATATAGATTTTCCAGATATATCCATATTGACCTTTTTCTACAGCGAATGAATGGGTAATGATCGGTGCATGGGTCCCCGGTTTGGGTTGCGCCCACCCTCCATGGGTAATGGAAAATGTCATGGCCAACAAGAAACAAATCGAAAGAATGAAGATTTTTTTAATTCTCATATCCTGTGTTCCCCTTATGCACAAGAAATAATCCTTTAAGAGTCCAATTCCAACAGAAAAAAAATAAGAAGATACAAAAAAGGGCCTGGCTCCGGTTTAGGCCCATTTGCCCCGACCGCCTGTCCTTTTTGAGTGGCATAATCAATACATCTGGAAATGATGACTGTAACTCTCATTCGGATCAAAAAGATCGATATGAATATAACCCAACCTTGGAAGATCTCCTTGATCAAAGGGAGCGGGTAGTTTGTATTGATATTGGTCCTTCACTCCTGAAACGAACTCAAATGGAAAAACCACCACATTACTCTCATTTCCGGCTTTGTCGAAAACAGAAACCTTCAAGGTAATTTGCGTCCATTCTGTGATATATCCTGTCTTCGAACTGAAGGTATTCCATTGAATATACCCTTTAAAATGCCTTCGATATTCTGGCTTAAGATAGATCCAATCGGTCGGATAATGGCCGTATCCAACTTCGTCCACCACTGAAGCAATTCTCAACATATCTCCATCTGGATCCTCTGCCTCGATGTAGATCTTCCAGATATATCCATAATATCCCTTTTCTACAGCAAAAGCGTAGGTAATGATTGGGGCATGGGTCCCTGGTTTGGGTTGCGTTCCTCCTTCGTAAGGGAACAATTGGCTCCATCCTTGACACGGCACTAAAATGGTTAATGCCAACAAAAGGTTAATAAAACAAAGGGCTCTTTTTAAATTCATGAATTACACCTCCCTTCATTTTAAATATAAGATTCAAGGGTTGGAATATCAAGGATGCAACGGTGTATGTGTATTGATAAGGTTAAACTTCTTACCGCTTTAAAAGATAAATACTATCAATTAGTTATGGCTCTTATTTCGTCTATGAGGTGAGGCCTTTGGTTTATTTTTCTGAAGGGTAATGGCCACTCTTTTTGCTTCTTCAAAGACTTCCTTAAGTGGAATTCCATTCTCTAATGCCAATCTTTTGCAATCCTCATATTCTGGGGAAAGGTTGACTATTCTCCCCTCCCATCTGGCCAATTTGAAACGGATTTTACCGTATTTAGTCTCTTTGGTTAGGATTTCTCGATCGGTCTTTGCCCTTTCTTCCTCATGCCACCTCAGACCAAGAGTGGTTGTTTCTCTTAAGAGAAATTTTGTAACGAAAGGTAGCTTTTCAGAAGAACAAATTATATTGAGGAGATGGCCTGGTCGATTCTTCTTCATCAGGATGGGAGTGATAAAAACTTCTAAAACTTCCATGGCAAAAAGTTTTTCCATCACATAGTCATAGAACTGAGGGTTCATGTCATCAATATTCGTTTCGATGACAGCCACCCTCTCTTTTTCAGAAGTTAATTCCGAAGTCCCGATGATCAGTCTTAGGAGATTGGGATGGGTTAGGTTATCCCGGCCAGCCCCATATCCAATTCGATCCACTTTCATCAGAGGCATTGGGCCAAATTCAGAGCCCAAGGTGGTAAGGATAGCAGCTCCAGTAGGAGTGAGAAGTTCTCTTTCAACCCCTGATGAATAGATGGGTTTCCCTTCCATCAAGGATAGTGTGGCAGGGGCAGGAACGGGAAGGATTCCATGTTCGCATTTTACAAATCCTGCTCCTACATTCACCTTTGAGACATAGATCTTTTCAATCCCCAACTGTCGAATGCCCCACACGGATCCAACAATATCGACGATGGAATCCAAGCCACCCAATTCATGAAAGTGGACCTCCTCCATTGGGGTTTGATGAATCTTTGCCTCCACCGAAGCAATCCGCTTGAAAATCTCCTTGCTCTTCTCCTTTACTTCGGCTTCGATACCACTTCTCTCAATGATCCTCAGGATCTCCTTCAAGTTTCGATGGGATCTTTTTTCACCCCTATCTTCCACGATGACCTGGGTTGCAGAGAGATCTGCTTTTAAGACATTTTTAGCTTTTAGATAAATGGTTGGGATTCGAAGTTTTTTCAACTCCTCTCTCAATCGCCGGGGACTCAACCCAGCATCGATCAGGGAGCCGAGGATCATATCCCCACTTGCTCCGGAAAAACAATCAAAATAAGCGATTCGCATACTCCTCTCCAAAAATCTTAAATTGAAACTATTATCGAAAAGAAAAAAGATAAAATCAAATGAAATCTAAGGAACCCACTCAGCAAGAAAGATATTGAACTCACCAGGATGTTTTGCATTTCGATTCGAAACAAAAACCAGTCTCTTCCCATCAGGACTGAACATGGGAAAAGAATCAAATCCCGGATGAAAGGTGATCCGTTCAAGGCCTGTCCCATCCACATGAATCAAATAGAGATTGAATTCTCGACCCTCTGGCTGATGAAGGTTTGAGGAGAAGATGATCTGCTTTCCATTGGGATGAAAGAACGGGCAAAAGTTTGAAGCCCCATTGTCTGTCACCTGCTTCTGATTCGATCCATCTGAATCCATCACAAAAAGTTCGAGCCTTCCACCCACGACCTGTCTCTGGGCTAAATTTTCCTCATACTCCTCTAACTCTTTTTTATCCTTAGGATGATAGGCACGGTAGACGATCATCTTCCCATCGGCAGAGAAAAAGGGCCCGCCATCGTATCCCTTCTGATAGGTCAAACGTTTTACATCGCTTCCATCCGGGTTCATTGTATAAATATCCAGATTTCCTTCTCTGAGAGAGGTAAAGACGATTTTCCCATTCTTGGATACAGTGGCTTCTGCATTATAGCTACCCGTAAAGGTCAATGGTTTCAAATCTGAACCGTCCGTCTTCGCCGTGAAAATTTCATAGGGGAGTAGAGGCCAGATAAACCTTTTCTCTCTTGGACGGACGGGCGGGCAATCTGGATTGATGGGATGGGTTGAAGAATAGAGGAGTCTTTTGCCGTCCGGGAAAAAGTACGCACAGGTTGTTTGTCCTTTTCCAGTACTAACCAGGTGAATATCACTTCCGTCGTCATTCATGATGAAGATCTGGTCGCATTGAAACCCATCGCGGGTAGCTTGAAAGATCAATTTCTTCCCATCAAAGGAAAAGTAGGCTTCTGCGTTCTTCCCCCCAAAGGTGAGTTGCCGCATATTGGCCAGGTGTTTCTCCTGAGGAAATGAAAGAGACTGACCTTCACTCTTGAAGCAAGGAATGATCAAAAAGCATAGCCATATCTGTAAAACTAAAAATATTTGAAATTTTTTCAACTTCTCTTCCCCTCATTCCTCATCACCCTATTTTATTTTCTCCCATCCCTTTTTTGTAAAACACTTTACGCTTAACACCTCACGCCTAACGGTTCTTCTTATTATGGTTCTGTTAGAAATTCATAAGCTGTCAGATAGATTAGTTTTGCCACCTCTGCTAACTTCTCGAAGTCGATCGATTCCAGACGATCACGGGAGGTATGCATCTTTTTGTAATCCGATGCAAAAAAGTCTAACGCTGGAATCCCCTTTTGATGGAAGGGATAATGATCGCTTCCGAACTCAAAGGAATATTGATCAATATTCTTCCCTTCCTTGATTCCTAAGGGCTCCAAGAATCTTTTACTTCTCTGCACGAGGGAGGAGTGAGTCGAACCTCCGACCAAAAAGACCTCCTTCTCATCTGTTACACCGCCTATGGTATCCAAAGAGAACATGGTCTTTATCTGTGTAAGAGGAACAAGGGGTTGATTCACAAAGTAACGGGATCCCCACAATCCCCACTCTTCTCCTCCAAAGAAAACCAGAAGTACGCTTCTTTTCAAATCTGTTTTTCTCTTCATCAGAGATCGTCCGATCTCTAAAAGGGCTGAAACGCCTGAAGCATTATCATCGGCTCCAGAATAATAAAATCCACTTTTTTCATCTTTTCCCAGATGATCATAGTGGGCACCCAATACCAGAAACTCCTTTTTCTTTTCTGGATCATGCCCCTCAATCATCCCCCCGATATTAACGTCCTTAAACCGCAGTTCCTTAAATCGAAGGCTGATTTCAAATGGGACCTCCTTCTGGTCGAAAAGGTTCTTCGTCCACCCTTCTTCTGCCTGGGTATAAGGGACAAAAAAAATAGGGATATTAATTGAGAAATCGGGTTCCATTGCCCTGACAGCGACTTTCGACGCCTCAATCAAACGTTGGACAGGGTTACCCTCTTTCTCCCTTTTCCTTAGCTTTTCATCCAATTTCGGAGGGAAATAGGAGGGGTAAGTGATATAGGGTGCCAAATGATCTAAGTCCTCTTCCTTAATAAAGAAAAGAATCGCTTTAGCCTTTTTCAATTGAAGCTCCTTGATCTTTTTTAAGAGGTGCTCATAGCGAAAGTCTTTCGTGAGATCCAGAAAAATCATTGCCCCTTTACCAGAGAGTTTGTCCATCTCGTCGGTTTTGCTTTGATCGATGAATATGAAAGGACCTTCCCATTTCCCTTTTTTCGAAAAGCGAAAGGGGATGGCCTTAAGTTTCTCTTCCCTGTTTGATCCCTTTAAAACCAAGGTGGACTCTTTTATATCCTTCAGGGTAATGGAGAAAGGTTGAAGAATAGGAGTCATTCCCATCCCTTCCAACTGCTTGATCAGGTAGGTCTGAGCTTTTTGATAACCTGGAGTTCCTGGAAATCTCCCGGCTAGCTCAGGGGAAGCCAGAGTGGAAATATGCTCCTTCAATCTCTGCGTCTCAATTTTAGCGAAATAATCTTTGGATAGGAAGTCATAGGAAACGAAGGAGCTTCTCGGAGAAAAATTTCCCCTCTCTTTTGGCCTTCCATTCTTAAAAAGAATGTAACTATCCCAGCCATAGAAGAAGAGGTACCTGGCTCGGGAAAGAGCGCTGGCTGATCGTCCGAAGTAAATGGTCATCCATCTCCCGGGATGGAGAGGGTTGGGAAAGCTCAGAAGGAGGGATTCATCTCCTTCGTCCACTCTCTCTCCCTTTATAAAAAATGAACTCTCTTTGTGATCAATAGGTTTTGGAAGATTTGAAAGAAGTTTAGAAATGACCGGAGCCTTCCAGTTTTCACCCAAAAGCATCACAGAAGAATTTCTAAGTTTCTCTTCTGTGACCTCTTTGATGGATAGAATCTCTCCACCCTTTCGCTCCTTGACCATTTTGGCCAATTCAAAATAGATCTTTTGACTTTGCTCGTCTCCTTGATCTGAGACGATAAAAATCTTTTCACGGTCTTCCAGCAGGGCATTCAATCCGGGGATAACTTCATCCGGGTATAATCTTCGAAAGAGATTATGATCAGGATCTAAGGTAAGCTTAAGTGGAGTTTTTGGAACTTCCATGGAGAAAGAGCTTCTTCTTTTCGAAACCTCCAATAAAAGGCGCCTCTTTCCCAAACCATCATCAACTTCAATCGGGAGGAGAAGCTGGTAGACATCACCCTCCTGAACCACCTCCCCTGAAATGATGTAACCATTTGAGGTGGTCTGAACATTAACATTTTCCAACTTTAGTTGAGGCCCGCCAGGACGATCTAACCATTGAGAGAAGAACCAATCTAACCTCTTACCACTCGCCTCTTCAAAGATTTTTTTAATATCCTCCCAACTGGCTTGTTTGCCCCCATATTGGATTGCAAATTGTCTCAAAGTGGTGAAGAAGAGGTCTTTTCCAACAATCCTCCGGAGCATATGGAAGACCATGGAGCCTTTTCCATAGCCAATCTGTGCGTCTGACTCAGTGTCTTTACCTTCAAACTTCCGAAGTGGATAATCTTTTGAAGGAGGAACTTGAATGGCATATTTCTGCATGGCATCCTGTCGATGTTTGTAAGCGACTTCCTTTCCTATCTTCAGCTCTTTATAGTAGTAATTGGCGCAGTAGGTTGTGAGTGCCTCCATCCAGTTTCCTGTCCCTGGTTTGTAATTGACATAATGTCCCCACCATGAATGGACAATTTCATGATCCAAGGCACCTGGTCTGAGAAATTCTTTCCCCCGCCGTATTGCTTCCGGCGCGAGAAGGGTAAAGGTCGGAAAACCATAGCCACTTGAGAAGAAGTTTTGGACAATATCAAACTTTTTGTAGGGGTATGGACCTAAAAGGTCTGAATAGATTTTTAGATATTCTTCGGCACCATTCAGAAATATTTCTGAAAACCGGTCATCCTCTGGAAAAAAGTAAGTGGAGATTTTAATGCCATCACCCTTCCGTGTTTTAACAGAATATTTCCCAGCGACGAGCGTGAGGCTTTCAGCCGGCCATCCATTAACCCATTTGCTACTCCAGATACCGCCTTTGAGATTTTCAGATACCAGTTCACCTTGGGTGACGATTCGGAAGGGTTCGGGAATCGTTGCCTCTACCTGGAATCTCGCCATTGAATCCGGTTTACCAGGATACCAGTAGGTAGCAGATGACAAATAGACCCCTTCTGGACTAATCAGTCCAGAGGTTTGATCTCCTCTCACAAATTGAAGCTCCCTTTCCTTAACGACAGGGTCATAGATAGGACCCTCATAGGAAATGGAGAGAAGCAGAGGCTCTTCTACCTTTTGAAGAGAAATATCCAATCTTCTGGCGTGTGCTGAAAAAGGGGTCTCAGACCAATGCAGCGGCTGTCCTGTTCTTTGGTCAACGATCCGGATGATTTTCAATTTTGGATTCAGGAGGAATGAAAGGGTTTGCAGCCTTCCCCATTTTATATTTATTTCAAGCCGATCTTCTGCTTTGAGGAGGTGTTGGGATGGATCGATCTGGATAATCAACTGGTGGGATTGAATATTAAAATCAAAATTGGGTGATGAGGCAACGGCTTCCTCAAACGCCCAAAGGATAGTTACCAGGGAGAATAGAAGGAGGACTTTCTTGACCAGGGACATTCTATCCATCAGCCAAAATATAACATAACCTACATAAAAAAGGCATCCCTTCTTCAGTTCTTCCCTTCTTCAAAAACTTACTTACTGCCTGCCGGCCTTATCTCATTATTCCATAGAGATTTCTTAAAAAGTCCTGAAATCTCTGATTACCTGGATTATAAAAACGATTACTCAGATTAGAAACCGTTTGAATTCAGGGGAAATCCGTTTAACCGTTTTTTGAAATCGGTGTAATTAGGAGAGCCTAAAGTGGTTTTTGAGAGCTCTTCCATAAATCGGAACAATTTCCATTGACCTTTTTCTTTAAAATCAATAAACTTTAATCGAAATTAAGCTCTCTGTGAAAGGGGTCTTATGGACGAGAAAGTTAAAGAAGCGATTTTCAAAAAAGTAGAAGAGGAACCTTTTGCTCAAAAGTTCGGGATCAAACTTTTAGACCTGGATGAAGGATATTCCAAGGTTGAAATGAAATTCACTCCGGAGATGAAGAACTTCTTGGGCCAGGCCCATGGCGGGGCATTATTTGCGCTGATTGACGAGGCTTTTGAGACCGCCTCCAACTCCCATGGGACTGTGGCCGTGGCCTTGAACATGAATATTTCCTACATCTCCTCCCCTTCCCCAGAAAGCAGGCTCATTGCTGAGGCCCGAGAATTCAGCCGGACCCAAAGGACGGCTGTCTATGATATCAAGTTATTTGATGCCCAAAACAATCTGATCGCTTCCTGTGAAGCCCTTGTTTATCGAAAAGGGGTCGCCCTTCCCTTTCTAAAGAAAGAAAAAAGCTCATAGAGATTTAGAGGTTCCCTGTTATGGAAATACCAAGAAAGGCTAAGATCAATCTCTTCATCGGATTTTTCATCACTGCACTCATGGCAGTATTCATGCGTATTGAATTATCCCCGATGGAAACCTTGGAAGAAAAACTTTATGACTACAGATTCATCATCAGAGGAACCATCCAGCCTCCCGAGGATATCGTGATCGCAGCGATAGATGAAAAAAGCCTTGGAAGCCTTGGAAGATGGCCTTGGAGCAGAGACAAGTTTGCACGATTGGTGAAGAGATTGACTGAAGAAGGAGCGGAAATCATCGTCTTCGACATCATTTTGAGCGAAGGCGAGAAGAATGATCGCGTCCTGGGTCAGGCCATTCAAAAAGCAGGAAACGTCATCTTACCTATTGTATTTGAATTCGATGAGAAACCCAGCACTCCTGATAGCCAGTATCTAATCCGTTCAGCTATCAGATCTATTGTCAACCCTGAAAAGTTTAATCAATATAGCCCCATCACGACCCAAAGGGCCTTGATCCCTGTTCCTGAAATCATACGCGAAACCATGTCACTGGGACATATCAATATGTTTCCTGACGGGGATGGGACATTGAGATGGGAGGCCATGGTTGTTGAATATAATGGTTATCTCTTCCCTTCCATTGACCTTCAAGTCTCGGCCATTTATCTCGGGATTCCGCATGAAAAAGTAATTTTAAATGCCACAGAGGGAATTAGGCTTGGGGAGAAAAGGACTATCCCAACGGATAGACATGGCCGAAGTCTCATTTATTATTACGGCCCGTGGCAAACCTTTCCCTATCTTTCCATCTCGGATATTTTAGAGGGCAAAATAAAACCTGGCGTGCTTCAAGGCAAGATCGTTCTCATCGGTGCCACGGCAGCGGGAATCTATGATTTGAGGGTAACGCCCTTTTCAGCCGTCATGCCAGGGGTGGAAAAACATGCAAGTGTGATCTCCTCCATCATGGAAAATAGATTCCTGAGAAGGACCACTTTCTTCACGAATCTGATCCTCCTTTTGGTTTCCGGATCTCTCTTTTCTCTTCTCCTTATAAGGTTTAAGTCCATGGGGGCTACCCTCACGGCAGGGTTATTTCTGGTGTTGATATTAGGCTCAGGCTATTTTCTGTTTGTCCATCAGGGTCTTTGGATCAATATCGCCTATCCATCAAATAACATTCTGCTCATTTTCATTTGTGTCATGGTTTACAACTATGCCATCGAGGAGAGAACGGCCAGAAAAATCAGGGCCATGTTTTCGAGTTATGTCACAGAAAAAGTGGTCAATGAATTGATCAAAAATCCTCAAATGGCTAAATTAGGGGGAGAAAGAAGGGAGATGACCATCCTCTTTGCAGATGTCGTTGGATTTACTACATTTTCAGAAAAGCACACACCTGAAGAGGTCGTCGCCATACTGAATGAATATTTGGGGGCGATGACGGATGTTATTTTCAGATGGGAGGGAACTCTGGATAAATTCGTGGGAGATGCCATTGTTGCCTTCTGGGGCGCCCCGATGAGGCAGGAAAACCATGCAGAGCTTGCCTTGAGATGTGCGTTGGACATGGTAAAAAGTCTTGAAGAGCTTCAGAAGAAGTGGCGATCAGAGGGAAAACCCGTCCTGGATTCAGGTATTGGAGTCAATACGGGAGAGGTGTTGGTAGGTAACATCGGTGCGGAAGGTAAGAAAATGGAATACACGGTCATTGGAGACCATGTCAACCTTGGTTCGAGGGTAGAATCACTGACCCGACAGTTTAATACCCACCTCCTCATTACAGAATTTACACTAAATAAGATCAAGGACCTTGTCAACACACGCTTTATCGGTCATCTCTCCATCAAAGGAAGGGAAAAGGTGAGTGTGAAAGGCAGAGAAGAAAAAGTGGGTATTTATGAAGTCCAATCCCTCGACCATGGACTGGGATCTAAAATTCAGGAATTGCAGGAAAAGGAAACTAAATCTTAAAGAGAAAGAATTCACAGAATCCTCTTTCCCTTTAACCCATAAACACATTTTTGAATGCACGATCTGACATGGGAACCTTAATACTATTTGAAACCCCCAAACGAGCCACCCCGAACAGGTCCCTTGGGTTGGAGTATCCCAGGAAAAATCTCTGTAACAGGAGGCTCTACGTTCAATCCCGGACCAGGAGGTGAACCCGTAATAATCAAATCCATAAGGTTCGTGGCATCTTTGGATTGAAAGGGTGGACTGTCCTCACAGGCTCTGGCGATCTGACCGGCATAAACCTCCACTATGATATCTGGAAACTTTGGGTTGAGAACATAAACGATTCCTTCTCCGCCATAGATAGTAGCACAATTATCCCTTTGGACTAACGTATACCTCGTGCTTCGAACTCCTGTCACGGCACAAGGGGTATGGATTTCGAATCGATGGGCTGCCGGAGAGACAGAAATGCGTTTTGCATTTTTCTCGGGAACGATTGCCTCCACCCTCCCTCTCTGCAATTTGAGGACCTCGTTACTCTTATCCTCACCGGTCAGATATTCATTGATATCAATCCTGCTTCGTTGAGAAATTTTTATGGTATTGCTATCAATAAAGATGATCTCCGCCCTGGAATTACTTTTTGTCCTGATCACATCCCTTTCAAATACGGGGTCCCCTACCTTAACGGGGATGGCAGGCATGGCGCCTCCCCTCAAGACATCTACGATGCCCTCCATTTGAGAAAATTTACCAATGGGTTCCGCCGCTTTGACGAGTGAAATAGGAATCATCATCCAGCATAGCGTCATAAACAAAAGACCGATGGGGAAGGCGACTCTTCTATTCGTATATTCCTTGAACATAGCGATCTCCTTAGAAAGTATATTCTGCTCCTATCGAGTATACATTCCGTCTATAGTCATACACACGGACATTGGAATCCGCCCGCGTATGTGAATACTGCAGATTGAGACTGAAGCCTTTAAAAGCCTCCCATAGGATCCCGGCCGAACCAAAATAGGTCCTGTCTTTTCGTTCCATTCCATATACCGTATGGGTATGATCATAATGTTGCAGGAAGATATCTCCTGAAAAAATCAGGCTCAACTTACTCACCAAAGGCATTAGAAGGTTCATATTGATTTGATTCCCTGTGTTCTCCCAGTTTTTACCTTCGGTTACATCTCTGGAGAACTCATATTTTACATTAAACATTCCTTTTCCGGCCAAAAAGGAATAGATATATCCAGGTGATAGGATAAATATATTTGCGTCTCGATCCTCATCTCTATTTGTTGGAGATTTCAGCATCTCCCTCCTGGCATATTCAACGGACAATTGTCCAATATGATTAGGTAGGAACATGAGGCTCATCGTCGGCTTGGCCAAAGCCACTGCCATATATTGCTGCCCATCTAACCACACATGGCTATAGGCCACTGGGAGGGTAAAGGCCCCCTTTGGGAATTGATATCCAGGGGTCAAAGAAGCTGTCTGATAAAGGAGATCGGCTTTGTGCTGGGAAAAATGGCTGTTTGCATAAAAGTTATACTGAGCATTGAAAAACCAGGGTTCACTTAAGATCGGAGTATAATTGAATCTAAAAGTAGTAACTATACTGCTATCCCTCTTTCCAGTAATCAAAACACCAGGGATTGCGGTGGAAGGCCTCAGAACCACATTATCATCATATTGATAGGCAATCCCAGCGGTAACCCGCCAAGGCTTATAACTCTTTAAACCTTTTGCAAAAGCCTCTTCATATTCTTTGGCAAAAGAGGCCATTTCTGATGTGGGATCAACAGAGATGACGGCCTTCAAACTCTCCTTTGCCTCGTCAAACCTTCTTTGTTTTGTATAAGCCATTGCAATTTGGAAGTCGGATTCCTGGCTCAGGGAGGGATCCATTCCCTTGGCCTTCTTAAAGGCATCGATCGCTTCACTATTTTTACCTTCCTTTAAAAGAATGAGACCCTTTAAAAATGCAATAGGACCGGGCTTGATCCCTTGTCTCTCTACCTTTGTCATCCAATCTTTTGCCTCATTGAGTTTATTCTGATAGTATAAAACCCTCACCAATTCAGGATAGGCATCTTCTACAGGGGGAGTGAGGCTAATCGCCTCGGCGAGCTGTTTGGCAGACTCTCTGTAATCCCCCATCTGCTTATAAGTCAGGCCCAGATAATAAGCAGCCATGGAAGATTCAGGTTCTTGCTCCCGTGCCTTGATTAAAAATTGAAGGGCTTCCTCATAGTTTTCAGCCTTAAATTCTGCAATGCCTTTATCCAGGAGGTTCTCAGCTGCATTGAGATTTCCTGCAAATCCAAAAGGGATGAATATCATAAAAAGTAAATAAATGATGACCTTCCCCATCAATGCCCCCCCTCGTTAAAATTTTTTAAAATTCTCAAAAATAAAGCCTGGCCTCACTATCATAAAAGCCAGGCTTTTTAAAACTTTTGCCACCTCTCCCCCCTTAAGAAGGTGATGATGTTCACATCAATAATGCTGCGAAAACTTTAGTATTTTCCTCAGCTAACCTTCATGAATGAGATTTTTATATATAAAGCCTGAGAATTGTCAAGAACTATATTGCCTATCTAAACCTTAATGGTCTGCCCATCTTTTAATAACTTAATATTTTTAATGCCCAACCTTTCCAGTTCTTTTTTAATTGCCTTCGAATATTGAGGTTTAAGGTGTGTGATATAGATCCTTTCAGGCATATGTTTTATTTTTAGGATTTCCTTTTTTAATAACCGGGGTGTTAAATGGCCTGTCCGGATCGCGATTTCTTCCATTCGGTTGGGAAAAGAAGTCTCTATGATCAAACAATGAATCTGTTTTTCTCCTATATTTTTCCATGTCGCATCGGAGGGGCCTGTATCCCCTGTATAAAAGAGTCGCCTCTTGCTTTGGTCTTCGATAAGGTATCCTGCTGCAGGAACAGAGTGATTGACCCGATAAGGAGTAATGGTGTAATGATCTATCTTTATAGATTCACAAGGTTTCAGTTCTTGGAGGTTTAAGATTGCTTCATGAGTAGTTGGAATAGCAGTAAAATCAGGCCAAATAGAACCGTCTAAAAGATTCTTCTTGATCGCCTTAATCACAGGAGGGATACCGATGATGTTCACTTTATGCCATTTTTCTCCAAAGATAAGATTGTCTGCGAGAAATGGAATTCCCATAATATGGTCAAGATGAGAATGGGTAATGAAGATATGTTCTATCTTCAATTGACCTTTCATATCAAGAATATCGGTCAGACTTCCCGTATCAAATAAGATTTTCCCATTCAATAAAAAGCTTGGGGGACGATGTCCAGGAAATTCCGCCCCGGAACAGCCCAGAACTTTGATTTTCATATCCAGCCCTCAATGGAAGGTGTAGGAAATAGTTCTTTCACTTTTTGATTTGAGTCGTTTTTTGGTCGAACTCTTTCCAGAATTTCTCTTCTGACTTTTTCCAGTATTGCCCCCAGCGCTCATTAAAAAATCCTTCCAGCTTCTCTAAGAGGCGCTTCCATCCAGGAAGATTTTCATACTTGAGCACATCCTCCAGGAAGGGAACAATTTCTCCCAACTTCTCCTTGGGGAGGTAAGCCCGGGCCCCCATTTCAAAAGAACGCTTCATGGCATCGGGAGTGAGGGCATGGGCCGTTAGCATGACCACTGGAAAATTCCGGCTTACAGCCAATTCCAGCAAATCAAACCCCCGAACCCCCATGATGTCAAGGACGACCACATCATACGTTAGAAGGATCATCCTCTCAACAGCTTCTTCATAGGTGCTGGCCTTATCAAATCTACCATCTGGACACGCTTCCCGAATCTCTTCCTCCAGAAGCGTTAAAACATCCGGTTCGTCGTCCACAGCCAGTATCGACTTTCCATTCAGGATGGACTCCGCCATTTTACACCCTCCTTTTTCTTCGAGTGGGATCAATGTTTAGGTGATTAACTAGCTTACCAATCCATGCATTATAAAATTCTATCCATTCTCATCACTTAATATGAGAGGTTTTTTTCTCAAAATCCTTCCAGAATTTCACCTCGGTCTTCTTCCAGTCTTCCCCCCAGTGGGATTCGAAATAGCCTTCTAATTTCTTCATCTGGCGTGCCCACCCAGATATACTATCAGATTCTCCCAAAATATCTTCCAGGGAAGGAACGATCTCTCACAGTTTTTCCTTGGGGAGGTAAGCCCGGGCCTTCATCTCAATGGAACGTTTCAGAGATTCTGGGTTGAGAGCATGAACTGTAAGCATGGCAACGGGAAGATTGTGTTTCACAGCTAAGTCCAAGAGATCGAAACCTTGAACCCCCATGATGTCAAGGACGACCACATCAAAGTCTTGGGATTCTAACTTTTTGGCCGCATCTTGATAAGAGGTGGCTTTTTCGAATTTACATTTTGGAGCGGCCCCTAAAATTTCTTCTTCTAAAACATCCAAGACATCCGGTTCGTCATCCACTGCCAAAATCCTCTTGCCATTAAGAATAGATTCAACCATAACAGCCCCTCCTTTCCCCAATAATAAATAACGCATAGCGCCTGCCTGCGGAAGGCAGGCATAGGGCATTTAATAATGAATTATTATTCCCACTTGTGCCATTCTTGCCACAGCAAACCCGTCTTCTTCTCCCAATCGGATTCAAACTTGCTGTCAAAGAACCCTTTCAATTTTTCTAAGAGCCGTTTCCATCCTGGTAAATACTCATATTTCAGCACATCTTCCAGGAAGGGGACCACTTCTCCCAGTTTTTCCTTGGGAAGGTAGGCCCGGGCTTTCATTTCGAAAGAACGTTTTAAGGCTTCGGGGTTGAGGGCATGGGCCGTAAGCATGGCCACCCGGAAATTCCGGCTCACTGCCAATTCCAATAAGTCAAACCCCCGAACTCCCATGATGTCGAGGATGACCACATCATAAGTTTGGGACTTTAACTTTTTAACCGCTTCCTCATAGGTGGTGGCCTTTTCGAATTTACATTTCGGGGCGGCCCCCAGAATTTCGTCCTCTAAAATAGCTAAAACATCTGGTTCGTCGTCAACAGCTAAAATCCTCTTACCGTTTAGAATAGATTCTGTCATGATGTCCCCTCCTTTATTCTGATAAAATCGATGATTGAATGGGAGGAATTCGGACCATAAATCGTGTTCCAATTCCTTCCCGGCTCTCCAATGTGATTTCTCCCCCCATCGCCTCCAACAGGGTCTTGACGCCTGTCAGGCCTAGCCCAAGTCCTGGCATATGGGCCCGTTGTTGTTTATCACCCAAGCGAACGAAACGCCCAAAAATGCTCTCTTGCTCATCCAGAGGAATCCCAATCCCATCATCTTCGATTAAGACGAGCAGATCCATTTCTCCACTGATCGTCACCCCGATCCGTTCTCGACGATACTTCAAGGCATTGCTCATCAAGTTCCGGAGGATCTGCTGAATTTTTTTTCGATCATGGCAGAAAGGAGATTTGCAATACTTTCCGGTAATCTCTATATAAATCCCATGGTCTCTAAGACTGAGCTGGAACTCCTCATGACTCTTGACTTGGCAGAGTTCATCGACAGCATGAGGAATAGTGATCTCCAAGGCATCCAAGAGTGATTCTTTGAGTGTCTTTTCAATTGAAAAATATTCCTTCTGAAATAATCCTTCCTCTGAACGGAGGATTTCAATCATCTCTTGCATTAAGTTCTGGGCTCTGTGGACATTTCTCAAAATCCGATCCAGGAGGCGCCTTTGATGATCCGTGAGAGGACCGTAGCGGTCCGCTTTTTGGAGGAGGCTATTAGCGCTGGTAGAGACAATGGCCAGAGGACCTGTGATATCGTGGATGAGAAGATCGAACAGACGCTCCTTCTCATTTGTCCTTTTAGGGTCCAGAGGTTTCTCCTTCTCTGTAATGCTTTTCTTACTATGAAACCCTTTCAGAAAATTTCCTTCTTCCCATTGGAAAGGATATGGAAAATGTACTCCCCCCAGAGGAAAGGCAATCCTCGGGCTTTTTACATTGAGGACAGGCGGAGATTCTCCCTGGACAGAGATCCCGATCTGTTGGAAGATAGATACATCTTTGGCTCTCCATCGAAAGATCAAAACCAAAGCGATGCCCATAGACCTTCATCCGAAGGAGATCAAGACCCTTCCCGCCTGCACCAAAGTCATAAGGCTTTTTAGAAGTATAGAGCTCTGTCTCCTGAGTATGAAAAAGACCGTTAAAAATGTACTTCTGATTCTCCTCAGTGATTCCAATGCCGAAATCCTGAACCTTGAGGAGAGACCGTTGATCCTTTTTTTCCAAGAGAATTCGAATGACTCCCTCGTCCGGGGTGTTCTCAACGGCATTCTTCAGGAGTCCTTCCAGAATATCTTCCAGGATCCTTGGTTCCATCGCTGCATAAAGATCCTTTACCCCCTCCAGGTAGAACTGAAGATCTCGGTGGGAGGCGTGTTGTTTTACCTTCTCCAGTATCTTTTCGGAAAAGGAAAATAGAGAGATAGGTTCAAGGGAGACGGACTTCTCAGGGAGATCCTTTGTGATCCATCTTTTTATGGCCTCCCAATGGGTCCTTATGTCTGGAGGAATCTCCGAAATATTCTCCAAGGTTCCCCAGATGCGGTCGAGTTCATGAGATAAAAAACTCCCCTCTAACTCCTGGTTGGACTGAATGATTTTATCAGTATCTTTCTGAATTTCGAAGAGACGGTTTAAATGTTTTTCTAAAATTTCGAAGAATTTCTCTCCTTCGTTTGGAGAGGTTTGAATCTGGAGTTTGCGTTTTAAGAGCCGGAGATTACCCTGGATCACGGATAAAGGCGTCTTCAGTTCATGGGAAAGGTGGTTCAGGGCTTTGCTCTTCACTCTGTTCAGTTGTTCAAGCTCCTTCCTCGATTGTTCCAGGGCATCAATACGGGCCTTTTGGAGCTGTGCCATCTCGATAAAAACCGAGGCATTGTTCCCAAAGGTCTGGAGGAAGACCTCATCTTCGTTCGTAAAAACTCCATCCTTCTTATTGAGGAGCTGGATGACTCCCAATCGTGAGCCTGCCCGGTTGTAAATGGGCATGCAAAGCACACTTCTTGTGCGGTAACCTGTATGGGAATCCACTTCTTTATTGAACCGCTTATCATTGTAAGCATCTTCTAAATTTATGGTCTCTCCGGTCTGGAAGCAATGCCCTGCCAAACCGACGCCGGATGGAATTCTAATGACTTCCCCTGCCATTCCCAGGGCGATCGTTGACCAGAGTTCATCCGTATTGGGGTCATGGAGAAAAATGCTGCAACGGTCTGCCTCCATGACTTCACAGGCCTTCTGGGAGATCTGCAAGAGCATCTCGCTGAGTTGGAGATCCAGGCCTATCAGTTGACCAAGTTCGAGTAAAGAATGAAGTTTACGGGTCCTTCTGTGTTGCGCTTGCTCCTGTGCCCGATCTTTGCTCCGGCGAAGAATCTTTCTTCGCTCGCCTTGGCGACGGTCTTTGTAAAGATACATTTCTTTGGGGGATATTTCTGTAGTCATGGTTTTTTGAGATTATATATAGGTGAAACACCTATATGTGTCAACTAAAAAATGTTGGAATTAAAATCCCCAGTTATCAGTGATTAAAGAGTTGTGGAGGTCTTTGCCTTCTAGACTCGTGAGCAACCCTAACTACTGTTACCAGTTAAAATCGCTCCTATTCTCATTTGGGTGATCGGTCATACCGCTATTAAAATTATTGTTGACTATTCTATCAAGTATGATATTGTGCTGTTGGGCTTTAAGAACAGGACTTTACAAAGACTCGGATTATTCGCCGGGTGACCTCTAACTGTCGATAAGAGGAGAATTCCAAATGGAGACCATTGCTAATGTTGTTAGGGGCACACCTTACCATGCCACTTATAAATTTCAAAAACAATTTCTAATCATTATAATCTTTCTTGTTGTTATTGGTACCTTATCAAACCCTTCATCATTATCAGCCGAACCTGCTTCTGTCTCAAACGATTCACCAGCAGAGAAATATATGATGCAAGCCTTAAATGCTTTCCAGCGAGGGGTATTTGAACAGGCCGTTCTGGATTGGAGAGAAGCCGTAAAATTATATGAAAAAGAAGGGAAATCCAATAAACAAAGGGAAACGCTTGCCCTCCTCGCTCAAGCTTATCAATATATTGGCCAATACAATGAGGCATTGAAATGCCTCAAATCTGCCCTCGTTCTCGCGGAAAAGTCGGGGGATCGGGCTCAGATCGCCTCTGTCCTAGGCAGCCTTGGCAATTTACATATTACCCTTGGGCCACCGGATAAAGCCTTTCAGTATTTAAATGAAGGCCTCTCCATGGCAAAGGGGCTTGGAGATTCTGGTCTCTCAGCGACTATCTTAAATAACTTAGGGAACTTGTTCATAACCCAGCAGAAGTACAATGAAGCATTAGGCGCCTATTTGGAAAGCATGACCCTTGCCCAAAAATCCAATAATGACTTACTCGCTGTCAGAGCCCTTACCAATGCTGCCATGGCGCACATGGAGAATGGACAGTATAAGAAATCCAAGGAACTCCTTGATAGGGCATTGGATGAGACCTGGAAATTAGACCCTTCGCATGACAAGGCGTATGGCTTGATCAATATCGGCCTGACATACCGGAATCTCCGCGCCCACCTCTTGGATCAGGATAAACTTTTCGTGCTCTCCTCCCAAGCATTGAATGAGGCCCTTATCGTGTCGGAAACGATCGGAGACCTTCGCTCACTCTCCTACACTTGTGGATACCTGGGAACGCTTTCAGAAGATCAAAAACATTACCAGGAAGCTCTAAAGTTTACACGTCGTGCAACCCTCGTCGCCCAGCAAGTGAATGCCCCCGAATCTCTCTACTTATGGCAGTGGCAGACAGGCCGTTTGCTCAAAGTGATCGGGGAAACGGAGGAGGCTATCTCCGCTTACAGAAATTGCATTCACACCCTTCAGTCTATTCGTCAGGAAATGTCCACGTGTTACGGAACCCCCCAGATATCATATCGTGAGTCAGTGGAACCGATCTACTTTGGATTTGTGGATCTCCTCCTTCAGCATTCTGCGTCAATGAATAAACGCGAGCAGGTTGAGCCTCTCTTGATGGAGGCAAGGGAAGCTGTGGAATTACTCAAGGTGGCTGAGTTAAGGGATTATTTCCAAGACGAGTGCATGGGTGCTCCTCAATTTAGAATCACCCGCCTGGATACGATCTCTAAGAGAGCCGTGGTGATCTATCCCCTGGTTCTTTCGGATCGAACTGAATTACTGGTCAGCCTCCCATCCGGACTGAAGAGATTTTCTATAAAGATCGGAGCAGAAGTTCTCACCCGGGAGGTTAGAAAATTTCGAGAGAAACTGGAAAAGCGGACCACCTGGGAATACCTCCCTCATGCACAAAAATTGTATGACTGGTTAATCCGTCCCCTGGAGCCTGATTTGACTTCCATGACCACTGATACTCTGGTCTTTGTTCCGGATGGCCCTCTTCGAACCATTCCCATGGCCGCTCTCCACGATGGCAAACAGTTCCTCATCAACAAATATGCCATTGCTATTACACCAGGTCTCAATCTTACTGATCCTCGCCCTGTTAAAAGGGAGAATGTGAAGCTCCTATCAGCGGGTCTCACCGATTCCGTGCAGGGATTTCCCCCTTTACCCAATGTAGCGGATGAACTCCAGGCCATCCAGGGCCTCTATGGCGGTTATTCGATGATGAACCGGGATTTCCTCATCCGAAATTTGGAAAAGGAGTTGAGAGACAAACAGCTTACCATCATTCACATCGCCTCCCATGGACATTTTGAAAGTGACATTAGAAAATCGTTTCTTCTTACCTTTGATGGCAAACTGACCATGGACCAGCTTGAACAATACGTTGGACTTTTCAAATTTCGAGAAGACCCTTTGGAGTTATTGACCCTCAGTGCATGCGAAACAGCGGTAGGCGATAATCGTGCTGCCCTGGGCCTTGCCGGGATCGCCATCAAGTCAGGTGCGAGAAGCGCGCTGGCCACTCTGTGGCAAATTGATGATCGTGCTACTTCAGAACTGGTGGCAGAATTCTACCGCCAACTCAAGGATCCAGCGATTTCAAGGGCCATCGCCTTGAAACGCGCCCAGCTCAAATTACTCAATGATCGAAGCTACGATCATCCTAGTTATTGGTCTCCTTTCATATTGATCAACAACTGGTTGTAAAGCGAACGTTTCGTTATGAATCCAGTTTCTAGGTTGTTTCGATTTCCTCTGGTCACTAGTCTATTTGTCGGCACCCTTGTCTCCTTGGGCATTATAGGTCTAAGAAGCACTGGGAGCTTCGAATCTTTAGAGTTAACCGCTTACGACTGGTACATCAGACTGCAGCCTGAAGTTTCTGAACTGGACTCACGCATTGTTCTTATTGAAATCAATGAACGTGATATTCAGAACCAGGCGAGGTGGCCATTGACAGATGCTACGGTAGCAAAGGTACTGGAAACCCTTACGCATTATCACCCGCGCGCAGTCGGCCTTGATATTTATCGAGACATTCCGGTGCCCCCTGGGAGTAAGGAACTAGATACGATTTTGACCAAGAATCACAACATCATCACGGCAATGAAATTCGGTGGTGATGAGAAGGTCGGTGTACCCCCACCTCCGGCGTTGAAAGATACAGACCAGATTGGCTTTAATGATATTATTGTTGACCCGGGGGGTATCGTTCGCCGTGGTTTGCTTTTCCTCGATGATGGAAAAAAGGTCTTCTATTCTTTTGCTCTTCGATTGGCGCTTCTTTACTTACAGGCAGAAGGGGTAACGCCTCAGCCGGATGCGGTTAACCCAGAATACTTACAATTAGGCAAAAGGACCATACGGCCATTTGGGGCGAATGATGGTGGATATATTGGAGCCGATGCGCGAGGTTACCAATTTTTACTTAATTTTAAGAATTCCCGAAAACCTTTTTCTTCCTTTTCGTTGTCAACCCTTCTCTCCTCACAGATTCATCCGGAGGCGATTAAAAACAAAATAGTCCTTGTAGGAACCAAGACCGAAGGCGTAAAGGATTTCTTTTACACTCCCTTTAGTCGGGGTCTTCACTCTGATCAACAAATTTCAGGGGTGGCATTGCATGCTCATATCATCAGTGCATTGCTAGGGTTCGCACTCCAGGGTGGTTCCTCCACTTTAACGCTGAGCGACTGGCAGGAAGGGTTATGGATTTTGCTCTGGGGCTTGATGGGAGGAGCAATGGGTATTGGAGTCCGTTCCCCCTGGCGTTTTTCGCTTTTCACAATAAGCGGTTTGCTCGTGCTTGCTCTTGCCGTCTATTTTGCATTCTTACGGGGTTGCTGGATTCCTTTAGTTCCTCCGGCTATTGCTTGGTTTGTCTCTACAGCGCTCATCACCGCTTATATGTCAAACAAAGAAAGAGTAGAACGAGCTTCTCTGATGCAACTATTTTCGAAACACGTTTCTCAGGAGGTCGCTGAAGTCATTTGGAAGGAGCGCGACCAGTTCCTAGACGGTGGCAGACCCCGTTCCCAAATGCTGATTTCCACAGTGATGTTTACAGACCTCGAAGGGTTTACCGCTTTGGCTGAGAAATTGGATCCCCAGACACTTATTGACTGGTTAAATACCTATCTGGAGACGATGACTAAGCTGGTCATAAAGCATGGAGGAATCGTCGATGACTATTCTGGAGACGGTCTTAAGGCTGATTTCGGTGTCCCCTTTTCCCGGACGACAGAAGCAGAGATCCGTCAGGATGCTGTGAATGCAGTGAATTGTGCCCTCGCCATGGAAAGAGAAATCAAACGGCTTAACACTTTCTGGCAGGAGCGTAAACTCCCAACGGCGAATATGCGTATTGGTATTTTCACGGGACCCGTGGTGGCGGGGAGTTTAGGAAGTACGAAAAGGTTGAAATACACCACCATTGGTGACACGGTCAATATTGCCTCAAGGCTTGAGAGTTTTTCTAAGAACCTCACTGGTTTTGATTTTACGAACAGAGCTTGCCGGGTTCTCATTGGAGAAAGTACTTTGCGATATCTCGGAAACCAGTTCAGGACAGAAAAGGTCGGCGAGTTAAGTTTAAAGGGGAAAGCTGAGAAGATAACCGCCCACTGCTTGGTCGGTCGGGTGGACGAACATTCGAACGTCATTGAACAGGAAGAAAGAGTATGAAAAGGAATCTTTTTATTATTGGGACTCTGATTACAGGAATCCTATTCGTATTTTCCCTTTCCCCCAGTGCGGCGGCTGAAGCAGATGGAAAAACGAATATTGAAACAACCAAAGAGAAAAAAGGGATTGTCCCTCAGCCCGCTGATCAGAAAGGCAAGGAACCCCCTAAAGGTTTGGAGGCATCAGAGCAAAAATCGTCTCCTCCTGTCAGCCCACCCATTTATCAACCTCCTCTTCGGGGCGCTCCTGGAGGTCGTGTGGGAGGAGGAACCCGTGGAATTGGAGAAGAATTGATCGCTCTTTTTGCGCTCGCTCCAAACCATGTGGCACTGACAGTCCAAGAACAGCCTACTCTTTATTGGTACTTATCCAAACCAGCCAAGTACCCAATCGAACTGACAATCATCATAGAGAAGGACACCCCCCCACTTTTAGAGAAGCGTATTCCCCTTCCCTCGCGACCCGGTATTTATCCATTAAGACTGAGTGATTTTGATATACGCCTGGCCACGGGCACTCAATACCGGTGGTTTTTGGCCCTGGTCCCCGATTCGAATCGGCGCTCGAGAGATATCGTCGCCGGTGCAATCATTGAGCGTGTTAAGACCCCAGAGACCCTTCGTTCGAGACTCCTCAAAGCGAGTCGAGAAGAAATCCCTTATGTCTACGCCGAGGCAGGGATGTGGTATGATGCCTTAATGGCGATTTCAAATCTGATCGCTGACGAGCCGAACAATCCTATTTTTCAAAAACAGCGGGCCGCCTTGCTGGAACAGGTGGGATTATCACAAGTGGCTCAATATGAGTTGGAGCAGGCGGGGCTTGCGAAATAATGGCTCCCATCTAAATTTCACGGGCAGAAAATCTAAAAGGCTGAGATAAGAAATCGGAAGTGGATTCCGGAGTCCTGGAGATTCCAGTTGCCAGGAGTATCCACATGCTTCAGGGGGACGCCCCAGTAGATTTCGAATTGAGGTCTTAAAAGAACGGGATATTTGAATGTCACGCCCCATCGAAGTCCAAGTCCGACACTACCGATACTCCTTGGTTTGGGAGTGGGAAGATCTTTATTCCAGGCACTGCCAAAATCCACAAATTGGCAAAACTCAAGAAAATCTGCCAAGAAATAATTTCGGATTACAGGGATCCGACTCTCCAGAGAGGCAATAAATCCATTATCTCTTACAAGTGTGTTTTCCCGATACCCCCGAACACTGTATCGCCCTCCCACGGAAATCTGTTCAAGAGGCAGCAAGGAATGATTGGCAAGTTGTAAATCCATTCGGGCAATTGTTTGAATGTCCAACAACTTAAAGCGCCTTGCCCATTGACACTGGAGTAACCAGGTAAAAAATCGACCGTCTGGAACGTCTTCCCCTGAGTTAAGTGTTGCACCTAACGCATTTATTCCAAGGCTTAACCGTGAACGGATTGCAATCACCTGGATCAGGTCACGATATAAATATTCTTGAATGAAACGTATTGCTGAGACAACAGATTTACCATCTTTAACGCCTGGGGAGAATGAAAATGGCTCCTCGTCTAAATATGTTTTGTTGCGGAGATACTCTCCCATGAGTGCCAGAGCAAATTCACGGTTAAGTGTTCGGAAAAAAGGTTGTCTCAGAGTAATCGAAGCAATGTCTGACTTGCTCTTAATATTCAAATCTTTAAAGGACTGTTCGATGACGTTAAAGTCATTCTTCCTATAACGAAGGATCAATGTCGTATCGTAGGCCGTGAAAGGAAGCGTATAACTGGTATCGATTTCTGGGAAGATTCCTGAAGATTGGCCATAGGTGAAACTCAAGACATCACCAAAACCCGTGAGGTTCAGGTCTGTAAGGGTAATCCGCCCCCGTTCAGCCCCTACGGATGGAGATTGGTAGTTATCGGATTCAAGTAAGATTTTGATCGGAAACTCATCTTGAACATGAACCTTCAGTACACTATCACCACGCCTCACATCAGGCCTGAGCTCCGCATTCAGTTTCTGGATGCGTTCGTCTTGTTGCAGGATTTGAAGCCTCTCTTGAAGGGTTAAGATATTCAAGGGTGGCCCACCACCGAGGCGAATGCGACTTCGAATGTATCTGTCACGAAACCATTTATTCCCTTCCACCTCGATATTCGTCAGCCTTCCCTCAATGATGTCGATCGTAATCATACCATCAATGATGGTCTGGTCTGGTATCACTGCGCCTGAATTGATATATCCTTTATTGACGTAGAAAATCGTCAAGGCAAGCCGTAATGACTCCAAATCTGTATCGCTTAGCTCTCGGTTCACATAAGGCGCGGTAACCTCTGCTAAGGTTTCTTCAGAAAAAACCGTATTGCCTGTTATCTTGATCTCACGGACAAAAATACGAGGCAGATGGAATGGTTCGACCTTTTCTTCGGCCGGGGGGGGAATCTGAATAGGGGGAGGAATAGGAACGAGCTCCTTCAGTGGGCTGAGGGACAATCCCCTTTCTGTCTCTGGTATTGGTTGTGGCTCCTTGCCAGAACGACCCGTGGGATCACCTAAGACCCCTTGCGAATAAGCAGAAACAGACGCTAAAAAGAGAAAGATGAATCCAAAACAGAAGGGTAGAATTTTATAACATTTTAACCTGCGATTTGGATTGCAAGGAGTATTCAAACTCGATTTTCCTTTCCGTTTCAATAGTATTTAGGACCAAATTGATCTATTCAAAAATTAGAATGACTTGCCTGATTTGAAATTTAATAGATTGGGCTTGGCAAAACGCTACCCGGCCTTATGGGTAAACCGTCACGACCTCTTACCACGAAGCTGCTGATCCTTTCTCCACGAATCCGTGCTATACAACGATCTCTGAGAAGCATTTCGGTACTCAAGAAGTTCCCCTGCATGGGTGCCAAAGTTCCGCTGATGTTGGTGATTGGCGCACGAATATCCACCGTCCCGTCAATTCCGAGGGCAGAGGATGCATCCACGATACTATCCGGCGAGGCAAGGAAGACATCCGCAATAATTCGGATATTTCCACCCGTTCCTTCATAGGCCTCGGCAATGATCTGACTATCGTTCAGAATGACATATTCTGGGTCGATGGTGATGTTGCCTCCAACCGTTTGAGGCCCACCCCCCACACTAGTGGTTATCTTGCTATCAATCAACTCGACCATATGCCCAGCCTTGATATTGATATTTCCTCCATCTGCCTGTTTCGCTTCTGTCGTAATAGAACTATTTTTCATCCGTAATGTGTCCCCAGCATTGATGCCGATATCTCCAGCGTTACCGGCGTTACCGGTTCCAAAACTTTTAGCGGATATGGAAGCGCCATTGAAGAGTTGAATCTGATTTCCAGATAACTGGATACTTCCTCCTGTACCGCTCCCATCAGTAGCAGCGTCTATGTATCCGCCATTGGCCATTGTAACCCAAGGCGCTGTTAAGGAAATATTGCCTCCCTTCCCTGAACCGCTTGTCCCCGAAGAGATATAGGCTCCATCGTTAATCTGAAGATTCCCTGCTGTGACTTGTATATTTCCTGCGCTTCCGCTGCTATAGGCCGAGGATATAACGGCTGTATTGTAGTTTGGGCCTGGGAAGCCTCCTGCGATGCCTCCTGGGACGCCTGAAAGAATCACCTGATCTGCAGCATTGATGCGAACCGAACCACCTTGGCCTTCCGCAAGTGTCACGGCTTCAATCTGGGTTCCGCCTCTCATTTCCAAGGTATTGGTGTCAATATTAATATCACCAGCATTCCCGCTCCCTTGGGCATTTGCGCTGATATTCGCAGAGAAATGGCTGCCTCCATCAAGGAGTATATTCTTAGCTGTTACGATCATACTCCCTGCATCCCCCTGCCCATATGAGGTCGCAGAGATATTGGCGCCATCCTTCACTTCGAGATTGTTGGTCGCAATTTGAATAACACCGCCCTTTCCACTCGCATTCTCATAAGTAGCAGCCTCTATAAACCCGCCATTGGTCATTGTTATCCAGGGCGCTGTTAATGAAATATTACCCGCGTTCCCTGACCCGCTTGTCCCCGAAGCGATATAGGATTCATCGTTAATCTGAAGATTCCCTGCTGTGACTTGTATATTTCCTGCGCTTCCGCTACCATAGGCCGAGGATAATACCCCTGTGTTGTAGTTACCTCCTTGATTCCCTCCTGGGACGCCTCCTGGGATGCCGGAAAGAATCACCTGATCTGCAGCATTGATGCGAACCGAACCACCTTGGCCTTCTGCAGTTGTCACAGCTTGAATCTGGGCTCCCCCTCTCATTTCCAAGGTATTGGTGCCAATATTAATATCACCAGCGTTCCCGCTCCCTCTGGCATTGGCGCTGATATAAGCAGTGAAATGGCTGCCTCCATCGAGGAATATATCCTTTGCTGTTATGATGATACTCCCTGCATCCCCCTGCCCATATGAGGTCGCAGAGATATTGGCGCCATCCTTCACTTCGAGATTGTTGGTCGCAATCCGAATAGCACCACCCTTCCCGCTACCACTTTCTCCCACATCTGCCGAAATATTTGCTGCAAAGATGTCTTTGACCCCGGAGATGACTACATTACCTGCAGTTACGTCAATAGAGCCACTGCTCCCTGAGCCGGATGAATAGGCATCGATCCCTCCACCGTCCTTGATCAGCACAGACTCTGCTTTCACTTCTATATTTCCACCATTCCCCGCCCCCTGTGTCCCTGCCCTGATTTGGGCACGGTCTCTCACCTCGAGGCTTTGCGCATTAATCCGAATATCTCCAGCGGCTCCAGTCGAATCCCCAAAAAGTGCTTCAGAACTTATTGCTGAATAAAAAAGATTGGCGTAACTCCCTGATAAGAGGATAGAATTAGCTGTCACCTCGATGTTGCCAGCCGTCCCTGACCCGCCTGTAGTGGATAAGATTGAAGCTCCATCCGTCACCTCGAGGCGGCCTGCCCTAATTTGTATATTTCCGGCGCCTCCATCGTTTCCTGTTGCATGGATCCCTGCCAACCATCCCGTAAGTAGAATCCGGTCAGCGGTCACCTCCAAATCGCCAGCCCTGCCTGGGCTAAATCCCCACATGTACGATGATGTGTCGATCTCGCCACTCCGAACCTCCAGATTTCCTGTATCTATGCGGATACGTCCTGCATTTCCACTGCCCCATGTTAGAGCATGAATTCCAGTAGTTGACCCCAATGCATTTTCCCCAGATACCAATATGCTTTCAGCATTGATGTCAATGTTTCCGCCCGCCCCTGAGCCGTCCACAGTCGTCTCAATTTTAGCCCCATCGCGTATTTCAAGACTGCCTGTTGTAACTCTAAGATCACCACCCCGTCCTGAACCCATGGTTCGGGTTGACAGTCTTGTTTGATCACCAGAAGGATCATCATATGCCCCCGTCATGAATATCGAATCTGCGGTCACTGTCAGGTTTCCCGCATTGCCTGATATAGCCCAATCGTTATGGGTGTTGATCTGGCTTCCCCCACCCATACCCAGACTGCCGGTATACACTTCAACGTTACCACTGTTGCCCGCACCGTTTGTAGAGGACTCGATTTTTGAATTCCACATTACCATACTACCGGAGTTGATAACGATATCACCCCCTTGACCTATTCCACTGGTAGATGCTTCTATCAATGCCCCATTGGCGACGAGGTCCTCCTTTATGCCAATATCAATACCCTTCTTGGCTCCGTCTATATCTCCCAAGGTATCGGCAACAATAGAGGAGTTTTCTATGAGTAACTTCCCTCCCCTAATGACCACTGTTCCACTTCCACTAATACTGCTTACGTCAAGGTATGCCAAATTTGAGAGATTAATATTCCCAAGGCGGTCAAATGAGGACATCTGTAAATCCGGCGCAATCCGGGACTCAACAGGAATGACCTCGCCTGGAGAGGCAACACTTGCAATATTAATCCGGCCGCTCGGTGCCAGGAGCCAACCCGTTGGCCCTCCCGTAATATTGATGTCACCCCCTATTATTGAAAGGGTTTTACCTTCCGGAACCTCAAGATAACTCTCTTGAATTGAAATCGGCGCCGGGGTATTGCTCAAAAACCCGAAGGCGGCCACTGGAGCCGTTGAGAGGGTGGATTGCTTTCCTAAATCAGCATAGAACTTTGCCCCATCTGTCATTCGGAGATAATCGGCTGTACTAACGTGAAACGAGCCGCTAACATCCAATGAGGCGTTGGGCCCGAACAGGACCCCGTATGGATTGAGAAGGTAAAGATTTGCTCTCGTAATAGTCGAGCGGAGAGTGCCATCAATGATGGATTGCTGGCCTCCCGTAATCCGTCCTATGATGTTCGCAATCCAAGAGGGACCGTTAAAACTTGCCGTATCTCCTGTCCACACACTGAACAGACCAAAGCTATGAAACTGATTGGTCCCTTTGATTGTCCCCCCATTGATATTATAAATATTGCCCGCCTGATTTATTGTGGTCCCCATGGTTCCATCTGATGTGATGGTCGAGGCGGCATGACTGAAAGTGATTATGGCAGGATGAAGTAATAACCCACTAATGAGGAAAGGGCTCAGGAATAGTGTTATAAAATGTTTAAAACGGCGGTTCGTAATCATTTTTTCCTCCCATCTTATCATTCAACATGGTTAGGAGTTCTTGATTTGTTGATATCCTTCTGTTCAACGTAACCGTTTAATAATATTGACTAATTACCACCTCCCTACTTCTACCAGATTACCCTAAAAATAAAAATACCGACCTAACCCTCGGTTCAACCTTCGGCAGCTCGGCCATCTTTTTAAAAGACCCGCCGCTTTCCGCCCCTCTCCTCACGAAGGGTTTAGCTTTATCGGGTGAGCCAGTTTAATTGATTTACTTTTTATCAGAAAATGTTGAATTGTCAATCGAAAAAAAGGGCTTGTGAAAATTATCTTTTTGAGGATTATCACTGGAAATCTGGTATTCCGATATGGAATCTCGACTTGATGACTACAGGAAGAAAGAGTTAAAAAAGGGGGTTGTTTGCTTCACATACGAAGGGTGAAGGCCAAAGTCCCAAAGGTTGTTGCTTTCCGATTGGAAGAGAGGATAACGGCCCGGCTTCAGTTAACGCAAAAGCTATGCGTTTATCTCTCGATGACTGTTTCTGGCTGCCGGTGACCTCATTAGAGCAAGCTCTGAAGCTGCATCGCCAGCATCATATCGCCTTTCACCTTAAGCTTACCCCCCATGAAGGCCGTGATGCCGTCCAGCTTACCCTCAACCATGTCCGCAAAGTCGTTGGAAGCCATGGTAATCGTGATGTTTGACGAAGCGGAAGTGCCCTCGCTGACCGCGGCTTTTCCATCGGCAATAGCTATAGAGTAGATTCCAGGATCAGCCCCGCTGATATCGAACTGAAACACAGCCTTCATTCCCGCCAGTTTCGCGGGGTTGGCATCCATCCTCTTCTGCATCTCGTTAAAGATCTCCTTAGTCGTCATCTCTGTCCTCCTCGTTTCTTGTTGAACGGAATGGCTGATTGAAATCTACACAATCTCATGGAAGGTGTCAACCATTGATTATATCCACCCTTCTCTCCTGTTTTAATCTCTGCGGTCACAGCCATCCCAGGCATCAGGGAAATATCCTTATCTTCGAGAAGTTGGAAAACCAACCATTACTGACATAAATCTAAAAAAGGCAGGGCCATTTCTGACCCTGCCTTCATTTTTGACAATTGAATATTGATTTACTTTTTAAAGAACTTATTCCTCCCATATCCTGCAAGCCCAAGTAGCCCAGACCCAAGAAGAAGCATAGTAGCAGGTTCGGGAACCGGCGTGTATTCGACATTGTCCACCGAAAAGCTTGTGGTGCCGGCAAGATCGTAGCCCCTGACGAACAACCTCGGATCTGAAGCCCAGTTTGGAGTCCACTCACCAACCCACTCACCAGGCTGACCTGGTGTCTTCCAACCTGTACTCTGCCACCCGCTATCAGGATCCAGTGTGCTGTTATAGTAGAAAGTTACCTGCGTCCCATCGTAATACAATCCAAGCTGGCCCTGAGTGACCCCCGTGTTAACATAATGGACTTGGATTTGACCGTTTTCGATATAATTTACCTCGAAGACTCCTACAGGGGTATTCCCAACCCCGTTTTGATCCCGTATGATCCTGACAAAATTGTTCTCTGGTCCCAGACCGAGGGCTGCGAATGCACCGTTGTGGCTGCCGGGAGGCTCGAGATTGGTGGAGCTAAAATCATAGAACTCCATCCTGAAGAAACCGGCTCCAAATGTACTCTTCGACACGATCGACCCGACGGCATTCGTCGCATTAAAATGCAGCTTACCACCGTATTGAGAGAAGAGACCTGAAGTAACAGATGTGTCCCATTTGGTGCTATCAATCTCATTGCTATTAAAATCATCATAGATATATGCCTCTGCTGCAGTGCAGAACAATAGGGATACAGCAACAAACACCGACAGCAGGTAGATCAAAATATTTGCATGTGAGCGCATATAGCCAGATTCCATAAACCTACCCTCCTTGTCATTAACTTTATCTCTGGCCCTGCCTTTGTCCTCCTCAAATCAAAGATAGATTTCCTTCTGAGTTATAAAGGACGGATTGACTCCCCATTTATTTCTACTTCAACGAAAAAGATATCATTGAGGTTCAAGTTGTTGCCAAAATATTTTTTCCCCCAATTTAAAACCGATTCCTTGGTTATTCTCTTAGGGTTCCTTCTCCTTTCTGGTAGCACCCCGATTAACTGATAACCTTTTATTGGATCATGCCAGTAGAGTTCGTAACCTATCACGTTCTATTTCCCTCATATGTTCCTCTTCCAAAGAAGAGGATAACTTTCTCAAAGACACTTGCTACCCTGTAAGCACTCTCCTTTCCGATTCTCTTTTTGAGCCAGTAATAAAGGCATAGATTTTTGTTAATCAGGAAATTCCTCACCCATCTCTCCCTTGAGTATTAAAAATTTATTTACTATCTTAGTTTTATGTTTGATCCTGTGAGAAAAATTATACCTCCTCTTATTATTTAAGAGGCAAGACCTATACCAAATGGTGTCAAACCTTCTATTCATGTCAATTGTTGCAAATGGATGATAATTCATGACAATTCAAATAAATTTTTTCAAGTTTCCATTAGTATTAATGAAAGCCCAAAATAGAAAATGTTTTCACAAAAGCCCCGAATCACTTCCACTAAAAGAGAAAAACTTTTCCCACTCGTTTTTGCCGATTTCGACGTAAACTATTGTGTATTAAAAGAAACAGTTAGAAACTCAACTTGATGGAGGGCCAGGTTTCAAAAGATCACACACGACAATTTAGTAGGAATAGAAATCACCTGAGCGTCAATGACTCATCCACATACTTAATGAAGGGTGAGATGATTACATTGATCTTCTTCCCTGAGGCAGGGTCAGAAATGGCTCTGCTTTTTTTTCTTGCAAAGAATAGTCTGCACGGGATGATGCAACCTGTGCCCCAGTCATTACTTCCTGAAGTCCTCGGAAGTGTATGAACCTTTTCCATGCAATGTTTCAGATGGAAAGCCTCAATCATGAATGGTCAGAATAATAACTTTGAGGGATTATACACACGCAACATAGCATCTCATTTTTAGAAAATTATTCGAAACAGGGAAGTACCAAAATTGTGATAACCAAAAGATTTTAATAAGGAGTTATAGTGGGGGAAGCCCATGACTTTCCTGATTTCTCATTGACAAAAAGCACCTGAATAGGTAGGATTCTTCCAAATAACAAATTGCAGTATAATTATTGTTTGGCCGACAGAACATGTTGAAAGGATGATCATATGAGCGAACAAGACGAGACGGAAGTTCGGTTTGAAGGAATCGTCCGCGCTTCCTGCTACCTCCCTGCCCTTCAAGGGAAGCAGTTCCTCGGGGCGATCATTAAGTGTGCCGACGGAAGGGAGTGGGTGATCGACTACGACGAGCAGTCTCCGTTTCATGCGTTCGCCGATCGTCACGTTGTGGTTTCCGGTAGACCTTACACACCCGAAGGCCAGCGCATCGGTGGTGACCAGATAGTTGGGCACTTCCGCGTCTCGACCATGCGACTTGTCGAGGTGACGCCTGAGGCGGAGTTCGTTGAAGTTGGTCCGGCACATCATCTTTCTGGTCGATTCGAGCGTGGCACGAGTGACACCGGAGAAGCCACGCTATCCTTCGTTTCTGCGAATGGCGACACCTTTCTGGTGGCCAACGATCCCGCCGGGGCGGCCATTGGTCGCAGTGTCGATGTTCTGGCTTATGCCGTCGAGCCGTCGCCATCGAGTCCGAGCCCTCCCGCGCAATATCTCTGGATCATTTGCCCATGCTCGCCCGCGGATCTTTGGGAGTGGCGCGAACGGCGCTCGTGACGGACATGTCAAAGGTTGTTGTCAGGAGGGACGTGGGTTCGAATCGTCGGGAGTCGCGACTGCGCTGCTGGGCGGCAAGCCCAGATGCTTGGTAAGTAGATCATCAGAGAGGGAGCAATTGGTGACAAATTGGTCGAGACTAAGGATTGCAGGATGCCTGTTGGCAACGGTAGGTACGTTTTGGGTCGGAGGCAGTGCGATGGGACAGGTCAGTCAGCAGAGAAATCAGCAATATGAGGGATTTATCCTCATTCAGCCAGGACTTGAGAGCAGGGTCTTCAAAAGCGATTTGGACCAGAAGGAGTTCTACTGGGTCGACTATGGGCCGGACATAAATACAAGAGCGATTAATGAAAAGATGATCAAATTAGATAAGGTGACCCTTGCAGTATGGGTTCAAGTCGAAGGAGAAATGGAATCGGGAGGCTCCTTTGGGCATCTAAACCAATACGAGAAGCGCCTATTGATCAGGAAAGTAATTAAGTTCTCCTCCGGCCCCGTTGAACAATATAGAGCAAAGCATAGGTGATGGAGCCGTAAGAAGTTTAAATGGCTTGGTTGTGAGTGAAAGGGTGGTGAAATTATGAATTTAAATTTCTTTTTGTTTGCGGGATACGGGCTTATCTTGTTTGGAACCTGCGGTATGGGTATCTCAGACGCCGAAGGAAAAGAAACTCAACCTGCCCCTGCCCCGGTTGTTAGCAATAAGCAGGTGCTGGTCGACACCTTTCGCAATCTCGTGCGCTATGCGCTGCTGAAGACCAACCGGGACGTGGAGAAACTCGGTGTGACGCCGGGCAACTTCTCCGTGGATGCCATGGACGAAAGCCTTGCCGCTCGCGCCAACGCCGGGATCTTCGGGGAGCGGAGCGCCCTGTCGATGACGAGGCTCCTGGAGAAAGCCCACGGGCCATCCTTGACCTTTCACTTCTACTGGAAGGCTCCAGCCTCTCGGGAACCACTCGAGGCAGCGTTCGGTCTCTCGTATGAGCCGGACGGAGACCTGAAGGTGAGGCTCCTCTGGCTTGGTCTGCCCGAGCGGGTCCCGATTTCGCCGCGTGTCGGGGTTGTCGACGGCCGCAAACCGCTCGAAGAGGCGGTCGCAGAGCTGTTGCGCTTTATCGATAGGGGCCGACTCGCGCCGTACCCTCCCCCTAAGTAGCGAGCGATGCGGGTTCCGCCTGCCGCATTACTCATAAACCTGTTTGGTCCACCGCAAGGCCCTTGCTGGCCCGTTTCCAGAAAAGGGGCTGAAAAGATACAAGAGATGGCCGCCCTCACATCTGGAACTGGAGGAACATCCGAAGAACGATGAACAGACTAAACCGGATAAGACGAAAATCGGGTATGCTTGGCTCTTATGACATCGAAAGATGGACTTGTATCTAATGTGGAGGAGTGTTTTGATCTTCGGCCAGATGTGAAATAACCGCTCCTCGGTGCAACTACAATACCAATTTTAAGAGCAAAGTTACACCTCGGTGCAATTAGGAACGAGTTAGCGGTCATGCTATAAGATACCCAAATAATCTAAAAAACAAAATGGATAAGGTAACACTATTTTATTTAGAAAGACCTGATATTAAAATATCAATGGAGATTTATTTTAATGATAAAGACCAGTTATTCTTTGACGGATATGATATTGGTAAATCTGTTGAAGAAGTTTGGGGGGACTCTGATTATGAATATACTTATACTATAGATCCAGAGGAAGTCAATAAGTTCTATCAAATTTTTAATTTAAAAACTGGAGATAAATCTGGTCTATTACAATCATTGAAAGAGCGTTTCAGTGTTAATGAAGCTTATTCATTATTTGGCGACTTTATGAAAGCAAATAATATAAAATATGAAAGCTTTACTTGGACTTGATTAAATTATTGAAAGCACGAACCGCTAACAAGGGCTTAGCAAGAGCGGGGCTTCATTGCAAAGTGAACCTTCGTGCAAATAAATTTATTTCACGCAATATATAAATTGTGGTTTCTAATCCCCGCCCTCGGGAAGCCGGGCAACCGTTATACGACATTTCAAACCGTAATTGTTAGCTTTCCTTTCTTTTACTTATCAACATTAGTAGGTGCAATCGTTAGCCGGGAATTAATCTTGGACTGTCAGGCAGATCACCTGAGCGTCAATGACTCATCCACATACTTAATAAAGGGGGAAATAAAAAACTCAATCACCCTTCTCTCTCCTGTTTTAATCTCTGCCGTCACCGCCATCCCGGGTGAAATGGGGATATCTTTGTCTTTGACCCGAATAGTAAAACGTTTCGGTTTCAATTTAACTTTGTAAACCAGACCAATCTTTTGATCCTTGTTCGCTTATACTCGATTCCCTTTCAAGTATCTTGAAGAATTTAGGCAGTATGAAAGGGAGGCAAGGGAAAATGAGAAAGGGTTATGGAAGTAAATCTTATCGGAGATATTTATGGCAAAACCTATTGACCCCAAACAAATCGTTTCCTTTGAAGAACTCCTCATGTCCCAGGTTATTCAACAGGAGGCTCTTACAAGGTTGCTTATAGAAAAAGGGATATTCACCAAGGATGAGTTTCTTGAGATGGTGAGTGTGGTGAATAGGGAGATGAAGAAAAAGGAAATTTAGCAGGAAATTTAAGGACTGGGAAAAAAGATGCGAGACCCCCATGTAAAATCTATTCGCTATCGACTTGATACTGGCAAAAGCGTATCCTACGAGAACCCTCAACCAGTTGAGATACAAACCCAACAGTTTAGCATAAGGTTAGACAATGGAATCCTAACCTCTGGGTTCAAAGAGCATTATCCTTCAATCGAAAAAGCACGGTCTGCTGTCGAAGGATTTCTGCGGGCGTGGGAGATTGATGTTGCTTTAATTAGGGGTAGAGGTGAATTTAATTTTATTTATGAGGATGCACAAGTGATCGATAGAAACCCTCCTCCTTCTAAATCAATACAAATAGAAGTAGGAGAATTCATAATAGCACATGGTGTTGTTAGTGCGGAACTCCATGTTACCCGAAACAAATATCCTGAACCTCCAAAACTTTTCACTTTGACACCTGATGTCGAAACTCTGTGGCATCGATACGAAGGCTATCTTCAAGGGAAAGAGCCACTTTTGTCGATGGCTTATTTTTGTCTCACTTTTATCGAAACCATTTCTGGTGGTAGAAAACCCGCAGCCATCCGTTACAATGTTGAGTTTGATGTATTGAATGAATTGGGGAAACTTACTTCCAGCAGAGGCGATGCAAAAACTGCTAGGAAAATAAAAAGGGGGAGTGGCCTTTCTCCTCTGTCACCACAAGAAATTACCTGGATTGAGACTGCCGTTAAAGCTTTGATCCGAAGAGTTGGGGAGTGCAGCCCAGGTGTTTTGCTGCCGAAGCTTAAAATGTCCGATTTACCAACAATGGTGTAACCTACTCCATTAGTGAAGGTAGTAAATCGGGAGATGAAGAAAAAGGCGAAATGAGAATGTGGACAACGAAACTGAGGCCATCTATAGCAAAAAGAAGAAAGCATTTAAAAGAATTTTGTCAGATTTTGGATGCCCTACCTATAAATTTCAGATTTAGATTTAGAGATATTGTGAAATTTCATCAATCACCTTTCCCAAAAAATTCTTCAAAATCATCTCTTGCTCTTCTAGGGATACCTTATTAAAGCGCTCGAATTTACTCTCATTTAAACAAAAAGAAACTTCCCAATCGTCTGTCTCGATGTAAAAATAATCTTCCTCTTTCTTTTTCCCTCTGTATTTTAGATAAATATTTTTAGACCAATCTTTTTCAAAGGCGATGTAAATAGTGGGAGGTTCTTCTCCATAATAAATCCCCAAAAATGGGTAAATAGCCTCCTTTTTTTCTTTCTTTTTTAAACTGAAATACTGTCCAGACCAATTTTCTCCGTTCGCACGAGGAAACTTACAGAAATTGACCTCAAATCCCTCACGGTTAAATTCTTCGATAGTTTTTTTAACCAGCCTGTTAAAATAGAAAAGAGAAATTAATGTATCGAACCGTATTTCTTTGAGTTCCATAATTGAGCATACCTCCTTGACGTATTCGATATACCCCTTTATTATGTCTTCCCACTCTTCAGGGAAGCTTTTAGCACGCAACTTATTTTCCAGATGCGTCGTGAACTCCTCCCACGTCCTTGGGTCGGTGAAATTATTATCTTTAGCTTTTGCCCTTGTAGCTTCATCAATCCTATGGTTTGTCACCAATCCCAATTTTCTAATCTCTCTTTCCCTCAAGAATTTTAATTTTCCATATTGTTCAATGTGATAGTTCCTATCATAAATCTTGCTTTCGATAAGAAATACAGCATCCCCGTTTTCAATGGAGAAGTCAGGGCGACCACTTTCCCCCAAGGAATCCTCCCTGTTAATCTCGGTAGGCTGGTCTGGATTAAAATCAAAGTTAAAAAAATCTGCGAACACCTTTAAGAATACCTCACAATTCCTTGCCATTGCCCAAGTTACATCAGAGAGATCATTCTCTTTATACAGTCGCCCACCCAGATCCCTAAAGAATCCTTCGAGCATTTTTTTTCCTCCCAGTCGCTGCCAATTATACCAGAGGGGTTAAAAGCGTCAACATCTGTGCGAATTCTTTTAAGAGGAAGACCAAAAACAGCAGGATAAAATACCGCAACAATTCCAACTTGATAAAATGTCGTAACAAATTGATTTTATTTACAAAATACCATTGTTAACTTGGGGACGGTTCTCATTTTATTTTGTGATAACAAATATATATAAACTATTTTCTTGGCCCATCTCTCCTTGTCCACCGGGTATCAACTACCGGTCTTTCGGAATTATTCCTATCCTTCCGTAAATCCTCGATTAAATGACCCCTCCTAATTCAATTCCATTACGAGGTGGAAATAAAAAAAGGACTGGGCTATATTGGTTAAGGCTAATCCGGGTGGCAATGGATAGTTATTGATGGTAGAAGGCGCATAGGGAAGTCAGGGAGAACAAGAGGCAACAATGGGTAAAATAACAGAGATTTTTCCGAAGTGTCTCTTTAGCTGGGAAAAATTAAAGGAAATGAAGGAAAATAAAATCGAATTTTGGGCAGCGGATGGCCTTAACTTATTGCGAATAATCGAAATTGACGAAAAGCAAAAAAGTTTTTATGTGGTTAGCCAATTAGGAAAAATGACATGGCCCTTGAAATATCAGAAGTTGGAAGAAGTGCATAATAAAATTCACAGTGGGGGAATAACTATGCTTTCCTATGAAATTGATAAATTGGTTCCAACATGGGGGAATTACATCGCTGGTTTATTGAAATATCTTGGTTGCGATAAAGTTTAACTTTTACTGTAGTTCTATGGAGGTTTCCATGGCAATCCGCTTTGATCCCGAATAAGTTGTCTCCCTTGACGAACTCCTCATGTCCAAGGTAGTTCAGCAGGAAGCCCTAACCCGACTACTCGTGGAGAAGGGAATAATCACCAGGGAGGAGTTCTTAGAGATGTTGAAGGTTGTCAATAAGGAAATGAACAGGAAAGAATTATGAGAAATATCCTAATTGGAATAATAATTTTTGTAACAATATACATTTTCTTGTTTTTGCGCAGGGCGAAAAAGGAGAAGGGACCAGAAAAAATATCCCGATGTATCGAAATACTCGGACTTAAACCAGGTGCCTCACAGGAAGAAGTAAACCAGGCTTATAGAGATTTGGCCAACGTCTGGCATCCTGACCGATTTGCTGGTAATCCACGCCTTCAGAAAAAAGCGGAAGAAAAAATAAAAGAAATTAATGCAGCATACGAAAACATTAAGTCTTTTTACTTCAAAACGTAAAGTCGGTATAAGGTGAAAATCGTCTCACTTGATAAGCTCCTCATGTCTCAGGCAAAAAGAATAAATGGACAAGATAAGAAGCAAGTGGGATTTTTTGATTCAATGCAGACCTCATGTGAAAGGCATAATAGGGAATGCTAAGTTGCTTGGAGGTCGCATCAACCACAACAGTAACCACGAGAAGATTTTCAACTTCATTACTACAAAGGGTTCTTTCTCTTATAATGAAACGACGGATGAATTCAAGAGCAAATTGCAGATTCGTTAGGACAGACCAAAGCAATGATCAAAAAAGAGGCATAAAGGGGAGCGATCAGTATGAATAGAAAGAATAATCCAAAGATGGAATTGGTTGATTTTAACGGGATGCTTAAAAGGGTTAAGAGAATTAAACAGAGAAAATCAGGAATGTATAGGAAGCGGAAAAGAAAGTGAGTTGAGATTAGGAAGTATGCCGACTAGAAATGCTTTGAACAAACCTTTGGGATTTGTGCGAAAGGTGTTTTGAATTCGGGGACGGTTCTCATATTATTTTGTGATAACAAATATATACATAAACTATTTTCTTGGCCTCCCCCTCTTTGGCCTCTGAGATTCCACCGCCTTCTTCTCCATCTCTCTCCGAAACCCCTCCATTCCAATAACTCCCTCCCCCATCTTATCCCTTATCTCCTGCTCCTCCTTATCTAATATTTCAACTCTTGGCATGTTTGTTAACCCCTTGTTTCTTGACTCTCTAATATTTCAAATAATTATTCTGTATTTTTCGTAATCACTGAATTAAACGAACAGCCGTCCCCATGGGGTAAGATGACTTTAGTGGACACCAAAGTTGAGGTAAAATACTAAAAGACGGAGGTGTCAGAATGGAAAGGATTCCCAGAGCGATCTACACGAAGGAGCTTCGAGAGGAAGCAGTGAAGCTGGTAACGGAAGGCGGATTCAGCATACCGGAGGTGGGGCGTAGGTTATCGGT
>Ga0208819_1000062_pt1 | contig 112255 bp, 109 predicted proteins | sample June2015DPH_11_1_3_FD_184707 | JGI IMG/M metagenome (GOLD analysis project Ga0208819, IMG submission 184707) | Peatland microbial communities from SPRUCE experiment site at the Marcell Experimental Forest, Minnesota, USA - June2015DPH_11_150... | ecosystem: Environmental > Terrestrial > Soil >...
ACAATCGGCAAAGACGGCAAGCACGGCTGGGGTACCTATCCCCAGCTGTCTATGAGCGGCAGTTCTATGTAAGGCAGGTTGCAGCGTGAGAGAGCGTTTCGTGTCCACTATTGACATCAGGGGTCAACCTTTCAAAAAATTTATCTTCCTAACCTTGCGTGAATCTCCCATAAGGGGTTCAAAAGAAGGTTGCAGTTTCAATAGGACGTCCGCAATGTCATCAACATAAATAATCTGTAGTCTCTTGATGAACTCCTTATCAACATCAAGCCGATTCTGTTTGGGAACGAATACACGGCGGATTCCGAAGAGTTGTGCAGCATCGAGTTTAGCCTTAATTCCCTCAACAGAAGTGATCTTATACTGACTACCCTCAAGGTTTATGTTTCCTGTGAATGCTGTGTAAGGATCAATAGATTGCTTGGTAGCAGCGGTATACATTCCGATAGCGGCGGCCAATCCTATAGAATCTCCTCTGTAGCCCACCTCGGTGAGGTCCAGAGAATATGTAACATCTTCTGTTCTTGTGAGATAGGAACTACTGAGCATGGCAGCTCTGGCTCTATCTATTGCTAACTTGAAGGCTTCGCTCCCACAGACAAGGCAATGTGTTTCACCAATCCCAGCCCGAAGTTGAACAGATAGTGGAATCAGGGTACCTACGTTGTTTGCTGTGCTGATTAGAAGAGCATTTATCCTACCTGGCGATTCTTGAACCTTCATAGAGGTAATAACTTGTCTTAAGCCTAACTCATTTTCCCCTAAATTCATGCCTATATCGTTCATGAGATGTTCAACAAAGGCCTCGACCTTCTCCGATGCTGAATACTTGCTCGATCTAATCTCTTGTATGCGGTCGAAGGCTTTGATTTTTAACAATGCAGCTTCATCAACATGCGCAAGCGCGGATAATTTATCACATACTTCCTCGAGCGATACTTCGTTACTAAGAGCGATGAAAAACAAGTCATTTATCCGTTTAACCGTCATGACGCGTTCTGTGATTGCTTCTAGTTGCCGGCGATATACTTTTTCTAATGGCCTCTTGACCTGGAAAAGCCTGTCTAATTGCAGAAGCACACTCTCATCCCAGAGATTTTTATAAAAATCGTTAGTGAAAAGAATTTGACAAGCGTTGTTGAAATATTCATCGAATTCTGTTTCTTTCTCATCTATTTGAAAAGATGGAAGCAGAAGTAAGGCTTCACGAAGAATTTTCTTCAACCTCATAAGTAGGTTGGTATAATCATTCGCTTCCATCCTGCTCTCCGTTTTTCATTTTTATTACAATTTTTGAGACACTTGGAATAGTATATGCTGTCTCAGAAAGAAGCAGAATTCGGTTATCTTGGATCCTTAAATCTTTTCTGCTTACCACTTTCTTATCATTCATAAACAATTCTACGTCAAACACATTTAGACTGACATCGTTTTTGACAACATCTACAAGCAAAGCAGCTTCATCAAAATTGTACTTCAAGATCCCGACGAATTTCTTGTCTTCCGTCTCTAAGAGATAGACTTCACCACGCTCCTGTGTTCTTGCAGCTAATTTTCGGGTATTTGATTGATCTGTAAGATAATCTTGTTCCACTTTTCGTGGAACAAGAGTGAGGATTCGCGGTCTGGAGTGAAGATGTTCTTCCTTTTTTATGTCGCTTGCCTTTTCTACGTTAGGCTTTGAAGAATCGTTAAGTAACAACTTGGCTAACTCGAGTTTAAGATACTGGCTGATTGTTCGATTTTGTCTAGTTGCTTCCCTTTCTAAGTCTTCAAAATATTGTAAGCCGAGCATGTTGCGAACAGCTTCACTTGTCAGCGAGCGTAGTCTTGGGTAAAGCGGATCTGAAACGACTAAGGAAATTTGTGCTTTTGCTGGAATTCCCCCTTTTGTTGGAAAATAGATAGAAATAACTTTTCTCTCATTTGCTTTTTCTTTCCATTTCTTATCATGGAAAGTTAACGCCTCTTTCACAGAACTTAAAATAGTATGAGCATCCAGCGTCGCTAGCTGGCGGAACTCATCCGTCAACTCCCTCAAACTCTCTTCTTCGACTAAGGAAGTTCTGCAGTCAGCGCAATAAAAAGTTTTCATCCTTTTTAATACGACTTTGCCACTAAGTATAGGAATATCAATTATTCTTCTGTGAATTCGGGAAGACCCGCACCTCTCACAAATATATTCGGGTCCGGTAATCTCAAGTTTTATTCTTTCACCGGTTTCTAGAATCTCAGAAGAATCATGCTCATCCCAGTATTCACAAGTTTCTTCGTCAATCAAACGTTCTTGATCTTTATTGTTAGGTAGCTTTAGTGCTTTCACTGTTTCCTCCTTTTATATTCAAAAAGGTGTAACCATCGAGCGGTCAGCAAGATTATTTATCAATAATTAGACCCCTGACGTTTCTTAAAAGCTCTCTTCTCTGTTTCCGACATATCCCGCGCCGTGAGTGGTATGAAAACTCCTTGGGATTCTTCCTCCAAAACAATAAATAGATATCTCCCGGCGCAACTTTGGCCCCACACGAGATATCGAATTTTGCCGGATTTTCGTATCTCTGGATTGCCTTCATGGATAACCTCTTCCACCTCATCCGGGGTTACTCCATGTTTTTCAATAATCTTTTCCAAAATGTGGTCTTTCCAATATAGGTATTCAATACGCATTCATAAGTCCTCACCACCAAGGTTATGTATCCTATAAAGTAGGATACTACAATGTAGGTTACTTGTCAAGCATTTTTTAAATTCTTTTTTGGAAATGATTTAAAAGAGGGCTAAAAAGGGTTCAAACCTTCGATTCTGTATAGAAAATAATGTATTTATATTAGAGTGTTACAGCTTAAATGGTGATATTTCTCCACCTCTATGGCGGGTCACGGAGGGGATTGAGGCAAACCTTCAAAATTCATTTATTGAATGTGTTGTAAGCAGCACACCTCGTTAAGAAGGAGAGAGATAGTCAAGTGATCACGATTCAACCAAGCAACCGTTCAGCCATATACAATTAGTTGAGTTGCTTAATGGCAAAGGCGCTCTTTTCGTTGGGCTCCATGGACACTTGGAAGGCTAAAGCTTGATTGAAGTACAACCTATAAAATGAAATCAGTGCCTGTTCAATGTCTGAGTAATTATCCCTATCGAACTTATGAGAGTATACTGCGACATGACCTTCTTTGTTGCGGAAAATCTTGGCTATCTTGAAGCCTTTGAGTATATTTGCATCCTTCGCAAATTCAGGTACTCTTCCTCCCTCCATCTCCTGAATTAGGAAATTGATTGTGTAAGTATCGCGCACGTTATAATCCTCAACACTAACGCTGTTAATTTTGTAGAGTATATCTTTGCCTTTATTTGGCTTGTTGATGCCATAGCCATTCTTGAGATAAAAAGCCTTGATTAGCAACTCCGTTCCTATTCCAAGAAAAAGACGCTTCTGAATGTTACGTACAAGACGTTTGAAACGACCGCTGACGTGAATGTCTTTAGTCTTGAGATGGGCTGCCGTCTCAAAGTAGTAGTCGGCAATTCTCTTAAAAGCGTACCAGTCGCTCTGTGTAAAGAACTTAGCGTATTGATCTTTAACGGTCTGCTCTATTGAAGCCATGATTACAAACCCCCCAATGCCCCGATTCAGCAGTGCACTCCTATGGAGGGGGCGTTTTTGACTACGCTGAATTACTCTACTTCACCCTCCTCCCGTTAGCGTCTTTCACCTTGGAATTTCCCACAAGATAAACCCGCCACCAGTGCATGTCAAGAGAAACGGAAGATACGGGACACTGGTTCAAATGCAACCAAATAATATCTCCTCATTTTAAGAACCTCACCGGAGGCAGGAGAGAGATCATGCGATGATCACGAGATATTTAAGAGAGAAGAAAAAATGAAGCTGTCCCGAACGATACTTAAGCTGAATAAAGGCCTGTTGATTTACGATCGAAAGAAAGAGTACGACCTATGCGGGGATTGGTAAAATGGATTGAACGAGCGTGAAAATATTCTCCGTAGTCGACGATGAACCTTTTGAAAGGAAATGATCAGCGTATTGACGCGAAAATTCCCGGTATTCTGGTAAATCATAAGCTGTAAGGATGGCGACAATGATGTTCGGATATCGGGCTTTTGCTCCCCAATGCGGGAGGACGACCTGGCAATCTCCGAGGCAGATTCCTTCTCCCGCCAAGGCGGGCTCGGAATGACATGTATAGGTCACCTGTTGGAAAGGAGACTACGTGGTCTGTCCTCGGCTCTTTCTGGCCCAGGCTTCGTATTTCGCAGAGATTTCCAGGTACTGTTCCCCGGTCACAATCGGTCTGCTAATCTCTTCCAAAAGGGTTGGCTCCACTCTCTCGTGGAGGGCAAGCATTTTCCCGGCCCGTTGAATCATATCAAGGCGAGGTTCGAGAAGTTGCGGCGCCATTTGTAGGGCAATTGAGCCGGGTATGCAGATTTCCCCGATGGATTCGCAGCCAAAGTTCGCTGCCTGGGCCCTGAACGTCATGATCAGGGGCAGGAAACTATCCATCTCCGGGAATCCCGAAGTTGAGACGAGGAAGAATTTTGAAGGCATGGTCCAACTGTAGGGGTGCCTCACCCGGTTTGCAGGGTCGAGCCTCAAAAATGGGTCCATACCGCAGATGCAGCGGTCCATTACGGTTTTCATCTGAGCGCTCATATTGTCTGTATACACGGGCGTACCCATAACAAAGAGATCCGACTCCCTCAGGAACGGATAGAGCTGGTCCATATCATCCCGTTGAGCACATTGACCGGGTGTTTTATGCATACACGTAAGGCACGCCCGGCAGTATGAGATATTCATTTCCTTAAGCTGGATATCTCTTACGGTAGCCCCTCCTTCCGAGAGCCCCTTCAAAAGCGAATCCAGCAATTTCCACGTTACCCCTTTCTTCCCCCTCGCGCTTCCATTCAATGCAATAACGTTCATGGTTCCCCCTCTCTTATGTTTCACTCTGTCTTGATCGGGAATGAACTCGGCTTTCTGTATTATCTCTTTTCGAAGGGGGGGACGTTGTTGACTATGTTGAATTACAAAACCCCACCTTCCTCCTGTTATCATCTATTACCCTCAGATTTCCCACTGGATAAACCCACCCCCAATCCGTGTCAAGAGAAACAGAAGATCGGGGGGAGTTTGTTCAAATGCAACCTAAGCATCCCTCCTCAAATCAAGAAACTCACCAAAGGCAGGAGAGAGAGGTATAAGATACATAGCTTCCTTTATAATTACCGGAAAGTTACTTCGTTGCTTCCAGTTTCTTTTTTGCCATTTCCGCTTGCTCTGAATTTGGAAATCGTTCGATGACCTTTCTGAGAAGGTTTCTGGCGTTCGTCTTATCACCCAGTTCCAGAAAGGCGAGGGCCTGTTTGAATAAGGCCGCTGAAACTTTACCCGATTCCGGATACTTGGTGATTGCTTTTTCATATTCCAGGATGGCCTTCTCAAAATCCTTTTTTTGATAATAAGTCTCTCCGATCCAAAACTGGGCGTTGCCAGAGAGTTCGGTGTTAGGGTATTGTTTGAGAAATGCCTCAAATTTTTTTCGGGCTCCCTCAAAGTCTCCCTTCTGAAAGATCTCATAGGCATCTTTATATAGATCCGCCATCGCTGCCGAGACCCCTTTGGGTTCGGAAAGAACCTCTTTGGTGGCACTCGACTTTTCCGATTCCACCTGTTTTATCTTCCCTTCCAAACCCTTGAGATGCTCCTCCATTTCTCTGATTTTCTCTTCCTGGGCTCTATTTTTCTCTTCCAGGTTTTTTCTCCTCTCTTCCAAAATCTTCAATCGAACCTCGACATCTTCCTTGACACGGCCAATCTCCTTCGAGGGCCCTTTAAGATAATCCTTATATTCCTCAATACCCGTAGAGAGAATTCGAATTTCAGATTGAAGGTTTTCGAGTCGGAAAAGAAACTCCGTCTTAAGCTTCTGGTTCTCATCAGACAGGGCGGAGATCTTATTCTCGAAAGAGTTATCCTCTTTTCGAAGCGCACTCAGTTCCGAATAAAGTTTATCAATCTCCCTATCGAGGATTCGTACGTCTCTGAGGCTTGCGCATCCCAATAGAAACACCCCGATGGGAAGAATGATCCATGTTTTCATCCTGCCGAATCTTTTCAACTTTTCCTCCTTGAATGTCAATCCTCATGGAAGATCAACGATCCCTGAGCATCGACCAACTTAAATTACTTGGATAACACGACAATGTGAGCTCTTCGGTTTTTAGCCCATGCCTCCTCATTATGGCCCGGGTCCAAAGGTCTCTCCTTTCCATAACTGATCGTAGAAATACGACTTGAATTAATGCCAAGGGAGACGAGATATCTTTTCGTATTGTTGGCCCTTCTTTCCCCTAGAGCGAGATTGTACTCAACCGTTCCCCTTTCATCACAATGGCCTTCAATCTGGATATTCATTTTAGGATTTTTTTTCAAAAAGGCTGCATTTTCTTTCAAGATTTCCTCATCCTCTCGACGAATGTCATACTTGTCAAAGTCGAAGTGGATGTCTCTAAGCAGTTTACTTTCGAAGACTTCTCCTTCGATCCCTCGTTCTTTTTTAGCGACCAAACTCTTTTCGAGCTCTCCTCCTATCGGTTTCTTAGCCTCTTCTTCCTTGATCCTTGCCAACTCTCTTTCTTTTGCTTCTTGAACTTCTCTTGCTTCCTTAGCTTCTTTTGCTGCCCGTTCAGCTTCAAGTCTACCAGCCTCTTCTGACTTCCGGACGGATGGTTGTTCTCTACTAACGACTACTGTTTTCTTAGGACACCCTGTCAAAAACAGTCCGAGACAGATGATAAAAATGAAAATGCTGAAACTTTTCTTAGCCATGATCAACCTCCTTCGATAAACGATATTTCCTACAGGATAAAATCAACGCCAGTCCATGTCAAGAAAAACAGGTGACCGCGAGATTTTTATGGCAGAAGAAAAATTAAGGTGTCCTGAACGATACTTCCTAATTTTTTCAAAGGCAAATATGAGTTAAAAAAAACACTTACCTCCGAACCGGATGTAATAAAGTAGATCTTTCGGAGATGAATCGGATTTCAGCTATCATGATTGACTTGCAGAGCTTCAAACGTTAGGATATATCAAATCACTTTTAAGCAAGTCCTTATCAAAATCTCACCCTACCATTAATGGAAAGGAAAGTAAGATGAACAAGGAGCTTACCAAGCATGTCAAAAAGATGGCTTTCAACAAAGGCGTTGATATGATTGGCGTTGCCCCTGTTGAGAGATTTCAGGGCGCACCAAAAGGCCATCATCCTGCAGATGTCTTGCCTGGTTGTGAATCGGTAATCTCCATCGGGAGGCGCTTCTTGATGGGCATGATCGATACATTGAGCCCTACCGCACAACGTTTGAGTTACAAACACCATACTTTCGCTCACCTGAACGCATGGAATTCTCAGACAGCCTATGAGATTGCTCTTTTCCTAGAAGATAACGGATATACCGCATTTGTCGTTCAACCGACAACGCCTTATGAACCGCAAACTAAAATGGGAGTTATTTCCCATCGTCATGCTGCTGTATTGGCGGGACTTGGGGTCTTTGGGAGGAACAATTTGGTACTTACACCTCAATTCGGTCCGCGAAATCGTTTTGTATCGATCCTCACAAAAGCAGAGTTGACCGCAGATCCGCTCTTCAAAACAGACCTGTGCACAAAGTGTGACATTTGTCGTAAGAAGTGCCCTGCTCAAGCATGGGATTCCAAATCAGGGAAGTACTACAAGTCCGAATGTGCTCATTATCAATGGTGGGATAGAAAAACTCAGGAATGCGATAAACCTTGCGGAATGTGTATTAAAGTGTGCCCCGTGGGGATAAAGAAAACAAAGAAATTCATCTCAAGCCATTCCTCTGGGGTACATCTTGATTAAACAGATATGGTGTCAGGTCCTGAAACTTGATTCTTCACGACCCCCCCGGAGGCAGGAAAGAGATACTGCGGTGATCGTGAGATGTTTAAGAGAGAAGAGAAATTAAAATTTCCTGAACGATACTTAACCTGACAGATACCAAATCACCTCTTGATTGGGAAGCGCCCTGCAAGTCAAAACAAATGACACATAATAGATCAGGTAATAATGTCTATAGAAAAGGGAGAGCCATTCGTTACCTCCAATGACGGCGATAAGGGTAGTAGAAACGATAGTAACCACCATAGAAGTATGGATAGGTGTAGTAATAGGGATAGTAATAGGGGTTATAATATCTAGGGTAATCATACGGTTCAGGATAAGGTTGCCTGCCGGGGGGCGGTTCAACTCCAGCATACTGATTTTCGATATTCATAATAAGAGCCTGAAACACCTTCATTGCCTCATCCCTTTTCATCGCTATTTTGCCGGAATCCGCAGCTTCACCAATAGTATTTTGCAGCTCTCCGATAATATTGGGCGTCAAGGGATAATCAGCAATCCATCCGTTTTTAGGTGCAATACCTACCGAAGCCAACTTACTCTCGGCTTCTGCCTCGCTTTTAACCTCTCCTATCTTCAGTGCCTCAGCCAGCTTCATTGCAAAAGAACCTTCAGGGACCAACCTCCGTTCAATCGGAGGGGGACCCGGTCTATTCTGCTCTGACTGTGAATAATACCAATACCCTCCACTTCGTAGACGCCGACATTGGGTAGCCGCTACTCTATCTTGAGAAAAAGTGACCCAACAAACAGAATTAGAGTTTAAGAAATGATATTCCCAGGTCTCAATGGTCTTCCCATTAACTGGCTTATAATTGACAAGGTCTGTTTTCCCCCACAAAGAGACCACCTCTTCTTTTGTCATGTTAGGTTTAATATCTGAAACATGACGGGGGTGGCATGAAGAAAAAACCAGAATAATAACAACAAAAAGAAATAGGCAAATGATCCTCTTTCTTTCCATCTCTTCTCAGCTCCTTTCTTTCTCTTTGAATCTTTCGAAATATTCATCAATGACCCCATCCCCACAAATCTTCTTCTCGACAATATTCATCATGAGTCCCCCTGTATTCTCTTAAAAAGAATTTTGCGAGGAGCCGCCTTACTAAACTATTATAGCTCTTTCCTCCCTTTTTGGGAAGATAGCCCCTGGGTCACATCTTCATTGGTCATTTTTTCGTTGGTTCAAACGCAACCTAAGCATCCCTCAATGTAACCTTTCCGGTCTCTCTTCCGTCTATATAGTCAAAGATTCATAAAACTCAACAATCATTAAGGAGGAGAAAGACAATGGATAAGGAGAAATTTGAGAAAATGGTTGAAATGATGAAGGGCTGTTGGACAGATGAAGAGGGTATGGCCAACTGCTGCTCCATGATGAATAAGATGATGCGATATGGTGTAAGAAAGGAGACGGAGAAGAAGAAGAAAGATACCGAAGAAACAGAATAAGGGAATTTTAGAAGAAAGGAGAGGCCCTTTAGAAGACCTCTCCTTAACCTGTGTGTAAAATCAATAATTCTCTGCCAGAACTTCGAAGTAAGCTCTGGGATGCTTGCAGACTGGACATTTATCCGGGACATCCTTCCCTTCAAAAACATAACCACAATTTCGGCAGTGCCATTTCACAGAAGAATCCTTTTTGAAAACTTTCCCTTCCTTCACACTCTTTAACAGATCCAGATAACGGGCCTCGTGGAATTTTTCCACCTTAGCGACTTGGGTGAAGGTTTCATAAACCTCATTCAATCCTTCCTTTTTGGCTACATCAGCGAAATCCTGGTATAGCTTCGTCCATTCGAGATTCTCTCCGGCAGCGGCCGCTTTCAAATTTTCAGCGGTGTTCCCAACGACTCCAGCAGGGTAAGCAACAACGATTTCTACATCTCCTCCTTTGAGTAAATTAAAAAAGAGCTTGGCATGTTCTTTCTCGTTCTCAGCTGTTTCCAGAAAGATGGCGGAAATCTGCTCATATCCCTCTTTTTTGGCTGCACTGGCAAAATAGGTGTAGCGATTCCTCGCTTGCGATTCGCCGGCAAAAGCAGCTAAAAGATTCTTCTCCGTCTTACTTCCTTTGAACTCCATAATTTTCCCTCCTCTCATGATTCAGTAATCAGTATTCACTTTTGGTTTACAGAAAAATATAAAACGCTGATAGGGATATGTCAATATTCAAACATAGAGTGCCAAAGTGAGTTCTTTCCCCGCTTCATGGGCTTCCTGGAGATGTTCAGGATGTTTTAATACATCCCCCTCAAAGTCGAGTCCTCTATATAAGAGTGCTTTCCAAAGCTCCATATCCAGAACACCAAAAAAATATTTTACGGTAAGAAGGGCCCCGTCAAATAGCCTTTTCCCTTTTGTAGCTCCTGCAGAAATGAACAGGCCTTTCCGCTTCGGTTCCCATTGGCCGTATGGGACTTTATCAATCCAATACTTCTTGACCCAAAGAGACTGGCAGCGGTCCATCAGGATTTTTGTGTGGGCACTCAATGCATAAAAAAAGATAGGGGAGGCAAGTATTAAACCCTGACACGAAAGAAGCTGGTCATGGATCTTTTGAAAATCATCCTGAATCACGCACCGGCCCGTTTCTTTGCACCCATATATTTCAAGACAGGGTGACATTTTTAGATCCCGAAGAACAATTTTTTCCACCTCGGCTCCAGCCTCCACAGCTCCCTGAACAGCATGATCTAAAAGCAGTGTGGTATTTCCCTTACGCCTTGGACTTCCATAGATGGCCAAAATATTTTGCACTTTTCCACCCCCGAAGACTCCTGATAGTGTTCCTTAAAAATTTTATCCTTCAAGGTTGAATTTATCAAATCAAAAATGATCTCTGATTGAATTCCTTTATTGCCAAATCTTTTAAAAAAGCTTAAAGTTTTAAAGGCTCCCATCTATTCTATGGGAAGGAGGAGAAAAATGAAAGTCTTAGGAATTCTGGGAAGCCCTCGAGTAGGAGGGAACAGTGACATCCTTTTAGAACAAGCCCTGGCCGGAGCCAGGGATGCAGGAGGGGAGGTAGAAAAGATCGTCCTGTCCAAGAAGAAGATCTCTGGATGCCTGGATTGTGGAAAATGCAATAAAACAGGAGTCTGCGCCATTCAGGACGACATGCTGGAGATCCACAAAAAGATCCTGGAGGCAGATGCCGTCATCCACAGCGTGCCTGTCTATTTCTGGGCCATGACATCCCAGATGAAAGCCTACCTGGACCGCTGGTGCGCTTTTTTCGATGCAGAGTGGCGTTTGCACAAAGCCTATCTTCCTAAGATGAAAGGAAAGCGGATCGGTCTGATCACGCTCTGCGGAGACCCAAATGTCTCTACCGCTGACCCCATTGTTCACAGTTTCAAAAACACTTGCCAATTTAGCGGACTTAAATTGCTGGACGTGGTGCAGGCTTCAGCCGCGGCAAAAGGAGAGATTGCCAATAATGAGGTAGTTAAAAAGAAAGCTTATGACCTGGGAAGAAAAAGTGCAATAAAGTGACTTTCCCAATCATCTTGTTTCTTTACAGATAGTTAACGTTTGTTTCGGAATCGGTTCTCCAGAATGACCTGGTCGACGATCTCTCCACAAACAATGCATCTCCAGCCGAAATATTCCTCGGTCCGCCCATAGAACTTTTCATAAGACATCGGCCCACTACATCTGTTACATCTCATCATCGATTCATCACCTGTCCTCTCGTTCTATTCCTTAAATATAGGAATCGAACCTCAAAAATTCAATGGCGGTTCACAAAGTTTTTGTGACGGGGTTTTTCCGGACTCTGGAAAGGTAATCAAAATTGACCCTTTGCCCGAAATCAAAGTATGGCGACCGCCCGAGGATTAATTTGGTGGTGACTCCTAACCCCCAGAGAAATTTTTCCAAACATTGTTAGCGGTAATAAAAGGATACCAGGTATGACAATTTAGGCTTACAGGGTTGAGAATAACACCTACAAGTCATTACTGGGGACCATATTCAAGAATCGAAGATTACGGGTTGAAAGCGAGGTTAACGACCGAGGCGACCGCCGCCGGGGACGCGCTCCGGCTGCAACAGTTGCGTTGAAATTCTTTCAAACCGTTCGACTGCCCAGCGGGGCGGCGGTTCGCTGCAGCGCCTTGTTGGGCATTCTCATCAAACATCCTTCTGTATGCGGTCAACCGTCATAATGGCAGTAGTCACCAATATTGCATCCTTTCGGCTGTAAAGCCGCATGAGGTAATTATGCAATTCAAGGATGTTCTTTTCATCCTTATCGTATGGCACGATCAGGTACTGAATAACGCCTGGTGAAATCCGTAATGCGTATTTCCTCTCAAACCGTTTGTGAAGTTCGGTCCTCTTAGATTTATCAAGGTAGTCCTTCCAATCCAAAAACAGTGGTTCGGGAACGTATCGCCATTCTCTTTCGTCGTAAAACTGTACCCTCCGTTTAACACGGTTGTTCCTCCATGCCGGACCGTGCCTCCCGAGCCGCTGGCCGATAGTCTCCCTCCCACTCAAAGGCATTGACCTCCTTAAACGCGCGACGTACATTACGTACTGTCGCCCTCCACAAATATCCTGACATGGGGTGTGTCCTCCTTTCTCATTGGGATTGTATTTGCCAAAATCTTCCCAAGAGAACAACACTCCTCTCTCTTTTTACACCAACTATCTTATAACAGCCGCTCTGAGTATGCTCACAATGTCGGGCTTATGACTCGCTTCGGCCATGTCCAAGGCCGTTTGGCCATAATTGTCCTTCGCATTTACGTCCGCGCCCTTCTCGATAAGAAGCTTCGCTACGTCGGTATTTCCACCGGAGGCAGCGTCGTGTAGCGGGGTGTCCTGGTTTTTGTCCCGGGCGTTTACGTCCGCGCCCTTCTCGATAAGAAGCTTCGCTACGTCGGTATTTCCACCGGAGGCAGCGTAGTGTAGCGGGGTGTACTGGTTTTTGTCCCGGGCGTTTACATCCGAGCCCTTCTCAATAAGAAGCTTTCCTATGTCGGTCTTTCCACGGGAGGCAGCGTCGTGTAGCGGGGTGTGCTGGTTTTGGTTCCGGGCGTTAACATCCGCGCCCTTCTCGATAAGAAGCTTTCCTATGTCGGTATTTCCACGGGAGGCAGTTTCGTGTAGCGGGGTGTCCTGGTTTTTGTCCCGGGCGTTTACGTCCGCGCCCTTATCGATAAGAAGCTTCGCTACGTCGGTATTTCCACCGGAGGCAGCGTAGTGTAGCGGGGTGTACTGGTTATAGCCCTTGGCATTTACGTCCGCGCCCTTCTCGATAAGAAGCTTCGCTACGTCGGTATTTCTACGAGAGGCAGCGTTGTGTAGCGGGGTGTGCTGGTTTTGGTCCCGGGCATTAACGTCTGCGCCCTTCTCTATAAGTTGCCGAACTTTGAAGATATCTCCTTTTATCGCCGCGTCATGCAGCTCTCCGGCGTGCACCTGTATTGAGGAAATCAACACGATTAACATTACAAAGGCTACCCCTGCAAGACTTATCCTTTTCATAATTCACTCCTTTCTGATGATATGACCCCTGATGTCAATAGTGGACACGAAAGACTCTCTCATGCTGCAACCTGCCTTGCATAGAACTGCCGCTCATAGATAGCCGGAGATAGGTACCCCAGCCGTGCTTGCCGTCTTTGCCGATTGTAGAATACCTCTATGTATTCGGTGATCTCTCGGATGGCCTGTTCTCTCGTCTTATAGCGACGGTGATGGACAAGCTCGTTCTTGAGCGTACCCCAGAAGCTCTCCATGGGAGCATTATCGTAGTAGTCGCCCTTCCTGCTCATAGATGCTCTCATCTTGAACTGATCCACCAGCTTCCAGTATTCATGGGCGCAATACTGACGTCCACGATCCGAATGGTGAATCAGGCCTGCTCCGGGGCGTTTGGCGGTCGTCGGCTGGAGCGAGTGTTAGGCCATACTCAGTGCTAAGTATGAGCCTGAATGAATTCCTGAACCAACTGATCGAGAATATCCATATACCGCTTGCAGGCGGGATCCTTGCGCAGTTTGTGGGCACTTTATGGCATCGCTATCTCTTGGAATCATCATGAAGAATGATTCGACACCAGAGCAATATCACTACCCCCTACTTTTCTCCTTGTTATCATATAAAAGGGGATCCCTAGATTCATTCTACTCAACTTTTCGTAATCCCGAAATTTGAGTAGACAGAATACCCTCTCCTTTGTATGAAGAAAATCAATGATCTCTTGTATATTCTCAAGTTCTATAATAGGGACGATCCCGGTATAGAAATTGTAAGGGCCAGTCACAAGCCCTCCAACAGCCAGCTTCTCCCCAGGTTTCATTATTTGCCGAATTTCCTGTGAAATGAAACGGTCAGATTTATAGGGATTAACCAGGGGGAATATGAATCGAGTCCAGTAGAAAAATCCAATTGCAACTGTGGCCACAAGAAAAATAAAGACTCCCGACTTATATTTGAGACCATGGCTAAGTGAAAGGATAATACCCGATCCGAAGAAAAGGAATATGAAAGGGAAAACGCTTTCTCGCGGAACATAGGAAAGGTATTCGGCTCCGATCTTTGCTCCTTTAATAATTTCTCCAAGTATCTTCGGGGTAGAGGGTTCCACTGAAGAATTGGCCACCACCGGAATCCAATACAGAACCATTCCCGCAAAAAAGAATGAAATAATAAGAAGATAGATCGGAATCGAGGTCCAGATTTCTCGAAATGAATCCCGAATGGGGCCCGAGAGATACTCACCCCAAAGCCTTCCCACCAAGAGGGAGGCTGCAGGGTAAAGGGGAAGAAGGTAAATAGACCGTTTTCCTTTTGAAATGCTGAAAAATAAGAAGATAGAAATGAACCAAATGAAAAGAAAGAGCAACCCTTTTTGGACTCTCTCTTCCTTTCTTGAAAAACTATAAACTAAAGCTCCCGGGAGAAATAAGAACCAAGGGGAAAAGTCTATGGGAAAATTGAGAAAATAAAAATAAAATGGCGCAAAATGGCTTGTTCCCTTGAAAAAACGATTGAAAGTTTGATGGAAGAGGGTCTCATTCAGGTAAGTTTCTCCCCCCTTAAATACTGCGGGAAGATACCAGGATAGGACAATTCCTAAAAATAAGAGCATACCAGGCAAAAGCCTCATCCCCTTTATCCCTTTCCAATCCTTTTGAAGAATAAGATAAATCAAGCTAACTAATAGGGGAAGAGCAAAACCAACTGGTCCCTTGGTTAATGTCCCCAAAGCCATACCAATATAGAATCCATAAAACCATAGGCCTTTCATTGATTCGCGGGAGATCCTCCCATCTTTGTTAAGTTGATACCATCGGAAAAAGCAAAGGATAGAAGTTGTTGTAAAGAGGGTAAGGGTAGTATCAATATTGGCCCTGGTGGATAGGTAAGCGAATTCAAAGTTTGTGGCAAGGACGAGGCCGGAGAGGAATCCAGTACGAGAAGAGTGAAGACTCCTCCCGAAAAAAAAGGTTAGTAATACAGTGATGGTCCCAAATAAAGCAGCTGGAAACCTTGCTGAAAATGAAGTGAAGCCTCCCCAGAGATAAGATGAAAGGCCAATCAGCCAGAAAAAAAGGGGAGGTTTGGCCTCATAAGTTTTCCCATTATAATGCATGAGGAGCCAATCCCCTCCATTCACCATCTCTTTAGCCACCTGTGCATAGCGGGGTTCATCTGGACTCCAGAGGTCCCAACGTCCCGCTCCAAATATAAAAAGTAGGGAGCAGAAAACCAGGAGGATGAAAATCTGAACCCAAGGCTGTTGGAATAATTGCCTGAACCTTTGATGCTCTTTTTTGGAAAAAATCTTAGATCTCATAACAGATATTATTGTCTCTTCATGTTTTACTCAATTGCGACTCAAAGGCAGAAAATCTTTTCTTTTCTCCATAAAACACAATCCAAATCTTGATGCGGGGTTAACCTCGTAATTGCAGAAGATAAAATTTTCCATTATCCCAGAGTACTTCCAGGGTGGAAACCCTTCTTTTCAATTCCGCCACATTTTTTTATGTCATGTTACACAGTAAATGTGACCAATTTCTTTGCCTTGTAAATATGAGAGAAACCTTACTAAACAAAGATTAAACGGGCATTAAATTTTGATGAAGATTTCTTAATGATATTGGGAAAAAGTTTGTTGTTTTTGATTGAGTAAATGTGGCAAAGATCAAACCTTGGTTCAACTCACTGTAGCCCTTAATTCTCCTATGGTGACCACGTGTGATCACATCGGAAATACTCAGACCCAAGTCCATCCCTCAGCTTGAGCAAGCTAAAAGTGCCAAGGATAACTTTCAACTTATCTTATTGATTTCCATTTGAAGTGTTGCATTGTGGGGGTAAATTGAAAAATCATGACTTCAGGAAGGAATCTTTGGAGATTCCTTCTGTAGCCTCCGTGGTACTAGATTTTGGTCTAGAATCTTATAAAGGAACAAATCTTTTTTACCAGATTTATTATATTCTGCAAAGGTATAAAAACGGTGAAATAGACCATATTCACCGAGCTCTTATGCCTTCCACATCATCGATCAAACCTGACATATAGTCTTATTAAAATCTCTTTTTAGAGCCAAGAACCTCCTCTTAAGGATTTGAATAAAATGGGCCTGGTACTCGTCGAATAAACAGGGAAGAAAGAAAGGGAGCGATTGTATGAATAAAAAACTAGTTTCCCTTGGGATTCTGCTTCTGCTTGGTCTAATGTTGTCAGGTTGCGATGGTGACTGGGATGACCACCACTATTGGCGATGAAATAGCGCACTGGGCTAATGATTTCGGGTTGAAAGAGGGAAACCTAGTAAATTTACGAGTTTAAAATTTGATTCCGTTCGTAACTTATAATATGGTAATAAAGTACCAGAATGATAAACAATAAAACGAGTCACTCCGTATCAACGAAGAGGAAGGGATTACCATGAAGACAAAAAAAAACTTTATACACACATTGGTTTGCCTTCTCATCCTGCTAACGGTAACACCACCGTGGGTATTTGCTCAGGATCAGCCGACAACGAGAAAATTCAGACAAGAAGAATTGGATCAGATGCTGGCACCCATTGCCCTTTATCCTGATTCACTCCTGGCTCAGATTCTGATGGCAGCCACCTATCCCCTTGAGGTGGTGCAGGCAGAGAGGTGGACAAAGGCAAATGAAAATCTTGGGGGTGATCAGCTCAACGATGCCCTGGATAAGAAAAACTGGGATCCCAGTGTAAAAGCCCTTGTGCCTTTTCCTCAGGTCTTGTCGATGATGAGTGAAAATCTGGAGTGGACCCAGAAGCTGGGCGATGCCTTTCTCGATCAGCAAGATGAGGTGATGGATACAGTCCAGGAATTGAGGGGCAAGGCGGAGGCTGCGGGTAACCTGAGAGACACCGAGGAAGAGAAGGTGACTCAGGAGGACAACGCCATCGAGATCGAACCTGCAGACCCGGAGGTAGTCTATGTGCCAGTCTATGACCCGGCCATGATTTATGGGCCCTGGTGGTACCCCGACTTTCCTCCCTTCTTTTTCCTCCCTCCTCCTGGGAGCGTTATCGGTTTCCACGGAAGAATGGGATTTGGGAGACGTGTTGCCGTAGGGGGAGGCTGGGGGCATGCTTGGGGACATTGGGATTGGCGTCATCATCATATTAATGTAAACGTCAACCGCAAAATAAACATTAACCGTAACATAAGGGTTAGTCGTGAAAACATCCAGACGACTCCGTGGCAGCACGATGTGAGTCATCGGAAAGGGGTCTCCTACAGGAATGAGGCAATCCGGGAACGCTATGGCCAGTCAGCAAGGGGAGCGGAGAGCCGTCGGAATTTCCGGGGCTTTGGACAGGAGACAAGATACCAACAGGGTCCAGTAGCTACTCGCCAGAGTTCTGTGGGGACAAAAAGCCGACAGGCTCCAGTAGCTACTCGCCAGAGTCCTGATCTTAGTAAAGATAGAAGTGCCTTTGGAGGCATGACGCGAGGAAGCGATGTTCGAATGCAGAGCAACCGAGGTCTCCAAAGCCGCCAGAGCATGTCTTCAAAAGGTACGGGCAGTGTGACCCGTGGCAATGTTGGCCGTCCCCGTTAAGGGTTGAGCAAAGTATTTAAACATCATAGTTCGATGGAGGATAAGCGATGTTTATCAATACATGGAATCAAAAGAAGCGTTCGATGTGCCGTTTTGGTTTTGCAATCATAGCGGCAGCGATAATGTTAGCTGGATTTTATCAGAGTGCTTTTGCAGCAGATGCTAAGCAAAAAAGTTTCAAATCTCCTGAAGAGGCTGTTAAAGCGCTGGTTGGTGCGGTGAAGGGAAATGATACAAAGGAATTACTAACGATCCTTGGTCCTGCAGGGAAAGAGCTTATTTTTTCTGGTGATGAGGTTGCCGATAAGGCAGGGAGAGATCGTTTTGTTAAGGCTTATGAGGAAATGAACAAACTGGTGAGTGAGAATGACAAGAAAGTCATCCTCCATGTGGGAAATGAGGAATGGCCTTTTCCACTTCCTGTTGTTAAGAAGGGTGAAAACTGGTTCTTCGATACCAAGGCAGGGAAGGAAGAGATCCTCAACCGCAGAATCGGCCGCAACGAACTCAATGCCATCCAGGTGTGTCTGGCCTATGTGGATGCACAGCGTGAATACGTACTGAAGGACCGGGATGAAGACAAGTTACTCGAATACGCCCAGAAGTTTAAAAGCGGGGAGGGAAAGAAAGATGGCCTTTACTGGGAGGCGAAAGAGGGAGAAGAACAAAGCCCCCTTGGTCCCTTAATCGCCAAGGCTGCCGGGGAGGGATACGCTGGAAAGAAGCCCATTGGAAAACGAAACCCTTATCATGGGTATTACTATAAAATTCTGAAGTCCCAAGGAAAGAATGCACCAGGAGGGGAATACGATTATCTAGTCAAGGGCAAGATGATTGGCGGATTTGCCCTGGTTGCATACCCTGCCGAATACGGTAACTCTGGAGTCATGACCTTTATCGTAAACCAGGATGGTGTGGTATACGAAAAGGATCTGGGTAAAGATATTGAGAAAATTGCAACGGCCATGAAGAAATTCGATCCAGACAAAACCTGGAAGAAGGTGAAATAATTCTTTCAGAGGGTATTGTCTGCAATGCGGCGATTTTTAAACTTAGAATGGGGAAGGGTTTCCCCATTTTTTTATCCATTCATCCTCAAGAATTTTTTTCTACCAATGGTCATAGAAAAGGATAATCTAAAATTACACCTTATCTTTTCAATGACTTAGACGCCACAAATTCCAATAACCGCCAATCATTCAAGAGGTTTAATTTTTTTACAATTCAATATGTTGGGCTTAGGGAAATCGGAAAATTTGTAATCAGCGGGTTGGCGGTTCAAATCCGTCCGTGGGCTCCAGGAAAAATCAAGGGGCTGATCCGATTGGATAAGCCCCTTTCTCATTAAAATAAAGAGTAATAAATTTTGGGGATATAGGGTATCAATCTTTGGAAAGTGTATTTTGTATGTTTGACCCCAAAATTCACTCTATTCCGAAAGACTTCTCAAAAAACTCTTTAGCTTGCCCAAATCCTCCGTGGAAATTTCAACAAACCTCAGGGAACGCTGGCCTAATAAGACGATTTTTCAACTTCCCGTTTCTCCCTCCCTAAAAATCCTTAGTTTGCCATCCTTGTCAATATCGAAAAAATAGACATTTCTTGCCTGGGGTCTCAACTCAACCACTTGTTCGAAGGGTTGTTCGGTATCTGTTTTCAATAGATATCGTCCATCCTCAACCATCAAAGAGACGCCTATCTTCCCCTTTGCCACCAGTTGATCTTTTTTGCTGCGTTCCATCGTGTAAAGGCCATAGGTTAGGGACATCATCTCAGCGTCCATAAATGCATTCAATAGTTCAAGAGAGGTGACCGCCTCTAGATAAACACTCCCGCTCTGGGTGGCGAGTTTTTGATAAAAGTTCCTGATGCTTTGACTCTCTTTTTCGCGTACTGATTTGTCACCCATGGAGCCCCCGAGGCCATAAATGATAGGGCTGAAATGGATTTTGTCTTCCACCAGCTTTTTGATGGATTCAAAGGCTGAAATCGTGATCTCATCATAATTTGCATATTTCTTTCGCAGTCTCTCTTCCCACGCCTTATCTTTCGAGATGCTCTGTGCCAGAAGGGAGCCCGTCTCTTCCCCGTCTGTGATCAATATGACTTTAGCATTTGGGGTTCCTCTTAAAATTTGATGGGCTTTCAGGACACTATAGCCTATTGGCGTGTCACCGATGTAGGGATGCTCCGAACCAAGAAACTTTATTGTCGCCAAAAAATCTTTCTGATTAAATCCCTCCCGTTGAGAACTGTAAACCAACTCGACATCACTGGATGCTTCTACGGCTCTGACATAATCCTTTCTGAGAATGATGCCTTCGTTCGTGATACCGGATGGTTTCTTGCTACCGAATACAAGGAGTCTAACATTGTCACTGGGTTGGAAGAGCGTGCCTATCTGTTTTAAACCTTCATAGGCTGCTTCAAACTTTCTGGTTCCGCTTTCTCCAATTTTCTCTCTCATACTGCCCGAGGCATCGTAAATGATCACGATGTTACTTTTACTGCTTAAACTCTTAAGGGCACGATATACAGCCTTCTTCTTTTCCAAAACCTCTTCAAGATTTACGGTTTTGCTGGTTTGAGATTTTGAAGCCATCAATAAAAATTCAGTCTTCGTTTTTGGAGGCGGTGATCGATGAACACAACTTAATAAGATTAACAAAACAGAGAGAAATACGGGTAAAAACCTCTTAGCCATTTCTACCTCCTTCATTCAGGTCTTAGACTCCCCAATTCAATACTAAGAAAAGTGTATAAAATTAAAATCAGAGTGTCAATGGGAATTGGAACGAGTGTTTAGAGCCAATACCCTTCAGATGTCTTCATGGACCTTCCCTTTTTCCCTGCTCCAGGAAGGTGGAAAAATAAATGGAGATACAATATAATAGCTTTGGCTTGAGAGGCATAGAAATACTTTCCCTTCAGAGGTCAGTACCATGGCAAACTTTATTGTTATTGGAACGTGGAACACAAAATATGAAGAACTCGAATTCATCTGTAAGGAAATTAAGAAAAGGTCCCATCATCCTATTAGATTGGACTTATCTTCGAAAAAGATGGCAGGTGCAAGGGATGTCGCAATCAGTCATAAAATTTTACTTGCGAAGACAAGATTAAAGCAAATGGTCAAAAAAGGACACCTCTCCGGTGCAATATCCATCGGTGGAGGAACAAATCTTTTCATGGCAACAAAAATAATGGAAGATATCCCTCTATTTGTCCCAAAGGTCATTATCTCAACGATGATTGTCAACAGCATCCATAGCTTCAGGACTTACAAAGACATCGTCTATATCCAATCCCCTTTTGACTTTGGTATTTTCAACCCATTGACAGAATCCGTCCTGACAAATGGTGTGACCATCTTAACCTCGATGAGCGAGGGTCTACCCAATTTCGATAACCCATCCATTGCCATCACTGGTTTTGGCATATCAGATGGGTACTTTGAGGTAGCTAAAAATTTTTGGAGGAAGAAGGGATACCATCTTGTTCCTTTCCATTCCGTTGGAGAGAGTACAATGGCGATGGCAGAACTTATCCAGAAGGGTCTTTTTAAAGGAATATTAGATCTCACCTTACACGATGTGATGGATCATATAGCTCGAGGAGCTTTTGGGAAGATAGATGAAAGGAGACTTGCCTCTTATCTTTCAAAGGACATTCCGGCAGTGATCGCCCCTGGGGGTTTGGATACCATCGCCTATATTCCCAATGATCGTCGATCGGACCTCTCCTTCAGAAAAAGGAAGATATACTATCACGATTTTAGATGGGGTATAAAAGCTGAGAAAGAGGAAATAATAAGGGCTGCAAAGTGGATAGGAAATATTCTAAAAAAGACAAATCCTAAGAAATGTATCTTTCTAATACCCCTTCGGGGTTGGTCTTATCCTGGGGAAAAGGGGAAGGAATTCTACGACCAAGAACTCATCGGCTTATTTGAAAGATGGATAAAAAAATTATTCAATGAAGACTCTGTGATCGAGGTTGATTTACCAATCAATGACCCTCAATTTGGGAAGATTGCCTTCGAACATCTATACAATCTGATGGGAAGTCAGGGATAATGCTGCTTCTCAAAAATCTTAACTACCGAAGTAATGGCTATCCTTATATTCATGATGACTAGAAGAATAGGGCCATAAGAATGGGCCTAGGCTTTGCTTTTTAATATTTTAGAATATATAGATTAAAGGCCCGATCCTTTATTTTATACATAAAGAGTCACAACTCAGGTGACAATTTGTGTCTGTATGAGTATTCCAGTTAATAAGGAAATTCCTCAAATATAATTAATTTCAATGTATTAGAACAATATAAATATGATGGCACGGGAGTTGCAGAATTTATTTAGGGTTTTCTTTAATGTGAACACTATTTTGGTATCGTCTCAATGAATAAAAGAGCAAGGGACAAATGGTAAAATGGAAATTTCTTTTAATGGTGGCCCTTTACATTATTCTTGGCGTTATAGCGTTCTTTAATTTTGGTTTTCACCATCTTATGGTTGAGAGATTTGGGGGGAAAAGCACAATGAATGAAATGACTATAAAAAAATTAGAAGAAAGCATATCTAATACCCAGACAGAAGTTCCACAAGAACTCCATGACTCATTACTAGATCAAGAAGTGAATCATTAAGATAAACAATTATTTAATTATCAAAGAATAAGGGCAGAGCCAGATAGGGTTCTGCCTTTTTGTTTTTTTATATCTCCAAAAATATAAATTTCTCCATTATATTCATTCAGCGGGTTGGCGGTTCAAATCCTTCCGTGGTCTCCATGAAAGGTAGAGGGGACTAATTCAATTGCATTGGTCCCCAATTAAAGCATAGAAAATACGGGAAGTGTTCTTCTGGGTACCAAATTAATCGTCAAGATGCGTTTAAACAAAAGCTTTCATACTCGTCTGCCCAGATATAAATGTTTATATTTTAATTAGAAAAAGTAATGTCACCCAAGGAAGGTGAACAGGATGGCAAAAGATCTTATTTGCGGTGCGAGCTTAGATGGGCAGAAAAGAGGGGTGAGTTACGATTATCAGGGATATACCTATTATTTCTGCTCGTCAGCATGTAGAGATAAATTTGCTGAAGCCACATTAGCAGGGAGAAATCCCTAAGTAATTAATGTGAATTCCCCTCAACCCTCTGTGTTAATTAATAGATGGGGTTAAGGCATTGATATTGGAAACTAATTGATTTTCGAAAGTTTGACCTTCAGTCCCTGAGACCTAGCCCACTCATTTTTATCTTTAACCTTGAATTTTTAAGTTTAGTTATTATCTTTAAATAAGATAGGAGGTGTTAATGATGAATAAGAATGCTAAAAAGGGAAAGACGAAAAAGACAAAAACAACAACGCCTACTTTGTATGATTGTTGTTGGTATGACGCATCCTGCTATGATCTTTGCTGCGGCGGGGTTTGCTGCTGCTAATAGGGGTTGCGAATAGATTTTAGAATTAATAAAAAAGGGAACGACCGTATTGGTTCTCCTTTTTTATAGTTTTATTCCATTATGCTCCCTTTTCTTAATCACAATTTCACCTCCCCATGGGTAGTGATAACAATCTATTTTAAAGGTTAGCCTCTTCCACCTTTAATTCTGACGTTGGACCTGTCGAATTTTTCACATTCCTTGACTTTTGGAAAAAGGATAAGGACTCTTGTATAGGAAGTTTGTAGTTTGCGTGGTTTAGTCAGTCAAAGGAAAAGTATGTCATTCCTCTTTTATTGAAAGGAGAAAAAAGATGAAAAAAATGGAAGCAAAAAGCTTGAACACCCCAGAAGAGGTGAGGACATTTGATAAAGGAAAGTTGGAACTTATAAAAATTGGAGGAGCAGTCATTGGACGGGCAACCTTCCAGCCTGGATGGAAGTGGTCTGAATCTGTCAAACCTTTGGTAAAGACCAAAAGCTGTGAAGCTCCTCATTTTCAGTATCATGTATCCGGAACTCTAAGAATTAGAATGGATGATGGCACAGAAGTAGAATGTAAGGCAGGGGATGTATCATTTTTGCCAATGGGACATGACGCCTGGGTTGTTGGAAAGGAACCTGTGGTGGTTGTCGATTTTCAAGGGATGGTTGATTATGCAAAAAAATTAGCAAAAAAATAATAGAAATGACATCGTACCATCCTAAATAATCACAATCTGAACATCTTGATATTTTTGAAATACCAAGATTAAAGATATGATTTTTTATCTTGTCGGAGGATCCACCCTATTGGGCCTGTTCCTATTACAATTTTTCCATTTCAAAACTATATTGAGATGGATACTCTAAGATCCAGACAAAAGGTACGATTAGGAAAATCCCTCCTATGAGAGCGGGAACTGATAGCTTTTCCCGCCTTATGAGGCCATTGAAGTCTTTGTAACCCTCCTTTTTTAAAGTCACTGTTTTCACTGTCCCGGCCGCTGCTTCATCCGTATAGAAATGAGGCGTTTCTCCCACAACCTGTCCGTCCACTTGTAACTTAGCCCCGGGTGGATTGGATTTTATTAAGGTGGTACTCGCACATCCAAGAAGGAAAAATAAAACCATCGATAATGCAATGAGTTTTTTCATAGTAAACCTCCTTAAATATTATCTATTCCCATCCCTTTCCCGGGGCTAAAGTAATTTTCCTCCCGGATAGCCTAAAAGGGGACCTCCTTTTTTACCAAAAGATAACTTGATTTGAATGGGTGGGTCAATATGAATTTGAAGCGTGTCGTATTGTTTCATCTATTTTACCGTGAGGTTTTGGACGGCAATCCTGCAAGCCTCTTTCACCCCTTCTGCTCCCATATAATTTATTTCTACTAATGAACGCCCCATGACTTCACCCGTTTCAACATCAATAATTTGAACTTGCAACAGCCAGCGGAGGATACTTGGATAATAGACATTCCCTATGATGAGGGCTTGGACACCGAAGACTTCGCCAATCTTTCTTCTGGTTGATTCGCTAAGCTGGTCAGGATATAAGTCTTGCTCTTCGAAGGTCCCCGAAAGCTGTTTTCGCTCAACCAGCGCTATCTGTTGAAATTTTTCATTGAAGCTCTGGGTAAAAGCATCAGAGGCTTCACCTTTTGTATCATCCTTGAAGGGCAGGACGGCAACCTTTTTATATTCTAAGAATTCTTTTCTGATAAAACCGCTTCCACTCCATTGGGGCACCCAGCCTGTAGAAGAACAACCGGTGGTAATGATTGAAGAACAAAACAACCCAAGGAAAACAAAACGGGAAAACCGCAATTTTTTCATGTTCATCGCTCACCTCTAAAGAAAATTTAATCTTTTTGTGTAAATATCAGAGAGGAAAAAAAGGCCTCATTTCCTGCAAGGGAAACGAGGCCTCTCATCGTTCTCTCTATCCTACTCCAATCTAATTTATTTTAGCTTGATAGAGTTACTTTCCTTTCAATTTTGTAATCGTTTTAGCTAAGGCCTCGCCATTTCTTTCCATGGCGTAGTCCACTGAATCCTGAGAACCTGTAGAGGAAGTCCTCAGATCGGTTTCATAAATAACCTTACCGCTTTCCTTATCGATGAACTTATAGCGGGCAGCAAAAGTAGCCGTGCCAGTATACTCACCCCCTGGTATAAAGGAGCGCCCTATACGCCTCCCCACAGTGGGAGGTGCATACTCTTTAACTTCCCCTTTTATAATGAGCACTTTTTTCCCAGAAGGGATCTCTTTACTCGCCTTCCCTCCTTCTTTAACAATTGTGTCAAAGAGGCTATATTTTTCATTATACCTTTTGATCTGGTAAACCGCCTTCTCAGCCATTTGCATACCTGCTGATTCGGGAGCTGGCGACCCAGAGGGAACTTCAAGATCCTGAACGATCACTGCATTATAATCTCTGAGATTGACCTCTGCCGCCATAACCAGGCTATGGGTTCCTAAAGCCACACCTAACACCAAAAAGATCGCGAAGAAACTTTTCATCTTCATAAATCTTCCTCCTTTGAATGAATTATTTCTTATTCTAATCCTTCTTTTTTAGCTCCGTCAATAGAATTATTAATTCTTATTTATAATATTTCGCTGATTGATTTTCAACCCACTCACTGTTCTTTAAGAAAATTTTGAATAGAAACCTTCTTGTTTTTTTCTCAGAGATGGAGTAATTTTAATTTAGAGTATAGAATTGAGAATTGAAAAGTTGGAGGTTCATTGAATGGAGAAAGACCTTATAGCGGTATTAGGTGGAGGGAATGGTGGTCATGCCATAGCTGCAAATCTCTCCCTCGCCGGATTTAAAGTCAACTTCTTCGAACTCCCCCGGTTTGCCGAATCTTTTGAAAAAGTCTTACGGACGAAAGAGATTCAGATCCAGGGGATATCGATTGATGGAGTGGCTAAATTGAACCTTGCCACGACCGATATTCAACAAGCTATAAAAGATGCCGAGGTCATCTTTGTAATCACCCCAGCATTCGGGCATAAAGCCATGGCTGAAGTCTGTGCCCCTTTTGTTCAAGATGGACAAACCATTGTGCTCATGCCTGGTTCAGGAGGGAGCCTCGAATTTATAAACATCTTCAAGCAGAAAAAAGTGAAGCGAGAAGTTACCTTCGCTGAAAGTTGCACCCTTCCCTATGGTGCCCGGCTCAAAGGTCCTGGCCATGTCTCAGTACTCATCAATGCAATGATTCTCCCCACAGGCGTCTTTCCATCAAAAAAGACAGAAGAGGTAATTCCCAAACTGAAACAATTTTATTCGATGATTATCCCTACCAAGGATGTTTTGGAGGCAGCCATCAATAACCCAAATCCCATTGTCCATCCGGTGGCTACCTTGCTCAGCGCCACACGAATTGAACATTCAAAAGGTGAATTTTACCTCTATGCCGAAGGAATGACCCCTGCTGTGGCGAGAACCTATGAATCCCTCAATCAGGAAAGGCTCTCTATTTGCAAAGCTCTGGGTTACAAACTTTACCATTGGGACAATCTGGAATTTAAGGATTACAATCTAGGCGAAACCGAAGAGGAATGTCGTTACCGGATCCTCAATACTAGCATGGATGCCGCCTTTGGAAAAGATGGGATTTATGCAGGGATCAAGATGAAAGGTCCCGAGCATTTAAAAGATCGCTATGTGACCGAAGATGTTCCTTACGGAATGGTCCTCCTCTCCACATTGGGAGACCTCATGGAAGTTCCCACCCCTACTCACGACGCCGCGATCCAACTGGCCTCTGTCATCAACCGGACCGATTACTGGAAAACCGGCAGGGGGATGAAACAATTAGGCCTTTCCACATTGGACAAAAAAGGGTTGAAAAAATTTCTTCTTGAGGGAAAGTAAATCCGATTTTGTCCTTCCATGAAAAACGAATGCTTCCCTTGAGCCTCCTTTTTAAAAGGTTTCTAAAACTGGGAGCCACAGCCTATGGCGGTCCTGCCATGACTGGACAAATCAAGCAGGTGGTCGTAGCCGATTATGGCTGGATCAAAGAACAAGAGTTTCTGCAAGGAGTTGCCCTCTGCCAACTGATTCCAGGCGCCTCTATGGTCCAGTTGGTGACTTACATCGGATATCGGCTCAGAGGAATTTGGGGAGCCCTTTTTTCTGCAGTGGCTTTTATCCTTCCGGCTTTTCTCATCCTCGTTATTCTTTCAGCCATTTATTTCAAAATGCAGGCCCTCTGGTTTATCGAAGCCCTTTTTAAAGGATTGGGAGCAATCGTTGTAGCCATTGTGCTTAATGCCTGCATCACTCTGGGTCGATCCATCCTCAGAGATTGGAAAGTGATTATGATCTCATTTCTATCATTCTTCGGATTTTTTTCCCGATGGAATGTCATTCTGATCTTTATTCTGGCTGCAGGGGTTGCTCTACTCCTTCATCCAAAAGGGAGTAAGATCGAGCCCCCTTCCTATCATGAAGAGCCAAAATTAACAACAAAAAAAGGAGAAGGCTACTTCATCCTCGGAATGTTAATTATTTTAGTTTACCTTGGACTTGTTCTCTGTTATGTGATCAATCCCCAACTTACTTATATTTCTCTCACTCTATCCAAGATTGGAGCGCTTGCCTTCGGAGGTGGATTCACGATGATCCCTCTGATTCAGTATGAGGTGGTGGATCATTTTCATTGGCTCACCACAAAAGAATTTTTAGATGGCATTGCCCTGGGCCAGATCACCCCCGGTCCCATTATGATCACAGCCACTTTTATCGGATACAAACTCTTTGGATTTTTTGGAGCTTTGATCGCAACGATCGGAATCTTTTCTTCCTCTTTTTTCATTCTCGTTCTTCTCATTCCTCATTACGATCGACTGAGGCGAGTGGAAATCGTAAAGACCATGGAACGAGGAATTCTTGGGTCATTTATTGGAATGCTTGGTCTGGTACTCTACAATTTTGGAAGAGCAGCCTTTGTGGATATTCCGAGTATCATTTTTGCAGCAGCGGCTTTCATTGCTCTCCTTAAAAAGATCGACCTCCTTTATATTCTCCTCTCCGGCGCAATACTTTCCATTATCATCTTTGGACTTCTTAATTAATCACTACTGAAAAGGATTTATCTAATATAGATTCATCTGCAACTTTCGAAAAAATGACCAATTCGATTGATGAGGAGATCGAATTTTAACTTTAAGGTATTTCACTAATAAATACAGTGGATTAGGAGACAAAACATCTAAAAGCTAAATTTTTATAATTAATCCGATTTTAACTGCATTTAGTAACCATTTTTATGAGCCTTTATGATTAATCGTGGACGATTAAAAAATTTAATAATTTCAAAGAGTTTATTTATATTTAAATCTTTTCTCAAATTGTAAAAAATTTCCCTTGACAAAAAAAACCTATTATTTTAGTATCCCATTCGAGATTGTGACTGTTATCACATAGAAAACATTTTTTAAAATCTATTTTAAAAACACCATAAATCACTTTCGAACATCATTTGAAAAGAAAGGGGGGATTCTGAAACTAAAAAGCAAAAATTGTCTTATATTTGAATGATTAGCTGTTTTTTGCAGGAAAATTAAAACCAAATTAACCGAAAAAGAAAGGGGGAGTAGAAAATATGTCTAAAATTTCCAAAAAATATATGGAGGCTGATCCAAGAAAATTAGCAGATTGGCAGGTTGCAGACATAGCAGAAGAAAATATACCTACGGTTGATCAAGCCCAGGAGATGCTGGGACTTAAAAAGGAAGAAATCATTCCAATGGGAAGGCTGTGTAGACTTGATTTTATGAAAATTATGGAACGTCTGAAAAGCAAAACGGAAGGGAAGTACATCGAGGTTACAGCCATTACCCCTACTCCTTTAGGAGAAGGAAAAACAACGACTGCTATGGGTTTGCTGGAGGGATTAGGCAAGAGAGGAAAGAATGCTGGGGGTTGTATTCGCCAGCCTTCAGGTGGCCCTACGATGAATATCAAGGGCACGGCTGCAGGAGGAGGTAAAGCCCTCCTCATTCCAATGACAGAATTCTCTTTAGGCCTTTCTGGTGATATCAACGATATTACCAATGCCCATAACTTGGCAATGGTTGCTCTGAATGCTCGGATGCAACACGAACGAAACTATGACGATGCTGAACTGGCTAAGCGAAAACTCAAACGGCTCGATATTGATCCCGCCAACATCGAGATGGGCTGGGTCATGGATTTTTGCGCCCAGGGTTTGCGGAACATTGTCATGGGTCTGGGGGGCAAGATGGATGGATTTCTCATGCAATCCAAATTCGGCATTACGGTTAGTTCAGAGCTCATGGCTACCCTCTCCATCGTCCGAGATTTAAAAGACCTCAGGGAGAGGCTGGGCAAAATTATCGTGGCCTATGATAAGAAGGGCAAACCTGTTACCACTACGGACCTTGAAGTAGCAGGAGCCATGTGCGCCTGGATGCGCAATACCATCAATCCAACATTGATGTGGACGACTGAATATCAACCCTGTATGGTCCACGCTGGCCCCTTTGCTAACATTGCCGTTGGCCAGTCCTCCATCATCGCTGACCGCATTGGTTTAAAAATGTTCGACTACCATGTCACGGAGAGTGGTTTTGCTGCGGATATTGGTTTTGAGAAGTTCTGGAATGTGAAATGTCGGCTGAGCGGTTTAGTCCCCAATGTTTCGATTCTGACCTCAACCATCCGAGCTTTGAAGATGCATGGCGGCGGACCAAAAGTTGTAGCAGGACTTCCCCTTCCTGCTGAGTATACGAAAGAAAATTTGCAACTTCTTGAGAAAGGGATCGAAAATATGACCCACCTCATTGGTGTGATCAGGAAATCAGGAATCAACCCGGTCGTCTGCATCAATTCCTTCCACACCGACACCAAGGACGAAATTGCAATGGTCCGCAAGTATGCCGAGAAAGCAGGGGCCCGTTGTGCCCTTTCTGAACACTGGCTCAAAGGCGGGGATGGAGCTCTTGAGCTAGCCGATGTTGTCATGGAAGCCTGCAAAGATAAAGTCAACCTAAAATTCCTCTATCCCCTTGAAATGCCACTTCGGCAGCGAGTAGAGACGGTTGCTAAAGAGGTGTATGGTGCGGCTGGTGTCTCCTGGACACCCGAAGCTGAAGCTAAGGCAAAACGGTTTGAAGCCGATCCTAATTTGAAGGATTTTAATACCATGATGGTCAAGACGCATTTGAGCCTGACGCATGATCCAACCCTCAAGGGGGTGCCCAAAGGTTGGATACTTCCGGTTCGGGACGTCTTGATCTTTGCCGGTGCAAAATTCCTCTGCCCGATGACAGGGGCCATCAGCTTGATGCCAGGAACCAGTTCTGATCCTGCGTATCGAAGGGTTGATGTTGATGTGAATACTGGCAAAGTAACGGGGCTTTTCTAATAGAAGAGATACCATTCCTGATCATATCGTTTAGTACAATTTCCCAGTCCCGCTTCTATCGAAATCGAGGCGGGACTGGGTTATAATTAAATCATTCATGCCGAAGCATAATGTAACTTTCCTACCCAGTGAAAGAAAAATTTTGGTGGATGAGGAGGAAAACCTCCTCCAAGCCGCCATGGAAGCAGGAATTCATATTAATGCTTCCTGCGGTGGAAGTGCAACCTGTGGAAAGTGTAAGGTTAAAATCCTAAAAGGAGTCGTTGATTCTCCAAAACATCCAAAACTCACCCAGTGGGAATACGACCAAGGATTTCGTCTTGCCTGCCTGACACCGATTCGGGATGATATCGATGTCGAGATCCCCATTGAATCACAGGTTGATAAATCTGTCCTTGCCCTCAAGGGTGACCGAGGGGCTCACAAATACCTCCTCTCTCCTCAAGATATCTACCAACTGGTTAAAGGCTGGGATGTAGACCCGGCAGTATTCAAAAGATATGTCGAGCTCGAACCTCCCACTCTTAAGGATAATGTGAGCGACCTCACCCGTTTGATTAATGCGCTGGATCGACAGCACGGCATTGAAGGGATTTCTGCTGACTTCCGTGTGATCATGAAGTTGAGTCGCATCCTCCGTGAATCGGATTGGAAGGCAACGGCCACACTGGTTCTGACAAAAAAAGGTTATAAACTGGTCAATGTAGAGCCTGGGGACAACACTCACCAGAACTACTCGATTGTTATAGACATCGGAACGACAACCATCTTTGGCCAACTCCTCGACCTCAATGGATGCGTGGTTTATGCCTGTCCAGGTGGCATTTGTGATGGATCCACCCTCTTCGCCTTAGCTGAAGCCTCGGATTACAATCCACAGATCAGTTATGGAGAGGATGTCATCACCCGGATTGTCTATTCCCAGAGACCTGGAGGACTGAAAAAATTACAGGAAGGTGTTGTCTCCACCATCAACAAAATTATCCAAGAATTGCTCCAAATGAGCAAGATTGATCGATCCCTGATCTCCCATCTGGTCATTGCTGGTAATACTACAATGACCCAACTCCTTTTAGGACTTGATCCAAAATATATTCGAGAAACTCCTTATGTCCCAACAGCCAATTTCATTCCTCCGGTGAGGGCCGTCCACTTGGGAATCAATATCGGCGATCATGTCCATGTTTATATCTTTCCAATGGTGGCAAGCTATGTGGGAGGAGATATTGTGGCGGGTATCTTGGGCTCTGGAGTTTTTCAAAGGGAGACCCTCACCCTTTACATGGACATCGGCACTAATGGAGAGATTGTTCTCGGAAATAAGGATTGGCTAGCCAGCGTCTCCTGCTCTGCTGGTCCTGCCTTTGAAGGCGCAGGGATTAAATTCGGGATGAGGGCCACACGTGGAGCTATTGAAGAGGTCAGCATCAACAATCGAACTTATGAACCGATGATCCTCACTATTGGTAGGTCAAAACCCATCGGTATCTGCGGGTCGGGCCTGATTGATGCCGTAGCAGAGTTTTTGGAAACAGGGATGATTGATCAGAATGGAAAATTCCGAAGAGACCTCCCCACGGATCGCGTTCGAATAGGACCAGACGGTTACGAATATGTCCTGGCACAAAAAGAGGAAACTCTCATCCATGAGGACATTGTTCTGACCGAGATCGATATCGAAAATCTGATCCGCACCAAAGCGGCCATCTATGCCGGCTGTAAAGTGTTATTGAGTAGCGTCGGATTGGATTTTAAGGACCTTGAGCAGGTAATCATTGCTGGTGGATTTGGTCGCCATCTCGATTTAGAAAAGGCGATTTTCATTGGTCTCCTCCCAGAGTTGGATATCGAAAAATTTATTTTTGTCGGAAATGGCTCCTTGCTGGGGGCAAGGCTTCTCTCCTTCTCTAAGAACCTCCTGAAGGAGGCAGAGCGAATCGCCCTGATGATGACGAACCTCGAATTGAGCAACCACCCCACTTTTATGAGTGAATTCATCGCGGCGATGTTTCTCCCCCACACCGATGTCTCTGCCTTCCCCCAAGTGATGAAAAGGGTCTATCGGATGAAAGGAGAAATTCGATCGGAGAGGATGGTTGAAGGACGGCCTTGAGCTTTACGATTGCAGTTTCAGGAAAAGGAGGAACGGGCAAAACCACCCTGGCTGGAATGATCATTCGCTTTCTTTTGGATAAAAGGAAGGGCCCGATTCTGGCGGTGGATGCGGATTCTAATTCGAACCTCAACGAGGTCTTGGGCGTGAAAGTAAGGTCCAGCATTGGAGATGCCCGTGAGATGATGAAGAAGGATGTTCCTGTTGGAATGACCAAAGATATCTGGTTTGAATTAAAGGTTCAGGAGTCTCTGACTGAAGCCAAAGGATTTGACCTCATCGCAATGGGTCGCCCAGAGGGACCAGGTTGTTATTGTGCGGCGAATACCTTAGCAAGAAAATGTTTGGATCTTCTAACTGGGAATTATCAATATATCGTGATCGATAATGAAGCAGGAATGGAACATTTCAGCCGACTGACAACTCGAGATGTGGATCTTCTCTTCATCGTCTCGGATTCCAGCCAACGGGGTATCTTAACCGCTTCGCGGATTCGAGACCTGATCCATGAACTGGATCTCCGCATCGTTCGTGAGGTATTGGTCATCAATCGGGTTCAAGGTAACCCTGATCCTCAAATCTACGAGGAAGTGAAAAAACAAAATCTTGAATTGGGAGGAATCCTTCCTGTCGATGAAGAAGTCTACCGATACGATTCCGAAGGCAAACCGACCATTCAGCTGCCTCTGGAGTCTAAGGCGGTTCAAGCCGCCAGAAAAATTTTTGAGAAATATATACAATGACGAATTATACGTTATAAGTTATAAGTTAGAACAAATTTAAAATTTTGGAAGGGGGAGGTAAAAAGATGACGGCAAAATTAATTAATGGTAATGAAATCGCTCAACAGATTCGAGAGGAGTTAAAACGAGAAACGGCCCGATTAAAAGAGAAACACAATGTCGTCCCGGGTTTGGTCACCATTCTCGTGGGCGAAAACCCTGCTTCGGTGAGCTATGTGACGGCAAAACAGAAGACCTCCAAGGATTTGGGATTTTATTCAATTCAGGATAACCAACCTGCAACCATTACGGAAGAGGAACTGCTCAAATTGATCGATAAATATAATAAGGATCCTAAGATCCACGGTATCCTGGTTCAGCTTCCGCTGCCCAAACATATCAATGAGACCAAAGTCCTTTATGCCATCGATCCGAAAAAGGATGTGGATGGGTTCCATCCGGTCAATGTAGGAAAATTGATGATCGGTGAGGCGGATTATCTTCCCTGCACCCCCGCTGGAATCCAGCAACTTCTAATTCGGTCCGGTACGAAGATTGATGGGGCAGAGGTCGTCGTTGTGGGGAGATCGAACATTGTTGGAAAACCCATTGCCAACATCCTTCTGCAAAAGCAGAAAGGGGCGAATGCAACGGTGACGATTTGCCACACCGGTACTAAAGATATGACTTTCCATACCAAGAGGGCGGACATCCTCATCGTGGCCGCTGGAAAGCCTAAAGCGGTCACTGCAGATATGGTGAAGGAAGGTGCAGTGGTCATTGATGTGGGTGTTAATCGAATTGGGATGACTCCTGAGGGAAAGGCGAAACTCTGCGGGGATGTTGACTTTGATGGGGTAAAAGAGAAAGCAAGTGCCATCACCCCTGTCCCCGGCGGAGTGGGGCCGATGACCATTACGATGTTGATGATGAATACAGTAAAGGCTGCCAAAGCGGCGGCTGGGATTACAAATTAAGAATTAAGAGTTATTAGTTTTTAGTTTATAAAAATTACTCATAGAAAGGAGGGTTCCTCGTGTCTGATCAAATGGAAGAAAAGGTAACTTTCGATGGAAAAAAGGTAAAAGTATTAGGCCCCACTTTTGAGGAGGGAAAACCCGAGACCCCCATCAACTGGAGGCAGAAGATGAGGAATCGGGATGAAATGCTCGCCTATCTCAAAACCGGGGAGCGCTATTGGTTCAGTGAGGAATGGTTCGGCAGTGAAAAACGAAAAACCAAAGCCTAAAAGGATAACCAGAGGGAGGTGAGTATCGTGGCATTTGAAATACAAAAAGTTACTTATACAGGAAAGATCAAAGAAGTCACATTGGGAAAAGGACCAAAGGCGGTGACCGTGGGCGGTGAAACATCTTATCCCTTTCATCTCTTCGAGGGAGTGATGCCCCATCCTCCTCGGATTGCTATGGAGGTTTATGATACGCCTCCAGAAGAATGGCCTGAAACGGCTTTGGAGCCCTTTAAGGATGTGGTCAATGATCCCGCGGCCTGGGCTAAAAAATGTGTTGAAAAATACGGGGCTGAGTTGATCGCTCTGCAACTCGTCAGCACAGATCCCAACGGTCTCAATCGTTCCAGTGATGAAGCAGCTCAGACAGCCAAAAAGGTGGCAAGTGCTGTGGATGTCCCGGTGATCGTATGGGGAAGCGGGAATGCCGAAAAGGATACAGATGTTCTTCGAAAGGTTGCTGAAGCATGTGATGGGATGAATCTTGTCATCGGGCCAGTGGTGGAAGGGAACTATAAACAGGTGGGCGCAGGAGCGATTGGATACAAACATACGGTGATTGCCTCCACTCCCATCGATATCAACCTGGCGAAACAGCTCAATATCCTCCTGGGAAATCTGGGTGTCCCGGACGGGCAGATCATTGTCGATCCGACCACAGGTGGATTAGGGTATGGCATTGAATATACCTATTCAGTCATGGAAAGAGATCGAATGGCTGCCCTTACCCAACAGGATGAGAGGCTTCAATTCCCCATTCTTTGCAATATGGCCAAAGAGGTCTGGAAGACCAAGGAGGCCAAGACAAAAACTGTAGATGCCCCCACATTAGGCGATGCCAAAAAGAGAGGGATCCTCATGGAGGCTGTTACCGCGACTGTCCTTCTATTAGCAGGGGCTGATGTTTTAGTGATGAGACATCCTGAGGCCATCAAACTGGTCCGGGAGATGATTGCCGATTTTACGGCTAAATAAATAAGGGGGAGAAAAATATAAGGAGGATAAAATGTCAGACTTAGAAAAGAAGAGTATTGATCCAACGACGATTCAAATGTTGAAGAAAGCTAAGGCCGATGGGTGCGAAACGATCTTCGATCGGGCTGATACCATGAAGCCCTGCCCCATCGGAGCAGAGGGAAGTTGTTGTAAGAATTGTGCGATGGGACCGTGCCGCGTTCCCGCTCCGAAAAAGAAAGGGGAGACCGCGACAGAAAAGGCGAAACGGATGGGCCTTTGCGGCGCAACAGCAGAGACGATTTCGGCACGCAATTTCGCCCGGATGGTGGCTGCTGGAACGGCGGCCCACTCAGACCATGCTCGCGGTGTAACTGAGGTTTTTCTTGCTACGGCCAAAGGCGAGGTCCCGGGATTTGAGATCAAGGACGAACAGAAACTCTACCAGATCGCCATGGACTTCGGTGTTGAGATCGGTGATCGCTCGGTCAAAGAGATCGCCATTGATGTAGGGCATAAGGCGTTGGCTGAGTTCGGACGTCAGGAAGGAGAACTCCTCTTTGTGAAGAGAGCTCCCCTTAAAAGACAGGAGATATGGAGAAACATGGGGGTAACTCCCCGAGGAATTGACCGTGAGGTTGTGGAGTTGATGCATCGAACCCATATGGGAGTGGACCAGGATTATCGAGACATCTTGATCGCCGCTACCCGATGTGCCCTGGCCGATGGATGGGGAGGCTCGATGATCTCCACTGAGCTCCAGGATGTACTTTTTGGAAACCCAGTCCCAGTAATGGGCCGAATGAATCTTGGCGTTCTCAAAAAGGATGAAGTCAATGTGCTCGTTCATGGCCACGAGCCCCTTCTCCCGGAGATGCTGGTGTATGTCGTGAATGACGCCGATGTCCAGCAGGCGGCCAAATCGGTTGGAGCGAAAGGGATCAATCTCGCTGGAATGTGCTGTTCGGCCAATGAAGTCCTGATGCGTCATGGTATCCCCGTGGCTGGAAACTTTCTCCAGCAGGAACTGGCTATTGTCACCGGAGCAGTAGATGCCATGGTCGTCGATGTCCAGTGCGAGATGCAGTCTCTGGCCCAGGTGGCCAAGTGTTACCATACCAAACTGATCACCACAACACCCAAGGCCAAAATCGAAGGAGCCATGCATATCGAATTTGATGAACACAACGGCCCTGGCGTGGCAAAGAAAATTTTGATGGAGGCCATCCAGAATTTCAAGAATCGAAAATCCAATATAGAAATTCCTTCTGAAACCCAAGACACGATCGTGGGATTCAGTCATGAGACGATCAACTATCTGTTGGGCGGAGTTTTCCGTGCTTCCTATCGTCCACTCAATGACAACATTATCAATGGTCGTATTCGAGGTATTGCGGGTGTCGTAGGCTGTAACAATGCCCGCGTGACCCATGACGACCCAAACCTCATCTTGATGAAAGAACTGATTAAGAACGATGTGATCGTTCTCTCCACGGGCTGTGCCGCCATGACGGCCGGCAAATTTGGTCTTCTCGCCCCCGAGGCAACTGACATCTACGCAGGGCAAGGTCTTGCATCGGTAGGAAGAGTCGTGGGTATTCCTCCTGTTCTCCACATGGGTGCTTGTGTGGATAATAGCCGAATTCTGATGGCGGCTACTGCAGTGGTGAAGGATGGAGGGTTAGGAGACGATATCAGCGATCTTCCAGCAGCCGGTGCTGCCATGGAGTGGATGAGCGAGAAGGCGATTGCGATTGGCCACTATTTTGTGGCCTCAGGTGTTTTCACAGTATTCGGCACAACGTGGCCTACCACAGGAAGCGAGGAAGTGACAAAGCTTCTTTTCGAGGAGTTTGAAAACACATTCAAAGGGAAATGGGGCTTTGAACCCGATCCATACAAGGCTGCAAAACTGATGATCGAACATATTGACAAGAAGAGGAAAGCCCTGGGCATCGACAAAACCAGAGAGCGCGTCCTCTTCGATATGGCCAAACGTCGTGAATTGGATGCTGCTTAATTAAATAAAAAAATACGTGACATCGTGGCTCGTGGCCCGTGTTTTATCGAATCACGAGTCACGCCACACGAATCACGAATAACGGAAGGAGGAATATAACGTGTCAAAAATCATTGCATCTGCAGCGATAAGAGGAGCTCATAAGATTGTCGAAAAAGCTGAAAAGAAATATGAGGAGGCGATTAAAAAGTGGGGACCCAATCAGGATGTGGGATTCCCAAATACTGCTTACTACCTACCCATCATCTACGCCATTCTGGGGGTTCCCATCCAAAAATTGGGTGATATGAAGCCAGCTCTCGATAGGGCCCGATCCCTGTTACCTCCGTTGGTGAAAGAAAAGGTGAATCTTCCCTATTTAGGGCCTACCCTCGATGCAGGGATGGCAACCTTTTTTGCCGAGGAGATCACTGAAGCGATCCGCTACTTAGAGGATCCCAATTTCTATACGAAGCAGGAAGATCCTTTACCCAATAACATCTGGCTGGGAGCCGCTGACGATGTCATCTTCCGGAAGAGAGGAATTGAGTTTGTGGATGGAACAGCACCCGGATTTGCTGCGATTGCAGGGGCTGCACCCAGTCCGGAAATTGCCAAAAAGATCGCCATCGAGCTTCAGGAGAAAAACCTCTATATCTTTATGTGTGCGGAGTTTGAAGGAAAACGTTTCTCTGAACAATTGGTGGAGGCAGGTGTTCAGATCGGCTGGCCGACCCGTCTGGTTTCCTTTGGACCTGACATCTCTGCAGCCGTCTTCGCCATCGGTTTTGCCTGTCGAGTAGCCATGGCTTTTGGAGGGATTAAACCAGGAGATTTTCGTAAAAATCTCATCTATAACAAAGACCGTACCTTTGCCTTTGTCATGCCCCTGGGGTATGTAAACGATGAATGGTATGCCAATGCCGCCGGCGCCATCAACTGGGGATTTCCCACGATCGCCGACACACCCATTCCTGAGATTTTACCCACTGGGGTATGCACCTATGAACATGTGGTCTCCAATGTGCCTCATGATCAGATTGTTCAGAGATCAGTGGAGGTGAGGGGATTAAAGGTCACGGTCGCCGAAGTTCCCATTCCTGTCTCTTATGGTCCTGCCTTCGAAGGGGAGCGGGTCAGGGGTGAGGATATCTATTTGGAGTGTGGTGGAGGAAGAACCCATGCCGTAGAATGGGTCACCTCCAAGAACATGGATGAGGTGGAGGACGGAAAGGTAGATGTCATTGGTCCTGACCTGGATAAGATACAGCCACCAGGTCAGCTTCCCCTGGCCATTGTTGCGGAAGTAGCTGGGCGACAGATGCAAGAGGATTTCGAGCCGATCTTGGAACGCCAGATCCACCACCTGATCAACTATGCGCAAGGGATCATGCATATTGGTCAAAGAGATATTGCCTGGGTGCGAGTTGGTAAAGGAGCCGTGGATAAGGGATTTCGCCTCTCCCATCTTGGCAAGATCCTCCATGCAAAGTTCCATCAGGACTTTGGAGCCATCTTCGATAAGGTCCAAGTCAAAGTTTATACGGAGTCTAAAACGGTTGATGAAATGCTTGCCAAAGCAAGGGAAGTTTATAAAAAAAGGGATGCCCGTATTGAGGGAATGACCGATGAAACCACGGACATCTTCTACTCCTGCACCCTTTGCCAATCCTTTGCACCCAACCATGTCTGCGTCATCAGTCCAGAAAGGACAGGGCTCTGCGGCGCTTACAACTGGATGGATTGCAAGGCCTCGTTCGAGATCAATCCCACCGGACCGAACCAACCCGTTCAGAAGGGTGAGATGATCGATACGAAATTTGGCCAGTGGAAAGGTGTCAATGAATTTGTATTTAAGGCCTCTCGTCAGAAGATCGACCATTACAACTTCTACAGCCTGGTCTATGATCCAATGACCACCTGCGGTTGTTGTGAATGCATCGCTGCCGTTCTTCCGATGTGTAACGGCGTGATGACTGTCGGTCGGGATTACACGGGAATGACTCCCTGTGGAATGAAGTTCACCACCCTGGCAGGTTCTGTGGGGGGCGGTGCGGTCACACCGGGTTTTGTGGGCCACAGCAAGTATAATATCACCCAGAGAAAGTGGCTGGTCGGAGATGGAGGAATCAAGCGATTGGTTTGGATGCCCAAGATGCTCAAGGAAGAGATTGGAGAGCGGTTAAAGAAACGAGCTGAAGAATTTGGCATTCCAAACCTCCTTGATATGATTGCAGATGAGACCATTGGGCTGACGGAGGATGAGATTCTTCCCTTCCTGACGGAAAAGAATCATCCCGCCCTCTCAATGGATCCAATTCTTGGATAACGATGACTCCGCAGAGCAAGGCCCATAGTAGGTTGATGTTTGATGCTATGCGCTCTGCGCTTTGCGCTTAGCGACATTTTGGAAAGGAGAGGATATCATGGGACTGACAGGAATCCAGATCTTCAAGATGTTACCAAAAACGAACTGCGGAGAGTGTGGCGTTCCAACCTGCCTCGCTTTTGCCATGAACTTAGCGGCTGGAAAAGCGGAATTGGCCTCCTGTCCCTATGTGTCTGAGGAGGCAAAAGCCATGCTCTCTGAAGCGGCGGCTCCGCCCATTCGACCTCTTGCCATTGGCTCGGGTGAAAATGTGGTCAAGGTTGGCGGAGAAACGGTTTTATTCCGCCATGAAAAGACCTTCGTCAACAAACCCGGTCTTGCCATTCTGATCAGTGACACCATGCCAGAGGCTGAGGTGAATGGACGCTTGAAACGATTCAAGGAATTGAAATATGAAAGAGTCGGGCTCACCTTACGGCCAGAGTTGGTCGCCGTCAAGAACGAGTCAGGCGATTCTGGAAAATTTGAAGCCTTGATTAAAAAGGTGAAGGGGGAAACCGACGCTGCCCTCATCCTGATAAGCGACAAGGTGGACGCCTTGACCGCAGGAGTAAAGGCCTGCGCTGATCGTGTTCCATTGATTTACGCGGCAACCGATGGCAACAGCGATGCCTTAGCCAATCTGGCCAAGGAGAACAAATGCCCATTGGCGGTCAAAGCCGATAATCTCGATACCCTTATCAGACTTTGCGACAAACTGGCCACAGCAGGTTTAAAAGATCTTGTCATTGATTCTGGGGCGAGGACGCTTCGCAAAGCCTTTGAAGATCAAATTTATATCCGCCGAGCTGCCCTCATCCAAAAAAACCGCTCCCTTGGATTTCCAACGATCACCTTCCCCTGTGAAATGACGAAAGATCCGCTGAAGGAGGCCTTGATTGCGGCAACCTTTGTGTCGAAATATGCAGGCATCATCGTTCTCTCGGACTTCCAGGGCGAAAGCATCTTTCCCCTCCTCGTGGAACGGCTGAATATATATACTGACCCCCAACGACCCATGATGATGCAGCAAGGAATCTACCCCATTGGTAACCCAACAGAGGACTCTCCGGTTCTAATCACCACCAACTTCTCCCTGACTTACTTTATTGTCTCCGGTGAGGTTGAATCGAGTCGAGTAGCAAGCTGGCTGCTGGTGATGGATACAGAAGGCCTCTCTGTTCTGACCGCCTGGGCAGCAGGGAAATTTGTAGGCGATGCGATCGGTGCCTTCATCAAAAAGAGTGGCATCACAGAAAAAGTCAAACATCGCCGGGTGGTCATCCCTGGGGCCGTTGCAGCCGTGAGCGGAGACCTCGAAGAAGAACTGGGGTCGGGATGGGAGGTTAAGATCGGACCAAGAGAAGCCGCTCACATACCAGCCTTTCTTAAAATGGGAGCTTAATTTTAATAAAAAGATTGAAATCGGAGGCATTTACGCCTCCGATTTTGTGAAAAGTTTTTTTGAAAGGAGAGTGGTTATGTTACGTGTTGGAGAAAATCTTAATGTGATGGTCAAGAAGATTGGAACCGCAATGAAGGATAGAGATCCTAAACCCATTCAGGAGTTGGCCATTGTTGAAGCCAAAGCAGGCATTGATTTCATTGACATCAATCTTGGACCTGCCCGCAAGGGTGGAGGAGAATTGATGGAGTGGGTGGTCAAGACCGTCCAAGAGGTGGTCGATACTCCTCTTTACCTCGACACGATCAATGCAGAAGCCATTGAGGCTGGGCTCAAGGTTTACAAAAACAAAAAGGGAAAGGCTGTGATCAATTCGATCATGGCCCGTCCTGAAAGCATGGATGCCAAATTCCCTATCGCACAAAAATATAACGCAGGAATCGTGGCTCTTCTCTGGGGCCCCTCCGGTCTTCCTCGAGATGCAGACGAAAGAGGAGTGCTGGCTGCAGAATTGATGCAAAAGGCCCTGGAATTTGGGATTCCAGGTGAGGATATCTGGATGGATCCCATTGTCACCCCAGTGACCAGCCCCCAAAGCCAGGTTCAGGTCCCCAGTTGTATCGAATTTATGAAGATGTTCAAAGACCTTCAAGAAGTGCTCCCGGGAATGAGATCAACCTGCGGTCTTTCCAATGTATCCAATGGAGCCCCGGAACACCTGAGGCCCATCCTCAACCAGACCTATATGATGATGCTCGAAAGATATGGCATGGCTTCTGCCATTGTGGATGCTTTTGACGAGGATCTCAAAAAATTTGCATCGGGGGGACGAGCAGATCTCCGAAAACTGGTCTACCGTGTCATGGATGGGGAGGAGATTGATCTCAAATCCTTGAGTAAAGAAGAAGCTGATTATGTGAAGACCACCAGAGTCTTGATAGCCAAAACCCTTTACTCTGATTCATGGCTGGAACTTTAAAGACTGGAATAGTGGAATACTGGAATATTGGGCTTACAAAAAAACGCCTGGACTGCTTTGCAGCCCATCATTCCATTATTCCAACATTCCATCATTCCACGAACGATTGTTTAAATAATAATAAGGAGTGTGCAATTGGAAGAAAAGGATGTCCTGATCATCGGTGGAGGAATTTCTGGAATGACGGTTGCCTTGGAGTTGGCCCAGTCAGGAATTCCTTCTACACTTATCGAAAGAGACCCTTCCTTGGGAGGGCTCTCTGCCTCCTTCTGCTGTAAGGCTTCGGAGTCCTGCAATAAGTGTTTTGCTTGCGTGGTGGATAAAAGAATTTCTGAGATTCAGCAACGCCAGGACATTTCGATTCTTACCCAAACCGAAGTGGTCGACGTGAAGGGGAATGGGGGGAACCATCAGGTATCTTTAAAAAAGGGGAAGGAGAGGATTGATTTAAAAGTTTCCGCCATTGTGATTGCTGCGGGAATCAACCCTTTTGATGCCTCTCAAAAAGTGGAATACGGATATGGCCGGTTCAAAAATGTGATCACTGCCAAAGATCTTGATGAAATGCTTCGATATCGTGGAGCCCTTTCCCGCCCTTCTGATGGAAAACTCCCAAAAACCGTTGCCTTCTTTCAATGTGTGGGGAGCCGTGATGAGTCCATTGGAAATCTTTATTGCTCTCAGGTCTGTTGCGCCTATGCGCTCCGCTTGATCAAAGCCATTCGTTACCAATACCCTGAGGTGAAAGCAACTTTTCTCTATATGGATATTCAGCCTGCCGGAGCATCCTTTCAGCAGTTCCTCGATTCTTGTCGAGAGGACAAAGGAACCCGTCTCATCCGAAGTCTTCCCTCTAAAGTTTACCACTCTCCCCTTTCTGATACACTGAGGGTTAGATTTATAGATCCTGAGAGGGGAGAAGTCGTGGAAGATTTCTTCGATCTCATTGTTCTCTCCGTTGGGATGGTGTTGAACAAGGAGGCCAAACGCCTCACAGAGCTCTTCAGACTGAGCCTGACAGAGGATGGCTTCATCGCCTCCCCTCCACACCAAACCGGCGTCTTTGTCACGGGGGCTTGCAGTGGGCCCAAGGACATCGACCGTTCGATTCTTCATGCCAAATCAGCTGCCTTTCTCGTCCAGCAACATCTGAGAGGGAGGTCTTAAATGTCTCGAATCGGGATTTTCATCGACGCCCTGCAGGGATCGCTCCCTGTTTCTTTCCGAAAGAAACTATCTGACTATGTGCAGAAACTTCCAGAAACTGCCTTTTGCCTTGAGGAGGAAAACCTTGCCTCACCCGATGCTTTGAACAGAATGGGGAAGCGTCTCGAAGCAGGAGGGGTAGAGGGGGTTGTCATTATTGGAGGGAGCCCAAAACTTTATGAGACTTCGTTCCAGAAATTAAGATATCCCCTACCCTTCAATCCTTATCTCTTCGCCGTGGCCAATATTCGTGAACAGGCCCTCTGGATGATGGTAGAGGAAGAGGCGGTTCTGGAGAGAGCAAAAACGATCATTTCCAAAACCATTCGCGCTGTCTCCAATTCCAAACCCATTGAGATCCAATCCCTCCCATTGAAACCTGAGGTGTTGATTCTTGGAGGGGGTGTCACTGGAATTTCAATCGCCCAGGAATTGGCCAAATCAGGCATTCATGTCTTCCTTTTGGAAAAGGGAAACCAACTGGGCGGAAAGACTTTAGAACTACATAAATTTTATAACCGTCCTTTAGAAGTTCAAAAGTGGATGGATGAAAAGATTTCCGAGGTGAAGGATCATCCTAAAATTACCCTTTTCACCCAAACAGAATTAAAACACCTAGATGGACATCTGGGTAGATTCCAAGCCAAAATTCAGGGCCTCGATCGAACGGAAACTGTTCTCTCCATCTCAGCCATTGTCGTCGCCACAGGATATGCAGCGAAGCGGGAAACAAAAGGGATCTATAGTCACAGAAGGGTCATCGTTTTTCCGGAAATGGAAAAACTCTTGTCTGAGACAACAGGCCCCTCTCTTCTTTGGGATGGGAAGAAAATTGAGATGGTAACCTACCTCCTCGATGGAGTAAACGAGGATATCAAAGTCGATTCAATCAATGCAGTCAAAGAAGCACTCCTCCTTCAAGAAGCTTTTCAGTGCCAGGTAGCCATCCTCTGTAAAGACATAAAGGTTGCCGCAGATGGAATGGAGCGCCTCTATCGAAAGGCAAGAGAAAAGGGTGTGCTCTTCTTCAAATACGAAGAACCTCCCAGGTTTTCCATTGTCAACGGTCAGATTCAGGTCAATGTCAGGGATACCGCAGCCATTCAAAAAAAGGAGCAATGGCCAGTCTCCATCCTCTCTGATCTCGTTGTCGTCAGTGAAGCCTTCATCCCTACACCAGAGACTGAAAGTCTCTCAGGACTTCTCAAAATCCATCTGGGGAACCGGGGTTTTCTCATGGAGGATAATCCTCAACTTCTTCGTGTTCGATCAAACCGAAGAGGGATCTTTGTGGCAGGAGCATGTCGATTCCCTCAGGAAGTTTCAGAATCACTGATCGAGGCCAGAGCCGTGGCCCAAGAAGTAATAGCCCTCCTTTCGAAAGGGACCTATACCTACGATCTCGCCGTGGCAGAGGTGGACCCTAAAAAATGTGCAGTCTGCTATACCTGCCCGAGACTTTGTCCCCATTCTGCCATCACTGTGGAAAAATATGGAGAGAGAAACGTCTATATTATCTCTGGAACAGGTCAAGAGACGAAATGGGGGGCGGCTAAAGTCGATCCTGCCTCCTGCTATGGATGTGGTATCTGTGTGGCCGAATGTCCGGCAAAGGCCATCACCCTTCAGCATTTAACCGATGCACAGATCTATGCTCAGATGGGCCTTTCAGATTGATGGGGAGATAGGGAGATAAGGAGAAATTCCAAATACTAAAAAACAAACAAACTCCAATGACCAAAATTCAAATGTTCAAAACAAAAGATTTAGAATTTAGAACATTGGAATTTGGGAATTATTTGGGATTTGGGATTTGTAATTTGGAATTTCAATCTCAGTCGATTATCGAAAAATGTTGAGCGGATCGTTGGAGAGGCAGATATGATGAATTTCGAGCCGAAGATCGTCGCCTTTTGTTGCGATCAATCTGGATATCCTGCTGCGGACATGGCAGGGACCTTGAAACTGAAACTTCCAAAAAATGTTGAGATTGTCCGCGTTCCTTGTGCAGGTCGCATCGAGACGATCTATCTCTTAAAAGCTCTGGAGAAGGGCGCGGATGGTGTTCTACTCTTCGCCTGCTATGAAGAAAACTGTCAGTTCCTCAGAGGGAATCTCCGTGCGAAAGGCCGGCTGTCCTATGCCCACCGGATGTTAGAGAAGATCGGTTTGGAAAAGGAAAGGATTGAAATCTGCTACCTCGCCACAAACAGCGGTGCAAAATTGGCGGAGACCCTTCGTCGAAAATCAGAGCAGTTGAAAAAAATGGGGCCAAACCTGGGAAAAATATAGCGGATTGCAGATTGCAGATTGAAAATTCTCAAATGCAATTAGTGTCACCCTGAACAAAGTGAAGGGTCTCAGCTCTTGGAAGACCAAGATTCTTCGCTCTGCTCAGAATGACAAATTATTCAGAAAGGATACTAAGAATGATCAAAGCTGAACAGAAACCTATCGATGAAATCCTGAAATACCTCGATCCCTATAATAAGATTTTGCTCTCGGGTTGTGGGGCCTGCGTTACGGTTTGCCATACTGGAGGTGAGAAGGAAGTGGGACTGCTCGCTTCTGGTCTCAGAATGGCAAGACAGAAAATCGGGAAAAAGATAGAGGTCCTGGAGATAACGCCTACCCGCCAGTGTGAACCGGAGTTCGCATTAGAGTTGTCCGAAACGATCGAGAAGGTGGAGGCAGTCCTTTCCATCGCCTGTGGAGTGGGTGTCCAGACATTAGTACGCCATTTCCCAAAAATTCCTATCTTCCCAGGCGTCAATACCAGCTTCTTAGGCGAAACCATCACACAAGGAGTTTGGGAGGAGCGGTGTCAGGCTTGTGGAAATTGTGTCCTCGAAAAGACAGGAGGTATCTGTCCCATTTCGCGTTGTGCCAAACAATTATTAAATGGACCTTGTGGGGGGTCCTCCAAAGGTAAATGCGAAATCAAAAAGGAGGCCGATTGCGCTTGGCAGCTCATCTACGATCGGCTTAAGACTCTCAACCAACTTTACAAAATGGAAGAAATCATCCCGGCAAAGCGATGGGGAGTGGAATCGAGAGATAGCGGACTGAGAAGGATTGTGAGGGAGGATCTTAAGGTATGAAAGCAGGGAGTAATCTAGAAAAGGTTTTAGAGAAGAGACTATTTGCGGTCACCGGTGAATTAGGTCCTCCGAAGGGCAACGACGTCAGTGTTATCAAACGAAAGGTAGAGCTTTTGAAAGGATATGTCGATGCGGTCAATGTCACGGACAACCAGACGGCTATCGTCCGGATGTCAAGCATTGCCACTTCAAGCCTACTCATTCAGATGGGGTTGGAGCCTGTGATGCAGATGACCACCCGGGACCGGAATCGCATTGCCATTCAAAGCGACATCTTCGGAGCCACGGCGTTAGGCATCAAGAACATGCTCTGCCTGACTGGAGACCACCACACTTTTGGAAACCAGGTGGATGCCAAGAACGTCCACGATTTGGATTCCATCCAATTGATCGATTGCGTCCGAACGATGCGGGATCAGGGAAAACTCCTCGGTGGAGAAGAAAAGATCGAGGGGGAGATCAAACTTTTTATCGGGGCTGCAGAGAATCCTTTTGGCGATCCTTTTGAATTCCGGGCCATCCGATTGGGCAAAAAGGTGGCCGCAGGGGTAAACTTCATCCAGACCCAGTGCATCTATGATATGAACCGATTCAAGGAGTGGATGAAGATGGTCCGGGACCGAGGGCTCCACGAGAAGTGCCACATCCTGGCTGGGGTCACCCCTCTCAAATCTGGAGGTATGGCCCGATACATGGCGAAGAACGTCTCCGGCATCATCATCCCAGACGAGATCATCGATCGAGTCGTCAAAGCAAAAAAACCGGCTGAGGAAGGGATCAAGATCTGTGTGGAACAGATCCAAGAACTAAGAGAACTCGAAGGGGTTCATGGGGTTCACATCATGGCCATCGAATGGGAGCAGATGGTCAGTAAGATCACTGAGATGGCCGGGTTGTTACCTCGTCCCAAGGTAGAATAGCACAAAACAGAGGAGAAAACCCATGTCATTCAAGGAGCAGTTGGAATCAGGGAAGTTTGTTGTCGTCGCTGAACTCCAGCCCCCCAAGGGAAACGATCTCATTGAGCTTTACGAATATGCAGAACTCCTCAAGGGGCGTGTGGATGCGATCAATGTACCAGACCTTCAGAATGCCATCATGAGGCTGGGATCCCTTTCGGTATGCACCCTGCTGAAGGCAAAGGGGATGGAGGCGATCTACAATCTATCCTGTAGCGACCGAAACCGATTGGCACTCCAATCCGAACTCTTGAACGCTTCAGCCTTGGGTTTGAAGAACGTCTTACTCCTCCAGGGCGACCATCCATCCATCGGAGATCACTTCGAAGCCCAAGCGGTCTTTGACCTCGATGTGATGGGCTTGCTCGGTGTAGCCAAGCGCCTCCAAGAGGGCTACGACCTCATGGGGAATGACCTTCAAGGAAAACCCCACTTTTGTGTAGGCACCCAAATCAATGCAGCCGTCAAGGGTCACGTCCTCGATTTAGAGATCATGGATATGGAAAAGAAGATACGCATGGGGGTCGATTTCTTCTTGACCAATTCGATCTACGATGTGAGCCTCTTCGAGCCCTTCGTCAAAAAAGTAGCGCACTTCAAGGTACCCATTATCGCAGGCATCACCCTGCTTAAATCAGTCGGGATGGCCCGATATGTGAACAAGCATGTAGAAGGAGCTTCTATTCCGGATTCGATCATCGACCAATTGATGAAGGCTTCAGATAAACAGAAAGCCAGCATTGAAATCGCAGGGGGTCTGATCAAGGCGTTGAAACCACTTTGCCAAGGAGTCCAGATCATTCCCATCGGATGGGAAAAGCAGATCCCCGCTCTCCTGGATCATGTAGGGCTGTAACCTGTCTCCCCTGCCAACCCCCCCCTACCGGCAGGCAGGAGGAGGCTCAGGCAGAATGGGTGGGTTCAAATTAAATCATCACGCTTAGCGTGGATGTCTGAAACCATGAAACAGTCAGGTTTTCTTGTCAACCCTGGGGAGATATGTTACTTTTTGGGAGGTATGTCCCCCAAAAAACCAACTCCACCAACGAAAAGAAAAAAACCTGCCAAACCACTTACCCTTGTTAAAAAAAAGGGGGTGGAGTCGGAGATGTTTCAGTCCATTGCCGGGTTGGGAAATGACGGCATTCTTGTCTTTGATAAGGATCATCGAACCGAATTCGCAAATCGGATGGCTTCCGAGATCACCGGATATTCGAACAAAGAGTTGTTGAAAATGTCGGTCCTTTCCCTCTTAGGCAAACCCTATCAATCTTTTATCGAAGACCTTTTCATCCATCCTGAACGTTATGGCGAAAAAACTTGTTCTGAGGTTCAACTGCTCACCTCCACCGGTGAGGTCAAAGAGGCTGAAATTTGCATCGCCTTAACGAAAACCCCTCTTGGAGTTCGCAAGGGTTACGCCTATCTCCGGGATATTACGGAATCGAAAAGAATGGAACGAAGGATCCGGGAAGCCACCCAGCAGTTTGAGAAGATTGCGGAGATGGGTGACGATGGGATCGTGGTTTTCGATCAAGCCTTTAAGATCATTTTTGCCAATCAGATGGCCTCTGAAATCACCGGGATCCCCAAGGAAGATTTGATCGGAAGAAATTTTTTCTCTGTGATTGGTAAAGAAGACAAAGAATTTCTGGAGGGGACTGTCACCCGCGGTGTGGGAATAGGCGAGAAGCTCTGTACTGAAATGAATATCCTGACCTCTCAGGGCCACGTCAAGGATGCGGAGGTTTGTATCGCCTTGGCCAAGTCGGATACCGGAGAGGTCAAGACCTATGCCTATATCCGTGACATCACGGAACGGAAAAAATTCGAAAGGGACCTCAGGGACTCCGAAGAAAAGCTGAGAAACCTTTTCGAAAGGGTTCGGCACGGCCTCTTCATCAGCTCGAAGGAGGGAAAGTTTTTAGATTGTAACCAAGCCCTTCTCGATATGCTGGAATACCCTACCAAGGAGGAATTTCTTAAAATTGATATCGCCCAAGACCTCTATGTGAACTCTGAAGACCGGAAGGCCCTTCAGGAAAGGATCAAAAGAGATAGCTTTGTCAAAGACATGGAAGTGGAATTCAAGAAGAAGAATGGTGACAAGATTACCGTCTTGTTGACCGGCCATCCTATTAAGAATGAAAAGGGTGAGGTCGTTGGTTACCAAGGTATTAACTTAGATATCTCCGAGAGAAAACGGATTGAAAACGAACTTCGTGAGGCGAACGAATTCTTCATGAACCTAATCGAGAGTTCCGTGGATGGGATTATTGCTGCAGACATGAAAGGGAATATCTTTATCTTTAACAGAGGGGCGGAAGCACTGATCGGATATAATGCCGAAGAGGTGATTGGCAAACTCCATATTACAAAGATCTATCCTGAGGGCGTGGCCAAAGAGATTATGAAGAAACTACGAAGCCCGGAATATGGCGGCGCAGGGAAATTCATTCCTTCCCAGTTGAACGTTGTCAATAAGTTTGGAGAAGAAATACACGTCCAGCTTTCTGCCGCCCTCATTTACAATGGAAAAGGCCAGGAAATTGCCAGTGTCGGTATCTTCACGGATTTGAGACCTCGCCTAAATATGGAGAAGAAACTTCAAGAGACTCACCTTCAACTGGTCGGTTCAGAGAAGATGGCTTCTCTTGGAAAACTGGCCGCCGGCATTGCCCATGAGATCAACAATCCTTTGGGTGGAATTCTTATCTACTCCAGTCTGATGATGGAGGATCTTTCCGAAGAGGATTCCCGGCGAGGGGATTTGGCTCGAATCGTTCAGGAGGCCGGTCGCTGTAAGGAGATTGTGAAGAGCCTCCTTGAATTCGCCCGTCAGACGGAACCGAAGATGGAACCCACGGATATCAATCGAGCCATTAATGATGGCCTCTTCTTCTTAGTCAATCAGGCCCTGTTCCACAATATCCAAATTGTTAAGAAACTTGATCCTTTCCTGCCTTTCGTCCAGGGAAACGCCAGCCAATTGAAACAAGTCCTCATGAATATCATTGTGAATGCAGCAGAGGCGATGCATGACAGTGGGACGCTTACCATTACGACCTCCCCTGCCCCGGATCGGAAGACGGTCTTCGTAGAATTTACAGATACTGGTGAGGGCATTCCCGAAGAGAACCTCACCCGAATCTTTGATCCCTTCTTCACCACGAAGGAAGTGGGAAAGGGAACCGGATTAGGCCTCGCTACTTCTTACGGAATTATTGAGGATCACGGAGGAAAGATCAGCGTAAAGAGTAAAGTGGGTGAAGGAACTACCTTTACGATCGAACTTCCCATTCATCAAGGAACTCAGGCTATCCTGGAAAGTCCTCCCATCCAGGGTCAAGGGGTAAAATGATGGATCTAAACGTACAGGGAAACCAGAAGGAGAATCCTTTCCTGTTTGAAGTCGTTCAGGCCAGCGGGGAAAAAATCCAGGCCTGTTTTCAATGCCAGAAATGTTCGGCGGGATGTCCCATCGCTTATGCGATGGATATCCTCCCCAATCAGATGCTCCGCCATATCCAGTACGGGCACCGAGAAAAGGTCCTCACTTCGAAGACGATCTGGATCTGTGCTTCCTGCTATACTTGTAGTGTTCGATGCCCAAACAATATCGATATCGCCAAAATTATGGATACCTTGAGAAATTTAGCAATCCGTTCTGGGATCAAACCAGGGGAAAAGGACATTCCCATTTTCCACTCTGTCTTCTTGGATACCATCAAATCGAAAGGCCGGATCCATGAACTAAGCCTCATCATACAATTAAAATCGAAGACCAAAGATTTTTTCAAAGACGCCGGATTGGGGTGGAAGATGTTTCGCAAAGGGAAGATCAAACTCCTTCCTTCAAGGTTTGGAGGAGGAAAAGAGATTCAGGAGATCTTCAACGAATTTGAGAAAGGGGCGAGAAGGTGAAAGAAATTTCTTATTACCCTGGATGCTCCCTTCATGGAACTGCCAGAGAGTATGACGATTCGATCCGAGGCGTATCTAAACTCCTCGATATCCAACTCCACGAGTTAGAGGATTGGACCTGTTGCGGTGCGAGTTCGGCACACTGCACGGATGAAGAGCTGGCCATTGAACTGGCTGCTCGAAATCTTGCCATCGCCGAAAAGAGCGACCGCGAGTTGTTGGTCCCTTGCGTGGCCTGCTACAGCCGATTCAAAGCAGTGGAAAAAGAGGTCAAGGAACACTCCAGAAAAGTCCATTTCCCTTATCAAGGAAATGTCCCCATTCGGTATGCCTTGGATCTTTTCTGTGGTGAAGCGATCTTAGAAGAGGTGAAGAAAAAGCGCACAAAGCCTCTCTCAGGGCTTAAGGTGGCTTGCTACTATGGGTGCCTCACTGTTCGACCCCCCAAAGTGACAGGCATACGGGAATATGAGAATCCTCAACATATGGACCGACTGATGAAATTACTGGGTGCCGATCCCGTTCCTTGGTCTTATAAGACCGATTGTTGTGGAGCCAGCCTCGTGATGACGCGGACAGATATCGTAAGGAAATTGAACGAGCGACTTCTCTCCATGGCGATGGAAGCAGAGGCTGACTGTCTGGTCACGGGTTGCCCGATGTGTCAGGCCAATCTGGATACCCGCCAGGAAGAATTGGAGAAGGAAACGGGGAAGAAATACGATCTCCCCATTCTTTACTTTACAGAATTGATGGGATTAGCCCTGAGGCATCGCGATGCCAAGAAATGGTTTAGCCGGCACATCACAGATCCGATCAAGGTATTGAGTGCCAGGGGATTGATGTAGCCACCACCCATTAGCTGATAGTTTATAGCTGATGGCCACGAAGAAAATCTTTATTGAGAGGATTAGGTATGGCCGATAAAGTTGGAGCTGTAATGGTGGTAGGGGGCGGGATCGCTGGGATCCAAGCATCCCTTGACCTCGCCGAATCTGGCTACTATGTTTATCTTGTGGAGTCATCACCTGCGATTGGTGGAGTGATGGCCCAATTGGATAAAACCTTCCCCACCAACGATTGCTCGATGTGCATCATCTCTCCCAAACTGGTGGAGGCAGGCCGTCATCTCAACATTGGCATCCTGACGGCCACCGATGTCGAAGGTCTCTCAGGCGAACCAGGCAATTTCACTGTCCGCCTTCGTAAGCATGCCCGCTTCGTAGATACAGCCAAATGTACGGGTTGCGGCGACTGTGCAACAGCCTGTCCCATCATCCGCCCAGACGAGTTCAATGCCTTGCTCTCCACGCGCAAGGCTATCTATAAGAGATATCCACAAGCCATCCCGAATGCTTTCGCCATCGAAAAACGTGGTGAAGCTCCCTGTCGTAATGCCTGTCCCATTGAACAGCGTGCAATGGGCTATGTGGCACTTATCCGTGAGAAACGCTTTGCCGATGCTTACCGCACCATCAAAGAAGATAATCCTTTCCCCTCAGTATGTGGCCGTGTATGCAACCACCGATGCGAGGAAGCTTGTACCCGAACCGAGGTCGGGAGTGAACCCGTCAATATCATGCACTTCAAACGTTTTGTGAGCGACTGGGCGTTCGCGCATCCTGAAGAGATCCAGAAGGTGTATGCGTTAGGTGTCCAAAAAGCCCCGGATACCAGTGGAGCGGGAAAGAAAGTAGCCATTGTCGGTGCCGGTCCAGCAGGATTGACTGCGGCCAATGACCTGATCCGTAAAAGTTACTCCGTCACTGTCTTCGAGGCATTACCTGCACCAGGCGGAATGATGCGTGTGGGTATTCCAGAGTACCGCATGCCTTATAACTTGCTCCAGCGCGAGATAGATGAAATCATCTCAAGAGGGGTTGAGCTGAAACTGAACCATCGTGTGCAAGATGTGACAGGGTTGCTCAAAGATTTTGATGCTGTCTTTGTCGCTGCAGGCGCTCATATTGGCATTAAGCTGCCTATCCCTGGAAATGACCTGCCAGAGGCTCACATCACAACAGACTTCTTGCGGGAAGTCAGCCTTACAGGAACATCAAACATCCAATCAAAAATTGCCAACAAGCGCGTCTTAGTCCTCGGTGGTGGGAATGTAGCAATTGATGCGGCCATGTCGTCAGTACGGATGGGTGCAAGCTGGGTGGGCATGTCTTGCTTGGAGAGTCGAGAAAAAATGCCTGCCCATGATTGGGAAGTCCGCGACGCTAAGGACGAAGGCATCGATGTCTATCCTGGCCGTACATTTAAGGAAGTGACGAACAAAGACGGTCATGTGACAGGCGTTCGAACCGTGGATGTGAATTTCCGAGGGTTTATCGATGGGCGGCCTGACTTTGACGAGATCCCTGGTACAGAGACCGTTATTCCCTGCGATGTGGTCATCTTTGCCATCGGTCAAAGGCCTGACCTTACCTTATTGAGCAACAAGGTAGAGACGGTGCGTGGCCGGACAGTAGCCGTAGACAAAGACACACTGGCCACCAATGTACCCGGGATTTTCGCCGGCGGCGATGTGGTCACAGGTACAACTTTTGTCGTGGATGCCATTTCCGCAGGACATAAGGCGACGCGCTCGATTGAAGCCTATTTAAACCAGGGAGAGAAAGAAACGAGGGCATGGCCGCCGGTATTGGAGGTGATCGAAAGGTTACCGGAAGCTAAACTCGATCCAGCTCAGGCGAAGCAATTAATGGAGGTCAAGTCACAAGCCCCGCGACCAGTGCCTGAAAAACGCGAAGCGGGCGAGCGCAAACGTGATTTTTTAGAAGTGGAGTCAACGCTTACTGAGGAGGAAGTGATCGAGACAGCCAAGAGGTGCCTGGAGTGCGGCATCTGCTCCGAGTGTCTGCAGTGCATCTTCGCTTGCCGTGCAGGAGCCATCAATCACGATGACCGCGAGAAAATGGTTGACCTCCAAGTTGGTGCAGTCATTCTCACTCCGGGCTTTAAAACCGTGGAAGGGAATATTCGACCCGAATTCGGTTACGGTGTCTTTCCGAATGTCGTCACAAGCATCGAGTTCGAGCGAATGCTCAGTGCCAGTGGTCCCTATGCCGGTGTGGTACAGCGTCCTTCTGATGCAGGACACCCACGGAAAATCGCTTTCATCCAGTGTGTGGGGAGCCGCGATATCTCTTGTGGACAGGATTACTGTTCATCGGTGTGCTGCATGTACGCGACGAAAGAAGCCATCATTGCCAAAGAACATGCTAACTTTGTTGAGCCCACTATCTTTTATATGGATATCCGGGCTTATGGAAAAGGGTTCGATGCCTATTATGAAAGGGCTAAGTCCGAATACGGCGTCCGGTTCATCAGGTGCATGGTCTCTAGAGTAAGGGAGCATTTTAAAACAAAGAATCTCTTAGTGACCTACTTGGATGAAGAGGGAAAGATTGTTGAAGAGGAATTCGATTTGGTGGTTCTCTCTGTGGGGATGGTCCCATCCAAAGAAGCGGTTGAAATGGCAAAAAGGATGGGTATTGAAGTAGATACTCATGGATTCTGCAAGACAAAACCTTTCGAACCCACTTCCACATCAAAGCCAGGCGTTTATGTCTGTGGTGTGTTTCAGGGACCGAAAGACATTCCAGAAACTGTCTCTCAGGCAAGCGGTGCGGTGGCCGATGCCACAGGACTGATCGCTTCAGCACGGGGGACTATGGTTACCAAAAAAGAATATCCTCCCGAGGCGGATGTGACAGCGGAAGAACCTCGTATCGGGGTCTTCGTCTGCAACTGTGGCATCAACATCGGAGGCGTGGTGAATGTGCCTGAAGTGAGGGAGTATGCGAGGACACTGAAAAACGTCGTCCATGTTGAGGATAACCTTTATACCTGTTCCCAGGACACCCAGGAAAAAATTAAGAATGCGATCAAAGAAAATAATCTAAATCGTGTCATTGTGGCCTCCTGTTCTCCAAGAACCCATGAACCGATGTTTAGAGAAACCTGTCGGGAGGCAGGATTAAATAAATACCTCTTCGAGATGGCGAATATCCGTGACCAATGTTCCTGGGTCCATATGCGGCAGAAGGAAGAAGCGACCCATAAAGCCAAGGACCTTGTCCGGATGGCCGTGGCCAATGCCCGATTGATTCGACCCCTCAGCGAATTGGGATTGCCGGTGACCCATAAGGGATTGGTCATCGGAGGAGGTGTGGCTGGAATGACCTCTGCCCTCAAACTCGCCGAACAGGGGTTTGAGATTTTTCTTCTCGAAAAGGAGGCTCAGCTTGGGGGAAATGTTAGAAATCTTTACTATACACTCGAAGGCCAAGATGTCCAGGCCTTTTTAAAAGATCTGATCAATCGAGTGACGAACCATCCTTCCATCCATGTCATCACCAATGCCCTGGTGGTTGATTTCAGCGGTTCCAAAGGAAACTTCTCCACTGGGGTGATGGTGGCGCCTACCATGTATTACCGGAAGATTGAACATGGCATAACGATCTTGGCCACTGGCGCTCAAGAATGGAAACCAAATGAATATCTCTATGGCGAAGACCCACACATTGTCACACAGCTTGAGTTGGAAGGCCGGATTGTCAATCAACCTGACGAGGTGGCTCGAGCCAATCACATTGTGATGATTCAATGTGTAGGATCAAGGAACAAGGAGCGCCCCAACTGTAGCCGGACTTGCTGTGCCACAGCTGTGAAGAACGCTCTCAAGCTCAAGGAACTGAATCCCAATGCCAATATCTCTATCCTCTATCGGGATATGCGGACTTATGGCCTTGCAGAATCTTACTATGCCAAAGCCCGAGATCAAGGGATTATGTTCATCCGATACGAATTAGAAGAAAAACCTGAAGTCAAAAAGAATGGACAAGATCTCACCGTCTCTTTTCTGGATCGAATCTTAAAGGAAAGAATGGAGATAAAACCTGATCTTCTAGTTCTTTCTGCGGCTACCATTTCGAGAGAGAATGAGGAATTAGCAACTATGCTGAAGGTTCCTCGAACTATGGAAGGCTTCTTCTTGGAAGCCCATATGAAGTTGAGGCCAGTTGATTTTGCAACGGATGGCATGTATCTCGCTGGTGGCGCCCACGGACCGAAATTGATTAGCGAAACGATCACTCAGGCAAGTGCAGCAGCTTCTCGAGCCTGCACCATCTTATCTAAAGAGAAGATGTTGGTGGGTGGTGTTGTGGCCATGGTGGAGGGTGAGCGGTGTGCGGCTTGTCTGACGTGTGTGAGAGTGTGTCCGTATGAGGTGCCAGTGATCAATATAAAAGGTGAGGCGGAGATTGACATGGCGAAGTGCAAAGGGTGTGGCAGTTGCGCTGCCGAGTGCCCGGCCAGGGCCATTGAGCTGATGCACTTCAGGGATCCTCAATTGTGGGCGAAGTGCCAAGCTTTGGTGATGGATATCGCAGCGTAGGAGTTTCAAGTTACAAGTGGCAAGTTAGAAACTTGAAACTTGTAACTGAAATAAGTGAGGTGATTATGGCAGAGGCAGTTCAGCAGAAGTTACGAGACACGAGTCCCGAATCACGAGCCACGTCATTTGAGCCTGAGGTATTGGCTTTTTGTTGTGAGCATTGAGCCTATAGTGCAGCGGACCTGGCAGGTTCGATGAGGCTCAACTACCCTACGAATGTGAAGATTGTGAAGGTTCCCTGTACGGGGAGAGTGGACAATCTTCTGATCCTTCGTGCCTTTGAATCGGGAGTGGATGGGGTTTACTTGGCAGGGTGCTTGGAGGGGGAGTGTCACTTCCTGAGAGGGAACTTAAGAGCGAAGAAGAGAGTCCAGTATGTGAAGGGGTTATTGGATGAGGTGGGCTTAGGAGGGGCTCGCTTGGAGATGTACAACATGAGCTCGGCCCAGGGTCAGCGTTTTGCCGAGATAGCCCGTGAGATGACAGAGAAGATCAGGGCATTGGGGCCCTCCCCTGCCAAAAAGAATGTAAGGCGTGAATCGTGATGAGTGAATCGTACTAAAAAACGAAACACGAGTCACGAATCACCCGTCACGTATTTTGGAGGAAACAATGATTGTAGCGAATCGTAAGACGTTGGAAGAAATTCTGGGGATGCTTAAGCCCTACAAGAAGGTATTGTTATTGGGGTGTAATGAATGTGTAACGGTGTGTGCCGCTGGGGGAGAGAGGGAAGTGGGTGTATTGGCCTCAGAATTGAGGTTAGCTCGTGCCAAGGATGGTCAGGAGATCGAGATCAAAGAGCAGACCCTGGAGCGACAGTGTGATCATGAATATATTGATCAGGTTCGACCTTTTGTGGGGGACTATGAGGTGATTCTTTCAATGGCTTGTGGGGCAGGGATTCAGTATGTGGCAGAGAAGTATCGGACCAAGCCAGTCCTTCCTGGTGTGAATACCACCTTTTTGGGGGTGACTCTTGAGCAGGGGGTATGGAGTGAGCGGTGTCAGGGGTGTGGGAGTTGTATTTTGGATCAGACGGGGGGGATCTGTCCGATAGCACGGTGTGCGAAGAGCTTGCTCAATGGGCCTTGTGGGGGGTCTTCCAATGGGAAGTGTGAGGTGGACAAGGAAGTGGATTGTGGTTGGCAGTTGATCATTGACAGGTTAAAGGAGCTTGGGCAGCTGGATCGATATGAGGAGATCATCCCGGTGAAGGATTGGACAACCTCTCGGGATGGGGGTCCGCGTAAGAGGATCAGAGAAGATTTGAAGTTATGAAAGAAAAGGTTGAGGGTTAGACTCAGGTTAAGAAAAGAAACCCTCAACCTTACCCTTAACATTTAGAAGGGGATAGCAGAAAATGAAGACTAGGTCGAATATCGAGCGAATCTTAGAGAGTGGTGGGTTTGTGGTGACCTCGGAGTGTGGGCCTCCGAGGGGTGCGGATTCGGAGGTGATTCGGAAGAAGGGGAACCTGCTTAAGGGGATTGTGGATGCAGTAAACGTGACCGACAATCAGACCTCGGTGGTGAGGATGTCCTCTTTTTCTGCTTGTATCATCCTCAAGGAGATGGGCTTTGATCCCATCTTGCAGATGGTCTGTCGGGATCGGAACCGGATAGCGATACAGAGTGACATCTTGGGGGCAGGAGCATTGGGGATCAATAATATACTTTGTCTTTCAGGGGATCATCAGAAATTTGGGGATCATCCCAGGGCAAAAAATGTATTTGATATTGACTCCATACAACTCATCAATACGGTCAAGACCCTGAGAGATGACGGGAAGTTTTTGGGGGGTGAGGAAGTAAAGGGGAAGCCCGTGTTATTTATCGGGGCGGCAGAGAATCCGTTTGCGGATCCTTTTGAGATTCGGGCAGCGAGGTTAGGGAAGAAGGTCAAGGCGGGGTGTGAATTTATCCAGACTCAGTGTATCTACAACATTGAGAGGTTTGCGAAGTGGATGGAGATGGTGAGGGAGAGAGGGCTTCACGAAAGATGTGCCATCCTTGGCGGGGTGACACCGTTTAAGTCGGTGGGGATGGCGAAGTACATGAAGAATTCGGTGCCTGGGATGGATGTGCCGGATGAGATGATTGAGAGGATGAGGGGGGTGCCGAAGGAGAAGCAGTCGGAGGAGGGGATAAAAATTTGTGTGGAGACGATTCAGAAAGTGAGGGAGATTCCAGGGGTACGGGGGATTCATATTATGGCGATAGAGTGGGAGGAGAAGGTGGCAGAGATTGCTAAAGCTGCAGGACTCCTACCCAGGCCGCAATTGACGTAACTCGTACCTCGCCACTCGTGGATCGTAAGGAAAAGACGAATCACGAACCTCGAGTCACGAAACACGAAAAAAGGAGGAGGAAGATGGCAAAGAAGATTTTAATCGTTGACGATGATCCGGATTTAGTGGAAGCGGTGACCATGATTTTGGAATCTAAAAATTATGCGGTAGCCGCTGCTTACGGCGGAATCGAGGGTCTGCAAAAGGCCAAGACTGAAAAACCGGATCTTATAGTCCTTGATGTAATGATGCCGGACAAGGATGGGTATGCGGTTTGTAAGGAATTGAAATCCGATCCTAAACTGAGTAAGATTCCGATCCTTCTTCTGACGGCAGTGGTCTCCAAGATTTCAACGACCCGCTACACACAACAGGCGGGGCTTGAAACCGAAGCGGACGATTACATTGATAAGCCCGTAGAACCGGAAGTATTGGTGAAACGGATCGAGAACCTCTTGGCCAAATGATAAGTCGCAAAGCGCAAAGCGCATAGAGTAGAAAGTATAAATTTCGCTATGCGTTATGGACTATGCGGTTTATAGGAGTTTAAATGCCAGGTCAGACAAACATCCTTGTCATTGACGATGAGCAGATCATGAGGGATGGCTGTTCACGCATTCTTTCAAAAGATGGGTGGTCTGTCATCTGCGCTGAGAACGGGGGACAAGGATTGGAGGAGATTAAAGGCAGTCCGGAGAATATCGATGTGATCCTCCTCGATCTAATGATGCCTGGCATGAGTGGGATGGAAGTGTTAGATCACATCCGAACTTTCGATCCGAATCTTCTTGTTATCGTCATCACGGGTTATGCAACGGTGGAGTCAGCCGTGGAGGCAATGAAAAAGGGGGCCTATGATTTCATCCCCAAACCCTTCACTCCAGACCAACTCCGCATCGTTGTCAGAAGGGCGTTGGAGAGAAGATCCCTCCAGAAAGAAGCGGAGTTTCTGCGAAGGGAACGGGAGAGATCTCTTCGGGATATTGCCACCGAGAAGTCTAAGATCAAAACCATCATCAATTGCATGGGCGACGGCGTCTTGGTATGCGATGGGGACGGTTGTATGGTCCTCACCAATCCAGCGGCGAGCCGGATGCTCAAGATTCCCGAAACCTCCCTCTTGGGAAATTTCCTCTCTCAATGTAACCTCCCCTCTGAATTGTCTAAGACCATGGAAGAAAACCTGCAGGCAAAAGACATAGGTTACACTTCTGTTTCCCAAGAGCTGAGCTTCGGGGAATCTGGTGAAATCTTTCTCCGTGCCCATACTGCCCCTGTACGAAACGATATTGGTGAGACCATGGGTTCTGTCACCGTTCTCCAGGATATCAGTCATCTGAAGGAACTCGACAAGATGAAATCGGAGTTCATCGCTATGGTTACCCATGAACTTCGGGCACCTATTGCCGCTGTCGAACAGCAATTGACTGTCATCCTGAATAAAATGGCAGGGGAGGTTACAGAAAAACAGGAAAAACTCCTTTCCCGTGCCAAAGAAAGGACGAGAGGGCTTCTCAACCTGATCAAAGACCTCCTTGACCTTTCCAAAATCGAAGCGGGAAAGATGGTTCAATACAAAGAACTTCTCCCTCTTCAAGAGGTGATTCAAAGGGTGGTGGATTTGATGAAGGTCGAGGCCGAGAACAAAAAGATCGATCTTCAATTCTCCGCCCCTTCTAAAGTTTCATTGATTCTTGCAGACCAGAATAGTATGGAAGGAATCTTCACCAATCTCATTTCTAATTCAATCAAATATACACCCGAAGGAGGAAAAGTTTGGGTCAATCTCGGTGAAGAGGGTGGGTTTGTGAAGGCCACCATTTCTGACACAGGCATCGGGATTAAAAAAGAAGATCTCCCTCGAATCTTTGATAAATTCTATCGGGTGAAGACCACAGAGACTCGTCAGATCGTCGGGACAGGTCTCGGACTTTCTATTGTCAAAAGCATTGTGGACGCCCATTTGGGCTCTATCTCCGTCGAAAGTGAAGAAGGAGGAGGAACTACTTTTACTGTCTTTTTCCCAAAAGAGTCCAATCCAACCGTCTGTAGAGAGGAAAGACTATGAGCGTCGTTTTTTCAAAGGAAAATTTGAAACTCAGCCGTGACCTTCAAGCCTTGACAGGAGAGAATGTCATGCTCTGCTACCAGTGCAAAAAATGTACATTGGGCTGCCCCTCTGCTTACGCCATGAGGATGAAGCCCCACGAACTGATGCGAGCGCTCCAACTGGGTCTGGCTGAGGAAGTATATTGGTCAGGCACCATTTGGATATGTCTTTCTTGTGAAACCTGTAATACTCGTTGTCCTCAGGATATCAATATCCTCCGGGTCATTGATGGATTGAGGGAGATGTCCAAGGAGTTTGAATACTATAACCCATACCCTGCCATCCCTGCATTGCATCGAATCTTTATGGCATTGGTGGAACGCTTTGGAAAGGTGTATGAACTGGGCCTTGCCCTTCTTATCAATTTAAGGATGCTTACACCCTTTAAAGATATCGATATGGCTTCTCCCATGCTATGGAAGGGAAAGCTCAAACCCCTCCCCCACATGAGCCATGGGGCAAAAGAATTGCGGCAAGTGATGGCGAGAATTCGAAAGTTAGAAGGAGCAAAATGATGCGCTATGCCTATTTCCCAGGATGTTCTCTCAGTTCCTCTGGATACGATTATCATCTCTCCTTGAAATTGGTTGCCAAGGCATTGGGAATTGACCTCGTAGAAGTGAAGGATTGGGTTTGCTGCGGAGCCTCATCCGCCCATGCGACTTCTCATCTTTTATCCATCGCCCTTCCGGTTCTCAACCTCTCCCATGCAGAAAAGGATGGATTTGATAAATTGATCGCTCCCTGTCTGGCATGCCTTTCCAGATTTAAGGCAGCCAATGTGGAGCTGGAGCATGATGCCGATTTGAAGAAAAAGATTCACGAGGTTTTTGATTATAAGTATCAGGGGAAGGTGAAAGTTTATCATCCCTTAGAAGTTTTTCTTGAAATGGGCATCGAGAAAATCCGCGAGAGGATTCGAAAGAAACTGACAGGTTTGAAGGTGGCCTGTTATTATGGATGTGTCCTCACCCGTCCTCCTAAAATTTGTCAGTTTGATAATGTGGAAGACCCTCAAAGCATGGATTCCATTGTCAGAGCCTTGGGCGCAGAAACGATTGATTGGTCCTTTAAAACAGAGTGCTGTGGTGTGTCGATGACCCTCACCCGATCGGATATGGTCCTCAAACTTTCAAACGATGTCCTCCGTGAGGCAAAGGAGACCGGAGCCAACGCCATTGCTGTGGCCTGTCCTCTTTGCCAAGCGAACCTTGATGGCCGTCAAAGGCAGATTGAGGAGGCCTATAAAACCCGCTATGGAATTCCCATCCTTTATTTCACCCAGTTGATGGGCCTCGCCTTTGGTGCCTATCCCAAAGAGGTAGGTATCCAAAAATTGATCACCAGCCCTCGTGAGGTGTTGGGATCCGTTGGCCTCATGTAAAAGAGAGAAATTCTACCCTTTATTTTATAACCCCTTTCCACCCGGAGATTCGAAAAAGATTGAGAAGACTCTTGTTTTTAGAGCCTGAATTCGTTATTTCAATTGATAGAGGAGAAGATGAGCGACGAAGAGGTAGAGATCAAAGAAAAAGTGAGAGCCCTATTAAAAGGGATAGGAAGTAAAAGAGAAAACCTCATACCCATTTTGCAAAAAATCCAGGAAGAGTTGGGATATCTTCCTCCGGATGCCATGCTCGAGGTTGCCCGGTTTCTCAATATACCAGAGATTGATGTCTACAGCGTAGCCACCTTCTATAACCAATTCCGCCTCACCCCTCCTGGCAAGCATTCGATAAGGGTTTGCATGGGGACTGCCTGTCATGTAAAGGGTGGCCACATCACTCTGGCAGCGTGGCAAAGAAGATTGAAAATAGGAGTGGGTGAAACCTCCCCTGACCGCGAGTTTGACCTTGATACAGTGGCCTGTGTTGGCTGCTGTGCCATGGCACCGGTGACAGTTGTGGATAAAAAAGTTCAAGCCAAAGCTGATCCCACAAGGGTAGATGGAATCCTCCTCTCCTATCAGCTCCAAAAAGAGCAAGAAGAAAAGGAAAAGAATTGAAATTCGAGGAAATAAAAAAACAGGCGCAATCCCGCTGGAGGAAGATATGGAATGACCAAACGCCAGTGATTCTGGTCGGCACTGCTACCTGCGGTAGAGCCGCTGGCGCGCTCGAAGTCCTTCAAGCGATAAAGGACACGGTAAAAAAACAGAATCTCAACTGCCACATCTACGAAGTGGGTTGCATGGGGCACTGCTACGCTGAACCTCTGGTCATACTCCGAAAGCCAGGATTTCCTTCCATCTGCTATGGGCATGTCAATCCAGTTTTAGCCGAGAATTTGATCAATCACTTCATCTTAAATGATGATCCCTGCCTGGAATTTGTTCTTGGTGCCCTCGAAGAGAATGACCTTATCCCCAGCTTTTTTGATTTTCCTCGGTCAAAATATGAAAAGCGAATTCTTTTAAAAAATTGCGGCCATATCAACCCGGAAGAGATAGAGCATTATATTGCGAATGGTGGATATGAAAGTCTGTCAAAAGCACTCCAGATGAAACCAGAGGAGATTGTATCAGAGGTCAAGCGGTCTAAGTTGCGGGGTTTGGGCGGTGCAGGCTTCCCAGCCGGAGAGAAGTGGGATGTCTGCCGTCACTCAGAAGGAGAGCCAAAATATCTGATCTGTAATGGCGATGAAGGTGACCCGGGCGCTTTTATGGACAGAGCGATTTTGGAGAGTGATCCCCACTCTGTATTAGAAGGAATGGTCATTGCGGGCTATGCCATCGGTGCCCGCCATGGATATATTTATGTCCGAGCCGAATATCCTCTGGCTGTGCAAAGGGTTCAGAATGCGATTCATCAGGCAGAAGAGTACAAGTTTCTGGGAGAAAATATTCTTGGGAGTAACTTCAACTTTGACATCAAACTCTTTCAAGGTTCAGGGGCCTTTGTCTGCGGTGAGGCAACAGCTCTTATTGCTTCCATAGAGGGAAAACCAGGAATGCCCCGCCATCGGCCTCCCCGCGTGGCTGTCCAAGGTCTCTTTGGAAAACCAACTGTCCTCAATAATGTGAAGACGCTGGCTTATGTACCACACATCATCAAAAACGGGGCGGATTGGTTTTTGCAAACTGGCACTGAAAAAAGCAAGGGAACAGCAGTCTTCGCCCTCGCAGGCAAGGTCGTTAATACAGGTCTGGTAGAAGTTCCCATGGGCACCACACTTCGCCAGCTCATCTTTCAAGTAGGGGGTGGCATCACTAAAGGTAAACGTTTCAAAGCAGTTCAAATCGGTGGCCCATCCGGTGGGTGCCTTCCTGAATCAGCGCTCGACCTTCCCATTGATTTCGATTCACTGCAGGAAAGCGGGGCCATGATGGGCTCCGGAGGAATGGTCGTTCTCGATGAGGACGACTGTATGGTTGAAGTCGCCCGCTATTTTCTCGATTTTACTCAGAAGGAATCCTGCGGTAAGTGTACTCTATGCCGCTTGGGAACAAAGCAAATGTTAGACATTCTTGAGGACATCACAAAGGGCCGTGGGAAAATGGAAGATCTTGAGACACTCCAGGAATTGGCAGAGGATATTAAAGCAGGATCACTCTGTGGTCTGGGCAGAACCGCACCCAATCCTGTGCTGACAACTCTGCAATATTTCCGAGAGGAATATGAGGTTCACATTAAGGAAGGACGCTGTCCGGCATTGATGTGTCAGACCCTCATCGCTTACTACATCCTCCCCGAGAAATGTGCACGTGGATGCGATGCCTGCGTTGGTACTTGTACCGTTGAGGCTATTTCTACTGACAAGAAGAGGAGAATAAAGGTCATTGACCAGGAAAAATGTGTTAAGTGCAATACTTGCGTTGCGGCATGTCCTCCTCAATATGATGCTGTCATCAAACTTTCTCCACCTGATCGGGTGCCCCGTTTCAAAATAACCTCGTCAGGTGCAGAAAATAATGTCTCAAAGAGCAGTTAGGTATGCTGAATAATCTTCAACAAACGGAGTTATGAAAGGTTAAGGTCAAGGTTTAGGTTTAGGAATCTCAACCTTAACCTCAGCCTCAACCTTCAACTAATAGGTTGAAAAGTGAGAGACGTATCTTTAACCATTGATGGTAAAAAAATAAAAGCCAAAGAGGGGGAAAAAATCCTCTGGGCAGCGTTAGAGAGCAACATCTATATCCCCAACCTCTGTGCCATACGAGAAAAGATTAAACCCTCTGCCTCGTGTCGCCTTTGCTTTGTGGAGGTTGAAGGTGAGAACGAACCTGTCATCGCCTGCACCGAACCAATTAAGGAAGGCATGGTGGTTAACACACGTGGCAAAAATGCTCTGAGGCTTGCCCGCACGGCAGCCGAGCTCATTTTTGCGAGCCACCCCGTTGATTGCGGGCATTGTTTAAAAAACCGATCCTGTGAACTTCAGAAAATTGCCAAACATCTTGGTATCAAACTAAAGACGAAACGATTTAGAAAAATCGAAAGAAACCTCCCCGTTGATGAAAGCAGTCCCCTCTTTATCTATGATCCCAACAAATGTGTCCTCTGCGGCAAATGCGTTTGGGTATGCCAGGAGAAGTTGGGTATCGGAACCATTGGATTCACCCGAAGGGGTTTTAAACGAATGGTCTCCACCTTTCAAGACAAACCCATTGGCGAATCAGGGTGTGATCAGTGTGCTGAGTGTGTTAAGGTATGCCCAGTCGGTTCCTTGGTCTTCAAGAATGATAAACGGGTGGAATAAATTTTCTCTTCTGGCAAGAAATGGAGCATCTACAACTGTCCCTTTTTGACTTTTTCCTTCATGATTCTTATCGCATTTTATGGTTGACCACTTTTGCTAATTCAATTATCCTATGATAGAATTCTTTTGCTTAAAGTGAATCTCTCTATCAAACCAGAATCTCAGTATTTTTGATGGCTGGAGAAAATGGTAATTACAAATTTTTCTCAAGATGGCGCACATGAAAAAAAGTCAGCTGCAATGAGTTCTGTCATTGCGGCTGTGGGATTGACTGGTTTTAAGATTATCGTAGGGCTTTCCACAGGAAGTCTGGGCATTCTTGCCGAAGCTGCCCATTCTGGACTCGATCTCATGGCTGCGGTGATGACTTTCCTGGCAGTCCGAATTTCTGGCAAACCAGCGGATAAAAATCACCTTTATGGCCACGGCAAGGTGGAAAACCTCTCTGCACTTTTTGAGACCCTGCTTCTTCTGGTGACCTGTTTTTGGATCATTTACGAGGCCACCCACCGTCTTTTATATCATACTGCTGATTTAGAAGTTAATTATTGGTCTTTCACTGTCATGATTACATCAATTGTAGTAGATGTCTCCCGTTCTCGTATCCTTTATCGGGCAGCCAGAAAGTACAATAGCCAGGCCCTTGAAGCAGATGCACTTCACTTCAGTACTGATATCTGGAGCTCCGGGGTCGTCATTTTGGGACTGTTTTCCGTGAAGCTCAGCGAGTGGGTACCGGGTTTAGCCTTCATGCGTCAAGCGGATTCCGTGGCAGCCATGATGGTGGGATTAATTGTGGTTTACGTCAGCGTAAAACTTGGTATTCGCACAATCCAGGCACTGCTGGACGTTGCCCCATCAGGCATAGAGAAAAAAATTATATCTGCGGTAGAAGTTCTGCCAGGCGTAACCGGTTGTCACAATGTAAGGGTGCGCTACTCAGGCCCTCAGCTTTTTGTAGATATCCATGTTCTCATAGAGGGTAATCAAACCTTAAAAGAGGCCCACAATCTTACAGAAGAAATCGAGCGTACCATCCAGGAGCTTATACCGAATGCCGATGTCACCGTCCACCCTGAGCCAAATCTGTAATGCGAAACTTGGGGAACGGTTCTAAAAACGTTTTTTGTTATCAATCATTACCCGATCATTGTTATCTGGAGGAAAGATGCAAAAAAAGATCAAGAAGAAAGACCAGAGTAAGGTGACGGGACCAAAACTCAAATTACCTTATATCGAAAAGATAGATGAACGAGGCAATCTGCAGGTGTGGATTGTGGATGGCAGCTACATCCGGGGCCATATCGATGAGGAATTCACTAATTTTGGGCAACATTATAGCTTCCCTTACATCCCCAAAGACGAACTCTGGATTGAGATGGAAACCAAAACCAATGAGCGGCAGTTTTTCATTGACCATCTGCTGGTGGAGCATCGGTTAATGGCACAGGGTGTTCCCTATAACAAGTCTCTGGAAGAAGCGGATAGGGTGGAACGAAAAGAGAGGCGCCGCGCTGGAGATGTGGGCCGTTTAACACATCATGGTAAGGAACTCCCGGATGGTCGAGAAGTTCACCAGCGGCTTTGGAAAAAACTCGAGAATGGCGTTAGTGTCTGGATCATCAACGGTCGCCTTGTTCGAAGCGTGTTTGATATCGACTTTACTGAAGGCGGGCATGATTATGTTTACGAATTTGTGCCGGAGAACGAAGTCTGGATTGACGATGCCATGGAAGAGAAAGAGCGTGGTTATGTGCTTTTGCATGAACTGCACGAACGTAATCGTATGGCCAGTGGCTGGTCATACAACAAGGCCCACGCCGAATCCAGCCGAATCGAAAATCGCTGTCGCCATCATCCCGAAGAGCTGCATGAGGCCCTGGCAGCCGAAGGTTGGGAGTAATGTTTCTATCATCTCCGATTTAATTTTTTATTCAGTTTTTCAATCCTTCATGACCTAAGCCTTAGTTAGCTTAAAATTTTACCTTTCCATTTGCATTGACAAATATTTTACTGTATATTTTTTTCATTACTGACTCCGTTAAACCTGAAAAACTAAGCCTATGATTAAAAGATCACCAATCCATGCTGTGTGGATTATTTTTTTATCTTTAATTCTCTCCTATAGCCTTTCGTGGGCAGAAACGAAGCCAGTTGGTTTCGCCATCCCTTTTCCGGATCTCACCTTTACACAGACTCTATCCAAAGAAGAACAGGCCTATCTGGGGCTACCACAGAAGAAGAGCTTCTCCATCAAGGAAATCCGTGGGAATTTAATCCTCATCGAATTCATCAGCATCTATTGTGTGAGCTGCCAGAGGGAGGCCCCGATTTTCAATGAATTATATTCATCCATTGAAAAAGACCTCCGATTGAGAGGAAAGGTGAAGATGATCGGGTTTGCTGCGGGTAATAGTCTGCATGAGGTGGAGATTTATAAGAAAACCTATCAAGTCCCCTACCCTGTTATGGGCGATCCAAGATTTGATGCCCATATGGCTGTTGGAAGCCCACGAACCCCTTTCACGATTTGGATCAGGAAAGATGCTAAGGGAAGAGGTATCGTGGTGAGCACCCATCTCGGTTTGATGGATTTAGAGAGCGCCATGGAGGAAACGAAGGCAGTTCTTCAGTACAACCTCGCCCTTTTAAAACCTAAGGAAGGAACCATCTACGCAGGCGATGCCTTGATGCCACCTCTTACAGAAGAAGAACTGATGGCAAAGGCAAAGGAAGGGATGGAATCCACCGGAGGAAAAGTCCTTCAAATCCAAAAAATAACCTTGAAGGATGGAGATTGGATCTATTTGGGGAAGGTTGATTTCGGAATATTTCAGAAATATCTCTTTTCGAAACTGGCAAGCCGAAGAGCTGTCTGTGATATCTGCCATGATACGTTTTTTATCTATACCTTTGATTCTGAAGGAAAGGTGATTGATATTGTCCCCATTCAGCTCACCAAAGTTGGAAACCTAAACTGGACCGAGGAAGACATAAAAAAATTGAAAGCCCGAACCATAGGAAAATCCATCCTCAGCCCATTCACTTTTGATCCTAATGTGGACTCTGTCTCCGGGGCGACTATCACAGCCGTCCTGGTCTTCGACAGTCTGGGTAAAGCCAAAGAAATCTATGAGAAACTTAAAAAAGAAGGATATGTTAAGTAATCTGAACCATTTTGTCATTCCCGCCCCTGCTTTCGCAGGAATGACCCCTATTTTCTATATATGATTAAAACTTATGGTTATATTTTCTACATTTTCTTCTTTATCCTGATCCTTATTCCACAACCTACCTATCCTTCCAACCTATACAAATACCATCAGGTCGCTATGGGGACAGCAATTGAAATTACCCTCATAGGCGATGATGAAGAAAGAGCCAATAAAGCAGTACTTCAGGCCTTTCAAGAGATTAAAAGGATCGAAACTTTAATGAGCCCATGGCTTGATTCGAGCGATGTGACTCGAATCAACCGATCTGCCGGAAAAGAATGGGTAAAGGTCTCTCCAGAAACCATGGAGGTAATCAAAAAGGCACAAGAGATATCCGAACTTTCAGAGGGTGGATTCGATATCACTGTCGGCCCTCTCACCGAACTCTGGAGGAAGGCAAGGGAGAAAAAGACTCCCCCTTCTATAGAGGATGTTAAAGGAAAATTGGATCTGGTGAATTTTAAAAATATAGGAATCGATCCGGAGGGGAAAGTTCTTTTGAAAAAGGAAGGGATGGCCATTGACTTGGGCGGAATTGCAAAAGGCTATGGTGTGGACAGGGCTTTTGATGTTCTGATGTCCCTTGGATATAAAAATTTGATCGTCAATGCTGGCGGAGATTTGAGAGTTGGAGGTCTAAAAAATAATCAACCCTGGTCAATTGGTATCCAGAATCCAAGGGAATCTCAAAAACTCCTGGCAAGAATTTCTGTCTCCGATATGGCTGTTGCCACCTCAGGAGATTATGAAAAATTCTTCATCTATGAAGGTAAACGCTATCACCACATTTTTAATCCAAGAGATGGTTTTCCTACCGAGGGCTGTCAAAGCGTTACGATACTCTATAAGGACGGAATGACGGCTGATGCCTTGGCGACAGCCGTGTTTGTTCTCGGCCCTGAGAAGGGATATGCCCTCTGTCAAAAACTTGATGGCGTTGAATGCCTCATTGTGGACAAAGAAGGGAAAATAATCTTTTCCCCCAGCCTAAAAGACCGTATCTCATTTGGTCCTTGATGGTTATAGGTTAATGAAGAAAGGAGTACAGAGATGAATCAATCGCGAAATGTCGCTATCCTTATTTTTGATGAAGTGGAGGTGCTCGATTTTTGCGGCCCTTTCGAGGTCTTCTCGGTTACAGGTAGGCGAGACAATTTAAATCCTTTTAACGTTTATACGGTTGCAGAGAAAAGACAACCGATATTAGCTCGAAATCATTTGAGTGTTAATCCAGGCTATACTATTCAGGATTGCCCTCAACCAGATATCCTGCTCGTCCCAGGAGGGTTAGGCACTCGAAAAGAAATTCACAATTCAATCCTAATTGATTGGATAAGAAACGCTTCGCAAAAGGCAGAGTTAATTCTTTCGGTATGTACCGGAGCTCTGTTCCTGGCGAAAGCCGGCTTGCTGGAAGGCCTGGCAGCCACCACTCACCACGGGGCAATAGAACTTTTGAAGAAAGTGGCACCTCACACAACGATTCAAGCAAACAAACGTATTATCGACAACGGAAGAATCATTGTATCGGCCGGAATCTCTGCGGGAATTGATATGTCTTTGTATGTGGTTGCTAAACTCTTAGGTAAAGAGCAGGCCCTCGATACGGCACAATATATGGAGTATGATTGGAACCCCGATCCAGATAGAATATTGTTGACAGTGCGCTCATAAATCATCTTAGGACGTGCCCAGGGGACATAGTTAAGCTTGCTAAATAAGTTTGGGTTACAAGCGTCTCTGGACTTCACAGAATAATTTAAAATCCTTAACTACATCCTCAAGGTCTTTTACAGGGAGGAAGTACTACCTGACTTGGCAGTGTCTGTAAGGTAAAATCTTAACTTTCACATAACAAGGAATCCCGTATTTCCGTTGCCTGGTCCCACAATCTGCAACCTTGCCAAGAGAAAAAGTGAGAGTTCAAAAATTTTTTCTCTTGACTTTTTATTTGCAATCGTGCATTTTAAATGCATAATTACATTACTTATTAGAACCTATGGCTATGACTTATATACCTCGGACATTAGAATCGATTCTATTGAAGGCGGCCCGAGAATTTCCCGCAGTCGTCCTCACCGGGCCACGTCAATCTGGAAAAACGACGCTTTTGAAACACCTCTTCGGCAAACACTACCGTTATGTTTCAATCGAAACCCCTGACGTCCGAGAGGCTGCGTCCATTGACCCACGCGGGTTCCTTGCACTCTATCCACCACCCGTCATCCTGGATGAGGTCCATTTTGCACCGAACTTGCTTCCCTACATAAAGGAAAGACTTGATGCCCACCGTCATGAAAAGGGACAGTATCTTCTGAGCGGCTCGCAGAATCTCCTTCTCATAGAGCAAGTGACCGAATCTCTTGCTGGCCGGGCTGCGATATTGAAGCTTCTTCCCCTTACAATGCGGGAGGCTATGGGAAGGCCACAAGCTTCCCTTGTATGGGAAGAAAAAAAACAACAAGCCCGACGTAAGAATATCCCTTCTCCCGATCTCTGGAAAGAGTTTCTGCGAGGTGGTTATCCGGAGTTGACGGCCAATCCCGATCGTGACCTCACACTCTGGCATGCAAGCTACGTTCAAACCTACCTTGAGCGGGATGTCCGTTCCCTACGGCAGATTGGCGACATGATGCTTTTCCAGAGTTTTCTGCGGATACTGGCGACCCGAAGCGGTCAACTTCTAAATCTAACGGATTTGGCAAGGGATCTGGGGATGGTTGTAAACACTGCTAAGGCATGGCTATCCGTCCTGGAGGCAACATTCCAGGTGATGATTCTTCGTCCTTATTTTGCCAATGTCGGCAAGCGCCTCGTGAAGACACCTAAGGTCTACTTTATGGATGTCGGCACTCTTTGCTACCTGACGGGTTTGAAAGATCCTTTACACGCTGCTTCTGGTCCTATGAGTGGACCTATCTTTGAGACAGCTGTTTTATCCGAAATTGTCAAGACCTTCTTACACCGTGGAGAAGAGCCGAGGGTGTACTTCTGGAGAACCTCCTCCGGTATTGAAGTGGACATCGTTGTTGAGGTAAATGGGAGATTAGTTCCTATTGAGGTGAAGCTCTCCTCAACCCCAAGGCCTGCCATGGCCGCAGGGATTAAAGCCTTCCGGGAAGCTCTCGGCAACAAAGTTGGGAAAGGATATATTGTCCATCCTGGTGACATTCATCTTCCACTTGGACCAGGGGTCATTGCCCTTCCCTTCATGGAATTGTGATTTTAAGGCCACGGAGACGTAGTTAAGTTTGTTAAATGAGTACGGTTTACAAGCGTCTCTGGACTTCACAGATTCAAAGGCTTTTAATCTTCTCAGACCTTTATTGAGGATTAAGCCCCGACCAAACTTCCGCCTAAGAACTACTTCCTGTAAGTGAGGCTGAACTCTTTTATTGAAAAAAATTATGGATTGGTGTAGATTTCAAGTGGCAATCGATTATTGAGTAGATTCCATGAAAATTGAAGTTTTAACCAAACCCGACGCAACCTCCAAAGAAAAGGGGGACCTCTTAGAGGAGCTCGCGCGAGACCTTCTCAGGGCTCAGTCTTTCAGTGTCAAAACCCAGGTGCGAGTGTACACTGGGTGTGAGAACCCTGAGTACAGTGTGTTCCCTGCCTCCTGGAGTCCTGATAGGTTGATTGGGTCAGTGAACCCTAGTCACGATGGAGGTTTGGCGAGGAGGCATTTCCTGCCGATCTAGTAAAGGAGGGAGAGAGATGAACAGTGTTTTTGTAGGGGTGGATGTCTCAAAAGATTTCTTTTCTGCAGCAGGCCTTGATGGGGAGGGGAAAGAGCTTTTCTTGGGATCTTATGAAATGAATACCAGTGGGTTTTCGGAGTTCATAGCGGTCCTTTCTTCTCATGGTGAGAGGGTTGATCGGGTGATGGTAGCGATGGAATCCACGGGGTGCTACCACATCAATCTCTATTCCTTTCTCATGGGTAAAGGGATCCAGGCGATGGTGGTGAATCCCCTGTTGATTGCCAATTTTGCCAAGCTTTCCCTGAGGAAGACCAAGACGGATAAAAAGGACGCTAGGACGATTGTTAAATTTCTGATGGATCACCATGGAGAGATCTCTCAATTGTCGATTTCGCAGGATCTTCAGGATCTCAGGGATCTATCGAGAGAAAGAGAATCACTGTCTCATCTAATGTCAGCGATTAAGGTGGAGATTAAGAGGGTTTTACGAACGACCTTTCCGGAGCTCGAATCCATAGGAGATATCTATACGGGTGTCATGCTTCGTTTTCTCCAGGAGTATCCATCCGCTCGCCTGGTGAGAGCGGCAAAACCGAAGGCCATCGCCAAGGTCCTGAAGCAGCCCTATGTGGGGAACAAGCTTACGTTTTCTGCGGAGGATATCCTTCGGGCGGCCAAAAGCTCAATAGCTGTGGTGAGTCCGGCGAAGGAAATCATTTTACAGGGAAAGATTGCCACCCTTTTCCATCTTCAAGAAAGGATAGACGAAGTGACAAAACTTCTCAGCGATTTATGCAAGGCCACGAGGGTGGAGGATTTGAAGATCCTCAGATCGATTAAGGGGGTGGGTCCGAAGACGGCTGCGCCTTTTCTTGCGGAGATGGGTAAGGTTGACAATTTTCTCTCCCACAAAAAGCTGATCGCTTTTGCGGGAATGGATCCTTCTGTCCATCAATCGGGAAAGTTTATGGGTATGAGCAAACTATCCAAACGAGGCAATCGGCATCTCCGAAGAGCCATCTATCTGATGACCGCTTCCGTAGTGAGTAAGAACGCTTTCTTTAAGGCGTATTTCCTCAGGAGAAAAGGAGAAGGCTTGCCTCCTCAAAAAGCACTATTTGCGACGGCCCATAAGCTAATTCGAGTTATCTTTGCTATGCTTTCTCAGCGAACATATTTCAAGGCAAAGGAGGCTATATAAAAATAGTTGACTGTAACATTCACTTCCAAAAAGTTTGAATATGACGTATATTACAAACGATAATTGACGACTGATTAAGTGTGACAAGGCATGAATGATAGCGGGCTAAAACAAGACTTCAGATGGGCGGCATTTCGGAAAAACAGATTTCTCTTTTTTTTCCTGTTGCTTGCCTGGGTGCCAATTGCCTATATTATTTTTCTTCTTCTAAAGCTGTTCTTACCAGAAACCGCAATCACTATTATCATGTTAATTGTCTTCTTTGTATATGGAGCCTACTGGTTTAAAGCCCGCCAGTCGTATAGGAGTTTTGTCTGTCCACAGTGCGGTAAAAGCTTTCTACGCAAAGAAGGAAGTTTTTGGGGGACGAGATGGGGGGCAAAAAGCTGCATGAACTGTGGTGCTCAAATACCTAAAAAAGCCTGGTCAGAGTCTTCACTGACAAAGAGCAATTGAATGGGTAGGATTTTTACAAATAACAAATTGCGGTAAAGACGATTCCAAGAAAAGCAATACGACACATGAGGGAGAAGAATGGATGCCCTTAGAAAAATATTAAATACAGTATTCACGGTTTTATTTGTCGAGGCTGTTTTATTGACTCCTGCGGTCATTATCGTGGCAACCCTGGGTGATTTTACCAGAACGCTGAAATATCTTGTTCCTTTCTTGGTAGCGCTGATGCCCCGTATTATTCTCAAAATAACCAAAAATAAGATCAGAACAAATAAAGATAATATAATCCCGGTCATACTGGTGTTAGTAGTTAGCATTGGTTTTCTACTATTTTTTTCATTTTTGACATTAGCGACCTGTGCGGGGCACCCGCCCTATTGACATTAGGCCAAGACGTAACCGGAATCCTGGAATCAAAGGCCCAACAAATTGCTCAACCCGATGAATGGATTAGCTCATCGTTATCCTCTCTTTCAATTCGTAATCCTTGACTCCTGTATATGGCTGTCAGCAATGACTTGTAGGTGGAATGAACACAGACTCGAAGAGCTGGATATCGGTCAAGCTTCGGTAGAGCTCTCGCTAGAAAAAATCATATCTGTTTGGGCGGTAAGTTCTCTTGTCCTTCAACTTTCAGGTCAGGGACGATCATCATGGTTGCAGTTCCATGGGCTAAGAGGTTTCCTTCTGCACTGTTGATATAAGCCTCTCCCAAAGCCAATGTCCTCCCTATCTTAATGCACCGGCCTTTTACTACAAGCTTTCCCTTTTGAACCGGGGCGAGATAATTCACTTTTATCTCCACAGTGGTAAGTCCCATTCCATCCTTCACCTGGGGAAAGACGGCCCAAAAGGCGGCTGCGTCCATGACGGAAGCGATGACACCTCCATGGACATAGCCAAAAGGCTGGAGATGTTTCTCCTCCAGCTCAACCTCCAAAACGGCGGCTCCCCATTCGAGATCCTTTATCTTCATCGAGAGAAGTGAGAAATAAGGGGATCGGTTTACAAGCATGGATATGGCCTCTTTGTATTTTGGGTTTAATCGCAACTCAGACATCAATCTCTCTCCTTTCAACGATTGAATTTTACAAAACTCTACTTGCTGCTCACCCCTCTCCGAGCCAGAGGCTCTCTGAGCCGGCGGCCACCCTCACCCTCCCCCCTCAAAGGGGAGGGGAGATTAGGTGGTCAAATCTTCATGGTTCGTGGGTGATCAACTGATCATGTAAAATTTTAGTGATTAAACCGCGCGTAGCGACTCCACGATATTCATCCGCGACGCCCGGATCGCCGGCAACACGCCTCCGACAAAACCCATGACCAAGGAAAAACCGAGACCCTTCCAAACAATGCCAGGGGTGAGGGTAAAACTAAAAGCGAGTTCGGAAAAGGTCTGAAAATTCATCGTCGAGATCGTGAGAAGTTGCAAAAAAGAGGCTAAAAAGAGACCGAGGCAACCACCGATCAGCCCGAGAAACAAGGCTTCGATAATAAAAGCTCCCAGGATGCTGATCTTCTTGAAGCCCAGGGCGCGCATGGTCCCGATTTCGCCGGTGCGCGTGGCCACTGCCGAATACATCGTAATCATGGCACCGATGATAGCGCCGAGAGAGAATATGACGGTCAATGCTGTCCCGAGAATACGAAGAAATTCAGCCATTCTTTCGGATTGTTCCGCGTAGTAGCGATTCTCACGCTTTACATCCACCGTCAAGCGTGGATCACTTTCGATCCGTTTCTTCACTCTTTCAAACCCGGAAGAATCGCGCAGCTTGAAGATGACGGATGAGTAGACCGTCCTGCGAAAGGCCTGCATGAGCTGATCTGCATCTCCCCAGATCTCTGAACTGAACCCCGTGTTGCCCGCGTCGAAGATCCCTACGATCCTCCAGTCCCGCATTCCGAAGCGGAGGATTTCGCCAATGCCACCCCCTTTAAATCGCTCAGCAATGCTTCGGCCGGCGATGATCTCCGATAGTCCTGGCTTCGGCATACGCCCTTCTACCAATCTCACCTGCGGTCGCAATGCCAGTGAGCTCGCACCAATTCCTCTGATCACCACATTAGAGAGAGCATTCGTCCCCCGTTTGGGAAGAGCGATGAGAACAACCATCTCTTTTGCAAGGAGCATCTGACCCTCTGCCCCTCTCGCCACTTCGGGCTGCGTTTCTACAATAGAAGCTTGTAGTCGAGAGACCCCGCTCATCACTTCGGATGTAGAACCTTTTCGAACCACCACGACGTTATCATATGAACCCGTCTCAACAAGTGTCTTCCGAAGCCCTTCGGCCAGCATCAGAATGGCAGCAAACACGAATACGACGAGGGCCATGCCCGATGCAGTAAGCACAGTGGTCAATCGGCGCGTCCAGAGGTTCCGGAAACTGTACGAGATGGGAAGTCCCACCTACCCGATCCTCCTCAGCCCATCTGCGATGCGAATTTTTAGAGCACGCCAGGTCGGAATGATTGCTGCACAAAGACCAACCAGAATTGACGCTCCAATGTCTATATAGATGGTCTCAATCTCCACCCTAAAGGTTGGAAAGTAGGTGCCAACAATCTTGCTAAACTCTTTTGCTGCGGGAGGGGTTAAGGCGATCCCTATGAGGCAGCCGATCATGGTGATGAGAAGAGATTCCCCGATGATCATGCCGGCGATACGCCAGCCCCTAAAACCCAGAGTTTTGAAGATGGCATATTCTCCGATCCGTTCCCGAGCGGTCATCGCCATGGTGTTTGCAGCCACTGCGATAATGATAATGATCACTACGAAGGAGACCAGCTGGATGGCTACAATGATGGCATCTGCCATGGAGATAAAGGAGAGAAAGAAGGCCTTTTCGGTTTCGGTGAGCGTCTCAGCCAGTGAATTCTTAAAGGTCTTGTCTATGGCCTGAGCCACTTCAGCCGCACGGTTCGGATCTGTGACTTCGACGATGTACCAGCCCACCTGATCCGCACGGCGAGGGGCCGTCTTTTTCAGCGCCTCATTCAGGTAGTCCCAGTGGAAAAAGAAGACCCTTTCATCCGTGCTTTCATCTCTTCCGTGGTATATGCCTCGGAGGACAAACTCCCAGTTGCCTAGAAAGACGGCACTTTTCAATACAACAATGTCCCCGATTCTCCAATGGTATCTCTCCACAAGTTTCCGTCCTGCAACACATCCTTTTCGATCCCGAAGAAAGGCCTCTTTTTGATCCGGAGGCAGAACGAATTCCGGGTATAATGCCATGTAGTTTTTTGCTTCGATGGCGTAATTGGCAAAAAAATTCTTTTCGTCTTTGTAGATCCCTGCAAACCAGTTCCCGTAAGATATCCGCCTTACCGCATCGATCTGGCGAATCTTATCTTTATAGGAAAGGGGGAGTGGGAAGATGAGGGAGATGGCATTTCGGGTGATGAGACGGTTTGCCGAGGAGGCTTTGACTCCTGCATACCAGGCGCCGATGAAGGTCCTAAGCAGCCCAAAGGCAAGAATGGCGATGGTGATGCTTAGAATGGTCAGGGCGGTACGGAGCTTATGGCGAAAGGCATTTCTAAGGAGCAGCTTGAGAATGTACATTGTTCAAGACACCTTTATCGAGATAACGGATCGTATGCGCCTTCTTCGCTGCCCGGGGGTCGTGGGTTACCATGATAATGGTCTTATGTGAATCACGGTTGAGCTGATCCATCAGACCCAGAATCTCCTCGGCGGATACACGGTCGAGGTCTCCGGTTGGCTCATCTGCAACCAGTATGGTCGGGTCGGTGACAATGGCGCGGGCGATCGCAACCCGCTGTTGCTCTCCTCCAGAGAGCTGACCAGGATAGTGATCCATTCGACTCGCAAGGTTGACGACTTGGAGCGCCAGTTCCACATGCTCGTGTCGCTCTCTGCGAGATAGACCGGTGAGCAAGAGGGGAAGCTCAACGTTCTCGAAGGCCGTCAGCACGGGAATGAGATTATAGAACTGAAAGATGAAACCAACATTGACCGATCGCCATGCGGCCAGTTCAGTCTCAGAGAGTACAGTGATATCGATGCCGCCTACCCTGATGATACCATTATCCACCTGGTCAAGGGCAGCGATGAGGTTAAGAAGGGTGCTCTTTCCTGAACCCGATGGTCCCATCAATGCTAAGAATTCCCCTTCTGCGATATCAAGGGTGATATTCTCCAGTACAGGGATAATGTGTGTACCCCTGCGGTAGGATTTGTTCACATGCTCGATCTCGACAATCGGTGTTTGATTCTCCAATCTACTTCTCCAAGACCTTTATCTTTGAGCCATTCTTTAACCCGCTGGGTGGATTCAGTACAACATTGTCTCCAGCCCTCACGCCATCAAGGACCTCTATCATGTCACCAATCTCCGGACCAAGGCTTACCGCGGTTTCGACTACCCTGTCTCCTTTAACAAGAAATACTTTCTTCTTCTCTCCTCGATTGATCAGGGCTGCTCGGTTAAGAGCAGTTCGGGGTTTCTGCTCATCCGATTTTACCGGACGGGAGAGAAAAGCAACCTTTGCCGACATCTCCGGCAATATGCGGCTGTCTTTATCAATGAAACGGACCTTGACCATGACGGTTGCCTTGCTCCGGTCAGCGGTCGGTACAATCATGTGAATCTCACCACGGAAGCGCTGTTCCGGCAGAGCATCGAGCTGAATCTCGCATGGCTGCCCAGGCCTGACCTGACTCAGATTCGATTCGGAAACATCTGCTTCCACCTCGAGAGAACTCATATCGGCAATGGTGACCACTGCGGCTTTGGCGTTGGCTGCTGCACCCAGGGGTGTGACAATATCACCAATATCAGCATCCTTGGTCAAGACGACTGCGTCGAAGGAAGCTCGAATCAGGGTATATTCCAACAAGGCCGCTGCACCCTCCAGAGCCGCTGTGTTTGCTTTCAACGCCGCCTCTGCCGCAGCCACTCCTGCTACTGCCTTGTCATAACGGGCAAGGACATCATCATAAGTTTGCCGGGCAACAACTCCCCGGGAAAGGAGTTCTTTATTCCGGTTTAACGAGACGGTCGCATCCCGAAGCTCAGCCTGAGCCTGTTCAAGGGTGAAGCGTGCCACATTGACATTGGCTGCCGCCTGATCCTTCGATGCGCTGACATCTTGATTTTCAAGGCGCGCCACCACTTCGTTCTTTTTTACAAAGCTTCCCTCTTCAACGCCCAGCCAGATGAGGCGTCCTGTCACCTTAGATGCAAGGGCTGATTTACGTTGGGCAACGACATAACCGCTTGCGTTAAGGACCGTAAAGGCCTGAGACGGGTAGATCTGCGAGACGGTGGCAACCTGGACCTGAATGGCCGGTGTAAAGACTCCCTTGAAGTAGAGGAATCCCAGTACCAACACGGCGACTATTAAGAACACCCAGTATACGAGCCTTCTCTTTTTTTGGGGACCAATCCTCACCCTGGATTTATCTATCTTCAGTTTTGAAAGGTCTTCGTTTTCCATGAAGATTTGATCTTTCTAAGTTCTATGAACAATTTTCATAAAAGGTTTAATTATCAAATAATTGCCAAGAAAAAGAAATAGGGAAAAGCCTATAAAGGAGGTTAAGAAAATGAAAAAGTTGTGCAGATTTCTTTCACCTTTTTGGTTTAGGCTTGTACCGATTCGCTTCAGCAAAAAAATCGATGGCTTTGACCCGGGTTCTAAATCTTGCGGAATGGAGTGCCCCAGCGGGAATATGATAATGATCTCCTTTCCGATAAATTTTCTTAACGCCGTTCACGGTAAGTTCTGTTTCCCCCTCGATCACAACACCCCATTGTTCACCATGCGAATGTTCAGGGATGGCTCCAACAGGTTCAATATCGAAAAATACCACCTGCTTATCTGTTCCTTGTAACAACCACCCCTTGACTCCTTTTAAAGGGATATCTATCTCAGGAAGATCTGTAATCATTTTTGGATAGATTTCTTCGTCCACGGAATATTCTCCTTAATGCCTGATTATCTTGAGCCATCGTGTTTCCTTTTTATCAAAAAACCTATTGGATGTGCAAGGATTTTATTCTAACCGAAAAAAGGCCATAACCTTATGAAAATATGACATTTAAAGTGACCTGTTGACTTTATTTTTGTGAATTTGTATATAAACTCATCAAGATAAAGACTTGAGGGGAAAAATGATGAAGACTCTTAATAGGAACTTTTTCTTCGGTGTCGGCGCAGGAATTGTGGTCACGATCTTTGTTCTTCTATTGCTCGTTTTGTATTATATGTTTTCTTGGTGGTTTTGGGGAGGAAATATATTCTCCAGCAAGAAGATACCTGATAAAGGAAAAACATTGGAAAGTAGGTTAGAAGCACCATCTTTTCCTTCAACCACTCTTGCCGATTACGAATGGACCGTTCAATCTCTCGATGGTCAAGATTTCAAAATGACCGAGGTAAAAGGGAAAGTCGTGTTTCTCAATTTTTGGGCCACCTGGTGTCCCCCTTGCGTCGCTGAAATGCCAAGTATTCAGCAACTTCATGAAAAGTTGAAAGACGAAGGAGTTGTTTTTGTCTGTATTTCAAATGAAGAAACTTCTAAGGTCAGTCGGTTTGTTAGAGAAAAAGGGCTCACCTTTCCGGTCTATATCATGCAAGGCACACCACCACCCGTTTTCAAGACGCGAGGGATCCCCACAACATTTATACTATCCCCAGATGGGAAAATAGCCTTTAAACATGTAGGCAGTGCAAAATGGGATGACGACAAAAGTATCGATTTTATAAAAGGGCTGATGAAGTAAGTGAGTTTTACTTGAGGGCTCTTAACGTTTAAATAATAACTAATAGGTCGAGGTGGTCTTCTATAAAGAGGTCGTTGGCAATCTCTCTATTCTTATAGGCAACAAATCTGACGCCTGATGACTCGGCGGTCTGTTTATCAACGTCAGAATCTCCAACAAAAACGGCCTCCTCTTTCTTCAATTTGAATGCCTCAATAATCTTTTCGATCGATTCGGGATGAGGTTTGGGATTTTTGACATCCAGGGCCGTCACCACCATCTCGAAATAAGGCCAGAGATTGAATCTCTCCATGATATACGGCATCGATGTCGTCCGATTGGTATTAACGACCCGAAGCATCCCTTTTCCCTTCAGCTTCTCTAAAACCTCAACCAAATGGGGCTCCATCTTTAAGTAGCTCACGTAGTTTTTTAAATCGATTTTTTTCTGTTTCAAAATTTCTAATGCCTTCTTTTCCAAATCGTTTTCTTTCCCAAAAATGAAGTGGATGGCTTCGAAGACGGTATGAGTATGAACATATTGAATCTCTTCTTCCCTTAGAGGGTCTCTCCCCACCATCGCACAGAGGTCATTATATAACTTGGTATTCGCTTCGAGGGAATCGAAGAGAACACCATCGCAGTCGTAGATCACACAACGGATTTTCCCATCTATCTTTTGAGTGTCCATAACGATCTACAAGATCACTTCCTCGCCGACAAGGAGGATTCCCTCCCTGACTTTTCCATTGACGTAGTGAAAAACCCTGGCTTCATCATTTTTCTGGATTAAATAAATACAATCATTGGTCTGTTCGATCCTTAAGACCCAATCCAGCGGATACTCCATAAGTATCCCGATTAGCAATCGATTGACCACTCGATGACCGACGATCAGAACCTCCTGACCCTCATGATTTCGAAGGGTCATTTCAATAAATGGCCTAATCCGGTTTGCGACATCCGTATAATTCTCGCCACCAGGAATATGATACGTGAACCGGTGATCCTTGAACTCTTCCCATTCTCTCTTTAATCCCTCATCAAACTTAAAAAGAAGTTTCCCCTCCAATATTCCGAAGGCGATCTCATCCAGCTCTGCTTGCCTTTGAATAGGTAGGCCCAAGTGATTTGCGATCGGCTCAGCGGTGAGAAAGGATCTTTTTAAATTACTGGTGTAGATGGCAGAGAGAGGGCGCCCCTTGAGTTGTTCAAGCAATGCCTGGCTCTGGACATAGCCTTTGGGACTCAGGTCAGGGTCACTTCGGCCCTGTATCCTTCCCTCCTCATTCCAGGTTGTCTCCCCATGCCTCGCTATGTAAATATGAATCAATGGGTAAAAGCTCCTTGATCGTCTTCAGGCAATAAGTTTCGATCCGCCTCCGGACCTCTGACTTCAAAATAAATATAATCTAAAATTTTTTCCTCCCCATCCGCAATAGCGAGGAAATATTTTTCTTCTCGAATAATTCACTAACATTATAAGTCTTTGCCTTTTCTGGGATTCTACTAAATTATGATAGGCCGGCCAATGAAGAGGTTTTTAAATTTGGTGTTGGAAGACACAAAAAAATAAGAGGGAAGTTTCCGAAGATAACTTCCTGAAATCCACAACCGGACATTTTGGTAAAACATGCATGATTTGAATCGGTAATCATCGGTGCTACTTTTTCTTGACATACAACTCCCTCCTTTATATTGTTAATTCATCCAACTCCAACCATGATCTATACGCATGTGCTGAATCGCGGCGAGAAGATGAGGGACAACGGGAAAAGGAGGTATGCAATGGGAGACAAAGGCAAGAAGGATAAGGACAAGGGTCGGAAACAGAAGATAAACAAACAGGAACAAAAAGCAAAAGGGAAGCTAGCGAAGCAACCGAGAAGAACCCCTTGACAGAAAGCATGCTGAGGTGTCCGCCTCACCCATACGGTCAACATGGTCGTGTCCCTTGATGGACAGGCAATGGCGGACGGTGCCACCTCGGTGGGCTTTTCGGGGAGACAGGGGTTCAAACACGTAAACACCACAATTCGTGACGAAGTCCGATGCCTGATCACGGACGTTTCTTCAGGGAGGAAACATCATTCAAATTGTTGTGGATAAAGAGAAATGCAACCGCGATGGGATTTGTGTTGCCGAATGTCCCACTCAGGTTCTGAGGCTTGAACAAGGAGATCCCTGCCCTTTGCCTAGCTCCGACTTTGGGGAGGTGTGTCTCCGATGCGGCCATTGCGTGGCTGTGTGTCCGACCGGTGCCTTCAGCCTGGACTGGCTTAGGGCGGATGAATGCCTGCCGATTCGGAAGGACTTTGCCCTTTCTCCTAAAAAGGCCGAGCAATTCCTTCGCTCCCGACGTTCCATTCGAGTCTTCGAGAGCGAGCCCGTTGAACGGAGCCAGATCGAAAGACTCATCCAGATTGCCTGTCATGCGCCCTCGGCCAAAAACGTCCAGCCTTGGTCGTGGGTGATCATTGAGGACCCTTTAAAGCTAGTCGAACTGGATGTCATGCTTGTGGACTGGATGAGGAGTGTGATCCAGGCAAACCCGGAAGTGGCGGAGTCCCTCAAACTCCCTCGCACGGTGAGGCTTTGGGAGGAGGGGCGAATCAAGCTGCTCCGAAACGCGCCGCATCTGATCATCGCCCATGTGGACCAGACCTGGCCCTTTGGAGTTGAGGACACGGCGCTTGCCCTCAGTTATGTCGAGCTCTATGCCCCTGTCTTAGGATTGGGAGCTACATGGTCAGGATACTTCTACACAGCTTACAATATGTACCCGCCGCTGGCCCAGGCAGTGCCCGTTCCCAAGGACCGAAAGGTGGTTGGGGCCATGATGGTGGGCCGCCCCAAGTTCAAATATTACCGCCTACCCAAGCGTAACCAGCCCAAGGTGGAATGGCGATAGTTGACGCCATTCTATGGGCAGACTGGTGGGTGGGCTCAGGTCATTCAGTAAAATCGAAGAAGTGTTGATTTCAAAGGCGGCGGATTTCGTCTCAATGTCCAGGCCCCTTATCCGCCCGCCGGATCTCCCCATTCTCTGGCGCTCCGGGGAAGGACCAAACAAGGCCGAATGTATTTCCTGCAACGCCTGCCTCCCAATAGGCACTGCTAGTTTGACCTGTCGGGCTAAGATGTAATAGTACAACATCAAGCATAATGCACCCAATGACTCCTTCCTGAAATCCACGAGGGGCCAATTTGGCGAAGCATGCTCGATTGCAATTAGTAATCGATACGTGGTCATTATTCTCTGACTTAAAGTTTTGATATGTCTTTCAAATCGAAACCTTTTGCCAGGTGCGGATAGTGGCAAGATATCTGCACTTTAAACGGCTTCGAAGGCGCCCGCAAGTTGCTTGACAGATAATTCCTTTTTTCGTATATTCAACTCAGCCAGAACTGAGTTTTTATGAGATCTACATTCGTCAAAGGGTATCGTAAAGCAAGCGTCAGAGGGCTTATCGGTTTTAATCCAGTTCACGGCGTCAATCTTTCTATTTTTCCAGAGGAATTCCTAAAACAATAATAAGTAAGTCGTTTTGGCTTGAAGGTGGTACGAAAAAATTAGGAGGAAATATGCCCTCGAAAATCTCCAATAGCTACGATGCGATCATCGTGGGCTGCGGTATCGCGGGGTCGGTTGTCGGTGCCATCTTATCAAACATGGAACATAAGAAAGTTCTGGTCCTTGAGGCCTCGTCGCAGATTGGCGGCCGTGCGACCTCATTCCGCGGAGAAGCGATTACAGATGCTGATCAGTTCCGTAAAACGCTTGCCCAATCTGCTCACTCTTGGGTGAGTGACAGGACTGAACCTGATCTTCCTACGCTGATCAAGAAAAAGATGCTCAATGGATATGTCCTCGAAGCGGGTGGCAGAGGAGCATGGTACACCAATCGCGGTCGCGTCAGCCATGCCCTGGCCCTGTTCAACAAGGCTTCGATCTTCTATCCCAATGCAGGCTTTGTCTGGTATGACCATGAGTGGAAGCCCCATATCGTGGGCAGGAGATCCAAGTATGGCTGGATGAGCGATGAAGATTACACCCAGATGGTGAAGGTCCATAAGCGGAAGCTTCAGGTACGTACGATAGCTGAAGCTGAAGAGTTCGACCATGTGACCTTGAAAGATTGGGTGGAAGGGATAACCCACAACGAACTGGCACAAGAATTCCACTATGCCATGGGGACTTTCCAGACGATCATGAATGACCCGGCGCTCAATGCAGCCGGAGAGAACTTGAAGGTATTTCTACAAGTCCAGGAGACTGGTGTGCATATCACCAACGGCTCGTGGGCTTTCGCCGGTGCACCCGGACACCGTTTTATTACAGAGGGTTTTGCTACTGCTCTCAAAGACGCTCAAGGCGAAATCGTCACAAATGCCACGGTCAAAGAGGTTATTATTCAGAATGGAAGAGCGGTCGGTGTTGCAGTTGAGATTGACGGCAAAACCATGGAAATAAAATCCCCGGTGGTCGTCTGCACTTCCCCGCCAAAGGCATTGCTAAAAATCTTGCCCGAGAGTGTGCTGCCGGCGGAATTTGTTAGATTAACCAAAAAGATAATACATACTTCTATGGTTGCCGGCCAGTTTGGCATGAGTAAACCGGTGAATGCCTTCTGTGAGCTCAAGGTCGATCCCAGGTCTTTCTACCATACCTCCATGTTGATTCCCGAGAGTGAAGGGCTGTTCAGGGGCAATGTTCCGCTCGACATAGTGGCGATGTCTGCCATTGCGCCCACGACGGCCCCCGAAGGCAAACACCTGTTGGGCATGGCCAGCAGTATTTTGGGCTCTGAAGCACACGATAAGAAGAAAGTGGATACGGTGATCGACAGGATATTGAAGTTTGCGGATACTGCATTCCCGGGCTGGAGAGAATCGCTTGAGTTCATGTTCTTTACCGTCGGAGATACGTGCATCCTGTGGCGACACCCTGGGGATGAATGGGTGGATGTGAAATGCCCTACGGTCGAAGGACTGTTTTTTGCTGGTGATACTTACGGGAAGCGCCTCAACGAGGGAGGCATCGAGGGTGCTGTCCACTCCGGGTTTATTTGTGCGAGCGCCATAACCGGCAAGGATTATCTGCAGCTCCTGCCGCCGGTCTTCCGCTGATACAGCACTTCATTTGACTATCAAATCTACAATTAATTCTTCGAAAAATTAGGGTTCTGTTATGGCAAGATATCTGGCTATCGGGGAATAGGAACTTTCAACTCCATCGCGTGTGTTACTTCCTGAAACACGCATCTGGGAACCCCTCCTCAGGATAAAAGATTTCACCCGAAATCAACGGGGAATACAGACTGACAATAAACCTATATTATGCGAATTTCCTGTAACTATTACAAAGCAAATGCGAAAAGAGTAAAAATTAATCTCTTTTGTCCCCAAACACTTACGCTTGAAACCCTCTATCGGTTATGATATGTAAAGTTGAAATTGGGGACAAATAAGTATTTCGTCTATTAATAGTTAGAAACCCACTCTATAGATGATGGCAGTGGAATATCCCATGATACCCTTGAGAAGGGAGGACCACAAAAATGAAAGATACAAAAAAGCCAGCACAGCTGATCAAACTAGCAATGGAGTGCATGGGAGTAGCCGTAACTATAATCGACACGGAGGGAACGCTCCTTTACTACAATAAGCAAGCGGCTAAAATTCTAGACCGTAAACCTGAATACATAGGCAAAGATGTTCATTCACATCATAAGAAGGCAGCTTCCAACAGAAAATTAGATTTGGTGCTTCAGGATTTCCAAAAAGGAAGAACAGAGCCTTTCTATTACGAAGTTAAGCCCTATGGAAAGATCATTCTTGTGATACTTTCGCCTATTTTAGAGAATGGTAAGTTTATCGGTTGTATACAATCTGTGCTGCTCAAGGAAGATATTGAATCGGCATCATGACCAATCTAAATGATGTGTTGATCGATGGTGTAAATTGGATGGTTTGAGGTTTCTAACAATTCGCTGAAGTTGGACGTTTGCATCCGCTGTGCGTCTGTAAACGCCGCTTAGCTCAAGCGTTATCCTCTCTTTCGATTTGATCTTACCCCGATTTAGTGGACACACCGAAGAATTAGAGGTATAGAGAAAAAGGGATCAGGAGGTGTGTCACATGGGCTTAAGTAAGGATAAGAGGTATTTTGATCGGGAGTTCAAGTATGAGGCGATTCGGTTGATGGAAGAGGGGAAGCGTTCGGTGAGGGACATCGCCAAGGATCTGGATATTCATCCGAATGTGCTTCATCAGTGGAGGCGTAAATATCGAGCTGATATGGAGCAAGCCTTTCCTGGAAAGGGTCATCTTAGGCCTTCGGAAGAGGAGATTCGCCGTTTGCAGCGGGAGAATGAGGAGTTAAGGGAGGAGAAGGAGATTTTAAAAAAAGCCTTGGCCATCTTCTCAAAGCACCCAAGGTAAAGTATGAGTTTATTGATAGTTACCGCTCCGAATTTAGGGTGAAGAAGATGTGCCGGGTTTTGGAGGTATTCAGGAGCGGCTATTATTCATGATCTAGGCATCAGGTTATTTGATGTTGATACGTGCAACGGCAGTCCACAATATCCAGGCCGGAGTGTCCCCGGGGAACACAAAGTGTGTCTCCTACGCGAGGAGGTTTCAAGAGGTTTTTACACCGGTCTTGAATTATGTTAATAGAGGAGATAGTTCTTTTTAGGAAAAGCGTGGGATCACTGGGTCGAGCAGAAAGGAGGTGACTTCTCTATTGTACCTATCACCACAAACCTTTTGCGTGAGGACTGAGAAAGGAGCGTCATTATGAAAAAGAAATTGGAAACGAAGATCTCGAGAAGGAGTTTTCTGAAAGGGGCCGTGGCAGGGGCAGCGCTGCTGGGAGGACCCGGGATTCCCTATGTCGTCAAGAACGCCGTGGCTGCTGATCCCCTCTATATTGGAGTGGTGAGTCCAGCCAGTGGCAACTATGCTGACCACGGGATGATGGAACGGATGGGCATGCAGATGGCTGCGGCTGAGATCAAGAATGTTTTGGGCCGTCCGGTCAAACTGCTCGTCGAAGACGATGAGACAGATCCCCAGGTGGGTGCCCGGAAGGCGAGAAGGCTTATTGAGGTGGACAAGGTGAAGTTCTTGATCGGCGGTGTTTCAAGTTCCGTTGCCGTGTCGGTGGGAGAGGTGGCGCAGAGAGCAGGGGTTCTCTATATTGCTACCAACCAGAACTCGGATACGATCACCGGCGAGAAGGCTCATCGCTGTGTCTTCCGTGTTTGCCCAGACATGGCCATGGCCCTCAAGTGCCTAGGGCCCTATATGATTGAAGTAGCCAAGCTGAAGAAGTGGTATTTCTTTACCCACGATTACGAGTGGGGATGGTCAGGAACCCGATGGGGAAGAAAAATCCTGGAGCAGTATAAAGGAACCGATTTAGGTGAATCGAAGATTCCGCTCGGAACGCGCGATTACAGTGCTTTTTTTCAAAAAGCTCTGGCCACTAAACCCGAAGCACTTGTCATCACCGTTGGCGGAGTGGACCGGGCTGCTTTGATGGAACAGATCTATGAATTCGGAGTTTATAAGAAGACGACCATCGTCCACACCCTTTATGATTATGAGGATGTCTGGGCTGCCGGAGCGAAGAAGAATTTTGGGATCCACGGAACGGAATGGTACTACGGGATTGACACGCCCACAGTGAAAGCCTTCGTAGCCAATTATAAGAAGATGTTTCCTGCGGCGCTGATCCCTGTTCCTACCCAGGATACAGCCAACGGGTATATCGGGCTGAGGGAACTTCTCAAGGCCATCCAGCGGGTGGGCAAAGAAGAGGTGACGCCCGTCATCAAAGCCCTTGAGGGGTATACCATTCCACTCGCCGAATCCCTTAAGAATGATCCCATCCTGATCCGTGACTGGGATCACCAGTTTGTCTGGGCTTATTACGTGGTGAAGTCGAAGAAAGAAAAGGATATGAAAGACCGTACGGACTTCTTTGAGCTTCTGAAATGGTGTCCGGGAAAGGACGTGGCTCGGAGCAAAGAAGAAAATCCTGTGAAATTAGAAGACTATCCGGCTTGAATTTGAGTGAGAAGGTGGGGGATGGGTTTCCCCACCTTCTCTTGAAAGGGAAAAACGATGGAAGAGTTCCTTGGGGAATTTTCTTCATTTGTCATGATCGGGCTGGTGAATGGACTTATCTATGCCGTGGTGGCCCTGGGATTTACCCTGATCCTGGGTGTGATGCAGGTCATCAACTTCACCCATGGCGTGCTCTTTGCCTTCGGTGCCTACTTTGCCTTCACCGCCCAGAGGTACTTTAACCTTCCCTTCTGGGTTGGCCTCATCTTTGCCCCAATCCTAGTGGGAGTCCTGGGCATTATCCTCGAGCGGGTGGCCATTCGGAAAACCTACGGGGGCAATCCCCTCTTTGGGCTCCTTCTGACCTTTGGGATGGCAACCGCCCTGGAGGCCGTGATTCGAATGGTCCCTATCTGGGGGAAGGTCGGCTACTCGGTGAAGGCTCCCGAATTTGTCGCCGGATCGATTGAACTCGGATTTATGACCTATTCCAAGTATCGACTCTTTCTGGCAGCCCTTGCCATGCTAATCATTTTTGTTACGTGGCTTTTCTTGGAAAAAACGCCCTACGGCGGGATTATCAAAGCGGGCGCTTATGATAGCGAAATGATCATGGCCCTCGGCAAGAACCTTCCCCGTCTCCGTATGTATGTCTTTGGGTTGGGTGCCATGTTAGCAGGTGTCGCTGGCGTTATTGCGGCCCCTATTTACAGCGTAAAGCCCGCCATGGGCACCGACATCCTGATGCCTGCGTTCCTCATCGTTGTCCTAGGCGGGATCGGGAGCTTCTGGGGAAGCGTGATTGGAGGGCTCATCGTGGGGATGTCTAAGAGCATGATCGTGATGGTCTTTCCCCGGGCCGAGGACATCATCCCTTATGTTATCATGGCCTTTATTCTGATCTTCCGGCAGAGAGGCTTGATGGGGGAAAAAAGCGTTCTGGAGGCTTGAGATGCCGTCTGAACAACAATGGTGGAAAAAATTCACCCACCCGATGGTTTGGATATTTGTGCTCTTCTTCTTTTTCCCGAAGTTCCCTTTCATTGGTAAATATCTTTCCTTGGGGACAGAGGTCATGATCTGGTCCCTCTTTGCCGTAGGGTTCAATATCTTGTTGGGTTACACAGGCCTGACCTCCTTTGGTCATGGAGCTTATTTTGGCATTGGAGCTTATACGGCAGGGATCATCTTTCTGCGTGTCTATCCTGGATTCTGGGTCCCTCTGCTTCTTAGCATTGTCGGAGGTGCCCTCTTTGCGGGTTTGGTCGGTCTAATCGTGGCCAAGAAGAGGGGAATCTATTTCTCCCTCCTGACCATTGCCTTTGGTCAGGTCTTCTACTTCATTGCCTTTCGCTGGGAAGAGTTGACCGGCGGAGAGACAGGATTGTCGAAGATTGACCGGATTCCGATCGGAATTCCGGGCCTCTTCCAGGTAAAATTATCCAACCCCATCAACTACTACTACGTCTGCTGGGCAATTTTCCTGATCGCCACGATCGTCGTCTGGAAGATCGTTCATTCTCCCTTCGGCAAGGTGATCCAGGGGATCCGGGAGAATGAAGTCCGCACACGATACCTGGGCTACAATGTCTATTTTTATAAGTGGGCTTCCGTCACCCTCTCGGGGGCGTTTGCCGGGCTTGCGGGAGGACTCTATACTTTCCTCATCAATTCCGCCTTTGCGACGGTCCTTGACTGGACTCAATCCGGAAACGTGGTCATGATGAACCTCCTGGGTGGGGGATTGGTCAACTTCTTCGGTCCGATCCTGGGCGCAACGATCTTCATCTCTTCCCGGGACCTCCTGAGTGCCTATATCTCCAGGGCTTCCTTCGCCCTCCATTTCGAAATCGACTGGCTATTCATCTACGGGCTCATCTTCGTCTTTGTCATTTTATTCATCCCCACGGGGATCCTTGGTCTAATCAGCGGAAAGAAAAGGGCGGTCTTAAGGTAGGAGGAGGTATGGCGGCAATACTCGCGACAGAAGGATTGACAAAGAACTTTGGCGGTCTAAGGGCCCTTGACTCGGTAAGCCTTCAGTTCGAAGAGGGGAAATTGACCTCGGTCATCGGTCCGAACGGGGCAGGAAAGACAACCTTCTTCAACCTGCTGACAGGACTGATCAAGCCGGATTTGGGGAAGATCATTTTCAAGGGAGAGGATATCACGAAACTTCCTATCCACGGGATCGTTCGGAAGGGGATTTCTCGCTCCTTCCAGATCATCAACCTCTTTAACGAGATGACCCTTTTTGAGAACGTATGGCTCGGAGTCCAAGCCCAGCAGGGACACGGCACCGAGTTCTTTGCGGATTCAGACAGATTCAGATCGATCCGGGACGAGACCTTCCGGGTGATCAAGGAGACCGGTCTTGCCGGGAAGGAAGAGACACCCGTAAAGCTCCTCTCCTACGGGGATCGGAGGATCCTGGAGATCACCCTCTCGCTGACTCCGAAGCCCACTCTCCTCCTACTGGATGAGCCTACCAGCGGGCTCGTGTCAGAGGATCGGAAACGGATCTCGGAGTTCATGAAGAAGATCTCTTCCCGATTGACCCTGGTTGTTGTTGAGCACGACATGGATGTTGTCATGTCAATCTCAGACCATATCGTCGTCTTTTCGCAGGGAGGGGTCTTGGCCCAAGGTCCTCCAAACGAAATCCGAGGAAATCAGGAGGTCCAGGAGGCTTACTTGGGAGGACAGTACTGTTTAGTGTAAATAACCAATGATCAAGCACCAATAACCAAATAATAACCAATTCCAAATTCTAATAACCAAACGCAGGTTCAATTTCAATTATTGCGCCGTTGGAATTTATTTGGAACTTGGGATTTGGTTATTGGGATTTACTTAGCTTGGCACTGAGTTGGAGGAAAGAGGCATGTTGACGGTCGAAAAGATTAATACGTTTTACGGCGAGGCCCATACCCTGTTTGATGTCTCCCTCGATATTCAGGAGGGGGAGGTCGTTGCCCTCCTGGGTCGCAATGGAGCCGGAAAGACGACGACCATCCGGTCGATCATGGGGCTCACCCCGCCCCGGGCGGGAAGGATCATGTTCAAGAACGAAAACATCGCCGGCCTTCCCCCCTATACGATCGCCAATAAAGGGGTGGGCTTCGTACCCGATAACCGCCGGATCTTTCCCAACCTTACTGTGAAAAGAAACCTTGAGATCGCCAGGAAGGGCAACGGAGGAAAAGAGGGCTGGACCCTTGAGAGAATCTATGATCATTTCCCCAAGCTGAAAGAGATTGAGTCCCGCCTGGGAGAGGTCTTGAGCGGCGGAGAACAGCAGATGCTCACGATCGCCCGAACCCTCATGGGCAACCCGGACCTGGTCCTTCTCGATGAGCCGACGGAGGGCCTTGCCCCGATCATGGTGATGGAGGTGATGAAGATCGTCAAGGAACTGAAGGAAAAGGGGGAAACGATCCTTCTTGTTGAGCAGAATTCAACGCTTGCCCTCTCTGTTTCCAAAAGGGCCTATATCTTAGAGAACGGACACATGGTTTTTTCTGGTCTTGCGAATGATATCATCCAGAATTTAGACCTCAGGCAAAAATATCTTGGGGTATAAATGATGATTGTCGCTGGAAGGAATCGGGGAGGAAGGACATGAAAGAGATCAGGGAGATCTTGATTGTTGGGGCGGGGACAATGGGCCATGGGTTTGCCCAGATCTTTGCCATGAACCACCTTTCGGTCTGGTTGGTCGACGAGAACGAGGATCTGCTCAAAAGAGCCCGGGAATGGATCATGGACAACCTGAACTATATGGTTGAACTGGGCGAAATCGGACGGGAGAGAGTCCAGCCGACTTTGTCCCATATCCAGTCTACCACGGACCTCAAGCAGGCGGCCTCGAAAGCCGATTATGTGCTTGAAGCGATCAATGAGAATCTCGATTTGAAGAAGAGACTCTTTCAACAGCTCGGGAACTGGACCCAGCCTCACGTGGTTCTCGCGACCAACACCTCTTCTTTTGACATCAATGAATTGAGCGTTGTCACGGCCCATCCGGAGCGGGTCATCGGCACCCACTGGTTTCATCCTCCGCAGATTACTCCCTGCGTTGAAGTCATCCCTTCGAATGCCACAAGTCCGGAGGCCGTCGAGATTGCAACGACCCTTATGAGAAGCATCGGCAAAGTTCCCACACGCTGCAAGAACGCTCCGGGGTTTGTGGCCAACCGGATCCAGATGGCCATGGCTGCAGAGGCATTGGCCATTGTGGAGGCAGGGCTTGCCACGCCTCAAGAAGTGGACCAGATTGTCAGGACCTCCTTCGGGTTCCGGCTGAGTGCCTATGGTCCCTTCCAGATCTGCGATCAGGCTGGAGCCGATACCTACTATTCGGTCTATGAGTATCTGTACCAAAGGCTGAAGCGAGAGCAGATGAAACCCTCTCCGCTCCTAAAAAAGCAAGTCGAGCAGGGGCGCCTGGGGTTAAAGACGAGCCATGGGTTTTATGAATACAAAGAGGGGGCGGCGGATGCAATGAAACGGGAGCGGGACCGCAAGCTTTACAGCCGGCTCCGCTTGTTCCTGGAAGAACAAAGGACTCAAAAAGAATGAATTCGAATCTCAAAATCCGAAATAATGTCGAATGACCGAGATTCGAATGACCGAAATGAAATGACCGTTTTGAAATTTCCGCTTTGAATTTGTTTCGAGCTAGGATAGTCGAGGTTCGGATTTAGAATGATGGAATCATGAGGATGTCTATAAAAGACCAAACGATGGATCTTCATCACACATTACAGCGGGCAATTAATGAAAAAAGACGCCTCCTTCCTGAGGATGTGGGAAAGACCCTCATCTCTCAGTATGGGATGAAAATCCCCCCTGGTAAACGGGTGACCCATCCTGACGAACTGCGGGCAGTAGCCAGAAAACTGGGATATCCCTTGGTTGTAAAGGCCATGGCATCAGACCTGATTCATAAAACCGATCAGGGGGCAGTAAAATTGGGAATTGAAAAGTACTCTGCCCTCCAAAGGGCGACGGAAGGGCTATGGACTCTTTTCCCTGGTGCGCCCCTGCTTGTAGAAAAAATGGCAAGTCCAGGGGTAGAGATGATCGTAGGTCTGACCCATGACGACCATTTTGGTCCGAGCCTGATGATGGGTCTCGGAGGAATCTTCACAGAGGTATTTCAGGACGTGGCCTTTCTCATGCTTCCAGCTTCACGGAGCGAAATCATCCAGGCCCTGACAGGTCTGAAAGGCTTCAAACTTCTGACAGGTTTTCGGGGGAGACCCGCTTACGATGTCGACAAGATCGTGGATGCGATCATGGGTGTGGCACAATTCGGTTTAGATGCGTCAGGGTATTATGAAGCGGTGGACATTAATCCTTTTGTAGTCAATGAGAATGGCGTGACGGCACTGGATGTCAAAGTTCTGCTTCGACCTCAACACGCCCCCGTAACACAGGAAGTGTCATTACCTGACCCGAAATCTCTGGATCGGTTTTTTGCCCCCGGGTCTGTGGTGGTCATCGGAGCCTCTGCTGCACCGGGTAAATCCGGCAATGTGGTCATCCGAAATATTCTGGCTAATGGGTATGCGGGGAAAGTCTACTTGGTCAACCCGAAGGGCGGAGAAATCCTGGGCCTGTCCGTCCAGCCCTCGATCGCCAATCTCCCTGAGGGAATAGACCTGGCGATTATCGTGCTCCCTGCCAAGGAGACTCCGCAGGTCCTTAGGGATTGTGCTGCAAGAGGCATCAGACAGATCGTCCTCCTCGCAGGCGGATTTGCAGAGGTGGATGAATATGGAGCAGAGATCCAACAGGAGATGATCGACATCATCCGTGAGAAAGGGTTGCGTGTCATAGGACCCAATACATCGGGACATACTTCTACTCCCCACCAATTCACCTCCTCCTTATTTCCCTTGGGAAAGATCCGCCGAGGGAAGATTTCCTTTCTTGCACAAACGGGCAACTTTGCCACGCACACCATGAGATACATCTTGACGGATGAACATTTTGGTGTTGCGCGGGTGATTGGCCTTGGGAACAAGATCGACATAGAAGAAAGTGAGGGCCTCGAATACCTGGCCAATGACCCAGAAACAGATGCGATCATCATGTACCTTGAAAGCATCGAAAGACCGAAACGCTTCTTAGAGATAGCAAGAGAGGTCACCCGCATTAAGCCTGTTGTCATGTTAAAAGGCGGTTCTACAGAGGCTGGCAAACATGCTGCTATGGCTCATACGGCTGCTATGGCTGCAGAGGATCGGCTAGTCGACGGCATGCTCCGTCAGGCTGGCATTGTTCGGATCTATGACTATACCCACCTCATCCTTATGGGGAAGGCTTTATCAATGGTGCCTCTCCCTAAAGGAAACCGAGTCAGTTTCTTGTCTCCTTCCGGAGCAATGCTGGTCGTCCTCGCCGACCTCTGTGCCCGCCTCGGCCTTGGGATACCAGAATTGGAACCAGAAACCCTCAAGAGACTTCAGGAGATTAGTCCCCCCTTTATACGAATGCGAAATCCCGTGGATATATGGCCAGCCGCCACTGTGAAGGGAGTGGAGTTTGGGTATAGAGAGGGCATGGAGGCGGTGCTCAAAGACTCAAATATCGACGCCGTAGTTCCGATTCTCATGTTGACAAGGGAGACAGGGGTTCCCTCCTTCGACTTCATCATCGAGCTGAGGAAGAAGTTTCCCGAAAAACCCATCCTCGTCACGTTTAGCGCGGAAAAGCAGTACATGGAGGAGTGTAAGGCATTCCTCGAACCTCGAGGCGTTCCCACTTTTCCTGAAATCGAGCAACCTTTTGAAGTTTTATCTATCCTATCCCGCTGCACCAGAGCAATGAACCGGCCCCAATAGGAAAGTTTTGGCTTGATTTGACATTTGAACTTTAACCTTTGTCATTTTGATGAGAACCACAGGGTTCGTTCCCCGAATGCACCGTTTAAAGGCGTGATCAGGGATCACGGCCTATAAAAGCCCATCAATAAGAAATGCGTTTGCATCAATAAGGAGGGTTGTATGACTGAGAAGGTGATTATTAGTTGTGCGGTAACGGGTGCCATTCATATTCCCAGTATGTCACCATACCTCCCCATTACCCCAGGACAGATTGCCCGGGAGGCCATCGCCGCTGCCGAAGCAGGGGCAAGTTCAGTGCATATTCATGCCAGAGACCCTAAGACGGGGGAGCCCACAATGGATTTGGGGCTCTTTCAGGAAATTTGCCAAGAAGTAAATGAAAAAAGTGATGTGATCATCTGCATTACGACCGGTGGGGCGCCCACAATGACTCCTGAAGAGCGCATGGTGGCTGTTAAAAAGTTTAAACCCGAATTGGCATCCATCAACATGGGTTCCATTAACTTTGGCCTATTCCCTTTGATGGATAAGATCAAGGAATACAAATGGGATTGGGAAAAGAAATACTTGGAAAAATCGATGGATAATATTTTTAAAAATACATTTTATGATCAAGAGCGCATTTTTAAAATCATGAGAGATAATGGAACCAAACCGGAGTTGGAGTGCTATGATGTTGGTCATCTCTATAATACGGCATACTGGGTGGATAAGGGCTCCATTGATCCACCGGTATGGTTGCAGTTGATTTTTGGGATTATGGGTGCCATCCAACCCTCGGTCGAGAATCTCGTGTTCATGAAGAATACAGCAGACAAACTTTTTGGCGAGGACTACCTCTGGTCCGTTCTCCCGACCGGTCGGCATGAGTTCAATCTTTGCACAGTTGGAGCCATCATGGGTGGAAATATACGGGTAGGGATGGAGGACAATCTTTACCTCTCCAAGGGGCAATTAGCCCAGAGTAATGCCGAGATGGTTGAGAAGATGGTTCGCATCCTCAAGGAGCTAGACCTTGAACCCACTTCCCCCCAGGAAGCCCGAATCTTGCTGAAGCTAAAAGGCAAGAAACAGACGAGTTTTGCCTAAGGCTAATTTTTGGAGGAGGCTATGGATCTCGTAACTGGCGGGGCAGGGTTTATCGGCGGCACATTGGCCAAGATGGTGCTTGATCAAAACCGGAATGTGGCCACTTTCGACATCAAACCGAGTTCTCCTATGCTGGAGGCTTACAGGGAGAAGTTGACGCATTTCCAAGGAAACCTGGGAAACATGGGAGAAGTGCTCACTGTGATCCAGGCCTGTCAACCCAAGACGATCTTCCATCTGGGAGGGATGTTGTCAACGCCATCCGAACAGAATCCTCAGGCTGCTTTCTTAACAAATGTAGTGGGTACCTACAATGTGTTGGAAGGAGCACGTCTGTTTGAAGTAAAACAAGTGATCTATGCCAGTACCAATGGAACTTTTGGTTTGGATTTGGAAGGGCTCACGGTTATCGATGATCGCACCTTACAGCGCCCTTTCACTATGTATGGATGTAGTAAACTCTTCGGAGAATTGTTAGGTCGTTACTACCATCGCAAGTACGGCATTGATTTTCGGTCCATCCGTTTGCCTGCTGTCGTGGGTCCTGGAGCTAAAACCAAGAACGTCTCGATTTACAACTCATGGGCCATCGAAAAGAGTTTCTTTGGGGAGCCATATGAAATCTTCGTCACACCGGAAACGGCATGTCCGATCATCTATTACAAGGATGCAGCAAGAGCCTTTTTAGAAATCTCCGAAGCTTCAGAGGATCAAATAAGGACTATGAATTACCTCCTTGCGGGTATCGAACCAATGCCAATAGCTAAACAACTGAAAGAGACCATTCTCCGTTATCTCCCCGATGCCAGGCTGAGCTTTAATCCAGATCCGTTGGCCATGGCCTTTCACAAAATGAGTCAAGGTGTTCGATGGGATGAAACGCTCGCAGCAAAAGAATGGGATTGGAAGGTAAGATATAGTTTAGATGAGATGGTCAAGGATTTTATTTGTGAGCTAACCGATCATCCATCTTGGTACATTTAATAAAATAATTCCCGTGACCTCATCTCCAGGGCGTATGATTTCCAAGGTTCTTTAATATCCATAAAATAAAATGGCGGCGGGAATGCCAAGGTGTGGCTTTTTCACTACTGCGCCATTTCTATTCTTGTAAAATGGCAACGGCCCTTATCGGTGAGCCTGTTCCGTTGCGAATCTTTAACGGAAGGGCGATAAAGGTGAAACGCTTTCCCACCACCTTATCCAAATTGCACAGATTTTCAATATGGGTAACTTGACGCTGTGCGCAAACGGTGTGGCAGGGGTAAGTTCTATCGTACCACATGTCAGGACTTGCCGAGTCGACACCAAAATTGATGCATCCCTGGTCAATAATGAATTCGGTCCCTTCACGATCCAATCCCGGATAATCGGTCATGTATTCCGGCTTTCCATAGTATCGGTCATATTGAGCCGTATAGAAAAGAATGGTGTCGCCTTTACGAATATCGAGCTTCCATCTCTTAAGTTCGGCTTCTATTTTCTTCCTTCCGAACTGTGTCTTCTGAGGGATATCACTCACATCCAGGCAAATGGCCGAGGTGATGCAATTTTCCAGTGGGATTTTATCCACGGGCGGTGCATTCGGATCCCTTGAAAGGTGACTTACCGAATCAATATGTGTGGGACCATGATCACATAGCAAAATACCCCGCGTCTCGTAAGAAGCCCCGGTTCCAATCTGTCGCTTGCATTCCTCATGAGACAGGTGCGTCCAGATCACGGTTTTCAAATGTCCCGGATAGACCGGCATTCCCTGATAGATCTCTTGTGTCAAGTCAATGATCTTTCCCTTAAATAACATCTTTTTCTCCTTTTACCTTTCTCTGGTTTTTTATTTTTCTCCATTAATTTCTGGAATTCCCTGACGACCTCCCTGCCAAACGGTTCGTCGTTGATGTGGCAAGGAAATTCCTTAATAGAGATGGCAGGTTTGATCTCCTTTTTTAAGCTTTCTGCAAAGGCACGACATCCTCTTGGATTGTAAAGGGGTCTCCCCCTATAATTTGGGTAGGAAAATCCCTTCATGGGAATCATGACGATGGTGTTACCCTTTGAGCGGTTGAGCTTGTGAGCTATGATGCGGCCCAATTCGGCCATCTCTTTTACACTCGTTTTGACAAAGGTCATTTCTGGATTGTGCATCATCGTTTTTCGTTTTTTAAAGGAAGGTGTTAGCGTTTCGAAGCGTCCCTTGACGATATAGTCAATGCTGCCCGGTACCACGATCTGGGGTATCTTCATATCGGACGCAGCCTCCAGACGGTGCGGGCCGCATGCGTGGTCTCCTCTGGCGAGTTCATCAGCTAATTCGTGAGTGGTCAGATCAATGATGCCGGAAAAATCCCCTTCCCGAATCATCCCCTCCATGGCCATTCCCCCAGTTCCATTAGGATGGAAAGCGACGACTTCATACCCGGCCTTCTCAAGGAGGGAGACGATAAGCCTTCCGGCCGGAGTCGTTGTCCCGTAGATGGTGATGGCCACCTTCTGTTTTTTTCCGGGAGGGACTTTCTCAAGTTTCACCATTCCAGCAAGGCCCCCCGCTGCATTACTTAAGACTTGTTTGAGGATCGCGTTCAAGCCGAAAAAATCGACAACGGAATGCATCAGTGTCATATCATTTGTGCCAACATAAGCCTCGAAAACCCTCTTGCCCGATGCAACGGTTGAAAGCATGAGTTTCGGTACTCCTACGGGAAGTGCTTTCATTGCAGAAGTACCGATTATCGTTCCCTGAACACCCCCAATGGAGAGAACGCCATGGATCCTCCCTTGTCGATACAGTGATTCTGTCAAGGCTGTTGCTCCCATCATCATCGTCTTAATCGCCTTTCCTTTATCTTTGGTCTGAATCAGCCTTTCGATTTCCTCCCCTGCGGCAGTGGCAACCTCTTCCCTGGTGATGTCTCCTACTGTAGAAGAAGAAGGGAAGACCCCAACATCCATAATCAGTACGTTCAATCCTTGCCGCTTAAGGACTTTCTTTAAAAAGAGCGCTTCCTCCGCCTTGGTGTCGAGAGTAATGATGAGAAGTACCGTCTTTTTCATCGGTTATTCAAACAACCGGACGAACAACGATATTTTGGCGTTTTCTTCAACCAATTCGGCAATATTTTCAGCCTCGGATAAAGTACTTCCAACCGCCACCAACCCATGCCCGGCAAGAAGAATCGCTCTGACTTCTGGGTCACGAAAAGCAGAAATCACATAATCCGTGAGCTCTTTGGAGCCCTCGGCTGCTTCCGGTGTGATTGGAATTTTTTTGAGAATCCTTTTCGCATGAACGGTTAATAAGGGGACGGAAACCCCCTTTACCGCATGAGCCGTGGAGAAGGGTGCATGATAATGAACCACACCACAAACGTCATCCCTTGTTCGATAAACCCCTAAATGGAAGTGAATTTCTTTGGAGGGTTTCGGTCTGTCTAAAAGGCTATTTCCGTCAATATCCACTATGGAGATCTCGGATTCCTTTAAGTCGTAAAAAGAACTACCCATACCCTTGATTAAGAATCGATTGCCACATCTCATGCTGATGTTTCCACCTGTAGAAGTTTGTAAACCTATCTCCACAGAGCGGCGGGCAATCCGAAGAAACTCCTTTTTACACTTTATCAACTCGGGGTCTTGTCGCGGGTTAAGCTTAGAAACCACTCCTCAACCATCCACTTCTATTCCGAAGGATATGCTTTCCTGTTAAAGACTCTTATGTCATGGCCTGGCAATACAAGATCAGCCCTTCTCTTGATCTCTTTAAAACTATTCCACATGTCAAAATAGTCAATATACCTTCCAATGGGAATAAAATCTAAGAGCTCATCCGGGCTCCCCTTCATGTTTTCCTCGACGAATACCGCATCGCCTGCAATGACCACTACTCCTTTCTCTGTCCGAATTGAAACAGACTGGTGGCCGACGGAATGCCCCGGCGTAGGAAACAGCGTGATGTCTTTGCTATATCTGAATTCACCGTCTAGGATCTCAAAGGAACAATCTTTGTATGGAGGCTCCAATCCTAAGATAGGTGCCTCATAAGAACGATAATAGGGGGGCAGGGGAGGGTTCAGAGCGAATTCGAGTTCACGCCTCTGCAGGTATAACTTTGCCTGAGTAAATAGCTTCATATTGGAGCAGTGATCCCAGTGGAGGTGGGTAAAAAAGATAACATGGATCTCAGTCGGGGAGACACCTACCCGGGTTCTTAATTGTTCATCGATACGTGCTCCCTCCGGCTGATAGCCCTCGTGATGCCATTGGTTGGCCCTTGCTGTATCACACATCCCAGTGTCGACCAGTATTTTTTCATTGCCGTCTGTGACATACCAGGCTGTCGCAGGAATGTCCACTTTCTTCCCGATTCCTTTTCCAAGGGTGCAATAAGCCCCCTGATCTACCGTAATGATTCCCGTATTTAATGGGTAAATTCTGTATCCCAAGTCTCTTGCTCCCTATCAGATCTTCACGCCCAGGCAGCGTACGACCTCGTCGATCTTGCAGGTGAGTTCTTCCAAATTGCCACACATTCGGATCTGTCCCTTTTCCATAATGTAGGCTCGCAGATTCTCACTCAGACGCATAGCCATCTCCACATGCTGTTCAACAAGGAGAATGGTGACCCCATCCTTCTGAAGTCTTTTTATAATCTCCATGATCTCATGAACAATCTTTGGCGCAAGCCCTTCACTGGGCTCATCGATGAGCATCAGTTTTGGCTTGGCCATCAGACCCCGGGCAATGGTCAGCATTTGCTGCTCTCCACCCGAAAGACTGCCTCCGTATTGCCTCAGTCGCTCCTTGAGGCGGGGAAAGTAGTTGAGGACCGCCTCAAACAATTCTTCCCTGTCATTCGTCTTACCCAGGATCAAAGACCCCAATCTCAGATTTTCATATACGGTCAGATTGGGAATGACCCTGCGATCTTCAGGAATGAGAGAGATTCCCTTCTGGGCAATCTTATAAGGTGGTAGACCCGTGACGTCCTCATTACGAAAGATAACCTTCCCCTCTTTCGGGGGTTGGATTCCCATGATGGTCTTCATGGTAGTAGACTTGCCCACCCCGTTCCGGCCGAGCAAAACGACGATCTCTCCTTCTTTCACCTCCAGGGAAACCCCCTGCAGGATATGACTATAACCATAATAGGTGTTGACATTTTCAACCTGAAGCATGTTGTTCACCTTTCACCCAGATAGACCCTCTGTACTTCTTCATTGTCGCTCACATCTTTAGGGGTTCCCTCTGCTAAAGTTCTACCCTCGTTAAGAACGAGGACCTCATCAGAGATTCCCATGACGACGCTCATATCATGTTCCACCAGCACGATCGAAAGGTGAAGAGTCTTATTCAGCTTCAGAATCAATTCAGCGCAAAGATTCGTTTCAGCACAGCTCATCCCGGCTGTAGGTTCATCTAAGAGTAAAACCTCCGGGTTGGTTGCCAGGGCAATCCCGATCTCCAGATAACGCCTCTCTCCATGAGAGAGCGTGGAGGCCAACCAGTCTCTTTTTTCAATCAGTTCAACCTGCTCTAGAATTTCGAGGGCCTTTCGATTGACCTCCTGGAGGGAATGGGTCGATTTCCAGAAATTGAAAGACGTCTGTCTGGATTGCGCGGCGATGCGAACGTTTTCAAAAACGGTCAAGCTCGGGAAGATATGGGTGATCTGGTAGGTCTTGGTAATTCCCAGTTGAGAGATCTGGTGGAGGGAGAGGCGAGTGATTTCCTTCTCCTTGAAAAAGACCTTTCCGCTTGTTGGAGGGTAGACCCCCGCCACTAAATTGAAGAGCGTTGTCTTGCCCGCTCCGTTGGGCCCGATGATCGACTTCAGTTGCCCCTCCTTCAGATTGAAATCGACTTGATCGACTGCCTTCAAGGCCTCGAAGTGCTTTGAGATCTTTTCAGTTCTTAAGTACATGGACAACCTTATTCAGAATGGGCTTCAAGAGATCCCGCTTCCTTTCTGAGTTTTTTCATTTTATGGGCCGAATACTTATCCCTGATCGTCCCCATGATGCCGCCCGGGAAGAGAAGGATGATGAAGACAAAGATGGCCCCGACGAACAATTCCCACCGAGGAGTAAAGAGGCTAATCGTATTCTGTAGAAAAAGGAAGACACCCGCACCGATCAAAGGTCCGAGGAAGGTGCCTTTGCCGCCCAAAATGGTCATCATCACCATCGTTCCAGAGGTCAACCAAAAAAGGGTGGTCAGAGGAACGTAACCGAGATAGATCGTGTTCAACGCACCAGCGAGTCCGGCGTAAAATGCAGAGACGACGAGAGAGAAGAATTTAACCAACGTGGTATTGAAGCCACATGCCTTTGCTCTCTCCTCATTTTCGCGGAAGGCCTGAAGTAGTTTTCCAAAGGGAGACTGCAAAATCCTCCAGGTCAGGTAAAGCATCCCGATCATGATGATCAAGACGAAATAGTAAAGGGGGATGGGTTTGTTAAGAGATATCGAAAAGAGGTTGATGATGGGAATACGGGTCAAGCCATCTTCCCCTCGGGTGATATGTTTTAAGGGAGAAAGGGCTAAGAAGAAGAGCATCTGTCCAAAGGCGAGGGAGATCATGGCAAAATAGACACCCCGCCTCTTAATGGCCAGTGCTCCGATAAAACAAGCCAAGAGCATGGCAGCAGCCACCGCGATGAGAAGGCTTGTCCAGATGCTGGCCTTCCAGTAACGCAATACCAGACCGGCGGCGTAAGCCCCCAAACCGAAGTAAGCTGCATGACCGAATGAAAGAACGCCGGTATACCCCAGGAGGAGATTGAAGCCCAGACCAAAGATCCCCCAGATCAATATTTCCGTAGCAAGGGGCGCTGAAATGATGAAGGGAAGCACGAGAAGGACGAGAGCGGTTCCCCACACAATGGTTGCCCTGGGTTTTGATTCGACACCCTGTAAAATTGCTTCTTTATCTTGCAGGTCTTCCATTCAAACGTCTCTCCTTATTCTCTTCCTATTTCACCGAAAAGTCCTCTCGGTCGAATTAAAAGGATCACAGCCATACAAAAGTACATGGAGACAGTGGCGTATTCTCCTGCAATAAAGGATGTGATAGCCACGACCAACCCGATGAATAAGCCACCTACAATGGCGCCACCTAAACTGCCAAGGCCTCCCACAACCGTGACGACAAAGGCAACCATTGTCATATCCACCCCCATGTCGGGGGTGGCAGCCATCGTGGGGGCTGCAATTGCACCGGCTAAGGCGGCCAGTCCAATGCCGATCGCAAAACCGATGGTCCAGATCTGTGAGACATTCACTCCCAGGACTTGGACCATAAGGCTGTCCCGAGTTGACGCCCTGATGATCATGCCCAGGTCGCTCTTCTTGAGGAAGAGCCATAGAGAAATCAGAATTGCCAGTGTGAAAAAGATGATGAACAACCGATAATTCGGCAGGATGAGGGGTCCCAGGACAGTGGCACCGCTCAAAGCCTCGGGATAGTTTATCGGTTTTCCAATAAGTCCAAAAATGATTTTAATCAGGTCAGGAATGGCAACGGAAAGGCCAAAGGTCAATAAAAGCGGGAGCAGAGGATCCTTTCCATACAGGGGCTTTAAAAGGATGTATTCAATGACGACCCCGATCAGACCGACAATAACAATGGCACTCACAATGCCAATCAAGAAACTTCCGGACAAGGATACAGCTACGAATACGGCATAAGCCCCCAGCATGGCAAAGGTGCCATGGGCAAAATTGACAATGTCAAGAAGGCCGTAAATGATTGACATGCCACTTGCCAGCAGCACAAAAATTGACCCAAGGGCCAGTCCGAAAAAAAGCTGAAGCACAATGACATTCCATGGCGCATCAAAAAGCATAAGATGCCTCCCTCAAACTCAGGGTTAGAGTTTGGGGGTTAGAAACCCCTAACCCCCAAACCTTACCGCAACCTATTTAGGGAGCTTTATATTGATGAAAGGAAGTTTTTTAGCATTATCTTCACAGGACATGAGGATGGACTCCCCTGGAATTTCCGCCACAATGGTAGCCAGATCCCAGTCCTTTGCTTTCTTCCCTTTTCCCCTGACAATCAGGTAGCTCTGCACCCTCTGGTGGTCACACGCGCGGACCTGCTCCGGGCCCTTGGTCAGTTCATATTTTAAGCCTTCCATCGCGTTCATGATCTTTTCTTTATCCGTAAACGTACCTGCTTTCTGTACCGCCATGAAGAGTACACTGGTTGCGACGTAACCAGATTCGCCATCCTGTTCGATCGGCTTACCGTACTTCTTCTGAAAGGCATCTGAAAATTTCTTACTGGTCGCATATTTATCCCGAAGCTTCCAGTAGAAAGTCATTCCACCCATGATATTCTCATCATAAGCTGCACCAATCTCTTTAATGGTATGCATCGCTGTCTTGGAACATACGATCTTCATCTTCTTGGTCAATCCCAATTCATTGGCCTGCTTAATGGCGGCTGTCTGATCTGCACCCAGGTTATTCATGACAATAAAATCTGGATTGGCGGCCATGATCTTGGCAAAATAGGTTGAAAAATCTGTGGCACCTAAAGGGGCATAGACATTACCCAAGAATTTCCCTCCCATCTGCTCACTCTGCCAGATCCAGCCTTCGAGAAGACTGTGACCCCAGCGATAATCGGCTGTGATGGAGAACCATTTTTTCCCCACCTTTTCAAAAGCATATTTCGAGACAGCCAGGGCGGCAGAGGACGGAATAACCATGAAGGCAGCACCATATTTGCACTGATCTGCACCTAAAACCATATCCGATTGGCAATAGGCGACGTAGGGAATCTTGTTTTTGCAGGCAAACTCGTTCATGGCCATGGAGATGGAACCTGAAAGAGTGCCGCCGATAAAGTCGCATTTCTCTTCCTCCACAAACTCTTTTGCTCTCCGGAGTGCAACCGCCCCGTTGAGTTGATCATCTCTGGAGATCCAAATAATCTTTTTCCCGAGTAGTCCTCCTTTTGCATTCCATTCTTCGACAGCCATTTCTGTGGCCCGCTGTTGATCAAGTCCCAGAACTGAATAAACACCGGTTAATGGATGCATTGTTCCGTACTTAATCGTGTCTTGCGCCAAAGCCCTCTGGGCAATGAACGGAACCATAAGACTTAGAATTGTCAGAGTGGCAGCAGCCCCCTTTAAAAAAGTCCTCCTCGAAATCTTCTTGTTCAATTTTTTTTCCATCTTATTCCTCCCTTAATTTATCACTATAGCGAATCTTGAATGGCAATATGCTGCCATTCTTATTGGAATGGAAAAATCATTCACCTCCTTTCACTTTTTAGTGAGCTGTCCAGCCTCCATCGACTAAAAGAATATGACCCGTCACCATATTGGACGCCTCTGAAGCCAAGTAGATCACTGCACCGGTGACATCATCCGGTTTCCCAATTCTTCCCAGAGGGATATTTCCCAGCGCATATTCACGAAAACCCTCTTTCTCAAACATGGGTTTCGTGAAAGGGGTTTCAATAAACGTAGGGGCAATTGCATTGACGTTGATGTTGTACTGGGCCCACTCGATGGCCAAGAGTTTTGTCAGTTGGTTAACACCTCCCTTGCTGGAGCAGTAGGCCGCTCTCTGAGGGATTGCTATCGTACCCGTTTGGGAGGATATATTGATGATTTTCCCCTTCTTTTGCTGGATCATCACCTTTCCCACTGCTTGCGCACAAAAGAAGAGGGCTTTGAGATTCGTATCGATGACCCTGTCCCAGGCCTCTTCGGTGACATCAACCGCCCATTGGGTGATGTTTACCCCTGCGTTATTTACAAGAATATCAATATGACCAAAGACCTTGATGGTTTGCTCAACCATGGCATGAATCTCAGGAATTTTCGTCACATCCATTTGCTGGATTAAAACCCTCCGGCCGAATTCCTCTATTTGCGCTTCCACTCTTTCCAGCTCTGATACGGTCCGGCTGCAGACAACAATATCGGCCCCATACTTGGCCAAGGCTAAGGCAATGTGGTATCCAATCCCTCTTCCTGCACCTGTAACAATGGCCACTTTTCCTGATAGATCAAATTCAGAGAAAGGAACTTTTTCCATTTATCTCCTTCCCTACAGTTCGTCCAGACCCAACTCCTCCAATTTGCCCCGAGTTGGAATTCCATCCTCACTCCACCCCCGATGGACGTAGTAGTCGCTCAGAAGCCTTCCCATGGGGGGAAGTTGATTGTTCAAATCCTCTCCTGTCCGCTTTAAGGTCATAAACCGATAGGGAAGAAAATCATCCTTTCGACTAACGCCAAGTCGGCAATTGTACATTCTCTTTAAATTAAAGAGCCTCTCACCTACCTTCATATATTCGGGGATTTCCATATTCCAACCGGTGATTAGATTAAGCCAATCCACATGATTGGTCACATTGACGGCTTTTCCCACCTGAGAAAATCGACAAAGAATCAAAGCATCCATGGCGCACATCAGGTCTTGCATTTTGGCAGTAAATTCTGCCTTTCCCTCAACCTGATAAGGATCCTGAGGCTCTGGAAATCCTATCTCCGACATGTAGAGAGCCAGTTCATAAGGATGACTCCAGCTGGCATTGTGACAGGCTCCCCGGGCCGCCGTTCCGTAAGAGAGTGCTTGGCTGAAAAATCTTCTCGGATCGTGAGCAGACGGTTCCAGGCCTTTCACATGGATCGCAAATTCGATGGCATTCTTTCCAAGAGCCTCAGCCATCCTTTTTGAGCCCTCCGTCATGAGTCTCCCGATTCCTTCACCCTTTCCCATTTTATGAACCATCTCAACAAGCGCTTCTGCACCGCCCCATACCAACTCGACCCCATCTGTGTCGCTTCGGGTAATCATCCCCTTTTCATAAGCCTCCATGGCGAAGGCGATGATTCCTCCTACGGAGATCGTATCCATTCCATAACGATTACAGAGTTGGTTGGCCTTCGCAATGGCCACCAGATCATCCACCAGACAGAGTCCTCCCAAAGTCCCTATGGTCTCATACTCTGGACCCTCACAGTCCATGGGCGCATAAGGACCTTCCGTTACCTTAATGTGCCTCCCACAGGCAATGGGACAGTGCATACAGGCCTTTCTACCAGAAAGGATCGTATCATGCATGGCCACGCCTGAAATCTTTTTGGCCCCTGCCCACCTTCCTTGCCTCCAATTCTTGACAGGGAAGTTGCCAATCTTTTCATAGTTGTCAATGCCACCCGCGGTGCCGAATTTGCCGAAGGCCTCTGTCGTCCCCTGAATGTGGGGGGTAATCTCTTTAATATACTTCTTCAATTCATTAGGCTTAGCTATGGAAATCGGACCTTCTCCAAAAACGACCATAGCTTTCAGATTCTTAGAACCCATCACTGCCCCTAGACCCGTGCGAGCTGCTGCTCTGACGATATGGCCAATATGAGGAATGCTTGCGATCTTCGCCATCCGTTCTCCCGCAGGTCCGATCACGGCTGCTGTGGCCTCCTTTGCCGTTTCCCGTTTCAACCACTCTGCTGATTCATAAGAGTCCTTGCCCCAGATGGGCCTGGCATCCCGGAACTCCACCTTCCCATCCCGAATCCAGAGGTAAAGAGGAGCGGATGACTTCCCTTTAATCACGATCCCATCGAATCCAGCTCTCTTGAAGTGGACCGCCCAGGATCCCCCAACGTTTGATTCCCCAAAGAAATCGGTGAGCGGAGAGCGGGCCACCAGATGATGCCTTCCTGAAGTGGGAACCCCTGTTCCTGTATAAGGACCCGTCACAGCCATAAGGATATTCTCAGGGGAGAGAGGATCGGTCTCCGGTCCGGTCTCTTCATAAAGAATCTTCGCCTCGATGCCCAGGCCCCCAACATATTTCCGGACCAAAGCCTCATCTAAATCCTCCACCTCAACCTTCCTGTTCGAAAGATCCACCCTCAATAACTTCTTATGATAGCCGAACACTGAAGCTCCTCCTTTTTACAAAGCTTTTTCATAGATCCGTTCCACATCTTGAACGGTCATGGTTCGTGGGTTGTTCCCCATCAGTCTTGTTACGTTGACAGCGGCTTTGGCCATTCCGGGGATTGCTTCCTTGGGAACTTTCAACTCCGTAAGAGATTGCGGGATTTTCAGATCCCTGTAAATGGCTTTGACCGCCTTGGCCGCCTGGTTGGCCTGATCGAGCAGAGATAAATGATCCAATTTTTCCCCGAGAAATTGGGCAACCTGGGCAAATTTTGGGATATTGCCCAAGACATTGAATTCCATCACATAGGGAAGCAAAAGACCATTGGCGATCCCATGGGCAACGTTGAATTGCCCTCCGAGAGGATAGGCGAGGGCATGGACGGCTGTGACACCGGCATTGGCTAAAGAGATACCGGAATAGAGGCTGCCGATCGCCATATTGTAACGGGCCTCCATATCATTCCCATTGGCGACAGCCGTTCTTAAACTCCTGCCGATCATGATCATTGACTCTCTGGCAAATAGGTCCGTCAAGATGGTTGCGTTATTAGAAGTATAGGATTCGATCGCATGGGTGAGGGCATCAATGCCACTGGAGGAGGTTACAGAAGGCGGCATGGAAAGATGGAGCAGGGGGTCGATTATAGCAACCCGGGGAAGAATGTGAGGACTTACCACGGCCTTTTTTAATCTTTCTTTTGTGTCGGTAAGGATAGCATTCGGCGTCACTTCTGCGCCCGTCCCGGCAGTAGTGGGGATCAGGATCGTTGGGATTCCGGGGTTCTTAACAAGATTGATTCCAAAATAATCATGAACCGTTCCGGCATTGGTCATCATCACCGAGGCGATGGAGGCGATATCCATGGAGCTTCCGCCGCCGACGCCGATGATGAGATCATATCGATCCTTTTTGGCCACTTCGATGCAGGCTTCCGCATTGGCAATGTCCGGGTCAGACATAACCTCGTCAAAGATTTCGACGCGAACCCCGTTCTTTTCGAGATGATCTTTAACCTTTTTTTCTATTCCTGAGTTCACAACGCCCTTATCGGTAACCACCAGAGCCTTTCGGGCTCCGATATTCATCGCCTCCTGACCCAATCGCTCCGAAGCTCCGAATCCGGCAAGGATGAGATGAGGCGACCGAAGACTGACGATCTTATTGTCCATAAAGAAATCCTCCTTCTTAGGAAATACGAACCCATTGAATCACAGCACTGTTATTGTTTCTCCCGCTAATCATTATCATGGTCATTCGTAAAGTCTAAAAAAAACTTCATGAATGTATCCTCCCATGAATCGTAGAGGATCATATCAGTCGCCATCAGCCCGGTTTTCCCAACCTCCCCTCGATTGCACAGATGGACTGTATAGGATTACTTTACCGCACTTTTTAACATTTTGCCTGCTTTGAATTTTGCCACCTTATTGGCGGGGATCTTAATCTCCTTTCCGGTTTGTGGATTTCTCCCTGTCCTGGCCCTTCTCTTCGCCACAGAAAAAGTTCCAAATCCTGTTAAGGTCAGCTTATCACCCTTCTTCAATGCCTTTGTCACAGAATTGGTAAAGGTGTTGATGGCTTTTTCAGCTGACGCTTTCGAGATCTTGGTCTCCTTCGCAATGCTTGCAATCAACTCTGCTTTCGTCATTTAAATCACCTCCTTTAAGGAATCCAACATGAGAATATATATTTTAGTCCACCCTTGTCAATTCAAAAGTTATAGAATGGATTTTCTCTCATTGAAAGTTATTTATCCAGTACATCTTTTTGAATATCCAACACGATCTAAAAAATACGCGACACTTTTAGATTATACAGATGGCTAAGAAAGAATCTGTGGATGTTATCGTGATTGGAACTCGAAGAAAGAAAGGCATTTTCGATATCCTTTTTGGCAGCACCTCAGAAATACTGGCAAAGGAATCTCCCTGCCCAGTATTGATTGTGTAACCTCCTGGAGAAAGATTCGCCATATTCCAGATATGTTATTATCCCTAATTACAACAAGAATCTCCTGTCAATCCACAAGAAGATGTAGAATGTCCGTGAAATGTGCATAACCCGAAGGTTGCTGGCCGTGTTCACAGATAAAAAACGCAGAGGATGTTCCGAGAGAAAAGTGACAAGACCTATTGACTCGGATTACTGGAATTGATCCTACGATATATTCCCAGCAATTGGAACTAAAAGAAATACAGGGTATCCTTTGACGAAGCAGTAACCGCGCCTTATGATTTGTTATCGGCAACTTATGATGACCCAGATCACTGTGGGCATCATACACAGGGGCAGACTCAATTATCGGCTTAAGGTTAATTCGAAAGCATGTCACATTTAAAGGTTGAACTTCCGTAGAAAAAATCCTGCATTCCCTATTACCCTTTCTTTTAACTGCCAATCAACGGACTCTATTGCCGGTTATTTCTCACTCTTAGTATAATCAGCATTCTTGAAAAGTGCAGGTTTCTGCTATGAACCTTCTGTTTTTGACACCTCAAAAAAGCGAGGATTTGATTTCCATATGTTCACTTGGGACAAATGATTTCAACCTGGTCTTCCCCCGATTTAGTGGACACACCGAAGAATTAGAGGTATAGAGGAAAAGGGATGGGGAGGTGTGTCATGGGAATAGGTAAGGACAAGAGGTAT
>Ga0208819_1000073_pt1 | contig 101737 bp, 83 predicted proteins | sample June2015DPH_11_1_3_FD_184707 | JGI IMG/M metagenome (GOLD analysis project Ga0208819, IMG submission 184707) | Peatland microbial communities from SPRUCE experiment site at the Marcell Experimental Forest, Minnesota, USA - June2015DPH_11_150... | ecosystem: Environmental > Terrestrial > Soil >...
TCACCGGCCTTGGTCAGAAAGACGTTCGGCCCGATGAAGCCAAAGAGATTAACCTGCTCGTTGAGCGAGCCGGTCTCGCGGTAGTTTTTGAAGATGCCGCTAAGCCTGAGCATGGCCGTCCCTTCGGACCGAAATCGGTGTGAACTTCATGGGGTCGTACTGGGCTCGCAGTTTTGCGGCCGCGAGTAAGAGCCGGAGGATCTGTGGGTCGGTCTTCGTCGCCCAGCGTGCCACGAAGTACAGCAGGCAAAAGATCAACACTCCCCCGGACAGGCTGTTGAGGAGGTTGAATGTCGCTGCCCCGAGACACATCGCGAAGAAGAAGAGCTTTCGCTCCGCTCCGAGGATGGTCAGTGGTCGGGATAGCGACCGATGAACCAAATTGATGCGCCTGCCGCTTGCCATTTGCGTTTGCTCCGCAACTCCGTTACAGAACGGCTAGCCGGGAAAGAGCCAAGAGAGGAAGTTCACCGCGGCGATGGCCATGCCAACGCCGAACAGCACGCCGGCGAGAATGCGTTTCGATCCTCCTTCGCCGAAGGCAAACGTCAGCCCGGCCACAACAATGGCGACAAGGGACAGCCCGCGCGCGATGGTGCTGGTGAACGCCGTTTGAAGGACGTTGACGGCGTTCTCCCAAGGGGAGGTGCCCTGCGCGAACACCGGGACGGCAAGGAGCAGGGCCACGGCGATGATCAAAAACCTTGGCGACAGCCGAAAGATAGACAGGAACCTACGATGTATTTGTTTCATCTGATGACCTCACTCAACTTTGCTGATGAATTTTGGGAGTTCCCGCAAGGACCCTCTTCAGCCAGAACCGCTCCCGGACCCACAGGACTTTGTGCTCAAAAGGCGCTCGCATCGTCCGAAGACACCAGGAGCGCTAGCTCCGGGAGCAGAGGTGTGTGGGTCCGGGTGTTGTCCGGGTTAAAGAAAGAATCGGCGGCTGAGACTCATAACTGCCGCCAGCCCCATCTTGTCGGGAACTCCCCCCTCATATACCTAATCAGCCACGAGATCGGAAAATGTGTCGCGACCAAACAAAGATTCTTCATTTTTCTTCAATTCCCATTCTGGGAGGAGGGTGAGGAGTCCACCGGTGACAGCATGGTGTTCTCCCTAGTCCCCGGATCGTCCCTTATGGTGTGGGTTGCTGGTTGATGTTCGGGCTAAGCGCCGGAGCTTGGTCATCAGGCGCTTCACTCTTTGCCGGAAGAGATTGGATGTTCGGCCCTTGGGGCCAGAGACTCCGGCATCAATGGATTCCTCCACCTTCAGGTCAATCAGCAGGTTTATCTCATCGGGGGTGAGGTAGGCTCTTTCCTGACATAAGTTGAGGAAATGCCGCAAGATGGCATGCCGCTCGAAGGATTCTTCCGCTGTTTGCGTGAAAGAGAAACCGTCGCCGATGCGCTGGGCAACAAACTGGGAGGTGGACTGGAATTCCCGGCGCGCCCATCGAAAAAGGCTTCTCCTGAGTTTCCTCGCCACGACAAAGCCGAAGTGTGAGCGCTGCGCCTGCCAATTCCTTGACCGGAGGCACTGAATGAGAGTGGTAAGGGCGACTTGCGAAATATCTTCGCGCTCCAGGAATTGATAGTGGTAGGAAACATGTCGCACGGCGGCATGAGCTGTTGGTATGAAAACAAGGAGCAAAACCTTTTCGAGGTACTCCCAATGGATGGCGACAGTAGGGCCGGAGAGAAGTTGCGCGAGTATCAGGTCGGAGAAAGCCGCTCCGTCTTTCGTGCTCCTGCACCCGTGTATGCTCGCCACTAAATGGAAAACGGTTGGAAAGCCGGCGAGGAGAGGTTTTTCAGCAGCGATTTGACGATACATCTGGTGGACTTCGGGGAGCGCAAGTTCGAGCCCAATGGATTTTTCTATGTAGCAGATGGTGCACGTGCAATGCGGGTGTTTGCCCATGACACGATTCCTCCGGTCGAGGGCGCAGCTCGGCGTGACCGGGAGCGGGACAAGTTCTCGGTTGGTTTCGACGGTGCTGGTGTTCGCGCGGCGATGGCACGGGGCCGCCAATGAACCTCCGCGCGAGGGACGTATACTGCGAGCCGTTTTGAGGCGCTGGGTATTTTTCTGCTCACTGACCGCAAATGCGTACAACACGAAAAAGGGCTCCCGACCGAGTCGGGAGCCCTTGAGCGAAGCGCCGGTTAGTACGGCGCATTCCCGGCATCAGCGCCATCGCTAGCGTCAGATGCCGCCGGAGCCGATGGCGGCTCCGCCTCGGCACGGCTTAGCCTGCGCACGGAATTCGCGCGCACGCTCCAGAACGTGACCTTCGCGGCCTTGGCCTTCTTGCTCTTGCCGTTCCCGCGCTCGTACTTCGAACTGACGAGCATTCCATCGACAAGAACGTGGTCGCCCTTGTGGAGAGTGTCGGCGATCGCTGTTCCGAGACGGTTGAACGCGACGACGCGGTGCCACTCGGTTTTCGACTGCCACTCGTCGTTCACGTCTTTCCACGACTGTTGCGTGGCGACCGAGAGAACCGTGAAGGTGTCTCCGTTGCCGCGCACTTGGCGCTTCTCCGGGTCTTTCCCGAGGAAGCCAATTAATTGGACGTGATTGAGATACATAGGAAGAAATCTCCATTTCTGCCCCATTTTTTTGGGGCACTCAAGAGCGAGCGGATACTGCTCCCAAGGCGAGCGGCTGCATTCTGGGAGGGACCCAAACTCTTCTTTGCAGTTTGAGAAGAGTTTGGCGAGGAACCGGGAAAGCAGAAGACGCGAAGACGCCGGGCGCAGGAATTATCCCGAAGCTGTGCCCGAGAAAATGCGTGGTGGAAATGGAAGGTGGATCGAATCGTCCAATTGGCGTTCGGGGGAAACCGGAGTTGCGTGCTGCGGCGTACGGGACCATCGGTCGTGAGGTCGCGCTGAAGGGAGAAATGGTAGTCGAGGGGGGACCGTCGTTTGATCCGCGCCTTGTTGGCGGAGTGCCCTCCACAAGGTGGCCCGTTGATGAGTCAGTTGGGGAGCGCGGGACAGTGGGCAAAAGTGAGGCCGAGGTGTGCGTGGTAGGGCGCGAAGAATTCAGAGGAAGAGGAGCCGTTCAGTGGTCATGGTCCTGACGACGAGATGACGGAATAGCGGTTCAGTCTCAGATATTCTGGCGACAGGGGCGACTGAAGGCGATGAGACCCGTGCTGAGTCACACTTCCTCGAACGGGAATTCTGGGGCGGTCGGAGATTGGCGCTTTCCGTTCGAGTCGCTTGAGAGCGTCCAGCGGGACCGGCTAAAAACAGGTTCCCTCCCTGACCAATCCCCAAGATCTGCATCTGGCTCAGTTCTATGCTCATAGGAGTTATAGTAGGGCCCATATGACTGCAGAACTGACGCGAGAAGAATTTCTGAGGATTGCGAGGGGAGACGATCCCCATCGCAAGGCATTCTGGAATGGCCTCCCACGGATCACAACCCCTCCGCGATCGCCTATCCGGCCGATGCAGGATGAAGGCCAGTTATTTGAGTTCTTGCTCCCATACCCCATCAACATATTCGACGACGCGGAATGGCCTGCGCTATCGATCCAAAGAGACGAGATCCACGTGCATCTGCTAAAGCCAATCAGTCTGCAGGTATCGCCAACGGAGCCAGTTTCGGCGGGCAATGAAGCGCCTGACTTGTTCTCAACAAATTTTCGAACTCTTGTGCTTCGAACGGCTCCTCGGTATCCGATCAAACATGCTGACGTTTTCCCAATTGTTCGCGAGGCATTGCAGTGGATCAGAGTGCTAAGCAGGCAGTATTGGATCGGCACTGGAACGGCTGGAATAGCGGCTGCATACAGAGGGTCTGCCTTTCGAGTTGAACCACCCGCTGTTGCACAAATGAATTATGCCGGATATGGACAAACGGTTCAGGTACGTGCTTTGAAACTAGACTCTTGGCATCAAGTTCGCTCTTGCGTAGAGGCGCAGATCCCTGTGCCACCCGCCGAATCTATTTTCTGTGACGGGCTCTCCAGCTTTGTATCCGGTGACCCTGTCCGATCCGTCATTGAGCTGGGTATTTCGGCAGAAATTGAACTTACAAACCTGCTGGACGACGTTGCTGCGATAAGACCCACTGCAGCCGCTACGACTGATTATCTAGATTTGAAGCGCAAACACCGGGACCGTTTCCACACCAAATTGCTGCAAGTCTCAAAAGCATTCGGGTTGGATGATCCCACGAGTTACGGCGTCCCCAATATGCAATCCAATTGGGCAGAATTGCTTCAGAAGCTCTATGGCTTTCGTAACAAAGCAGCTCACGAAGGCCGTTGCTTGGTTAAGGACAAGACTTCGCAGACAACCAGACCTTTGAACACGGGGGAACTGCAGTCGTTTGTCTTTGCTGTAGAAGCTATGTTCAATTGGGCTCGTCAGCAGCGGAGGACACTAGGACTCGCGACCGTCGCTACTCCGAGGCGAGATGACCAAATTGTGTCAATCATAGGTGCGATCGGTGAAGGCGGCATCAATATGGATACGTCGGAAGCCTGCGCGACCATCTAAGAGCATCGCTAGGCAGCCGTTTCCGACAAGCGTTTACTCCGGTCTACAAACGGGATTGTGGGAAGGGTGGACTTGGTCTGGGAGTTTCGAGCCGGTACTGCAAACCCTGCTATCCCGTACCGCGGGAGCGGCTTTGCGTTTGTTCAAGTGCCGCCTGGGTTTCTTTCAGGAGCTTCACTTGTAGCTCCAGTTCGGAGGCGTAGATTTCGGCGCGTTCATAGAGGCGCGCATTTTGAATGGCGACGGCTGCCGAGAGTGCTAGGGACTTGGCGAGTCTCAAATGCTCGCGAGTGAATTGTCCCGATTCTTTGCTGCTGACGGAAAGCAATCCGACGAGATTTTCGGACACGACCAGCGGAATGCAAATCCAGGAGCGTGCAGCTCCAAAGGCAGGGCTATCCCGCCATTCAGATTCGTTGCGAGTGTTCTCGACAAGGACACTATCGCGTGTGAAGAGAACCTTCTGCAAGAAGCGATAATCACTCACTTCCAGTGTTACCACATTTTTTCGGGTGGTCTCTCGCGGCATTTGTCTCGCGACGAGAAATGAACGATCTGTGTCCGTTAGTAGCACGCTGGCCGAATCGTACGGGACGATTTTATGGAGTGTTTGCAACAGGGTGTCAAGGAGAGCATCCATCTTCAGGTTTTGGGTCAAGGTCAGCGTAGCTTTGCGGAGCGCTTCGGCTTCCGCTCTTGCGGCTTCGGCTTCCGCTAAATGCTTCGCGATCTCTTGCTCGGCATGTTTCCGTGAAGTGATATCCTGCGCGATGCCGACAAGCCGTGGAGGGACCTCATCGGCGTCACCGGCCTGCGTGCCCTTACTCCAGATCCAGCGTGAAGCTCCGTCCGGCCGTACGATGCGGAACTCTTCGTCGAACTTTCCGGTGGTGCGGGCCTCCTCGAGCTTCGCGAGGAAGCGGGCGCGGTCCTCAGGGTGGACCAAGTCTTTGTAGGAAGAAGGGTTCTCGCGGATCTCGGCGAGGGAGTGCCCGGTGATGGTCTCGTAGGCATTGCTGACGTAGATGACTTCCTTCGTGTCCGCTCTCAGCATCCAAACCACTTCTTGGACATGATCGGTCACCTCTTGGAGGAGTTCTTGGCTCTGCCGCAGCGAGGCCTCGGCCATGCGGCGTTCGGTCGTGTCACACAAGATCGCCACGTGGCGGCCAGGAACATAATTGGCGGCGATAGCGTAGTCGACGGAAACAATTTTATTGTCGCCGCGAACGAGTTCGGCATTCCCGCGCTGCTTCTTCCCCTCTAACAGCAGATTCCAGGCACGGGCGAATTCCGGTTCGTCGGTGAAAAAACGCGAGAAGGAAGTTCCGAGAAGCTCCTCGCGGGGCACACCCAAGATGCGGAGGGCCGCGGGGTTGGCATTGAGGCAGGCCGGCTGGTTGTCGAGAATCAGGATGCCGTCGAGGGCATGTTCGAAAATGGACGCGAACTCTCTGTCTGTCACGTAAAACGCATCGGCGACAGCATGGCGTTCCCTGCCGGCATGAAGCAGATAATAGGCGTGCAGCGCAAGAGCGCAGACCAGTATGATCGGAATGACGGCGAGAAACAGCCGTGATTGCCGGTTGCCTACGACAAGAGACAAGGTGAAGAAAACAATCCCGAGGAGCAGAAGAGACAGCGAACCGATCCAGAACCACCGGGGAGGCGGTTCAGTTGGCAAGCGCGACTTCGGAAGGAAGGGAGCCATCGGCATGGGAAACGAACATACGTCGCGAACCGTTCGCGGTTCCTCTCTGGTCTCTTCACCGTTTGGTAGCCATGCTACCCGCCGCCGTTCCACGGAGTCAAGACGAGAGGGTTTCCCGCATCAGATCTCGAACTTTCCATGGTCCTATACCCCGCTCATGGACACCTTGGCTGTGACGCAACCCATAACTCTAGTTATATCAATATAAGTATCAATGTATTCGTGTTGTTGCTAGTGTTCAACTGGAATAGCTCTCGCTAGCGTTTTTGGCGGGAGAGTGCCGTGAATTACGCGAAAGCATTTGGCCGCAGACTGAAATCGATTCGAGAAGCAGCAAGACTTACTCAGGAGCAAGTTGCTGAGCGGACTCGGGGAGATGCGAAGTATTTGAGTGCCTTGGAGAACGGACGCAGCAGTCCCACTCTGGACACGATCATGGCCCTTGCTAAGGCCCTGAACGTGCCGGTCGGTGACTTCGTGCTACTAGAGGGAGAAGATTCTGATGCGCGGTCTCTGCGAAGGAGAATTGATACTGCGATAGATGCGTGCAATGAAGAAAAACTGCGCCGCGTGTATCGATTAATTCGAGACGTCATAGAACCGTAGGGCACGTCCGGGTGGTGCAGATTGTTGTCTGATGCGAAAAGCTCTTGCGCCTCAGGCGACAGTCCGCTGTCGCACTGCGAATTCGTGCATAATAAGCAGGTAAAGTTTGTACTGAGAATTTGGCAAAGAAGAAGGATCCCGCCGCCGTCGAGCTTGGGCGGAAAGGCGGGAGGGTGACCGCGAAGCGCGGGCGCAGATACTACAAAGCGCTGCAAGCTAAGCGAAAGAACCGCAGGGGTGGTCGCCCTCCCAAGCCCAAGAATAGCCGCTAAAAAGTAAGTACAAAACAGCAAGCGCTTGTTGTATTGTGGGTCTATGTGTTGCACGAGAATGTTTGTAGGAATCGTGTATAAACTAGAGTCTGATAGGGGCATTGAATTCGTCATGCGCTTTGCGGTCCGGGTGTAAACATGTCAAGCTCCTTTCCCGCAGCCCGCTTTCCGGCCCTTCCGCTTCGCAAGGACCGAGGGGCAACCGATCCTTTATACAGGGACACGGTTGCACCGAACGAAGAACCCTCCGACGAAAACCTTATTGCCCAGATGTGTACCGACGATACAGAGGCGCTGGGCATTCTGTTCCGCCGCTATGCCCGTCTGGTCCACAGCATTGGAAAGAGAATCCTCCGGGATCCCGCCGAAGCCGAGGACTTTGTACAGGAACTCTTCCTGCACCTCTTTAGGAAGGCCCACCTGTACGATGCTTCGAGAGGGCCTGCCCGCGGCTGGATCGTGCAGACGAGTTACTATGAAGCGCTCCACCGCAGAGCTCACTTGAGTACCCGCCCACACTATGGGTCGACCGAATTTGACGAACTGGAAGCCAGCGACATCGCGGCACCTCCGATAGCCGGATACGACCGGTCGGGCGAGGGGCTCTTCGGGAGGGCCCGCTGGCGGGAATTGGTCGAGTGCTTGACCGAGGAACAGTGGGAGACCTTCCGCCTGCATTTCTATGAAGGCTATACCTTTGACGAGATTAGTCAGATGAAGAATCAGACGGTAGTGAGCGTGCGCCACCATTTCTACCGGGGTCTCGACCGCTTGAGAAAGCATATCTTCGCCAGTGAATTGCGCTATCGTTAAACAATGTGGTAAAGATGGAGGCGTCACTAGGAAGCCAAGGTGCGGTGTCGTATGAGTCCGCATGAAGAGTTTCTCGAACTATGCGCGGCTTCGACCGCTGGTGAATTGACCAAGGAAGAGCGTCGCAAGCTCGACGAGCACCTGTTGGGGTGTGCCGCCTGCCGCGAGGTTCTAAAGCAGCTCCAGGAAACGGTTAAAGCGGCGGTCCCGGCTATCGCTGCCGGACTCCCTCAGAATGAGCCGGAGCCGGATAAGTCCTGGTCTCAGGACAAGGCGGAGGCGGAGCTGTTTGAGCGCTTGTCCAGAGAGGACAGTCAGGCCGGTTCCCGACAGACCCAAAAAGATGTAATCGAAGGTTCGGAGCCGTCCCATCACCGCGGCTATTTTCCCTCCCGGTTCGACTGGCGACAGATGTGGATGTCTTACGCTGCTGCTGTTTTGCTGTTCCTAGCGCTCGCGATTTCAGCGTACCGCGTGGGCATCCGAAGAGGCGTAGAAGTCGCGACGAATGTGCCAGCAACTCAGGAGAAGGGAAGTAATTCACTCGAGGAGCAACTGAGCGATCTCAGTCACGAGCGAGAAACTCTACGAGGACAGCTTGCCTCGCGCGACAAAGCGATTGACGATCTGAGGCAGCAGGTCGAACGGCTGAAAGCTGCAGAGAGCAAACGCGTTGAGCATTCCGCTTCGGCACAAAACGAACAGGAGAGCCGTCTCGCGGAAGAAGCGGCAAGCGCGAACGCTCGCCTCGCGGACTTGCAAAGGAAGCTTGATGCTGAGGAAAAAACACGTTCTGAGGAGTCATCCCGTGCAGCAACGCTTGAGGCAAGGCTTGGAGAGCTAACACAGCAATTACACGAGCGTGACGAAACCGTCGCGGCTCAGACGCGCCGGCTCGAAAGCCGGGAAGGAACCATCGAGCAACAGCAGGCTAAACTTGCCGAACAGCAAGAGCTTCTGAACCACGACCGCGACATTCGAGAATTGATGGGGGCGCGGGACCTCTACATCGCCGAGGTCCGTGACGTTGGAAAAAACGGAGCAACCCAGAAATCTTATGGGCGCGTTTTCTTCACGAAAGGGAAGTCACTGATTTTCTATGCTTACGATCTCGACCGGCAGCCGGGTTTGAAGAACCCAAGCACGTTCCAGGCTTGGGGCCAGCGCGGGACCGACAGAGAACAGGCTTTGAACCTGGGTGTTTTTTATGAGGATAATGTCTCCAAGAAACGTTGGATCCTGAAGTTCGACGATCCGCAGAAACTCGACGAGATCGAGGCGGTTTTCGTGACCGTGGAACCGAACGGCGGCAGCCACAAGCCAAGCGGTAAGCCCTTCCTCTTTGCTTATCTTAAGGTCAATCCCAACCATCCCTGAGCGAGAACGCTCCGGCCAGCCTTGCAGAAGCCCTTCCATCGAGATGCAGTAAGCGGCACAGAAATCGCTTTTCGCCTGCAAACCCCAACAAGAGCGTGTCATCACGCGCTAGGAGGGTTTTCGTGCGAGTGAACCGGGGCGTGGGGCTTTTGGTTTATCTACTTCTTGCCGTTAGTTTGAGCGTAGCGCAATCACCGAATGGGACGGTCAGCGGAATCGTCCTCGATCCTTCGGGAGGCGTAATTGTCGGCGCTGACGTGTTGATCATCAATAATGCCACGGGAGTTCAATATCCGGGCAAGGCGAACAGCGAAGGCTATTACGTGGTGCCCAATATTTCTCCCGGAACATACCGCATTCAGGTTTCAAACAGCGGATTTAAGACGATCATCAAACCGGACATCGTCATTCATGTTGAGGACGCGCTTGCAATCAACTTTACGTTACCGATAGGAGCTGCCTCCGAGATAGTGACCGTAGAAGGTGGCGCGCCGATCATCAACACGGAAAACGCTTCAGTAGGCACGGTAATCGACCGCAATTTCGTGGAGAGCTTGCCCCTCAACGGCCGCAGTTTCAATACGCTGCTGCAATTGACGCCGGGAGTTGTGATCGCCCCAATTTCCAGCAGCTTCCAGTACGGACAATTCAGCATTGCGGGGCAGAGAACTGATGCAAATAGTTTTTCGGTCGACGGTGTATCGGCCAATTTCGGCACTTCTTCGACGGGTGCGGTGGGACAGTCAGGAACAGGAACGGCACAAGCGTTCAGCGCACTCGGAGGCACAAGCAGTCTGGTGTCCGTGGATGCGCTGCAAGAGTTCCGAATTGAGACTTCATCGTTTGCCCCGGAGTTTGGGCGATCTCCAGGTGGACAAGTGATTCTTACCACGCGCTCGGGAACGAACGAATTTCACGGAACAATCTTCGACTATTTTCGCAATACAGCCATGGATGCGAACAACTGGTTTAATGATAACGCCATTCCCCAGATTCCAAAGGCGCCCGAACATCACAACGATTTTGGAGGGGTGGTCGGCGGGCCAATCTGGAAAGACAAGACGTTCTTCTTCGCTTCCTATGAGGGCGCGCGATTGGACGTTCCTTCGACGATGGAAATTCAAGTCCCGTACCTTAATTCCGCTGTGCCGTCTTGCACGCCATCCTCAGCGATCGCCCCGTTTCTCGAAGCTTATCCGAAACCCAATGGGGCTGTATCGTCAGCCACCTGTACGGGCCAGTTTACGGGGTCATTCGCCAACAAGGCGACGCTTGATGCGGGAAGCTTGCGCATCGATCACACGTTCAACGGGCGCTTTTCGGTTTTCGGGCGCTACAACGATGCTCCATCGCAACTCGCAAGCCGTACTTATAGCCTTTCTGATATGGATACAACCATTGCGAACACGCAGACTGTCACTGTGGGTGTGAACATGAGTCTGAGCAGCCGATTATTCAACGCATTGCGCGGAAATTATTCTACGCAACGGGCAGGTATCTCTTACGCTCTCAATTCTTTTGGAGGTGGCAATCCACCGGATCCGAGCGTACTCATCGGCTCGCTTCCCCGCGGGCAAACCACGGCGTTCTTCCTTCCGTTGGATGGAACCCAAGACTATTACCTAGGGACGGACGCAAATAATCGAACCAAACAACTAAATTTTCTGGATGATCTCAGTTTCACTCTCGGTTCACATCAATTGAAGTTCGGAGGCGACTATCGAGCCATCTTTCTCAATAACGTCCCTTTCAAAAATCAATTCGTTTACGTAGCTAGTAGTGTACAGAATCTCATCTCGACGGGGCAGGTGCTTTTGTTTGAACCCCAAACGGTGCTTCCTGCGCGGATACTTTCACAATCCACGTCGCTTTATGCTCAGGATAATTGGAAAGCCTCGCGAAGACTTGTGCTGACATACGGAGTCCGGTGGGAACTCAGTCCCGCGCCTGAAGGTCTGGGTTCAACAACGCTGGCATCCTGGTTAAATGTCAACAATCCTTCGGCCATCACGTTGGCGCCCGCCCGAACTTCGCTGTGGCGCACGACATACGGAAATTTTGCGCCGCGTCTCGGGATAGCCTATAGCCTGGATCAAGCGGGCAGCATGGTGCTAAGGGCCGGGGCAGGTGTGTTTTATGATCTCGGTGTCGGTGCATCTGCAAATCTTGCTACCGATTTTCCGAACGACGTGGTCGGGGGACCTTACTTTTTCCAACCTATTCCAGTGCCTAATATCAGTTCCTTTGTGCCAACAATTTCCGCAATGCCTCCGTATCCTTCCAATCTTGTCGACGGGTTTGACCCAAATCTGAAACTACCCCGTTCCTACCAATGGAACGTCGCCTTGGAAAAGTCGTTCGGAGGCCACCAAGCCATCTCTGCTACCTATGTAGGACAGGCGGGGCGCGATTTGCTGCGGCAAGAAGCCCTCTATCAACCAAACGCCAATTTCCAAGGGGCTTTTGAACTGACGGGAAACGGTGCCAGGTCCAACTACAATGCGTTCCAGTTCCAGTATCGCAGGCCCCTAGCCACTTGGGTTCAAGCACTCCTGAACTACACCTATTCGCATTCGCTAGATAACGCTTCCAATGATGTTATCGCCGGCCTTTCAAATACAGTGATCTCGGCGGCAAATGACTATGCATCCTCGGATTTCGACGTGCGACATAGTTTTTCCGGTGCCCTGACGTTTGTCCTTCCTTCCGCTGGAAAGTCCGAGGCGCTAGCCCAGGTGACAAAAGATTGGTCGCTCGACACGGTTATCGTCGCGAGAACTGGATTTCCAATCAATCCCACGGTATCGGCGCCGTCGTCGTTGGGTGCCAGCTATATTCGTCCCGATCGTGTGCCCAGCCAGCCTGTTTATGTATACGGCGCGCAATGCGCGCAGGTTTTTGGACCCGTTTCCCAAGGCGGGAATGGAGCCCTTGAGGTGGGGCAAATGTGCCCAGGGGGAATGGGATTGAATCCGACCGCATTCGACGCAACCACTCCTGTGGCCGAGAATCGCCAGGGAACGCTCGGCCGAAATGCAATCCCCGGCTTCGGCCTTACACAAGTCGATCTTTCCATGGGGCGGAAGTTTTCGATCACGGAGCGCCTTAAGGTTCAGTTTCGAGCTGACGCATTCAATCTGTTCAATCACCCCAACTTTACGAACCCCGGCGGCTACCTGTCGGGCGGTCCATCTGAACTGCTGTCGCGGGAGACGCTCAACACGGGGCTTGGTGGGCTTAATCCCATCTTTCAGGAAGGCGGTCCTCGGTCACTGCAACTCTCGCTGAGGTTGGCATTTTGATGTGCCAAGCGAGAATGGTCCTGCCTCCTTTCCGGTATCGACGGTTCTTGGGCAACCAAATCCTTGTGAGGCAATTTGGATGAACTACGCCCGCAGCGCCAGCGTTCTCTTTTTCCTACTATCGAGTGCGATTTTATCGGCTGGTGCCCAAGATTTCGACGCCGTCGGTTTTGACCCAACGCCCGTGCGAATCCCGTCTCTTGAGAAGAGCAAACGACGCCCCGTCAGTAGCATGGATCTGCTAGAGATTCGAGATGAAAAAGGAGTCAGTATTTCGCCTGACGGCAAATACGTTGCGTTTGTGGCCGGGCAGGCCGTGTATGAAACGAACGGCTATCAGAGCGGGTTGTACGTCGTTGGGACCGCGCCCGGCAGCGCTCCCGTCTGCCTCGGGACTGCGGGCGCACCACGATGGGATCCAATCAACCAATGGTTGTCCGAATCGCCGCAGTGGTCACGGGACAGCAAGTACATTACGCGTCTGGCAAAGATGGACAAGGCGGCGAGTTGGCAAGTGTGGCGATGGGGCCTCAATGGAGATCATCCAAGACAAATAACGAATGTTCCCGGTAATGTCCAGAGTTATCGCTGGACTCTAGATGGTGACAAGATCGTTGTGACGTTCGAGAAACCGCGAGACCCCGCAGAGAATCAGAGGTTGTCCGAAGATGGAATTCTTTACGACGGGGGCCTTGATGCTGGGCATGGCCGGCCCGTAGTAAGTGAGGTACTCGCGGCAAAGCCTCATGAGATCGAGACGTGGATTCACGACGTCACTACAGGCGAGGAACGGAAGCAGACAAAGGCAGAGGCGAACTCCATTGGTCGATGGGTTAGCGATATCGGGGAAGAATACAACGACAGAACTGGAGCTTCAACTTTTGTAGGGCATCACTTGCTCGACGCTAAGGTCTCGCCCGATGGTCATAGAGTTGCATATCGGATTATCGACGATTCTCCGGGAACCAAGGTCGTTTATGAATTGTTTTCCAAGCCCGTTGTTGGAGGAACGCCTGTCAATGTGGCGCCAGGGGTCTACTTCGTTGGCGATTATTGGTGGGCTATCGACAGCAGTGGAATCTACTTTACCCAGAATTTGGGGGACGGCCATCCTAATAAGCTCATGGTGGTACCTGCTGGAGGCGGAACGCCGAGGCAGGTCTTTAGTAGTTCGGACGCACTCTATGATTGCTCGCCCGACAGGAGCTTTCGGTATATGGCGTGCGCGGGCGAAAACAGGGCCGCACCTTCTCAAGTTGCTCTCGTAGACATAGCGACTGGCACTGGACGAACGCTAGTCGATCTGAATCCGGAATTTGCAAATCTAGAACTCGGCTCAATCACACGCCTGGATGGCGTCAATAGATATGGAGATAGTTGGTGGGCAGAATTGGTGAAACCGCTGAACTATGAGCCCGGAAAGAAGTACCCATTGATCGTCACGACGTACCGGACCCGTGAGTTCCCGCGCGGCGCTTCGGGGGATGAGAATCCCATTCACGTCTATGCGGCACATGGATTTGCTGTTTTGAGCTTCGATTACGGCATCAGGGAATTTGACAACAAACCGGGCGATTTCCAACGATATTTATCGTGGTATGAATCGGTGGACGCGAGCATAGAGATGGCTATCGATGCGGCTGCAAAGATGGGCGTCGCCGATACTACAAGAGTAGGCTTGGCGGGATATAGCCGGGGAACGGAGATTGTGTCATACGCAATCACACACACCAAACTCTTCCGGGCTGTGAGCGGCGCCGCAGGGGATGATAGTCCATACTATTATTACATGGCACGGAGACACGTTCAGGACGACGTTTTTTCGAGGGACGGTGAGGGAGGGTGGCCTGAGGGAAAATCTAAGGCCAATTGGAGGCAGAGGGCTCCTGAATTAAACGCAGACCGAATAGATGCACCGGTGCTGAACAATGACCCTGATTCTGAGTTCCTGCAGGACCTTGCGTTGTATACGTCTCTTCGAGACCTTGGAAGGCCCATGGAGCTATTCATTTACCCGGACGAACTTCATCACTTAAACCAGCCAAAACATCGCTACCAAATTTATGAGCGCAATCTCGATTGGTTTAGATTTTGGCTCAAATCTGAAGAGAGCGCGGATCCGGCCAAAAGCGGGCAGTACCAGCGCTGGCGTCAACTGCGCCAGCTACAAGAGAAAGCGCAATCGAACGAAAAGGATACTCGGGAAAGCCAGAATTAGCATGGAATTTCAAGCCGCGGGCATAGGGCACGTTTCTCATCGTCCGTTGCTGGGTGATCAAGAATTTGAAGCATCTGCCATCTCCACTACTCGTAGGCTTCGAATGCTGGCGGGGTCATGAGGTTAAGAACGATAGATTCGCTACAGGTGCAAGGAACTTTCTGTTGTCCTCCATGAATCGTGGTCACAGGATGCGTTAAATCGAAGATTTGCAGCTTGTCGTATTCTATGAGTGTCGATCCACGCTCTGCGTTTACCTCCCAGGGAAAGGTGTGTACATCTTGAACTCCAAACGTCAGACAACGTCTTGAATGCGTGGATTTAGAAGCCGAGAGGCTCGGCGCCTTGAGCCTCCCGACTTATGTTCTACTCGTCTCCCTCGTATGCAGGAACTGATGTCCAGTCTATGGGCACACTGTCCTGGCCGCCCATTTTCTTGCTCTCGCCCTTAATCACGGAGCTTGCAGATGCAAGCGAAGTGATTTCTGGTTTGGTGTAGTTCATTGATTTTTGGCTCCTTTCTAGGTCAGCATGTTTGCGAACCTAAAGTCCAAGCGGATCTCGAATACTGCGTTGACGCCGGGAGTTTAGAAGCCGCGAGGCTCGGCGCCTTGAGCCTCCCGGCTTATGTTCTACTCGTCGGCCTCGTATGCAGCCGGCGTTGCGTAATCTATGTCCAGGTAGTCATTAATGTGAAACACGGTCTTTGGTGATCCTGAGGGCGAGCCCTGAATCACCAAGCTTGCAGACGCAAGCGAAGTGATTTCTGGTTTGGTGTAGTTCATTGAGTTTCACCTCCTTTCCCTTTTGAATTTCTCAGCTGAGATATCGTTTTTTATCAATTAATCGTTTCTTTACTTACCTGCCTCATAAGCAGAGCTGGTCAGTAGGATTGCGGAGCGCCTGCTTGGTCGCTGGCCGTGTCTGCCAAGCTGCACCACCCAAGACATGCCTGGTAGTTAGGTTTCGGAGCCAGAACTCAATACCAAGAGTGCGCATAAGCGTGACCACGGGAACCTCTGCCCCTCGCCGAATCTTTTGCAGTGCCTCCGCGAAGCGCGTTGAATCGGCGATCCCAAGGGAACTGATGAGCATGTGTTGGCCGAGTTCCAGACCTGAACACTCTGCTGCAATCCCCACCCTGGGACCACGATTAACAAATGCCTTACGTTTCCGGTTCAGGAGTTCGTCGGGGACAATGCCGATGAGCGCACGACGCATCAGAGAGCGGCGCTGGCCGGGGCGGACAAGTTGTTCGCGCGGGATTGCGGATAGGAATTCGAGCAGGGTGCGGTCGAGGTAGGGATAGCGTTTCTCCCGAGGCAGATCGGATGACAAGTCAGAGCATGCAAGCTGCCTTCGCAGCACATCCACGGTGCCTATATGTCCTTGAAAGCTCGGTAGGGGGCCGAAGATCTTTGTCCGGTCCTCATAACCAGTCAGAGCCGCGCGGTTCCGTTTGACGAAGGCGGGATTGAACCAGGCCGCGGGGCGTTTGTATTTCGGGACTCCAACGAGTGCGGGAGGAAAGAATTCCCGGACGGCATCAAATAATAGGTAGAACCACGGCTTGCGCTTGTTGAGGGCCCAGACTTTGAGTTGGTGCGCGAGGGGCCTGAAAAGACCTCGGGCTAGAAGATCTTGTAGTTCGGGGGTGGGACTTGGGACGCCACCGGTGAATTCGTCGCCGCCAATGCCGGAGAGGACGACGCGGTTTCCTTGGGAGGCGATGCAGGCTGCGATTTGACGGCCGGCTTCGGAGGGGCGGCCGCCGCCGGAGCCGGGAGTGGCGGCGAAATGGTCGCTGTCGAACTCAAACTTGAAAAGTTCTTGTGAGCCCATGTCGATGTGGGTACCGGTGCGGCCGCGTTTTTCTTCCACTTTGGTGAAGTAGGGGCGCTCGTTCCAGTTGGGTTCGGAATCGTCGTAGTAGGAGATGGTGTCTAGGCGCGGGGTTTCGGCGGCTCCGTGGGCGATGATAGCGTCGGCCATGCAGACGATGGAGGAGGAGTCCATGCCGCCACTAAGTTCAGCAAGGATGGGACTGTCGGAGCGGAGCCTGCGGCGGACGGATTCGCCGAAGACGGCGCGGAAGTGCTCTTCGTATTCGCCATCCGCACGATAACGGATTCTCTTGCTCGGATCAAAATCCCAATATTTGCTGACGATGTGTTTTCCCGCTCGTATGAGCACCGACGAGGACGGCGGGGCGGAATGAATCCCGACGTAGGGCGTCAGATGAGCGGCAGGGAAGAACGAGAACCACCCGGCGATGTATTCTTCGCAGAGCGCAAAGGTCTTTCCTGCAAGAAGGATGAGCGGATCAAGGATAGTGCTCCAGGACACCTGCTTGTCGTCGAACGAGTAGTAGAGCTGGCGCGTGCCGATGGGGTCTTTCGCGAGAATCAGTGACCGCGTGTGCGGGTTCCAGATCGAGAGGGCCCAGTCGCCAATCAACATGGCGAAGCAGTCCTCCCACCAATATTCATAAGCAGCGGAGACGATCTCAACGTCGGTGGAATGCACGGTCACAAGATCGCCCAACTGACCGATGAGTTCGGCGCGATTGTCCAGGCGGCCGTCCCAGGTGAGGATGGGGCCGGACGAGGTAACGTGCGGCTGCGATTCGCGGCGCGATTCCTTCGTGGTATGAAAGCCCCGGTACAGGATGCTGATGTTTCCGTTGGAATAGGAGCCGGCACCGTCTGGGCCGTACGGAGCGAGAAGCGGGGTGACCTTTTCGAGATAGTCCCGGTCGACCGGCTTGCCATCCAGATTCCATCTTCCAAATTGGACACTCACGGTTGATCACCTTTCCTGACAGAGACTCAGCACCGATCGAGAACTGCGTACATTTCTGGCGTGTACGGTTTGTCGTTGACCACGCGGCGATCTACCTCGACCCAGGCGTGCGCCTTGAAGGGCATCTGTTGTGCCCCAATGACCACTTGCGCGAGCACGCCATATTGCTTTAGGAGGCATGCAGTCGCAGCGGATCGCTGCAGGCAAAGCGCTTCTTTCCAGTACCAGATGCAGGCCATGTCAACGGCGGAACAGATTCGCTCGACCGCATCAGGAACCGCGGGTTTATTGCCGACCGGGTATTTGCGCACCTTGTTGTAAAGCGCTGCGAAATTGCCGCGGGCCAGGATGAGATCGAAAAGAATCAGGTTCCAATACGCTTTGAGGACAAGAAACGACATAACCAAAACCTCCGTCGTCACACTGGCAGTTGAAACTGGTTGCACAGAAAAGCCATGCGATCCGTCAGTGCTTCAACTCGCTCGCTTAGGGGAAGCACGGGAGAATGCCCACGAAACTTGCTGTAATCGAGAAAGATCGGGTGATTGGAGGTGTTGGCCGTTTGCAGCCGGGCGGTCATCTTGCGTGCATGGAGCGGATTGCAGTTCCGGTCCGCGTCACCGGAGACGATCATCGTGGCAGGGTAGGCCACGCCATCCTGAACCTGATGGTAAGGAGAATATTTCGCGAGAACGGCGAAATCATCTGGGTCTTCGACGGTGCCAAATTCCTCTTTCCAAATGTGGGCGTTATCGAAGAGGTGATAACGGAGCATGTCAAGCATCGGGACCATGCAGACGACAGCGCCGAACAAATCCGGCCGTTGCGTGAGGGCCGCTCCAACGAGCAGACCGGAATTAGAGCCCCCAAAGATGCCTAGTTTTCCAGGAGCCGTTCGCCCCGTTTTGAAGAGCCATTCGGCAGCGCATAGGAAGTCGTTGAAGGCCGTTTGGCGGTTGCGACGCTTCGCCGCCTTGTGCCACTCGACACCGAACTCCGAGCCGCCTCGGATGTTGGGCAAGGCAAACAGGCAGCCTCGTTCCAGGAGAAAAGCAACGAAGATGCTGAACTGTGGCGTCATCGAAACCCCGTAGCCGCCATAGGAAGTCATGATCGTCGGATTGCCGCTCCGCTCGAGAACATCGCGGCGGCCCACGAGATACATGGGGATTCTTGTGCCATCCTTGGACATGAACCAGATTTGGGAATAGTCGAAGTCGTTGGGATCGAATGGGACGCTTCTCTTCGCCCACAGCGCACGCTCGTTTGTCTTCGCGGAATAACGGAAGATGCCGATGGGTTCAGTGAAGGATTCTGTTTCAATTAGTATCTCATCGGCATCCGGCGAAGCGCCGATGAGGCGAAGTGTTTCGTCACTTCGAGTAGGAATCTCGCCCAGCTTTTTCCCGGAGAGGTCGAAGACGAAGATGCGATGGATCATTTCTTTCACGCAGGAGACGTAGATGCTGTCTCCAGCAACAAGCCAATGGCTTATAGGCATGTCGCTCTCGGGAACGACATCGATCCAATTGTGTTCTCCGTTTTCCTGAAGGCGGATTTCGACGATCCTGCGGTTTGGCGCCTTGCGGTCGGTGATTGCCAGAATTTTGTCGTCTAAGAAACGCAGACCTATCAGATAGTCAATCTTGCTGAATATGAGTTTTGGTGGGGTCAGCGCGTCGAATGATTGCAGGTAGATGTCTGTGAGTGTCTTTTCGAGGAACCGGTGGACGAAGAAGGCGAGGCGCTTCTCGTCAGAAGAAAGGCTTAGCCGGATCCTCTCGTCCTCGCCGGCGAAGAAAATCTCTCGGTCTTCGCTGGTGGGCGTTCCCAGGACGTGCTGGTATGTGGCGCGGTAGAAGGGCCGCTTTGCGTCCAAGGCTTCGTGGACGTAGTAGAAACTCTTGCTATCCGGCGCAAACGAGAATCCGCGCAAGTAGCCGCGGGGGAGGAGATCGGGCAGACGCTTCCGAGTTTCGATTTCAAGTAGCTCAAAAGTCCCCGTTCTCTCTCCCCCCTCTTTCACCTCGTACAAGAGCAACCGACCGTCAGGGGAAACACGAAGGGGCTTTACCGCCGTGTATTTGCCGGTTCTCCTTTCCGAGGGGTCGATCAAAAGGCGATCCTTGCCGTCTGCGCCTTCACGCATGTAGATGCAAGGCTGCTCTTGGTCCGGGAGGCGCTTCCTGAAGAAGTAGCGGCCACCGGCGATTTGCAGGGAGTCATAGGTCTCGACGGCAAGGAATTCTCGAATGCGCTCACGAATGCGTTCTCGTCCCGGGATGTTGTCCAGATAGGAGCGGGCGTAGCGGGTTTGCTCTTCGATCCAAGTGCGCGTGCGAGGAGAGTCCTGGTCTTCGAGCCAGCGATAGGGGTCGGTGACGGAGACACCGTGGAAAATCTCCGTCACCGGGTCTGGCGTTGAACAAGGCCGGGAAACGGTCAGTTGAGACATTCGACCCTCCGCCGCTGAATGGAGTCTGCTTCCTGTTTCATCAGCCGGGTCAGGCTTCGCAGATAGCCTTGGAAGCTGGGGAGCTTCAGGCGTTCGGGATCCCGCCAGACGTTGTTTGAGACCGCATAGGCATAAACCGCGACGAGGGGTGAGAACGAATAGGCATGCGCAATCTGCTCGGATGATGCGACCGAACTCCAAATGCGAGAGTAGGAAGCTCTCAACTCATTCTCGAGGGGCGCAAGTTGTGGATAGTCTTTCCGCAGATGCGCAAGAAAATATTCAAAGGTCAGGAATGGATGACCGACGTAGGCTTCGGCCCAGTCAAGGAAAGTGCAGCGCTCGGGGCCAACAATGATATTGCCGGGATTGAAATCGCTGTGGCCCAACGTATCGGGGACGGCCGACAGCGCCAGGCACTGGAGAGCGTCCTTCAAAGTCGCGCCGAGGTCCACAAGTTGTTTCTGCGAGAGAATCGGCGGCGGCATCTTCGTTTGCTGCTTCATTAAGTCGGCCATGGCGTCGAAAAATGGATCGACCATTTCGAGCAGTGCGGCCAAGCGCAAGTCCCGGCACCCGGCCTCCAAGAACTCGTCTTCTAGTCCAGTGGAATCGATTTGCAGATTAGCGAGCGTGGTTAGGGCAGTTTGCCAGGCGGAAGGATCTGGGACATCGTTGAGAGTTACGCCACCCCCATCGGCCATGAGCCACCCATGCCATTCGGGTTTTGTTGCAAGGACGCGCGGAACATAATTGGGCAACGATCGTGCCAAGGCCTGCGATATTGCGTATTCGTGAAGGTTTGGCGCGCCTACAGCCTTGAACCAGAAGGCAGCGTCCGTCGTTTCGAAACGGATCAAACTGAACGAAGAGCTCGCATTGAATTGCCGGAAATTGCCCGTGAGTCTGAACTTCAGGGGTTCAAGCTGCTGTGCAATCCAACTGCAGAGCTCGCGAAGCCAACCTGGTTTGGCAAATGGACCTTCATTGCATGTTTCAGTGCCGTGGGAGAGAGCCCTGAGAATGTTGCAAATCCTACGGAAATCCTGCGCATCCCGAAAGGAATCAATCACCAGCGAGGAGATGGGAACCCAGAATGCTATTTGTGAGACGGGGCCGTCCGGACGGACGCATTCCATCGCCTGAAAAAGGGTGCGGGGTGTCTCACTTGTTGGCGTCTCGCAAGGGCAGGTAAAAAGAGAATAGGCATCGAGGTCTAAGTGCGTTCTCACTGCGTCTCTGATTGGCTCCGCGACTCTTTGCCACCGTGGGATATCAACGGAAGGCAATGAATGGTACGGACCATCGGGCAGACACAAGAGTTCAGACCCACTGCGGCGAGTGATGATGAGGCGGTACGTGTCCCGGTCGTCTTGTCGTTGAGTGTTCAAATCGCCCTCCCGTGCGGGTTTATGCGCCGCTGTTTGGTGCGCGAGACTCGACAAGCCGGTGCTTTTCGAGGCACTCCAGGAATTCACGAACGTCGCGTTCGACAATTTCGGGGCGAATGCGGAATTTGCGGCTGATTTCCTGGATCATCTGGCTTTCGGGGCAACCGTGCTCCAGCATTTCGAGGATTTTGGAGCCCACGAGATTGAGGGTGAACATTTGGCCGTGATGGATGTCGAGAATGACTGCCCCGTCGCAGTCGTGAGTACTCCGCACTCCTTCGGCTATCTTCAGCACGGGTTTTCCCCTTTCCTGCTGATTCCGAGAACGGATGAGAATATGCAGTGGACACTGCCACGAAAGCAGGTTGACATCCACAACCGCGTTCATTTGTTCGTGAATCAGGAAATGGAATTCGCAATTCACTCTGAATAGAGCAGTTAGGGCCGCGTAACGCGAGAGTTCGCAGGCTGCACGCGTTCAGATTCGGGTCATGTTTTGGCGAATTTTAGTGAAGAGCTTGTCTTTGTCTGTGGAGGAATCTTTTTTAGGGCAGGTTGCCAAAGTGGCTCGCCTCCGAAGCACGATGCAACTTCGCATAGAAGCTCCCAGAGAGTTCCAGTTCATGGTGATGCCCGTCTTCGACGATTCTGCCGTGGTGGAAAACAAGTACGCGGTCCATCCATGCAACGTTTCCGAGGCGATGCGAGATGAAGATGATTGTGACTCCCGGCAGAAATTCGGGAATCCTGTGGAGGATCGAAAGCTCCGCTGGAGGGTCCAGCGCGGAAGTCGCTTCGTCAAGAATCAATATGCGGGGCCTTCGCAACAGGGCACGAGCTAGGGCGAGTCTTTGCCGCTGGCCACCGGACAGTTGACACCCGGCAGGGCCCAGAGGCTCTGACAATTTGCGTGGGAGCGATGCGACAAAAGAGCGGAGCTCAAGAAGATCGATGATTGCTTCCAGTTGCCGAACGCCAACGAATGGATTCCCCAAGCGAAGATTCTCTGCCAGAGTTTCGTCAAACAGGACTGGAATGCCGGGTACGTAGCAAACGAGTGAGCGAAACTGTTTCAGTGGCATATTCCTGACTTGCGATTCCCCGATGGTTATGGACCCACGGTCCGGGTCGTAGAGCCGCGCAGCTAGTTTCGCAAAGGTGCTTTTGCCTGCACCATTTTCGCCCACGATGGCTACGTGCGCTCCGCTCTCGATAGACAGACTGGGGATCGTCAAAAAGCATTTCTGTCGCTCGTATCCGAAAAATATGCCTGTAAATCGAATATCGCACACCATAGAGGGCGGCATCTGGGGGCCACAGATTTGATCCGTCACAGTTGGGCGCAAGGCCAGAATTGCCTGGAGGCGACGGATGCTGGAAAAGGTTCGCTGCGCTCGTGCGTACGTTTCGAGGGCACCACTGAGAGGATCAAAGAGTTGGAAAACATAGCTATAAAATGCGACGAGGCCGCCGACGGTCATGACGCCATGGAGAGCTGCCCAGGCACCGAAACCTATGATGCACGCTGCTGCGGCAGCTATCGGAAGATTGGTCCAACTTGTGAATTGGATGCCGCCGGCGGCAAGCTTTACTTGGGATCGGGCCACGTCTGAAAAGAAATGAAAGGCGCGCCTTTCCTGCCTCTTTTCCTGCTGTAGTTGTTGAATCTGCAGGACCGAGCACATGTGCTCTTCAAGGAAAGCGCTCAGTTTCGCTCTCGTGGCGTGCACTTTGTCGGATCTTTCCGCAAGCAGGCCGCGAAAATGACGACGAGCGAAAACAAACGCGGGAATTGCGGGAAGAACCAGCGCAGTCAATCGAGGGTTCAAGATCAGCATTGCGGAGAGAGTGAATGCGGTTACAAGCGCCGTGCGCAGGATGGCAGGAGCCAGGTCTGATCCGAAATACGCAACCTCCTCGATCGGCTCCCGAAGTGCATAAAGTCTCGCCCCCACGGGAGTGTTCTCGTGGTATTCGGCAGACAGGGAATCTAACCTTTCAAGGATTTCCTTTCGAATAGAAACCACGGTTCTTTGTGAGGCCAAAAGTGTCAAATACGCGCCAAAGCTCGACAGGATGGGCCGCAGTTCTGAACTTAAAAAAATCACCGTAACTGTGCAGATCAGGAGAGCAATGTTCCGATTTGGTAGGACGCGGTCGATTACCCACATGAGTACGAGCGGATTGACCAGGGCGAGCACGCTCCCCGCCGTAAGGCACAAAAAACTGGCCAAATGCCAGGCAAGAAGAGGCCGGATTCTCTGGTACAGCCACAGCAATTCTGAAGGAAGCATGTTGCGTATGAATTCCGAACGGCCCGGCTGCGTTTCAGCCTGATGGAATAACCTAAGCGCGTTGCCATGTCGATGGCCAGAATAAAGCCAAAGTGTTCGAGTTTCCGACATGGGAGGACGAAAAGCGATGAAAACAAGGGAACAATGGGCTATCGAAAGAAAGCCACGGTGTTCGCCATAGGGTCAACTTCTGACTGCAATCCGTCTCAAGACGGTCACAACTTGGCCGACTATCTCTGCGTCGCCTCCACTTTGGTGAGGTTTCGCACTTGGGAGGCTTGTAGAGAGCGGGTGGAGTACGGTTGTGTTGCCAGCCAGAGCGAAGCGCCCACAAAAATACGATCCGTCGCGCCGGGCAAGGAGATATACAGGCTGCTTCCACTCCGGTTCGTTTTCCGAAACGACGGCTGTTTTCATGCGTTGGTTGACAACTAAGAATGCTGCACCTCGCAGTGGGGCATGAAACTCCTGCCCCATTTCTCCAGCCCAGAACACATCGCGCAGTGTGGGGCGCGACATGCCGCAGAGTTCCGGAAGTGCGTTACGGAGAAAGAACGGAATCTCTTCGAAGCGGTCCGCGAGAATATTGAGAAAGGAGTTTCCTTTCGTTCCTTGTGGCTCTCGATCTTTACGGCGTGAACTAGCAGCCCAATGTGTGCTTTCTGTTAAATCTTCTGGAATCGCTTCTTGTCCGAGTTTGTCCATGGCGAGCCCCGATGCTTTCAGGAAGCGCCAAAACCCGATGAAGTAGAGCGTGCAAAGGGTCACGACCTTGTGAATGTGACGTGGTGGTGCTTCGGCGGATTCGTAATCGGAGAGAGAGCCGATGGCTGTGAAATATCGTTGATCGCCGAGTTCCTGCGCTATCTTGCGACTCATGGCCGATGCCTGCCGGAAGGACAAGCCGGCGCGCTGCCTGCCTTTGCGGAGCAAGTGACGGAAGTCACTGCCGGGAGGATCGGGTTGAAGGAGTTCCCGGCTTTTCGGGGTTGGGAGCGTTCGGAAACCCGAGGCAAGGCCCCTTTTTTTGAGGCTCCGAATCTCCATATCTATTGCCCCCAGGATTTTGAGCTCGGTTCCGACCTGAAGCTCCACTCGTGGCGCGGTTAGTTTTGTGGACACGAGCGCGACCCTACGTGGCGCAACTTGTTGCAGGCGGCAGCAATTCAGACCTCGAGCATGTTCCACGAGGAAGAAATCATGGGAGACTTTGCCTCGAGTCGCCGCTAGCTTTACTTCGGAACCACGTGGATCGGCGCGAACAATGCTGCCTGGAAGCAGGTCGGGGAAGCAGAAGTCATCCTCGGTCCCGACCTTCGCATAGATGAAGGACACCCTGTTGATTCGCTGCAGTGCGGCGACTCGCTCCGTGACGTTATGGGTGAGGATCTGAATGAGCGGCGTTATCCGCGGAGGCGGCTCGCCTTCCCCTTCGAACCATTGAACAAGCGCGTCGCTATCATAGAGGTCTGAGTCGAGAAGCATTGTCCGGGGGAATGACAGGCGGAGCTGTAAACGCGGAATGTCGTCCAAATGGAGCCCAAACACATACAGCAAATGAACGAGATTGTAGCCGGAGACGCAACTGAGTGAAATGAGCTGGTAAATATTGGGCGTGAACCGCGCATCGCGCAAATCAAAGTAGAGATTGTGAGGAATGTGATAGAGCGATTGTCCGGGGAACAGTCTCCGAGATTCTTTGGACACCTGCAATAGACTCATGTTTCTCCTGCGCAGGATCTCACGAAGTTTCTCTGCCGGTTTGAGACCAGGGTGGAGCGCCTTTTTTCCGAGCACGGTCTCATCGGGTGTTTTTGATGGTTTCGTTTTCTCAAATTCGTGGTGCGTCTGGCGTCGCATGGGGACGGGACCGGCCTCTCAACAAAAAACCAGACGTGCATAGGGAAAATCGGGGACGAAGTGTGAAAAAAGTGATTGCTGACCGTATTTGAGACCGGGTCCCGAGTAAATAGCAAAAAGGGCATCGGGCATACTTCAGCCATCATTTGGCTGGACAGTTAACGATGTTCTCGTTACTATTCGCCCGAGATGGGGTCACGGAGTCCTAGCTCGCGCCCTGGAGAACGTCTCAAAAAGCTCCGAGGAAGTCTGCGTTTGTCGCTACGCGAAGTGGAACGGCGGAGCCAGCAACTGGCCCAAGTTAAGGGCAATCCGGATTACCTAATCTCCCACTCCTGGTTGCGGATTATCGAAAATGGCACATATGTTCCTGGGATTCATAAATTTTACTCGCTCAGTGTTGTTTACCATCGCCGCTGCGAGGAGCTCCTGGCGATCTTCGGGGTCAACCTCGCGGACGCAGCCAAGGACCAGGCGATGTTCAAATGGCCTGCAACGCACCTTGTGGGCGACTCGGGGGATACGGATGAGGGCACAATCCCTTTTCCGGTACGAGTACGCCAGGAATTCCATGTCGAGGGGACGCAACTTCTAACGAGATTGGTGCAAGTATGGGGGGAGGTGCCGATAACGTTGATTCGGCAACTCGACCTCCGGAGGTCGCTCTACGGGTACCTGGGCTTGCGCGACTACTCTCTCTTCCCCGTAATCCTGCCCGGGTCGTTCCTGCAGATCGACCCTACAGAGACAAAGATCAAGACGGGCGTGTGGCGGCAAGAATTGGAGCGCCCGATCTATTTCATCGAACTCCGGGATGGTTATGCCTGCGGTTGGTGCGAATTGAAAGACGGACAGCTCATCCTGGTGCCCCACATCACCTCACCGCAGCCGATTCGCAGGTTCTCCCATCTTGATGAGGCCGAAATAATCGGTCGAGTCACCGGAGTTGCTATGAGGATTGTCGGCGGTGGATTGTCGCCAATGTCGGAATTACCACCAAAGGGGTGGGGTACGCCGCAGAAGTGAGTGAAATATCGGGCCGTGCGCAAAGGTTGAGTAGCCCTGCGATCCTAGTGAGTGTCTGGGCATCGGACGGGAGCAGCAATTTCTTGAGCGAGTTCAGTTCCTCGGAAGAGCCGAGAATTCGCAGCCATGTTAAAAGGGATATGATGGTGGGGGTTTTGATCTAGGACATTCTACCGCCAATGCGTCCGTACAAAGAGCAATATGCCAGAGTTGAACGGTTTCTGCAGCGAATCTCGCGACCAAATTCTAACCGCGAAGAGCACGAAGATTTTCTGTGGGCTTTCTTTCAGAACTGCTGGCATCTTTGCGACTGGGTGAAGAATGACACCAGTATTAGAAAAAATAAACGGGACGCCATTTTGTTGGCCGTCGAACAATCTAAGCCGCTGGCTATATGCCAATGTATCGCAAATCGCTCGAAGCACTATCGCCTGCGTTGGAAGCAACGTCGTAACGTGAAAGTAGTCGGGAAAATATCCGTAGGAATTGAGGATGGCGCGGGTGGAGGAGGCTCAGCCACGATCTCTCTGGAATATGTAATAAAGGAAAGAAAAAAAGAGTACAGGGCGCTCGAGATCGCCGAGTATGCGGTTGACGACTGGCGTAAAATTCTTGGTCAATACCGGCTGTAGACGGAGTCTGTCCTACAATCATAGGCAGACTCGATTCGTACCACAGGATCGGAAGCAACAAGGAAGGATAACAAGCATGGGGGTCGCCGCGAAACCAGAGCATTGAGCCGAGATGCAAGCTAACTCGGGAGAGATGTCCAGCTTTGCGGCTTTTCGTACGGGATTTGACTCGCTCCCAAGAGCTGGTCTTTAAACCATTCTTCAAACTCAGATTCGGCCGTCATTAGCAAAAACGGCGGCAGATGTAACACGCTGACGAGGGCGCCGCGCGCAACGGCGGCAATTCTGGACAATTCATCGTCCGTCACTTCAAGGCTTCCGGAATGGACGATTGCGGAGCGGATTCCATAGAGCTCTTTCAGATCCTTGTAGACGTTCTTGCGAGCGTCCAGATCCGAAGACAAAAGATGCGCACCTCGCAGGGCGAACTTCTCGGTGATTTCGGTGTTGCTTCTCCCGCCCAGGAGCAGGCTTTCCATGGCAATGGTATAGAGCAGGAATGCTTCCTCCCGGCGATCCGCGATGCCGGCGCGACCTGCCCATTGCAGGGCCGAAAGGATTCTGTCCTCCAGTTCTGAAGGCTTGGACTTTTCGAGCCAGGAGGAAACTCTTACCAGCTCCAAGAGCTGCGCCATCGCCTCAGGGATGTCAACGACCGAAAACTCCTCGAGTGGCCCTACTTGAGTCTGAGTAATATCCGGTGCCGAACCGTCTGACGGGATGCGAAGGCCTCTTCGTCGGCTGGGTCCGGCATCACCTGGGAGGAAGATTCTAGCCCGCCCGACCGTCACCTCCGCGTAGAAATTAATCACGTCTATCGTCAACCGAAGGTGCCGCTCGGCTAATACAAGGGCTGCTTCCTTATCGATCGCATCCACGTGGATCGTGCACCACGTTCCTCCTATCATGACCCTCTTCAGTTGCGCCAAGCCCCAATCGGGCTGCGTATCGACTCCCCCCGCCATCTGCACTGCACCGCCCCCAGGTCCATTGATCTTCTCGTGAATGTGTTTGATTCGTGCCTCATCCGCTAAATAGAATTCGCAGGCACCGAACTTGTAAGGCAGCCCTTTGGCCGAGAGTCCCAGCACTTGCAAATGAAGCTCCCATCGCTGTGGTGTCACCAAGAGGCTTTTTTTCAGTTCAACCAGAGCACCGGACAGACGTTTATCAAAGTCTAGGGACGCCTGAATCCCATTGATGTCCAGAGCTTTCAAGATGGCAAGCTGAACGTGGGATTCGACTGCACTGCGGCTAATCAGCCCTTTCTTCGTGGCGATTTCAGATATGTCGTGGAGGCAGTTCCGGTAGGATTTCAGTTCGTCGTCAATCAGGGCCAATCCACCATAGGGTGCCCGCGTGAAGTAGGTCCCACCCATGATCACCCGTCGAAAGTCGGCCGAACTATGCTCGGTCGATTGGGACTTCGCGTGCAAATGCGCAACCAGTTGTCGGAGTGAGGCGAGGCTTTGATCAAGGTTCATAGCTCATCCTTGCGACATATCTGCATGATCGCACGATCCACATGCTTCGGAAGAGTGCGGGAAGGAGCAGGGCACGCCGAGCCCTTACCCAGCCAAAGCTGCAACCAGCAACACGAGGACGCCGATGACACACACCGTAGTCATTTGTTTCTGATGTTGTCTTCGCATTGTCTGTATGTCGGCCCATTGCTCACCACCGAGCATGCGAAGCACTTCCTGCATGCTGGCGCGTTCGTGGGGATCGGTATGGCAACACGCTATGATTACTTGCCGGATCTTCGGTGCGCACGGATAGTTTTGCACACTCAGATCGAGGCGCTGCCCATCCTGCGGTTTGAGCCCTGTAAGGAGGTGATAGAGCGTTGTGCCGTACGAATACACATCTCCAGCATGAGAAATGGGCCGTCCTGCGTGTACCTCTGGCGCCCAATAACCTGGCGTCCCGCCACGGTTCTCTGAAAACAACACCGTACAACCGATACCGCTACCCAGAGGATCTGCCACGTGCATCCGACCGTCGTGAGAAACCATGATGTTGTCCGGCTTAACATCGCCATGCGAAATGTACTGCGCATGAAGGGCCACGAGTGACCCTGCTACGGCAGTGGCAATCGCAAGCAGTTGGTGCTCGTTGAGCTTGCCGGCGTATTTGCTCAGCGACCCTCCATCAAGATAAGGCATGACGTAGTAGGGGTGGGCTGCTTCAGTGTTGGCACATAGAATTCGCATCAGGCCCGGCAGATTACGCGCCAGAATGCGCACCTCGCGTGCAAAGCCCTTTCGCGCCTCCGGGAGATGGCATTCGCGGAGATATTTGATCACCACAAGCTCGCCGGTGTCGGTGCGCTTACCGATTGACAAATCTCCGCTACCGCCGGAAAGCAGTGGCCGAAGAGGTACGACTTGATAGCTCATCGCGACCTTCCCCTGGTGCGCGCGTAGGCCATCCGAAACAAGGCATATAGGAACGCACCCCGTTCGCTGTTAGCTGCCTGGCGGATTGTTCCCGGGGAGTTGCCGGCTCGGATCGCGGCATCAAGTGCGATGTAGATATCGCAGGTTGGGCCAGTGGGACCCGAATGCCCGCCCTCCCATCGATTGACGCTGGCGAACGATACGCCTAAAAGCCGAGCCATTTGCTCTTGAGAGAGCCCCAACTTTCTCCGGACTGCCGCTAGCTGAGCAGCATCAAGCATGTTTGCAGTATACACGCATCAAGTGGGGGCGAGCAACAATTGTTATAGCATTTGCTATAGGTAAAAAGCAGATCTCCAGGTGAAATCGAGGCCGCCATGCTCTTCTTCAAGAAGGCACGACTTGGCACCACTCACTCGCTGGTGTGTGACGAGGGTGGGCCATGCGCAACAAGAAGAACGCAACAAGTGGCGTCATCTCTGAATTTCGGACTCGGCAGCGGCAAACTCACGCATCGCTTCCTCTAGGTCTTTTAGAATTTCTTTCATCAGCGCCTGAGGAGTCTCGCCTTGAGCGGCATTCGCCGTCTCTTGTTGCCATTGGAGATCGAGGTTCGCTTTGTCTCGTGCAATAATCTCCGCGTATGTGAATCGCCGGAACTGCGCTGTTTCCTTGCGTCCGGCACGATCATCAGCGCGGTAGCAATGGATGAAATCCGTCAGGTCGGCCGGACCAATCGGATTTTGCCTGAGCGAAAAAGTCCGCTCTGAGCGCAGGTCATATACCCAGAGGTCTTTGGTTGCTGGAGTCTTCTCCAAGGGCTTCTTGTCGAAGAACAATACGTTTGCCTTCACGCCGGGCGAATACCAAATGCCAGTTGGAAGACGTAACAGGGTGTGGACCTCGCACTGCTGGAGCAACGCGCGGCGAATCTTTTCACCTGCGCCGCCTTCAAATAGGACATTGTCCGGAACAACGACTGCGGCCCGCCCGGTTTCTTTGAGCATTGAATAGACGTGCTGGACAAAATTGAGCTGTTTATTGCTAGTCGTCGCCCAGAAATCCTCTCGCTTGTAGGAAATCTTGTCAGTGTGGCTCTTTCCGTCTGCGCCAATGATAGTGAAACTGCTCTTTTTCCCGAACGGCGGATTCGTAAGGACCATATCTACCGGCTCAGCCTTAGATTCGAGGCTGTCAAAAATCGATATCACAGGGTGGCTGTGGTCTGTGCCGATCCCGTGAAGGAAAAGGTTCATGGCGCACAAGCGCGCGACATTGGGGACAAGGTCAACTCCGTGCAGCGCTCTCGTCCAAAGATGAGCAGCCTCCTTGGCATTGATTGTCCGGCCTTTAAGGTAATCAAAAACCGCCAACAAAAAACCACCCGTGCCACATGCTGGGTCGGAAATGCGCATCATTGGTTCGGGGCGCATCACTTCAACAATCGCCCGGATGACAGGGCGCGGAGTGAAGTACTGCCCCGCTCCGCCGCGCACATCATCGGCGTTCTTGGCGAGCAACCCTTCATAGACATCACCCTTCACGTCCACGTCGAGTGCGGACCAATCTTCGCTGTCGATCATTTGGATGAGGAGATGAAGTTTGGCTGGGTCGGTAATCTTGCTCTGCGGCTTGGTGAAGATAAGGCCAACCAACCCCGGGCGTTCGCTCAACTTGCGGAGCCCTTGGTGATACCGCTCCAAGAGCTTCGCCTTCTCAGCGATATTCTTCAGTGCGCCCCAAGTGTAGCGCGATGGAATCTCGCTTGCCCCTACGTGTCGCTGTTCCCACGCCATTTTCAGAAAAAGAAGATAGGTAATCTGCTCCGTGTAATCCATGAAGGCTAGCCCGTCATCCTTGAGAACGTGGGCGTAGTTCCAGACCCTTTGGACGAGAGCTGAAGCCGATGTTTTGTGATTCTTGGTCATTTGTGTCAATTCAGTATCTCTTGCAACCAATCGCGTGTGATTTGATGGCCGAGTTCTGATTTGTAGATTTCTGCTCGGGCGTATGCCAATGCAGCCGCCGAGTATTCGGTATCGGGGTGGATCGCCCGAAGGAGTTCAACTTCTCGACTCTTGTAAAGGGCGCGCATTTTTGGCTCGTCGATCTGGGGACGAAGCCTTTCCAGGTCTTGAACAATGCGCTGAATCGTGCCGGCCACGGCCGCGCGGCCATTCACCAGTGGTTTGCAGTGAAGGTGGTAAACGTCGATTGATGTTGCGGCTCGCTGGTGCTCTGCTGTACCCGCTGGCTTGGTGGGAGTCGGATACCCATCTGGAAGAAATGTCAGGAGCTTCCAGTCGTCGGGGTCAATCGGGTCAAGCAGTTGGGGCTCCTCCAGTTCGAGATCGTCGCCTTCCTGGCGCGCCCTAATACCGTGCGTATGCAGCGGGAAATGGTCCGATTTGCCGCCGCTGGTAGCATGCACGCGGTCCACGCGCCGCTGGTTGCACCATTGGCTTGCGTAGCGAAAATTCCGTGGCGCAAACGCGAGCCACCAGTAGCCTTCATGGGTGGGGTCTTCTTCCACTCGATTCTTGGGGCGAAAATGATCCACGTTCTTATCCGAGGTCGGGTTCAAGCTTTCGGAATACCAGCACTTTCCTTTTCTTAAGACGCCGAGCCGAGGGGCCATGTCTTGCCAGAGTCTTGTTCGCGCGGGCCTATCTAAACCCGCCGTGATTGCTGCTCTTCTCGCCGCGACGAGGTCTCCTCCTGCAGCTCGTGCCGCGGCCTCGGCCTGTGTAATCTCGTCACGCAAGGCGTTAAGCGCTTGGTCCGCGTGACCCTGCCAGCCGTTAGGTATCTCCAAAAGGTCGATGTCAACAAAGCGCATCAGTTCTCGACCTCTTTTTCCACCTCTGCCACTGCTTCCTTCAGAACTTCGCTGGCGATTCGGTCAATCTCCTGCCGTTTCTCCGGAGTCAAGAATTGCTGCCCCGCCATTAACTGGCTGTGTCTTCGCCCCCATGCACGGACGAACGCAGCATAGTAGGGATCGCTGAACGCCTTTGAGAAACCGGCTTCAGCCAACCTTTTGTCGATTTCTTCCAGTTCTTTTTTCTGCTGCGGGGTCAGTGATTCCTCTTTAGCAATAAGGCGGACCCTGTTGTCTAGGTCCCCAAGCGTCTCCGGGTCGAGGTCACTCCGAAACCCGAACATCTCGCTGGTCAGGATGCCTGTGAAGCCTAGCCCGCGCGGATTGACGGTCGCTGGCTCCCACTTGCAAGCGCCGGTCCTTGTGTCACGCTTCAGCAGATGAATCTGCTCCTTTAGGAGACTCGCAATGACAAGCGGGTCGTGGGTCGCCATTAAAATTTGACTAGTCTGCTGTTCCGTTGATTCAATTGCGTTGTCGCTCATCACACGCGCTAGGTCTTTGACATAGGCAACACTCCAGTGCGGGTTTAAGTGCGTGTCAGGCTCGTCGAGCAGCACGAGAGATTGGTGCGACTTCGTGAAGCGCATCAGGCCCAAAACCATCAGCAACTGCTGTTCACCTTCGCTCAACTGGTGGAATGTGATGGAAACTTGTTCCGTGTTGGAGGATTTAACGCGGACCTGAATCTTGACATCGTGAATCAGTTCTGAAAAATCGGTGCTCTCCAAGGCCAGAAAGAATGTTCTGGCGTCCTGGTACTCTGCTGCAAACGAATGCAGGCTCTCCAGGTCCGGTAAGAAGAAATAATAATGGTCTTCTGTAGTCGATCGGTAGCCGTAGTTAACCTTCTGTTGCAGCACCATTGGGGCAATGGCGTAGCGGCGCAGCCGCTCCATGACTCGGCGCATGATTCCTGTGGCGCTCCAGAAATCTTCCGCCCGGCTCCCAGACTTCGCCCAAGGCGGCCTGCGAATGATGAACAGAGCCGACTCGAAGCCTACGATCCTCAGTCGATTCTCCAGGAATTCACTGATTTTCGGGTCTTCCTTGTATGAGAACCCAAGCAGCACATATTTGGCGTGATGGGTTTCGGCGCAAAAGAATCGGCGCTGTTCCAGCAGCTTGGCCAAGGTTTTCGCATCGTCTGCCTTGGCTAGGCGCAAGCGGTCGTAATGGTCTTGCTTCATAGGCAGAAAATGTTCTGCCAAGCGGTTGGTTGGACCCGAGTAGTAACCGAAGACAAAGCGTGGCAACGGCAACTCTTCTCGCTTGATGGGCTGCAATTCGGTTTCACTCTTTGCTTTGTGGGGAATCGGCCCTCTCTTCAATTCCGGGCGTTTCATTTGCCCCGGTCGCCAAGTGATCTCCACGATGTGCTCGTCCATTTCGTAGTTGAGACGATATCCATTCATCGGCTTCTCAGGCCAACGGTTTTTCTCCCACCACTCGTGCAGGTCGCGGAAGATAATGACAAGCGCCTCAAATAGATTGGACTTGCCTGTGCCATTCCATCCGAGGACAACATCCAGCCCTTGAGTGGGATTGAAGCGAACGGTATAGTCTTTTAGGTTCTTAAAATCCTCCAGCCAAAGGTCAACGAGACGAAATCGGCCTCCGAGTTCTTCATGCTCCTCCTTGGCAAGCCTGACCAGCTTCTGTTTTTGACGACGTTGTTGCGCTGACTGTTCAAATGCCGTCCGCAGTTCTGGGTCGGCTCGCAGCGCCTCATAAAATTGGACCACCTGTTCAGGTGAAAGTCCCGCCTCATCAAAGAGACGGCGAGCATCGGTTTCCTTGCCGATCCTTTGCCAGGCAGCTCTTAAAGCTTCCGGTGATGGTGAAGGTTGTTGCATGGTGACACTCTTGCTTCCTTTCGCGCGGTATGCCCCTCGGCGAGCCTCTGTTCGTTCTGCTTCTTTTCGCGCTTTGTCGGCGCCGATGCGGGCCAGCAGCAGTGGAGCGGGTTCATCTTTCTGATCCTGGGGAACGAGGTGACCGGTGAAGGCTTGGCGCAAGAGCGAATCGCGAGTGGTGCGGGCACGCTCAAGTTGGCGCGACAGCTTAGAATCCAGGCGGTCCGCTGCAGCCAACCGGCGTTCAACTTGACGAAGAATTTCAGTTTGCTCGTCCAGAGGTGCAATTGGTATAGGCAGCCTACCCAACACCCCTCGATTGATTGAGGCTAGATTTGTTGTCTGTGTCCCATGCTTGATGAAAAAGTTTTGTCCAATTGTGTTTCCCCAATGAGAGACCAGCTTAGGATTCAAGAGCGACGGATCATAGGGACGGGCTCGAAAGACATGATTCTGATGAACGCACCTTCGGATTTGACCTTCCCATACCCATCCTCGTCCAAGCTTGTCCCTGTCGCCCCCCTCAGTGAAGAGGATGTCGCGAGCACGGAGAAGATAGTCGGCGACTCTGTCCTTTTCCACACGGATTGTCTTAATTTCGCTAAGATCAAAATATCCCCGCAGAACATTTGCGACTCGGAGATACGGCAACTCAACTGGGTTTTTCACCAGACGATTCTTACTGACGGAAATTCCCGAACCGATTTCCGCAACCATTTCCAAGGAAGCCCAACTCCACGTCTCAGGCAGTTCTGGTAATTCAGTTGTGTTTGGTCGAGCCGGTTCCGGGTAGCGGGATTTCCACTTGTCTTTTGTCGAAATTTTGCCTTTTTCGCGGCGGCGTTTGAGTTCGGCTTTTTCCCAGCCGTCACGTCGGACAACGAGGAGACGCTGCAACAAGGCCTCACCGTTTTCGATTGCATCGCTCTTGCGCTTCCGCTGGGCCGCACGCCAATCGAGAGTCAATTCGCCAGTGACGGCGGCGCGCAGTGAGGCGGCACGATAAATCTTAAGGCGTTCCCGGGCTCGACGCGCTGCGGTTTCCGCTCGCCCCACTCCCAACAAGGAGGCAGTCAGCTTGCCCACAATTCTTTCTTGCTCAGCTAGAGGGGGCAAGAGAATCGGGAAATGTGATAGTTTCTCGAAATCAACACGTGGCCGTTCACCGCTGACCAGTCCGTTTGCGAATGTGACGAAATCCTCCGCATTCAGGCGTAGGGCAAGGAACTGACTGTTCAGTCCGTCGTGCTTCTCGAAAACGAGGAATTCTGCCGAGCAAATTCCGTCGAACTCTGCGACCCAGACCTTGTTCAGATAGGGACGCATTTTCCCGTAGAGAATGTCACCTTTCGAAAAGCGAACTGAGGAACTGCGCGCCTCGCGAGCATAGTTATGCCCGAGGAGTCTCATGGAGTGCGGCTCGATGTGCTCCAAGCCGACGTATCGCATCGTAGGGTTTTCCATCGGGGACGTGCGTTCTCGCGACGGCTCCGCGATTTCGCCAAGCGTCGTCTTCACCCATCCCTTTGGCAGTTTTTCAGGCATTGGTCATTGGCGGTTGAGTCGTCGGGTACACTTTAAGGCCGAGAACATATTCTGCGCCAGTGTCTTTAGAGTATGCCGGACGAAGCAACACTGCAATCTGGTGAAGAATGAATCGGTTTTGCCTGAAAGCGAGTAGGAGCTTCGCTAGTACGTCAAGAAGATAGAGCCAATCCCACCAAGTCTGGACGAATAGCTGCCACGTCATCCACTGAGCCACGCAATTCTCCTAGCAGATAGCCCAGATGCGCTTCAGCAGTAATCGGTGCAACCGTGCTCAATGCGAGGCGGGAGAGGCGGGTGGCTGAAGCCGCAGCGAGAATTTCCGCCGTCACCAAGTGTGCCTTGGCATGCCTTGGAGAATGGGGCTTGCAGATATATTCTGTTCACGCGTCCCCGGAGTTCGCAATCCTAAAAACGAAAAGAGGCGAGGATGATTATTGGAGACCGTTTGCGTGAGTTGCGGGAAGGAAAGAAGCTCTCCCAGGGAGACATCGAAAAGAGGAGTGGGCTGCTGCGCTGCTACATATCGCGCGTCGAGAATGGCCACACCGTTCCGGCAATGGAGACCTTGGAGAAGTTGGCGCGGGCTCTGGAAGTGCCGCTCTACCAGCTTTTCTATGAAGGGGAAGAACCGCCCAAACTGCCGAACCTTCTGAAACGGAAAACGGCGGACGATATCGTTTGGGGGAGTTCGGGCAAACAGGCGGTGTATCTCCAAAAGCTGAGGAAATGCCTGAGCAAAGCCGGCGACGCGGACCGGAAACTTCTCCTTGCTATGGCCCAGAAGCTGACTACTGGGCGCAATCGCCGCGCGCACGCCGCAGCGTAAAATTGCGCTGACAGCCCGGACGCCCGTCCAACGAAAAAACGCGGGGCCGCGCGAGCGGCGCGACCCCGCGTGAATTGCTGGTTTGTCTCTTACTTCGACTTTGTTCGTGTCGTTTTATCCGTCTTGAGAGACGCTTTCTTGACTGGTTTCGAGAGTTCCGCTCGGACCGTCGCGGACACTTTTGCAGTGTCGATCTTGCAGCGTGCGGCGGTGCGAGCGAGGTTTGAGTCCTTCCCAAGTGCCTGCCGAGGGTTGTAACCGGGGCAGGACAGGTCGGATACGAGTGCGCACACGATGAGGAAGTGCTGGACCTCCTGCGTGCTCATTTCGCCTACGGCGTTTCCCGCGATGGTTCTGTAGTCCACGGTGCTGCCGCCCCACGCGGCCTTGACCTTTTTCTCTTCCCACCCGTACACCCGGCACAGGCGGCGGTGGTTGTCGTGGCCAAGGCGCTCGAAATAATCGAGCACTGCCATTTCGAGGTCGGGACGTGACAGGGTCGGTGGAAGTTTCTTGCGAATCGCATTCAGAATACGGAAGCGCATTTGCTTTTCGATACGCTCCGCCAGGGCTTCCTTTGCTCGCTCGGCACGCTGCTGCGGGGTCGGTTGATACCTGGTCGTCTTGGCGTGCACCGGGCATTTTTCGTCGCGGCACACGTGGAGCAGTTTGCCAGCATCCGGGCCGTCGATCACCACGGCGGGGTTGGTCTGTGGACACTCCCCTTTCTTTTGTGCTCGGCGGTACTGTCCTTCATGGAGGACATCCGACTTTGCGTTCTTGGCTTGCCACGCCGGGGCTTGCGACACGCGCAGTGGTTTTTCGCCGGACTCTTCCAGCGGCTTCACGCGAAGCTGCACAAGGGCTTCGACCTTGGCGCGATAGCATTGGCGGTCCGTGCAAATGGACTTCTTCTGTCCTACTGCCTCAGGAAAGAGAAGCGGATTGGTGCCTGTGCGCTTCGGGCAACGGACGCAGCTTCCTGCCGCTGACAGCAAGTTTTCGTTCTGTGTGTCAAAGGGAGCGTTCGTGAGGTCCAGGTGGACCTCGCGCTCAATCCAACCGCGGAGTTCTCGCACGGTGACGGCTTCGGCCTTCTTGTCTTTCAGAAGAGCCGTTGTTGTCCGGTGCTGCGGGAAGCACTCGCCGAGGGCGCGTTGCTGGTCGGTCGGTGTCAACCGAGCGATTTCAAACGCGTGTGCAACGGTCAACTTACCCGTGTAGAAGGCCTGTTGGACTTCGTCCACAAGGTGCGTCAAACGTAGCCGCGCATATACGTATTTCTCCGACCGTCCGATTTTCTCGGCCAGCGTTTCGACCGTGTAGGTTTCCGGTTGGAGTTGCATGAGGGCGGCATATCCCCTTGCCTCGTCGAGTTCGTGCACGTCGGCACGTTGCAAGTTCTCAATGAGTTGCAGTTCGAGGCACTCTGTGTCGGTGAGATTGCGAACGGTGGCGGGGATGGTTTCCCGCCCGGCGAGTTTCGAAGCGCGGTAACGCCTTGCCCCGGCGACGAGTTCATAGAAGCTTGGGTCCCCGCCCGGCAAGGGACGCACGAGAACGGGCTGCAGGACGCCGTGCTGCCGGATGTTGTCGGCCAATTCGACGAGTTTGGTTTCATCGAACTGGCGGCGAGGATTCGTCTTCGATTCCTGAATCTGGGGGAGCGGTATGTCCTGCATTGCGGACACAGCGGGTGGAGCTGGCTGAATTGCGTTCGTTTCGAGTACAGTCGTCATGGCGTATTCTCCTTTTCTCTCAGTTTCGGTTCTGCTTAGTACTCTTCAGGAAGAAGCAGGGTCGAGACCGTTCGATCGGATTCGGTAATCACCCATACTTTGTCGCCCGCCGCGGTCCGGTAGCTGCTGAGAAGGCGGAAGCCCTTTTCCAAGCTGAGTTGGTTTTCGGCCTTGTCTTCCTCGGGCAGTTCCCCCCAATCGCCCGTCACATGGCGGGAGAGGAACTCCATGGGGTTCTGTCCGGCTTTTTCGAGAGCCGCCAATGCTCCGGGTGTGGCGACAAGCTGGCCCAGGTCAAACAGCGGTTGTTTGGTAGTTTCTTGCATGATGCGAATTCTCCTTTTGCAGATTTGGCCTTTGCTTCGCAGAGGCGCGGCCAAAGCCGGGCATAAGAAACAAATGGCCTTCATGGCGGCGGTGGGCGCCTGTCCGTCCGCACTGTCAAGGGCGCCGGGGTTGGGCGTTCATCGGAGCGCAGCGAAGACCCTTGACAGGAGAAGCGGGCGGATCAGGCGCAGGGTTTAGCCAGGAAGGGCATTTGGCTTTGGAGTGAAGTGACCGATCAAAGTCCGTCGAATCAAAATTTCTACGTCAGGGGGGAGCAGGAAAGGGAGGGTTCTAGCGAGCGGAAAGGCAAACGATTAAGTCATTTTTGTGCAAAGAGCTTCTGCGCCTTGACTCAGCATGGGTGCACAATACTCTAAGGAAGTTGGGGTATTGTGCAATGTCGGGGCCCATGGTGCTGTTGATCAGGCAAGGAAATCTGGACGACCACATCATAACTGGCCACCTCTAAGTTGAAATATGAAAGCCGTTTGGGTCGCACCGGAGGTGCTTGCTTTACATAGATCTGGTGCTTACCTTTTGGTAACTGTCAGCCTTCAACTTCATCGAAGAGAGAGGGTACTAGAGCAGCGAGATCGGCCAGCCGGCTTGGCTGCAACGTTTCAAATTCTTTCTGAGGGACCTTCGCATATTTCCACATTGTGGTAGTCAGCCTGCTGGCATTTTCGCACCAGCGCACAGCGGCAACGTCCTTCCTCAAAACATCGACGTTTTCTTGCCCTTTGGACTCCAGAAGCCAGTGAACACCTGACCTCTCGATTGCGACAAAGTCTGGCTCGTAGTTTCGGAGGTTCATTGCCGTATCCGTGTATTCAATGGCGAAACCAAATGCGCGGGGTAATTTCGCGAATGCTGTGACGTCTTTCGCACTGTCCAAGAACTTCGCGAACTCACGTTCGAAATCGTTGTCACAAGGTACGAGGTTGAAGATGCATTTCTGCCCTTCCCAAACGGGCCGTGACCACGGGAAAGGCTGGCAGGTAGAAAGCAGACGCGCGGGTTCGAGAAGCTGTGGCGTCTGTTCTTCTATGGTCAAGGCTTGAAGCGCCTTCTTGAAAACGTCTACGCAGACGTAATGAGCAACCGCAGTGCTCATTGCCTTAACGACGGCTGGCTCGTTAAGGTCGGCAGGATGGCCGAAGGCCCGTTGTTCAAAGAACTCTCTTACCTTTGGAGCCAAAGCTGCGAATTGTGCAGGCAGTTTAACAGCTTCCGCGATGCGTCGAGCATAATAACCGATCACTTCTTGTGCCGTCTGTGGCTCCGGTATGGTGTACTCGCGCTCGAACTCCTTCTTCAAGGTGATGATGTCGTAGCCTTCGTAGGTAAAGGTTTTCGAGCGCGGGTCATCTTCACTCATGGGAAGGACGATAGATTGAAAGGCCATGACTTCGAGTGCCGCGATCTCTTCGGCCAAGCTCTTTTTTCGCACGAGAGATGGCGTGAGTACCGGAAGTCCGATGTCGAATTCCTTTCGACCTTCAAGAGGTAGAATCGTGATGATACGCAGCTTGTCTTTGCCAAGCTCGAATGTTTCGAGTTTCAGTTCTTCAAGCTTTTCGAGGTCGTCAACGAAGTCCAAGAATTTCTTGTTCCCGATGATGTCCACGCGTTCTGTGTATCCGCCTGGATCGTCCCGAAACATGAGCCGCAAACCGCGTCCAATCGCCTGTTCCGGCAAAATGTTGGCCTTGGCTGTATATGGACGCAAACCAACAACCACGGTCACGTTCTTGACATCCCAGCCTTCGCGTAACATAAGCACGCTGACGATGGCATTGATGGGGCTGTCGTCCGAATCAACCTCGCGAACCGCTTTCCGGGCCTCTTCAAGGTCGGTTTCTTTGATTTCCCCGTTGTTCTTGGTGTGAATCACCTGAGTGCAATTGCCGCCGAATTCGGTAGGGTACTTTGTCCTTAGCCATTCTGCAACGTCATCTGCCTCGTCCGTACCATTTAACATGAGAAACAGGATGGGTTTTTTCTTGAGCGGTTTGAGCTGTTCACGATATTCGCGCCATCTTTCGACGCCTGCCGCAAGGTACGCCCGATACCGCACACTGGCATGTTCAGATTTTGCCTCTTCAATCTTCGCTAGTCCTTTTACAGGCCTCTTTACAATTCCATCGACGATTGCCTGTTTGAGCGGGTAATCCGAGATCGTCCAAGGGAAAATTGCACCCTTCTGAAAGCGGGGCGTCGCGGAAAAATCCAACTGGGATGCAATTGGGGTCTTCTCGTGCAATCGGCGAACGACAGTGTTCCATTCGCTCTCTTCATCATGAGTATGGTGCGCCTCATCATTTACAACGAGCAGCTTTCCGGCGCGAAGAGCAATACGGTCTCCAAAATCCGTCAATTCCAGTTTCTTCGTGGGAGGCTTTCTTCCTAAAATAGCGGTCATCTCGTCCGGCTCGTCTTCGTTCGTTCGGTCCGGCCTTTCGTAGAACTGCTGAATGTTTGTGAGAAACAGAGTCCCTTCCGCGTGGGCTCTTTCGGCATCGCCGCGCATGACGCAGTCGAAGTCCCAAAAGATTTCAAGCTCTTTCGGGATCACAGGGTCGGAACGAAAAATTCGCCCGCTTGCGAAGTCCATCTTGAGGCGTTCGAAGACGATTACGTTAGGAGCGAGAACTAGAAAGGTCTTCGCATACTCTTCGGCAATGTCGTCTTGCTCGCGGGCGGCGTTGAAGAATTGCCACGCCACGGTGAGAGCCATTACCTTGGTCTTGCCGCTGCCGGTGGCCATCTTGACGCAGTACCGGGCAAAGTCATCAAACGGGGGGAGTCGAAGGTCTCGGAGGTCTTGCGCATAACGCTCCAGAAGACCTTTACGGGTGCGGATTTTTTCGAATTCCCAAACGAAAAGGAGCGTTTCAATCGCTTCCTGCTGAGAAGCGTGATACTTGAACGGCAAGCCTGTTGGAAGTCGATGGTCGGTATAGAACCAATGATTGAGCAAAATGCGACTCGTGTCACTTATGCCTTTGTATCCCCCTGCCTTCCACGCCTTCACCGCTTCGCGAAGAGCGGGTACACAAGGACCTGTGCGTAGCTTGGCGGTTATGTCCAGCAGCTCAGTTTGCGAAGGTGGCGCGGCTTCTCTCTTTTTGCGAGGCATAGCTGGGCTATCTCACTTCACGATGATTTCAAGCGTCTTGGTCGTATCGTTTCCTAGAATGTCGATCACTTTGATGACGACCGCATACTTTCCTGGTGCCGAATACGTGTACTTTGTCTCAATCTCTAACTTAGGCTCTTTGCGTGCGCGGTAGGCCTGCCATTGATTGTGAAATGTATCGTTTTTGTAGTCCCAATCGACAGCCCAATAGTCAATAAGCTGACTCCAGTGTTTGATGGCTTTCCGCGCTTCTTCAGGAATATCATCCGTAGGGATAACAAAGTCCGTGAGTTGAAGAGTCAGTTCACGCGCTTTTTGCTTGGTGCTAACGGACAGAGCGCCTAGTTCAAAAAACCGTACGTCTCCCTGTTCGACAGCTTTCTTGTCCAAAACTTCACGCGGAATTTTTTTGAACGACACGTCCACCCTTGACTCCGCTGCAACTTGCTTCGCGAGTTCGTTGACCTCCAGGGCAAATTCCCAACCAAGAATATCCGCGCCTAGTTTGGTTGGGGAATCCTTGCCAGACGCAACGGCCTTCCAGGTGTCGCGCGCAATCGCCTTTACGTCGGCCTGAGTCACAGGAGCATCTACTGCGGCTACATGGACCATGCGTCCGGCTTTTGTGCCGTGTAACCAAGCATGCCCGCTGATAGGGGTGGCGCGGTAAAGGTCGAGAATGAACCGTCGATAGGCAGTTTCTCGTTCTCTTTGTTCCTCCAGATGATCTTTTCCGTTCGACGGAAACTCAGCCGCTTGCCAGGCCTGTCGCTCATACTTGCCGAGATTTTGGATAACAAATGGTTTAACGCCAGGAATCGCCAATAGTCTCTTTCGAGCTGTGTGGACGGCAAACCGGCCAAGGTCACAAGCGATCCAGCGCCGACTCAACTTTTCGGCAACAACGGCGGTCGTCCCACTTCCAACAAAGCAGTCCAGCACGAGGTCCGACTCGTTCGATGAAGCCTTGATGATTCGATCAAGAAGTGCTTCGGGTTTCTGAGTGTCGTAATTAACGCGTTCTGCGGCCTGCGAGTTGACCGGGGAGACATCGGTCCAAATTGTCGTTGCAGGCTGGCCCGAAGATTCGTCGAGGTATCGGATGAGCTGGGGCCGTTTGTCTTTAGAGTCTGGATACCAGATTCGCCCTTCGCTGTGCAGCCGCTGCATTGTCTCCTTTGAATAACGCCATCCTAATGCGGGTGGCTGGTGCCCCCGCCACACGTAAGTCATGTTCGGTCTTGGATTCGGACTAGTAATATTGTCCAGACGGTAGCGTCGGCCTTGCGCATCCGTGTGTACGTATTTGCTTTCGACGTAGGCTTCGTCGTGCTCGACGTATACATCGTTGAAGTCGATGGCTCCTTGGGCATAGAAATAGATTACGTCGTGGATATGATTGTAAGTGTGGCTGTCGCTACGTGCTGACGTGCGTTTCCAAATGATTTCGTTCTGGCACGCCTCCTGGCCGAACACTTCATCAAGTACTGCCTTTGCATAGTGCCCGATATGCCAATCGAGGTGGACGTAGATTGATCCATTATCGGAAAGAAGTTCTCGTAGCAGCACGACCGTTTCGTAGAACCACTGCAAATACGAATCGAGGCCACGCCCCCAAGTGTCTCGGTAGGCCTTTTGCTCCAAAATTGACGGTTCTTTGAGGAACGCGGCACCTCGGTTCTCCTCATCGCCAGCATGATTGGGAATGGTAGCCGTGAAGGAAAAATCGGAGTCAGTATTGAACGGAGGGTCGATGTAAATCAGCTTTACCTTGCCCGCGAACTCAGGCAGTAGAGACGGCAAGACGTATTTTCTATCTCCCCAGATGAGTCGGTTGCGCCATTCCGTATCGCGCCCGCTGGCAAAAAGCTCAAGATTTCGGCGTCTGTCTTGCGCGCTTTCGTTGACAGTCTCAATTGTCTGAAACGGCAGGGCAATTCGCACCGGCCCTTGCTTCTTCCCATCCTTGTACTTCCCGTCCCAAATGAGTTCTGTCATCTCTTGAAGTCCGCCCCGTTTTTATAACAGTAACGACCAAGTTCAGCAAACGCCGAAACCTTCAGACGAGCTACGAAAAGTCCGTCAAGTGCTGCGAAGCTGGATCACCTTCCCTGAAGACATGGCCTCCGTCGCTGAGGTCGGAGCCTCCGCATAGCCGTCCATGAGGTCTTTGAGATAGGAAACGGAAAGGCGAGCATCCGAGCTGAATCGCCCGTAGTCGATTGGATCACCGTAGACGACTTCTGCCATTTTTCGAAGGGCTCTCGGTCGTTCCTGGGCAACTGCGAGGTTACTTGGCTCGTTTGTACGCCAACCTCTAGCAGAGAGCTGTTCAAACAGGTACCTGTATTGGCGATTTGCGATGATGCCCAGATCGTGTGCTCTACGGACTAGAGCTTGGATGGACACTCCCCAGCGAAGTTTCAACGGCGCGATTCGCGACAGAGTGACGGGCGTTTCTATTTCTCCGCGCATCGCTGCTCCAGGCATAAGCAATTCCGCAGCGAAGCGGTCTGCTTGCTGGTGTTCCCCAGGTCCTAGTCGTTTAAGCTCTCCATGCAAAACCAGGTGGCCAAGCTCGTGCGCTACGTTGAATCGAAGTCTGTCCCCCGGCTTGTTGCGACATGCAGCGATGATTGGCCTCTTGTTGGTGGCAGTCAGCCACGTTGAAAAGGCGTCAATCTTGGCCAAATCAATCGGTAGAGCTAAGGCTGTCACACCGATCCGCTCCACCAAATCAATTAAGTTGGGAATCGGCTGGTCAGCACCGATTCCAAAGAGGTGTCGGACATGCTGTGCAGCAATTTCGGGTGTCTGGCTCGACTTCTGCAATCTTATCGGGATTTGCGTGACAGATGCTTCCAACAGTTCGGTCAATTCGAGAGAAACCTCGGCATGTCTGCAAGCAGCAACGGTCTCGCGCCGAGTTGCTGAGGCCCTGGCGCGAAACATGAGAGTTTCGCCAGGAAAATGGAATCTTGTTTGATCAGTGAAGAATGTGAGCGGAAAACGCGTTCGATTGGCGATGGACTCAGCAACTTCTGCAGACGGCTCAAGAAGTCCCGCCTCGATGTTAGCTATCGCAGCCTGAGATCTTCCCACGAGTCTTGCAAGGTCTGTTTGTGTAAGACTAAGCAGCTCACGCGCTTGTCTTAGTCTGTCGCCGGAAAACATTAGTCCTTGTTCGATGCTTTCTTCGCCGAATCTTTTCGAGCGATCGGAAGATCCTGATGAGTCCTGGGTGCCGGTTCTGCTTTGATAGCCTTGGTCGGGTCGGGCACCGGAACGAACCAGTGAACTTCACTCGCACGAGTCTCTGCGTCGAAGTCTTTTGGGCAGACGAGCCAAAGCGTCACACCCCCTGTGTGGTTCAGATTCCAAAGAACTATGAATTTGTTGTAGGGCTCGCGATCCGAGAATTCGAGGTTATATTGGTAAAAAGATTGTCTTGCCTGCGAACGACCTGGGTCCGGGAGAGTGTGGTCGTCTGATTTCCAAATTCTGACGTGCGTGTCTTTGTAGAGAAAATCGAGGCCACACAGAGAGTGATTTTCGAGCGTAACTTCCTTCAGTCCAGCCTTCAGGAGTCGATCCTTAACATGCAGCCGAATGAGCATCGACGCAACCGAGAGATCGGCGGCGATGTGCTCAACCTCAAAGTAGTCACGCGCCTTGAATATTCCGCTCTCGAATCCGGCGTATAGCTCTGGGAATATCGGAGCCAGCTTCTCCAACGACTCCTCGGGACTTGGGACCTTTGGGAGTTTCATCGTAATTTCATAACATCCTTTCAGTTATAAAATTACCTCCATTTTACCAATTCCGTCAAGCCATTTATTTTCAGGAGTCTGTGCCAATTGAAGCACGCCACGAGGGTGGTGAGGCTGGATCGGGCCCATCAGGCCCGTCTTGAAGCGACTGCCAGCCCCAGAAATAGCGCGAGGGCGAATGCCAGAGCGAAGCCTTGGAGTTGTGGGCTGGTCGCAATGCCGTCCTGCGCGTAGGTCACGAGGTGGTCACAGTTGAAATTCAAGAGATCGTACTTCCAGCCCAAAAGAGATTGTGCTCGGGAGACGATTGTGTGCTGTTCGTAAGAATTGCGCGCTTTGCGACTCGCTAGGGCCACGGGGAGGCCAGCGGCAAAAGTTTCAAACAACACCCAGCACACAATTCCGCCCATGTCGTTGTGAATGACCCAGGGGCGCCCGTACTCGTCATAACCAACAAAGACTCCTCGGTGCCTCTTTCCGAATGGCCCTGGTCGCTCGATAATGTCACCCATCAGAAACAACATAAAAATATTCTACACCCAAGTCTCAGCATCCGGCTGCCCAAATGACACGACCCGCGCTAGGCGGGCGGCGCGGAGGTTCCCTCTGCGCCGATTGCATTGAGAATCTGGGCGGCCGTGTTCTGGATGTGTTCCAGGCTGGCCGTCAATAGCTTCGCGTCACCTTCGTAAAGCTGGATGTAGTCCTGAGACGCTGACCCCGTTTCTAGGCCGATGGCGTGGCAGACCACGAACGCGACGGCCTCTGCTTCCGTCTCGCGAGTGCGCTTTGACGTGCTGCTCCGACGCTCTGTGCGATGCATGATTTCGTGCGCGAGTTCGTGCGCCAGCGTTGCGAACTCTTCAGCCGGGGACTGTCCAGGCAGTAACGTGATTTTGCCTCCTGCGGAAGTGCCCCGCGCCGGAGCGATATCTTCCGAATATTCAAGAGCGATGCCTTGCTCGGCGACAAACTTCGCAAGGCGCTCACGATAATCGCGAGGATCACCATTGACGCTGCCGATTGCAGGGAGTTCTTGACCGTCTGTCTGACTGATGTCGAAGACGTAGGCCGCGCGAAATCCGACAGCCGTTGATGATTCATCCGTCTCGTTTTGCTCCGTGCTTTCAGTCTTTCGCCGGACGATGGGAGCAAGGATAAGGATTCCTTTCTCGCCCTTCTTCACGAATCGTCCAAGCTTGTGCCAAGTGTGAAAGCCTGCCACGTGCGTTGCGGTCGGCTTTTGCGATGCAATGAGCATCACGTTTCGGAGACTGTAGCGGTGGAATCGGCCAATCGCCGCAAGGTATTGCCTCAGCGTTTCGCTTCGGCCCTCGTTGAGCGCCGTAATGAGTTGCTCGATGGCTTGATTTGTAGCTTTCTTGATGTTTTCTGAATTCATTTTCTTTGTCCTTTGGGTGAGTTGAGAGTTGGTTCCCTCAACCAGGCGGGGGAACCAAATCGCAACGGACTCACCGAAAGGACAGAGAGCGAAGCGGTCTAGTATTTGCGGCTGGAGCGGATGGCAACGGGTGTGACAGGTTGCTACTCACCTGGCGCGACTGTGTGCTAGCAGAGGCCGCGCTGGGCGGGGGTGTACCTAGAATCTAGGTGGGATATCAAACAAAATCTGGAATTTACTGATGAAGGAATAATTCCAAGTACTTAAAACACCGTGAAGCCCCACTACTTGCCTACGGGTCGAACATGTGCACGAGAAGCTTCGGCATAGGATGCCGTCAACAAACAACCCAGTACGGCAATAGAAGAGTTGGCGGGCCATGGAACGAAGTCTCCTTCGTAGTAGGATATGGGTCACTTGTCTCTAGACAATGCCCGATCGTTCCACAATTTCTTGACAAGCTTCAGGACTCGCGAGGTCACCTGACTTGGAGTTCCCGGATGTCCTAGCGCTTCGAACAAGCGTCGATAGCCGGACAGCGGATAGTAGTCGGCGAAATGGTCCAGCACTTTCTTGTGGAGAGTGGCCGCCATACTTCCGGTGCATCCTACCGGAACGACAAAGAGTCGCTTCCCGACCGCCAAGCGAAATTCTTCCTCCATGCCGTCCGATGTAGAGATGCGTCCTGCGGCATTTTTCTTGTTCCCGAATACGAACAAAGCTATGCCAGCCTGTGTAAGCATATCTTCGCGGTACGCCGTCCATCGGCGCTTGCGCTCGGCTGCGTCGGATATTGCGATTGGAAAAGGACGCAATACGACTCTGTCGTCCAGCAACCGCGTACCTTCGTCGTCGAGCTCTTCAAGTATGCCGTTGAGAACGTAAGGGCCTATGCCCAAACCAAAGCCGGAAACGATGCCGAAACCTTCATGGATAAGGGCGCGGGACAGCGTCTGGACTAGCTGCTGCGCTTTCTGTTCGGACCAAGGCTCATACTCCACAGCGCTCCCCGAAATGAAAACACGAGCGAGTTTGTACCTGTAAAAGATACGTCGCAAGACATCTGTGTAGTGCGCATAATCATCGACGAGCAGACCCATGATGCCGTAACGCTTGAGGTCTTTGACCTGGAGTTCCTGTTTTGCGAGGGCGTACTGATATTCGGCATTCTTCTTGAAATCCACACGCTGAACTCTCCTCAGGAGGCAATAATGCTCTCTGCGATTCTCGCCTAGAAGGAGGCGGATTCTGCTGAGAATGTAATTCAAATTGGGATCGTTGAAACTGAAACCCATGAAGAGGAATGTTTTCGATACGAGATCGCCCTGCAGCGCCGTCGAGAAAAGGTGCCGTCGAGATTCGTAAGATTCGTAATCGTCCTTAGTAACGACAGCCTTGTCGGGTTGAGAGGCGTCGCCATGCATTTTGTAAACCACGGCGTCGCGTCGCGGCACGATCGTTGCGAGATTCTCCACGGTCGTCTTGACATCGGGATTCTTTCCATGTGCTTTAAGGGAATCCTCGATTAGAGAATCGTAGTTGGTGGTCCAATATGTTTTGATCGGAAGAGACGCCAGTAGTTCGTGGTTGTCCGTCGATTTAGATCGCGTCGCGAATTCCTGAATCAAAGCCTGGTTAATTCGGTGCCGCCCCCCTCGCTCGTTGACGTGAAACTGCGCGACCGTGATCAAATCGTCTTCCTTATCGACATCGAGTCCTATATCGATCGCAACATCCCTGAGCAGTTCCTTCCAATTAACAAGACCGGCAGGAATGGAAAGGCCCGCCCCGGCAAAAATCGCTGCGTTTTGATCGTGCAATGCCTCTACATACATCTCGATGAAGGAATCAATCGGATCGGGTCGCATAAACCCCTCACTTTATGCTTTTACTACAGCGGAGCTACTGCATGATAGCCGTGCGCAGCGCTTCAGATCATAACGGCAACTTCTCAAAGCCACCATCACTTGTGGCGAGCAATCTAGTTGTTTTGCCTCTGCTTGTTGTGTATCACGCATATTTTGGTGAACCGCTTGTTAGCAGCGGCGTGCGGCCGCGCACTCGATAACGGCGATCAGGTTTTGTACATCGCCCCAGCGGGCTATCGGCGCATCTATGTCATTTAGCAGTTGGGGCGTCTTTCCGCGTGAGTCTCGTAAGCGAATGCCGCAAATTCCTTTCCCGAGTTCGAGAGCTGTGTTTAATTCCCAGTCCACCCATTCGCGCCACGCCGTGCCGTTTCCAATCAGGCAAACAACGATGGAGGTTCTCTGAATGATTGATCGAATCTGTTGCTTGATGTAGGAACCCCGAGTGCTATTTATTACTTCCCGAAGACTGCCATCATAGAAGTCGATCTCGAGATTCGGCGCACGGGACATTAGGCGGAATCCCCTTACTTGCGCGAGGTCTTCGACGAGGAAACTCAGATATATGCGTCGCTTCGAGGCATGGTAGGTCAGGTTGCCCCGGTATGCTTGGAGCAACTGGGTGAGAGACTCGAACCCCCGCTTTTCCAGCAGATTCCCCAATTTCGTATCCCCACGCGCGTGAAGATCGACGCCGTAGCGGGCTTCGACTGTCTTTATCAGCGTGTCGTCCCTAGTTGAGCGAAACATTCTCATCTCCAAGGTCACGGAATGGGAATTCCAAGTGCTCTGAGGTCCCTCTGCAGACGCAACGCACCTTCTAACGCCACCGGATGACATCGTCTGATCTGATCCATCCTCAGGCAAAAACACGGAGTATGCCCCTTGACGTAAGGCTTCTGTCTCAGCGCGGACTGTATCTTCGGCCAACTCATGTCTTGTGCTAATTTTTGCAGACATTGTTGTGCTCGATTCTGATCACGGACTTTCGAATAGGCTTCAAGAATACCAGTCGCGCCGTGCGCGTATTCTGCCCATGGCCAATGCCCTTTGGAGGAACAAAAGACCTGTCCGTATAAAAACGGGATAACAAGCTGCTCGAAGAAAGGGCGGAATTGGAATTCGGGTTCAAGGAAATCGTTCTCATCGAAGGGACTGCAAAGGCAGGCGCTCTTGTCGCGCTGGTTGAAATGCCGCTCAGGGGTGGGGTCTATTCCTTGGACGTAGAGCGCCGGTAAGCGCGAATCGGACTTGTCGCTTCGTTCTTCGATTCGGATTTGAAAAGCGTCCGACAGAGTTACCGCATCGATTGGGTCAGCGGCGTGGTCGGCAAGAATCGAAAAACGGTTGCTCTGCTGGCCATAGCTCGCTCTGAATTCAATGGCTCCTGTTATCGAGTTGCCGGCTGGGATGAGAGCCGGATGTGTGTCGTGCAGCCATTGTTCATCGCTTTCTTTCAACATAGCTAGGGCACCAGGGCGATCTCGGGGCAAATCCGGCTGATGCAGAGGGAGTGGAGACCGAGTGTGTCTTGCTCGCCTGCTGATTGTTTTCGGCAGGTCCGGCAATCTTCTCATCGCTTCCGTACTTGGCTCGTATATTCTCCGCATCGTCGGCCCATTTCCCGAGATTTTTTCTGCCGTCGTCATTCACCCAGTCATATGTCTTACATACGGAAGATAAGCGTGTCCCGTCTGGCAGTTTGAAGTCGTCGAAGGGGTTCCGCCCTACGGTGTCGGTTTTCTTTTCTTGGTCTTTGATGTTGTGGATCCGAACGCCTACGATTCCATTGCCACGATTCCAGCTCCTTAAAATTTCGTGCTGAACCCACTCACGATCTGCAGTTTCCGCTCCAATGAGAACGACGCTGACGCTGGTGTTCTTGAGCTGGTCATCGATCCAGCGTTCGATTGCGGCATCGCCTTTCTTTTTGATAGATTCCCAGTCGGCGGCGTCAACGAAGCCATAGCGATCTTCGCTCGACACGACATTGGAGTTTCGGACTTGGCCAGCGCGCCACGAATCGCGTTCGTAATGGAAGCTAAAAAAGATTTTCCGAGCCATGAAGGCCCCCTCTCTTGGAATATTTGTCCCTGTGAATGCTGGTGGCGGCCCGGGTTCGGAACTGTTGAAGGACCTTTCGGCTCTTGCAGCGGGACTCAGGTGTCGCTGGTACAGCTAAGTCACAGATTAGCCCTCGTGAGGAGCTCGGTCCGTAGGGGACCATACCCGTCGCCTAGGGCAGTTTACGGCAACTACGTACTTGATTTATCACGGGTGAGGTTTTATGCTCACCCATAACAATCAGTTTAGCATAGGCTTGTGCATATGTAAAACTGACACTCACATCTGGAGCAGGAGGTGGAAATGACCCTTCTTCGCCTGGGGGCTATGCTTAGGGATCGAAGAGGTGGGCGTGGAATTCGACAAGTAGCTCAGGAGATCGGTATCAGCCCAGCTACGCTCACTCGCGTAGAGGGGGGGCGGCTGCCAGATATAGCAACCTTCCAGAAAATGTGTTCCTGGTTGAAGGTTAATCCAGCCGAGATTCTCGACATCCCCACTGATAACAATCCAACCTCAACTGAGGCATTGGTCGCTGCGGTTCATCTCCGGGCCGATCAAACCTTGCCCGAGGGTGCCGCTTCAGATTTGGCGCAATTGATCGTGGTCGCACATCGTGAACTGGCGCGCCGCGCGCAGAAGCGTCGAGTCGATGTTTCGTCGTGGCTTTAGGACGTGGGCAGAGCGGACCTCTCTCCGGGTGCGTCAGAAACTCAAGCTTTCGCCGAGTTCTCCGCTAGATCCATCGCCACTGGCGGAGCTGCTTGGCGTGTCCGTTGTAGCCTCTCGTGATCTGTCCGATCTTCCTGCTGACGTTCGCAGGCGCCTCGAAAACGATCATCGTGATTGCTGGTCTGCAATCACGGTGACTGACGGACGCGGCCACCTGATCGTGACTAATCCGTCTCACGCACAAACTCGCCTAAATAGTAGCTTGGCACACGAACTCGCGCACATAATCCTGGGCCACGAGCCTTCGATGATGTTCATGAGCCCAAAAAGTGGGACGGCACTTCGAACGCACAATGAAGAGCAAGAAGAGGAAGCGAATTGGCTGGCAGGTTGTTTGTTGCTGCCACGAGAAGCCTTGATGTTCATAAGGCGTGGACGGATGTCGGATGAGGATGCATGTTCGCAATATGGAGTAAGTTTGGCGATGCTTCGGTTTCGCTTCAATGTGACGGGCGTGGATGTGCAGTTACGGCATAGATAAGGGCACAGAAGCAGACATTGATGACAGATAAAACGATGGGTCTACCTGATTTGCCGTACCTTCGTAAGTTGTTGGGACATGCCTGGGTTCATGCCGAGATCGTCGGGAAAAACCCTACGCATTCGCTCGGGCGATGGCAGAAGAGCGCTCCAAACAATCCCTGGGTCCCGTATGTCGAAGAACTGGTGAAGTTCATCCTCACAGATAAGCGTATAAAGTTTGTTCCGAAAGATCTAAGACGGAAACTCAAAGCAGAGTACGTCTCAACCCTCGCCGAAATGGAATCGGCAGTTTTCTTGGCCCAACAGGGATTCGGCGTGACCCTGGAGCCCACCGCGCCTAAGAAAGGAGCGGACCTCCGGGCCGACTGGGAAGGAACTCCCTATTTCGTTGAGATTAGAGATGTCGGATTCTCTTGGGAAGAGGATCGCATAAATTTAATAAGCAAAGAAATATTCGCAAGGCTCAACGCTGTTCCCTCAAGTTACTCGGTGGCGCTTACCATAGGGAATACATACACTGCCAATTCGTCCCAGCTGAAAGCAGCAATCGCTGTTGTCATCGATGCTTTGGAAGTGTTGAAGGAAGACAAGCCGAAGAACGCGACGCTTTACTACGCCCATCCGAACGGAAAACTTCTAAATCCTGGCGGTGACCTTGGTGACTTTCGTGGTGGGATGCTCTCTCGAAGAGAGAAGCAGTATCAAGACATAGTGGATAAAGCTGATATCATCGCTCGATTTAGCTTCCTCGGAAAGCAACGGACTGGCACACCTGCAACTCTCTCCAGAAAACTGAAATTGCCGCCCGAACCCGTCAAAACGCATGAACGGTTGAAAAGCATATTAGTCGACAAGATCAGCCAATTACCGAAAGATTCACGGGGTATCGTTATTCTGGAGGTGTCAGAGCAGTTTATGCTTTCCGAGTTTACGATTATGTCCGCCCTCTATGGTGATTTGGAGGTTCAATTTCCGCCGGTCAGCGGGCCGGGCGAACCAGTGAGAGAAATGACCACGAAAAGCAACGAACGCGGCTTCTTTGGACAAACCTCGCGGGTCTCCGCAATTGTGATTCACAAGAGAATGATGGAAGACGGTCAGATAAAGGGTTCTTGGCAGGTGTACCCGACAAATCGAGCGAATGCCGACACGATCCGTCTCAACCTCGCGGAACTGGAACGCTTTGGAGACATTGGAGATCGGAAGCATCTTTCCGCTGAAAGCGCACCCAATCACAATGATGGACGGGTGGTGGGTAAATAGGACCTGCTTCACAATACCTCAAATAAGTTGTAGTATTGTGTTGTGACGAAAGAGCGCAAAGAAGCCGCGAAGCGGCTCTACGAAGTCGCGGAAGGCCAACAAGGCTTCTTCACGACGAAGCAGGCCAAAGCTGCGGGGTTCGCGGAGAATACTCACCCGTACCACGTTCAGGTGGGGAACTGGATTCGTGAGCATCGGGGAATCTATAGGCTGGCCAGCTTTCCGCGAGGCGAGCGGCCCGACCTGATGCTTTGGTCGCTCTGGTCTAGGAATCGCGAAGAGATCGCGCAGGGAGTCTACAGCCATCAAACTGCTCTGAGCCTTCACGATCTTTCGGACGCAATGCCAGCAAAGCTGCACATGACGGTACCAAAAGGCTTCCGGCGAAATAGTGAAATCCCCCGCGTGCTCGTCCTGCATCTCGCTGATCTTCCTCAGGGCGACATCGGGGCTGCTAATGGAGTTCGGGTAACAAAACCTATGCGAACGATTCTTGATCTGCTCGAAGGCGGAGAGGTGCCGCCTGCGACCCTTCGGCAGGCACTCCGTAAAGGACTACGGCGAGGACTCATTCGCAGAAGTGAAATTGCAGAGGCTAGGAGACACCTCGCTGGTAGTAAGGACCTGCGAACGTTTTTTCAGAAAGTAGCCGCATGATGGAGCCCAAGAGATACGCGACAGCCGCAGCCTTTCGGAGGGCATTGGAGAACAGGCTTCAGGATATCGCCGGGAAAGAAAGCGTTGACTTGCAGCGGCTGCGGCGTCAAGTCGCCTTTGACCGGCTCTTGGCGCGACTCTTTCAGGTGGGAGAGCCTCTCGCGCTACCTTGGGTACTGAAGGGTGGCTACGCGATGGAGTTACGAATCAAGGCCGCGCGCACGACGAAGGATATTGACCTGACAATGCGCAGCGTCTTGAGTCCTGGCGAGAAGAAAGACGACAAGAAGAATCTGGCTGTGCTGGAGAAGCTACAAGAGGCCGCTGCATTCAGTAGTGACGACTTCTTCGTTTACACGATCGGTGAGCCGATTGCTGACCTAGATGCTGCCCCGTATGGTGGCGCAAGGTTTCCGGTCGAAGCTCGCCTTGATGGACGCGTATTCGTGGGATTTCACCTAGACGTAGGAATAGGCGATGCTGTGATGGAGCCGCTCGAAGTCATCGAAGGACGCGATTGGTTGGGGTTTGCGGGTATAGGGAGCCCGTCGTTGTACATGATTCCTCGCGAGCAACAGTTTGCCGAAAAACTTCACGCCTACACTCTGCCGCGACAAGGTGCGGTGAATAGCCGCGTGAGAGATCTTGTGGACATGGTTCTCTTGATTCAATCCGGCACGTTGGTCAAGTCCAAAGTTTCTGAAGCAGTATGTGTCACGTTTGATCGCTGAGGGACTCACGCTGCGCCGAAAGTGGTCGCGAAGCCGCCTGCAGATTGGAAGAGGCCGTACGATGCGCTGGCCAAAGAGTGTGATTTGCGGGGAGAACTGGATTGGGCTTTTGAGAAGCTCGATAGGTATCTGAGCGAACCCGAAATCGTCGAAGCTAAGCAGAGAGAGTCAAAGCGGCGACTTTGAAAAGCGACAAGGTGACTCAAATTTGGAGGACACTCGTGGGTTATATTGAGAAGAACCTAGTACCAGGCGAGACTCTTGTATACAGAACTGGATGCCACTGGATTGTGATGTTCTGGCCCTTGCTTATGGGAATTGTCTTAGGTGGCTTTGGGTTTTCATTTTTCGCAGGAGGATGGCTCGCAACGCGAAACGGAGCTTCCTATCAGGGCGCAATCGTGGAGGGGGCATTTGCACTGTTCGCTGCCACCGTGCTAATCGGCGGCGGAATCATTCGGCGAGCCGCGACAGAAGTGGCTGTCTCAAACAAACGCGTTCTCATCAAGACCGGCTTGTTCTCGCGGAGGAGCGTTGAAGTTCTCCTGCCGAAGGTGGAGAGCATTGGAGTGAATGAAACGTTTGTGGGACGCATCCTGGGATATGGCAGTGTAGTTGTGAGAGGAACTGGAGGAACGTTCGAGACATTCGACAGAATCAGACAACCAAACGAGTTCAGGCGGGAAGTCGAGGGGCAGATCAGCGGCAACTGAGATGAGTTGATCAAGTCTCTGCGGATACCGCCGTCATAAAAACGCAATACGAGTCGCGATGAATGGTGGCAAAAGTCGAACAAACGGTGAACAAAGAAGGAGAAAGTGATTCGTCAGGTTTAGTCGGAACTTGCTGATTTCCTTCGATTAGTGCCAACTCCGGCAAGTTCTGATGAAGTTGGTCGCACGGCTGTTAACCGAAGGGTCGCTGGGACGAATCTTATTTCGCTTCCGCTCTCACGTGATTCGTCGCGCAAGTATGGAGGGTCTCTCGGGAGCGGGCGCTGACATATTGCCATATGATTCCGTCGAGGATCTGGGGTTGAGTGTTCAGAATTTCGGCGGCCTGATAAATCACAGACTTGAAATCATCGTAGTCCTTGTATTCGAGACCGACTATTCGAAACAGCGTTCTAATATGTCTATCAACAGCGACACTTGGAATCCCTACCAGTATCTTCAAATAATCAAGCGTCTTGGGACCTACTCCTTTGATCGAAAGCAATTCAGCAGCGGCAGAAGCCGAGGAGAGCCAGGAAGCCACGTCAGATTCAGTTTCTAGGTTCTTAGTGAGGAACAAGTCGACAATCCGACTCAAACGTTGGATCTTCTCCGGATGCGACCATCGGAGCACGGTGCCGGGGCCGAAATCACACAGCACCTGCCAGAAATTAGTCGTCGTGTCTGCTTGGGGATACACGTCCAAAACATGCCGGACACGTGGCAGAACAACCGAACGGTAATTCAAACCTGCCTGTAACACGGTATCGGTAAGCGTTGCCCCCATGTGCGAGTAACCCGTTCGTTCCAGCCCAGTCTCGGTTGCAACAACGCTCGCAAGAAAATTGGCTATAGTCTGCGCCGCGGCTTGTTTGCTGTTGATCGCGGCACAATCAAGGCTAGACATCATTTCCTCCAAGAGAGCGCAGAGCGGCTAGCCGTTCTACGCAGTTCGGACAGGCGCCACAAGGAATACAGGAAGATGCCTGGCACGAATAGGTGGTTCCGATTGGAACACCTAATTCAACCGCAAGTTCAGCTACACGCCGCTTTGAAAAATCCCTGAAAGGCATCCGAATTTCGACAGATCCATACTGCGCGAGCAGCGTGCCTAGCCGGTGAAAGAACTCGGCCGAGCAGTCGATTTCCTTAGCGTGGTTGCTGTTTATGAACGCCGAGTAGACGGCGTTGATCCCCTGCGCCTGCGCGCATGCTGACGCAATGCTCAAAAACAGAATATTCCTGTATGGAAAATAGAGGTCATTGTCCTCGACCGCCTCACTCCAAAGATCGGCCTCAGAGATTAGCCTGCTGGAGGACCCCTTGTACACGTCTGAGACATTGATTGTCCTGAGATCAGAGCGGACCGAGAGCGGCAATACGGCCTCGGCAGTCGCTAGTTCGGTAGCAGCGCAATGTTGCCCGTAGTCTATGAAAAGGGGAACAAAGGGGATGCCCTCGCGGACGAGCCAGAAGGCTAGCGTTGTCGAATCGAGGCCGACGGAACACAGGAGCAGCGCTTCCTTATGGTTTCTCATTAATGATCTTTGCGGCTTGGACGAAGACTTCCGTTACCACTTTATCGAGGTCAGATGAAACAAGAACCGGTAGTTCAGTCAACATTAAGTTCTTCGCTCTACCAAATGGATCGAAAACAATCACGGGCATCATCTTGTCAAGCGCGACGCCAATCTCGATGAATGTTCCTGGATCGTCATATAGCAAGACAGCGACTAAAACATCACAGATCCCAAGAAGGTCTAGGTCAGCTTCGGCTAGCTGAAGTTTCTCGGCTTTCGAGGAGTCCGTTCGCGCTTGTCCATGCTCTCGTACTGGTCGCCTTGAGGAGAAATTGTGGTACGTGAGAGCCTCGGCCAGTGCATCCAGCGGCGTCGTATCCACGTGATCGAAATCTGGTGCCGCAAGATACACGCTTATGTTCCGGCGGGCTTCCCATGGCAACTCGACCCCGCCCAAATGCTGAATGTCTTCTGGGCTGACATCCAGAACTGCCGCGACCGACTGTTTAAGGGTCGGGTCGTCGAAGTAAGAGGCATACTCGGCTGCGGCAAATGAGGCGTAAGCCAGTGCAATTTTGTCACCTTGAGATCGACGCTGCGCAACAAAGACGGAATTAAAGCAATCACCGACTCCTACAGAGTGAAGAACAGGACGAACTTGAGCAGGTGTGCCAAGCGACTCGCTTGTGCCCGAACGAAATAGTCGGGATCCTCCCCTGTTTTCTTTCAGAAGAATCGAGTCCGCGTATGAACCAAGTTCTCTGCTCGCACGCCCAGGGTCCCCGCCAAACACCTTTAGGAAGAGTTCCGATGATGTGGACAGAATCAGCGAGGCAAACTTGCGACGAAGCGCTGAGAGATCTTGAAGTTCTGATGAAATGAAGTTGATGTCTGCAAACACGTCCGCTCTCGTTGGATTGAGTTCGTCAAGGACCGGAGGCAAGTGGAATCCTCCGGGAAAGATGAGGAAGTCCGTGAAATCGTTTGCGCGGATAATCTGTTTGAGGGCTTGCGGATGAAATTCACATTTAGATTGCGCTCGAAGTAGATATTCATATCGCTGAGACCCGGTCTCTTTGCCCTCCCCAACGATCACTACGTTCGGGCACCTCGATATAGTCCCGATCTGTCGGACATGTGATGCGCCGTACCGCACGGCGGAATCTTCCGCGTCTTGTCTGAGGTAATCGGGTGCGGTATACGCGAAACCAAAAGTCACACCCATCGCCCAAAGCGCGCGAGCAGCATGCATAATTCCGCCGAGTCGCATCATTGGTTCTGAGCCAGGACATTCGATAAAGTCCACAAATACCTGCCCGATCAAACATGGTCTACAGGCTGTCATGGTGCCGCGTGTCGGAGGTTGATACGAACGGAGGGAATTGGCTTTTGAGATGAAATTGTTACCTCGCCTGAATAAGTGAATCCTTTTTTCATACAAACTACGAGGTAGTTATACGCTGTGGGTAGAAACCCTATGCTCTCTCCGTTCTGAGTATCGATGGACAATCTAGGACCTATCAGCGTGCCCCGGAGAATAATCGCAGTACCCGGGCCCGGCACGGACGAATGGGCCTGGAAATACATTGATCTGCCAACTTCCTCCAATTGCAGGTTTGACAGATCCTGTGCGCACCGGTCGCCTCCTGCTCCTCCTTTAGGACCGCCTGATCCGCCTTTCTTCTCACCCGAGGGCGGATAGTCATTGAATTTGCCAGAGCTCGTACTTCCCATTCTTGGAGCCTCCTGCAAAGTGATTACCGAACCTTCGCGCAACGCGAATTCGGATTCGGAGCCCGTTAGTTCGTTGTTGTGATTACTTCGTGCAGTGCCTCGTACATGAAGTGTGATATCACGAAACATCAGAAGCAACAACGATTGTCTAAACTGCTATGAAGGTAGGAACATCGGTCACTCAAGTCATCGCGAGTTGCGCCGTTTACTGTGCACGAACTGTGCAAAAATCAATCGTTTTCATTGCATTGGGGTTGGCGTTGAGCGAAAAGCAGATTCCCCAAATTATTGAAAACATTGGAAACCACGAGAGAGGAAGGAGCTATTAGAAAGGGCTCCGGTGCTTTGCAAGCATGTGGCCCTTTTGTGGTTTGAGATTTCACGCCGGTGGGTGCGCAGACGGACACCGAAAATTCGGCACAACTGACCAGCAAGGGCAAGAGCCGTTTCCTTCTCTTTTCCATCTTCTCACCTGATCGCGCCTTCTTGTCTTCATAGATTCGGACAAGTTTCCGATGTTTACCGTAGTGGGAATAATCAGTGGTGAAAAAGTGAGTGCTGACCGTAAAAGCGGACAATCAGACGGTAAAAGGGGGGTTTTTCATATAGATACAGACTAGAGCTTTTTGATCGCAGAGGAAGGTGTGGACGGAGGTGAGGACACTCCAGAACGACTGAGACCACACACACCACAATCAATTGGAACTTTGGGTAGAGCGTTCGGCTATGGACCGAAGGCTTGTAGTTGCGAAATGAAATCGGAATGCCTAGGTTCAAACCAGGTGGTCATCAATCGCTAGAGCGTCTGCTTCCAAAGCACGTGTACTACCCCGATCGGCTACAACGGTCTAGGGAACCGTCGTTTCGGATTAGGAAGCCATTTTCCGGCTTGTAGGAAGGAATGTGATTGAGCTCGCGGGTCACCCGCCATTGCTCGCCCGACCAGTGTTCCGATGGATGGACATACCAAGCTTCTGCAATTGTCTCGGTCGGATACCCGAGATCCCCCATTGGTGAGTAAGAAGAACGGTGCAGGCCAAAACCTTGTAGGTCGTGGTTCTTTGCCAGGAAAAGCAAAATCCTTTTGTTCAGTTGGTGCCTGGGGAAGTATCGGTAGAGCCAGGCGCCAAAGAGTTTTATGTACTTGTAAAGCTCCGACAGTTCGACATTGCCAGTTCTCGGTGTCCACTAAGGGCCTGAAGGCAAAGAAGAAGAGTCTTTGGGAGGACAAACGACGGAAAGTCTCACTGGCCGCTAGTGGGACGAGTGGTGGTGGGGTGAACCCCTAAGCTGGCACAGTTTTTTTGGACACAGCTTCCGCTTTCGTAAAAGTGTTCTTGCATCTCCTAGCAGGAGAAGGGGTCTGGGGAAGGGGACGGCATTTGAGTCTCCTTCCCCAGCAGCCCTTTAGAAATCTTTTTGTTGTTCTCCTTGTTCTCAAAGAACACCATCGTTGCGCTTCGAGATTCGGCCGAACCTGACGCCTCGATCTGTTGCTCGAACTCTTCGGGAGGTCGATAGCCCAGCGCCGAGTGCAAGCGCAGCCGATTGTAATACTGCTCGATGAACTCTTCGATATTTGCTCGCAAATGTTCCAGGTCGTCGTAGTTGTTGGCGTAGATTTCTTCCCGCTTCAGTGTCTTCATGAAGCTTTCACAGCTCGCGTTGTCATACGGATTTGCTGGCCGGCTCATGCTCGGAATCACGCGGTTGTTCTCAAGGACTTTCACGTATTCTTCCGAGGCGTATTGTAATCCTCGATCCGAGTGATGCACCAGGCCAGGTTCCGGGTGTCGTCTCTCGATGGCTTGCTCCAGCGCCCCGATCGTCAGTCGAATTGCCAAAGTTCGATCCAGTGCCCAGCCCACCACTTTGCGAGAGAACCCATCGAGGATCACCGCTAAATAGACAAACTCGGCTTTCAGCCGGATGTACGTTATGTCGGCCACCCAGAGCTGATTGATGCTCGTCAATTTCATACGACTGGCTAAGTTGAGATATATCTCCAGCTTGTGATTCGAATTGGTTGTGACCACGAACCGCTCCGGCTGCATCCCCAGCAGGTTATCTTCTCGCATGATCCGCGCCACCCTCTTGTGGTTCACTTGCATGCCCTGGCGGTGCAGCTCCGCCGTAATTCGTCGATAGCCGTAACGGCGGCGATGCTCCAAGGCAATTTGTTGGATCGCAGATCGCACTTCCATCTCTTCCTCAACGGGTTGCTGTTCCTTCAGCGACCGGTAAAAGCCCCGGCGGCTGACCGGCACCATCTGACACATACGCTCGATACTCAGGCTGCCTTGCAATGACATCACTTCTCGGATCTGGTCGTAGATGCCATTTCGCCAGAGCCGCTGTTGCGCTGGCGTCGAGCCTCGATTTTTTGCAAGGCACCTTTGAAAAAATCCACCTCCAGGGTCTTCTCTGCCAAAAGCTGCTTCAAGCGATGGATTTCCTTGCGGTGAGCAGATGCGTGCGTGCTGGGCCGCGACGCTTCTTGTCCTGGTTCAACCATCTCCAGCTTCCTGCGCCACTTGTAGAGGCACCTCGGTCGCACCCCGAGTTCTCGCGCTAACTCACCGACGTCTTCACAAGTCTCCATGCGTGCGACAGCCATTCGCTGAAATCTCCGGGAGTATCGCTTTCTCTTCACTGTGGTTCCTTTCCCGGAAACTGTGCCCCATTTTTGTGTGTCAGTTCAAGGGTTCACTCCAGTGGCGAAAACGGACAGTGAAACGAGGCTATGCTGCGGAGCCCGAGGATTGAGGCGATCTCTCGCGAGCTGTGGCCTTGTGTCTTCGACGCCAGAATCCGCTCGCCGACTACTGCACTCTTCCCGCACACCTGCACAGGCGGTGGAAAGCCTTTCACGAGCGCGGCGCACAGCTCATCTTTCCGGAGATATGGTGGGAATGGGATTTGCTCTTTGCCGTCTGGATCGCGGAACAGCCCAGCCTCAAGCGACACGCTATTTCTCCGCCACCCGCCTGCTAGGCAACTGACACCACGTGGATTTCTTCAGTCAAGGCCTTGTGACCCGCCGCGTCGACAGTAGCAATTTGATAAGTGTGAGCAGTCTTGTCGCTGACGGCATCGGCAAACTCAAACGGCTTCTTGCTGGTCTGTGGCTGGTAGGCTACCTGGTCCACCATCTGGTGATCCCGCCAGATCTCATAGTGTGAAATCGGTTCGTCGCCGGCATAGGCCATTTGCCAGTTCAGGCTGACTACGCGTTTCCCCGCACGCATTTCCTGCTTGGCCAAGGCATCCCGGGGAGGCGTCATTTCCTGCTTAGGAAGTTGGAAATAGTTCGTCTTGCCATCCTTCGGCACGCTAGCCAATTTTTCGATGGCAACCCGGTCGGTAGCGCTAAGCCCCTTGGGCGCGATTTGCGCCGCTGAGAGATTCTGTTGCAGTTGGCAACTCTCGGGATCCTCGGAGATTTGCCCCGTACCGATGATGACCGTGCCAATGCCCGGTGTCGACAACGCGTATTCCACTAACCGCCGGCTCGGTAGCGAGTCGCTGCCTACGGTTCGGACGATGTGTTGGGCCGTGTGCGGTTCTAGGTCGGGTTCCTTCCTGTACATGGCGCCATCCGCAAACACCTTCATGCCGATCACCCCCATACCTTTTGCCACCGCGATCGGATTGATGTTGTACTGCATGTTGAAGCTCTGCCGGTCGTTGGCGTTGATGGACACTAGCATGCCATCGAAAACGTTGCCCTCGTCCCGTTGAATCATTTCGATCATCACCGGCGGTGAATGATGGCCGGAAAATCCCAAGTGGCGAATCAGCTTCTCCTCTTTGGGGTTGAGACCTGTGCGATTAGTGCCGTCGCGATAATCCAGCAGGGCCGCCAGCGTCCCGATGTTTTCGGCGCGAGGGTCCGGCTTGTCGAAACCTTCCCAGACCGCCTCGACTTCCGCCATGGAGCTCAGATTATGGATAAGAACCATATCCAGATATGCACCGGAAGGATAGGCCCCCCTTCCATCGCCGAAGACTTGCGTCAGGGTGCGTTTCAGGTCATCGATGGCGTGAAAACTTTGCTCGCCGTCGCTGAAGCTTCGCAAGTTCTCTTTCGCATATCCACCCTTTCCCCAACGCAGCATGGTCTTGCTGGTCAGGAAGATCTCGCGACGACGCCGTTCGTCATATCCCGTCTGACCGGGCGTCAAATGGAGGTTCCGAAAGGCTTTACCGAAATTCATCTGGCTTGGGCCGTACGCGTTAGAGGTATCAAAATAGTTGATGCCCAAATCGAACGCTTTCAAAATGATCTTGACCGGATCGACGTCCGCTGGCGTCCATTGCAGCGACGCTTGTCCACCCAGGCCGAGCGTGGTCGCCTCAAAATGCATCCGGCCCATGTCGCGCCGCAGGGGCTTAATGACGGTGGCCTTGCCGAACCCCCAGTAGGGGCCCAGAGCCAGGCCCGCTGAAGCCGCACCGGCAGCCTGCATAAACCGGCGGCGAGAGATATTAGGATTAGGAGTCATGGTCAAAATCCTCCGCAGTAGGGTGGGGCTCCTTTCAAGCGAAAGAAGTCTCGTCGGGGAGAAGAGCCTCCGCAGCCCGTATCCTAAGCATAATTTGAGTGTAAAAACAAGGCAGATGGAAAGCGCGGAAAGAGTGCCTGTCCTTTGTCAAAATGACATCCGCACCGAAAACGGGGCGGTACTTCTCGCTATAGCGTGAGCGAGTACCTTCTGCCTTCATATGTTCCAAGAGGGCTTTGTTATTGCGAGTGGAAAGCCAGTCCCGGCAGAGGAGCACGAGTTCGAACTGCCTCTGGAGATATTTCTTTGTGACCCTCTTGCGGTAATGATCCTTCAAATAGCGCGCCGGGTGCGCGAGATTTCTAACCATACGAACCAGCTCGGCACAGTCACCGATGCGTGCCTTTCTGCTATCCCAGTCGTCGTCCGGGTTCAAGGCCGCAGGCAGCCACTTTGCGGCTCTCGCTACTCTCAACAATTCCACGAGCTGCCAATCCAATGGGGGCTTTGGCACCCCCTTTTTCAGCGTAAGCCTTCCGGTCAGCTCCGCCTCGTCCGAGAAACAATTAATCATGAGGATCAGAAGGGTTTCGAGCGCGGAGCCGAGAATGACGCATCCTGGGCGATGCGCCTTCGCTCGCTCGCATCGCAGGGCTTCCTTCCAGTAGAGACGCGACAGCCGCCACATTTCTTTTTCTTCTTCATCGGTCAGCGTGGTGAAAGGCATTGTGGCATTCCTGTGTCAGGCGTCCGAATCATCAAGAGTTTCTACCGTCATGAGGCGCTAGCCCAGCTCTTCTACCTCAACAAGAACCCTGTGGCGCAGCTCTAGGGCAAAGCGCGTCATTATCGCCCATCGGGACCACTAGAAGTTTACGCACGGCGTCATAGTACATTCGGCAAAGGCCGATTTTGCAGGAAAGGAACTCTTCGCCTGAGAACGAGCCCATCGAAAAAAAATCTTTCGACTAAACTCTGGCTCTGCGATCGAACTCGGAGAAGAACATTCCCGAGCAGTGCACGATAGCCGTCTCGCCGGTATTCAAACACTGCTGCGCTACCCGGGGCGAGCTTCTCCATTTTACGGACCTGTCTGAGGACTTCGTCTTCTGGTCGTACGTGATTCTTCTTTGCCTGGAAGAGCAAACCCTTATAGATTCTTTCGCCGTCACTTCTCAGAAAAGCGGATCACGTGTTTCAGACCGACTGGCAGGCGAACGAGCAACCGGTCGCTCCCTACCATTTGCCATCCCGGTGGAAGCGAAATCTTCTGTTCCGCGTCAAACTCCGGCACGCTCTGGCCGTCAACGGTAACGCTCTTGGTGGCGGTTCGCAGTCCCGATACGAGCACATATTGGAGCTCGCGCCAGTTCTCGGCCGTAACGGTAAAGCCGTCGGCCTCGGCGGCCAAATGAAGCTGTGTGACCTCCGAATGAGCCGGAAGTTTCCAGTTATGCGTGGTCGGTTCCGTATCCGGCGGAGTCACCATCAAGGCGGACACCTTGCCCTCAGACATCGATTCACCGAGCGCAAGGTTGGGCGCTAATTCCACCGGAACCAGCGCGCCAGCGCGCAGGAAAACCGAAATGTCGTCGACGGGAACGTTACATTCATGTTTACCGTCGGCGACGGGCGCTCCCGTCCAAAGATCGGTCCAATGCCCCTGGGGAAGAATGATCGTACGATGCTCTCCCTGGGAGTGAACCGGAGCTACGAGCATGTCATCCCCGAACATGTATTCGTCCCAGGCAACCGTTGGGATCGAGCGCATCAGCGGAACACCGGTGGCATGCGTGTCTTGGGCCGAGCCATAGACGTAGGGGACGATATTCTCCCGCACCCACATCAGCTTCTTGTAGACGCCAACCGCGGCTTCGCTGTAGTACCACGGCTCTCTTGGTTCCGTTCCGTGGAAACGCATCAGAGGAGAAAATGTGCCGAACTCAACCCAGCGCAGATACACTTCTTCGTCGGCCTTGCCCCAATAGCCACCAACATCCGAACCCCAATTGGAAAATCCCGATGTGCTGACACTCAGGCCACCGATGATCGATTCGTCGAAACCCCGAAAATCCGTGGCGTGATCTCCGGCCATCTGTCCGGCATCCACCTGGCTTCCTGGCGCACCACCGCGCGCGAACAGGATGAAATCATCTCCCCGGCGCTCCTGAAATACTTGATGCACCGCATGGTTGTATGAACGGACGTACCAATTGTGCATCTCTTCTCCGGTTGAACCGTCGTAGAACAGCGCATCGCGCGGAACCAGGTCCCCGAAATCGGCCATCGTCCCGGCGACTCCTAGATCCAGGCGCTCCTTCCAAAACGCACGCAACAGATCGATGCTGCGTGGTGCCGTGAAATCAATATAAGGATACTGCGGGGCTAACACATGAGGCGGCTGTAATAGATATATCTTTCCGGTCGCCAGCCTCATCAGCGGGAGCTTATCTTCGGAAACATCCGGAAGAGCTGCTTTGATTCTGTCCATGGTCCAGTCGACGGGCTGACTTCGGCCCCATGTCAGGACGTGAATATCCATTGGCGCGAGCTTGCGATGCAAGAGAGGATCAAAGCTTGCCGGACCTTCGGCGTAAATAGCGGAGTGAGGAATGTCGAGCCGGCGGAAATGGTCAATGACATTCAAGATGTTCTGCGTGGGGCTCTCCCACCGTTCCTCCGCCCATCGTTCGCCGCCTCCTCCCGCCCACGGCTCAAACGCCCATGCCGGCGGCAATAACGGCCTTCCGGTCAGAGCCGTGTACCTTTGCAGGAGCTCTTTGGGCTCACCTTGCCAGATATAGAGATCAAACGTGGGGCCGTTTGCCGTCACGCGATAACGATTCTCCTGGTCATTACCGAAATCGGCGCGGATTTCATAGCTGGTATTCCAAAACACTCCATATCCGGATGTGTTCTGCCAGTACGAGACCGGCTTATATGCCTGGTTGCTGAGACCGCCCAACGTGGTGGAGTCCCATGCATCAAGCTGCCACAGGGTCAAAGTCTTGCCGCGCTGATCGAGAGAATCAAACCGTTCGCCGAGGCCAACGATTTTGTCAGCGGGCTTCAGGTCACCTCTCAGGTCCACGCCCGCAATCTTGCCACTGTCGTCCTGACGAATTGACAGGTCCCCCTGACGCAGCGCCCAAACAGGTTGCGAGTTCCCCGAGGCGCGGAGATCAATATGCCAGAACGCTCCAAAAGCTACGTCCACGGTGAGATTGTTCGTAGCCGCATGAACTGCGTTCGCGGCCTTGGTGAGTTGGATGGTCGACAGCTGGGCGGGTGCAAAATGGCCTACGGACGGTCCATGAAGCCGGACACCACCGGTCGAGGGAAACGAAACGAACAGGTCGAAAGGTTTCTGGCCGGCGCGTGCTTGCAGGACAACTTCGTCGTTCGCCATAGCGGCAGACTCGATCACGCTGATCGGAGTCCACGCATCCTCTCGCACATCGCCCGGCGTCCCATCGGCGAACCATGCTTGGGATAAACGGCTGAAATGCTTCAGGAGCGAATCGATGATTTGGCATGCCGCCTGCTCATCGCCTTGCCTGAGCGCATCATTAAACTTGTGCCGGGCTGTCCAGGGATCGAGTTCTCCGGGCTGCAGCAGCCAAACGCCACTATCCCAATGGAAGCTGACGCCTTCCTGGTCCAGCAGGTCATACCAAATTTCCGCAAGATGGACACGCTCGGCCAAGTTGGGGCCTGTCGTAGGCTGGGAGCCGAGTTCCTGCTGGAGACGCGCAAGCTGCTTGCGTTCCTCGATGCTGGCGTGATGCAACAGGGCTCTGCGTTCCCAGCGTCGAGTGCCCGATGGAAGCGTTATCAGTCCAGAACCGGCGGTCTTGATCCCCTTTGCGCCTCCGAGGCTGACCTCGATGAATTGATCTGTTGCCGCAGGGGCACGAACGGTATCTGCCGGACCATCGTGAAAATCCGCGGCTGACGGGCTTAGCACTTCACCGGTGAGTCCGCGAGTGCGCGACAACTGCAGCAGGAAAGGTTTTGATGGCAGCCCTCCGATTTCCTTCCAGGGAATGGTTATTTCCGCGCTCCAGCCAGCCGCGCCAATCTCAGTTTTCGCGTCGTGCTGTTCCGGACGTCCGGCGTGCCGTACCAATGCCTGCCCACTCTGATCGGCATCAAATTGCCAAAGATCCTGCTGTTGCGCACCAGGAGCCAAGTAGCCCACTTCGACACGATCGGTTCGGCGCAGCCGCACACCGTTCCGATAGATCGGCTCCGGATCTGCGCAAACAAAGCGCACGTAGAGAGCCGCGGAATCCCACACAACAGAGACGGAGGTGGGCGTTACAGGAATGTTCTGGCCATTCGCCCGAAAGAATCGATCGAAGGTGACTCCCGCCTGCCAATCGGACTCAGTTATAGGCACTCGACTTGAGGCGGGACCAAGATCCATGGCGACCAACGCCTCTTGCGCATGTGCAGTCCAGACAGAAGTGAGAAGGACGACGAGGAGGAGGAACAGACTGTTTCTACGCATTTGACCTCACTTTCTGTGTCGTTTCTTACACCGGCTATCGGTGCTGAACTCCACTCAGCCGGAATTTCGATTTTGCTTGCCCGGCCACCAGAGAATATACGCCCGAGTGCCCGGCTCGCCACCTTTTTCGCATTCGTTCCAACGGCAAAGACCCTGTCGTCCCCGCAGGTCCTCTGCCCAGGCTAAAAAGCCGTGACTTGCCTGATTTCGAATCCATTTCACGGACACCTCCCCTGTCAACTCCCCTCCGTCGTCCAGATTGGTTTCGCCTTGCTGCCGCGCCTACCCGGCTGGCAGGGGCAAACCCTCCATCCGCCGCAGCATGCTTCCGAACAAGCGCCGCGTGAGATGGCTCTCCGCCAGCAATAGCCAGTAGTAACGGGCATGCTTTACCAGCCGCCCGGCGGTCTTCACCAACCGTTGCTGCAAGCTGGTCAACGACCACGTTCCGATTCCCTTCGGCAGCACCAGCTGCCGCCACAGGTTGCCCAGGTTGTAGGCGAGAATGCTGAGCCACAACCGAACTTTGTTGGAACGGAACCGATGGCAGCTCAACCGCGTCATCTTCACCGCTTGCTTCCCCTCTTTGATCCACTGCTCAGCCGTGCCCCGCTTGTTATAGAACCGCACCCCCGCCCGGCTCGGCAGCAGTTCCCCCACATCCCGATCCAGGTTCTCGTTGGCCGGGATGCGGATGGCATACTTCACGCCCCGCTCTTCCAGCGCTTCATAAATCTCCGGCTTGGCAAAGGCGGCGTCGGCGCGAAACACCACTTCCTTGCCCAGTTTCTGTTGTCCCTCGATCTCGGGCAGCAGAAGTTCTTCCCAGCCCTCGGCGCTGTGAACATTGCCGGGACGGAGCTTGGCCGCCAGACAATCTCCGTCCCGGTTGAACAGCAACAGAGGGTGGTAACAGGTCGATTCGAAATGCCCATTGTAGGCGCTCTGCTCTTGCTCTCCGTACACCGGAATCTCCGTCGAATCCATGTCCAGGACTGTGCGGTACCCTGAATCCAGCGCCTCCGCCTTCGCGATCAATGCTCGGCTGAGGCCCGCCAGCCCGGCGAAGTTCGCGTCCTCAGCCAGGATCTCGGTCTCGAAACTCTGCAACCGCGAAGTGAGAGCGGCGCCTCGATCCCAAATCTTTTCCAAACCGATCAGCCGAAAGGCTGGGTCCTGGGAGAGCCTCTTGGCGTCGTTGAGATCTTCGTAGCCAGCCAGGCGACTATAGACTGATTGCCGCAGCAGGTCGGCGAATCCAAGTTGCGCATTCTTTCCACGGAAGTCCGTCAGATGCTGCGCGATCAGTTCGCCGAACCCGAGCCGCTCGTCGAGTTCACGCACCAGAATCAGGCCGCCGTCGGAAGTGACGCGAGAACCTTGGAAGCCGACCTTGAGAGACGCATTGAAGGAAAGCTGAAAGGGCCGGTTCTGTATCTCACCCATTAGGTATTCACCTCCTGAACATCTTCATCGCGTTCGCACCCTTATAAACATTGACGATTGCGACGATCGGAGGATTCAGAATTACGACTCAAAATGGAAATGTGGGTTAGGACGCCTTGGCAGCGCTCGTATTCTGTTGAGCTGCCTGTTTCGTCCATTCAAGCAAATTCCGCTGCCAGTCAGGGAGACTGTCTGTGACGTCGATTGTGAGGCGCACGCGCGGCGCGGATTGCCACGGAGATATGGAGCGCACACAGAACTCCGCAGTCGGGAGCGGTTGAAACTATGGGTGTCCCTCACACGAACAGCTAATTTGATGTGCTGCACGCGGCGGGTGATTAGCACTTTCATGCCACGGAGCGGATGCCCGTGAGTTTGGATCGACGCAGGCGCAGGTGATCTGTGCACTTCCGGAACAGTCTGCCCGAACCGAGTGTAAAACTGTGCGGATGTCCCTTCGGCTGGCAGCACGGCCTCGTTGCGCCAAGTGATAAGGTACAATGGCGAGCACGAGGGAATACCCATCTTGTTGACACAGCGGGGTCGACTATTATGACGAAGAACCTTTGTGTGCAAACGCTGGTGTTGGTGGTGGTTGTTGGTCTGAGTGTGTCCGGAAACATTCCAGAGGGGTATAAAGGGACCGCTTTTCACGATGCGAATCACATTGGCGGTCCGCAGACAATCCCGGGGCGCCTGCAAGCAACGTTGTATGACCTGGGCGGCGAAGGAGTCGCCTATCACGATACAGACACCGTGAATCACGGAAGCGGAGAACTGAATTACAAGCCGGGACACTGCGAGGAGGGGGTGCCTGCGGAAATATGTCACTTTCGAGAAGGCGAGGGTGTGGACATTTCTTACGTGAAAAAGCAGGCGGACCTGAACCATCCGAACATGGTCACGCCGGAATGGCAGCAACTGTACATAGGGTGGACGGAAGACGGAGAGTGGACGAAGTACACGGTGGAAGTGAAGAAGGCAGGAAGATACAAAATTGTGGCCATGTATTCGAACCTTGGGCAAACGATTCAATTTTCACTGAACGATAAGCCCGCTGCGGACTGCAAGCTGCCGGTGGACACGTGGAAAGGATTTCCGGTTCAAGAACATCCGGAGTGGATGACAGTGCACATGTGGAATAAGGCCGAATGCGGAGAAATCGATTTGCCGCAGGCGGGGCCGCAGGTGCTGACGTTGCACTACAGGAAAGGGAACAATCTAGCGTACTTCGATTTTGTGTCGGTCGAGTAGAACGAGGTTACGGTCCACAAGCCGTAGAAAAGCCGGGCTCAGCTGCCGATCAAGTGCTGAAAGCTGGTCACCCAAGAGGGCGAAGATGAGGCTCGCCAGGTCGCCGCAGACCTGGCTTGCCGGCCTTCCGGGGGAGCTCATGAGTTTGTTAGTAACCTTGGAAGCGAAAATCACGAGTTATCCTCCGCTGAGCTACAAGCCGGATTACTCTGTGGGCTTCGCGCGCTCGGCCGGCGTAGCCGCGTGGGACGGAAAGCAGTACGGAACATTATCGAGCGACGATATTGAATGGCTCGACCGGGCGCCAGAGGAGCTGGTGCAAGCGAAATGCGAGCGGCGGGCGGTGCGGGACTCTTACGGTGACTTGTATCACCGGTGTGCGTGACGCATCTCACTGCCGTCCTGACAGAGCTGGGGAATCGTTTGTGAGGTGCCGACAAGTATGCGCGCGGGCTCCCACTCGCAGTCTACGAGGGCGCGTGCCGCGCCCCTGCGGAGGCAAAAGCCACGGGTGGTCTTTCATCCGTTTCAGGAGAAGATGCCATGAACCGCAATAGATTATTGACTCGCAGGGATTTTCTGGAGACCTCGACACGCGCTGTGGCCACCGGGCTTCTGGTTAATGCCCTGCCGCCTTCACGCCTGTTCGGTCCCGTGAGTTCATGGGAAGCCGATGGCTACAGGCACAAAGTGGTAGTCCGAGTACACGATCCCGCCGTAGCTGCCGCGTATACTTTCGGCACACCATACTATTGGCGAAAGTTCGACAGCGCCAGGATCCAGCACATGCTCGAAAACGGCATCATGGAACTTTCCGGCACCGCCACGCCACAGGACGCCTGGGCGCGAATCCTCCCCGGGGTTTCCACGGCGTCCAAGATCGTGGTTAAAATCAATTTAAATAACACCAGAAGAGATTGGAAAGCGGCGGCGTTGAACACCTCGCCCGCGATGATGGCCGCGCTAACCAAAAGCCTGAACAGCATAGGTGTACGGAACAGCAACATAACTTTCCTGGACTGCTCCCGGCCATTCCCGGACGAAATGAAAAACGACCTGCTAGCGTGCTCCCCGGGCGTCCTATGTGCAGGAGAAGAACAGGCTGGGTCCTCTATGACGCTGGATATGCCTTACGGCGGCCCCTATGTCATCCCCAAGTTGGTGATGGATGCGGACTTCCTCCTCGATTGCCACCTGATGAAAAAGCATGATGCGGGGCACACGGGTGCCATCAAGAACTTCTTTGGTATGACCGCGGATGGCAAGGTGTCGTTTGCGCATCGTGATCCCGGCTGGATGGATGGCAACCAATGCAATACCATCATCATTCACCCGGAGATTAAGAAGCGATTGAAACTTTGCATCAACGAAGCAATCTTGGCCGCCAAGACGCCAGACACCCTCGATCCCTACGAGTTTTCGGACTTGTTTCCGGGGGGCAAGCCGTCAAGCCTCTTTCTCTCCCGCAATCCGTTCCTACAGGACGTGGTGGAGTGGGACTTTGTCCGGGCGGAGTGCTCCCGCTTTCCCGGCAGACCGGGCAACAACATCACGTGGCTGAAGAAGTGTGCTGGATTCTTGCCCAGCTGGACCGTCGCCGCAGTAGAGAGCGGGTCGCTGGTGAACGGCGCTGCCCAGCTGCCCTCAAAAGACATGAGCTACGATCCCGCCTTGCTGGAGTATATTTCGCGGACCGTAGGAAGCGCCCGTGCCTACCGTCCTACCGAAGGTCGAGAGACAGAGTCGTAGTCCGAGCAACGAATCCGGACGAAGCAACGCCAGTCCGGTCTCCCCTAATACTGCCGCTGATAGCGGGAGAACGCGCGAGAGGGACGCTGTTTCGCGTCATCTTAACAGCGCCGAAGCACACCAAAGCAGCGGAGCTTGACCGTGAAGGTCGCCGGTGTTACGCGCGCGGTTCAGGTAGTAAGCGAGGTCGTTTTTCTTGTTCGTACCCTCGCACACGTTTTTCAGATCACCGTTCGGATCCAAATAGCCCACCAGAGCCAGCCATCCTTTCCGCGCCGCCTTGCCATAAAATCTGTGGTTAAGCCAGCCAGCTTTTACTCCGGTGATCATTGCGAATGTAAACATGGCCGTGCATGAAGACTCCGGCCAAGCCTCCGGATGATCGAGTAACTGGCGCCACATGCCGTCCTTCCCTTGGAATCGCAGCAGGGACGCCATCATTTCCCGGTAGCTTTCTATGATCCGCGGACGCAAAGGATGATTCGCGGGCAGCGACCGCAACAGCTCCGTCATGCCCGCAGCGACCCACCCATTGCCGCGACCCCAGAAAAAGGGAGCATCAGGAGCATGGTAAAAAAGTCCATTGGGCTGCTGGAGTTTGTCGAGATATGTAGCCATTTCCAGGGCGGCGCGGTCGATGTATTTAAATTCTCCCGTGGCGCGATAAGCCTGCACCTGCGCCACGGTGATCATATACATGTCATCAATCCAGAAGCGGCTCTGCGATGTCAATCCTTCGGGCGTTGGCTCCTCCCATTGTTTGTCGGCAAGTTGCCGGCCCAAGTCGAGATATTTTTGCTGTTGGGTTTCGATGTAAATCTCCAGCGGCACAGCAGCAAACACGGTTTTGTCGACATGATCCGGTAAGGGCACGAGTGCGGATTCTTCCGCAAGCAGGGGATCGAAACGGCGGATTAAGCGAGAAGTAAGATCCTTGTCGCCACTCAACTGAGCAAAGGTCAAAGCCCCGTACCAGCTCACAGATTCCGGGTAGGTGATATACGCAGGCGCGGTGTTTTTTCCAAAATTTGCGTGCGGACTTGCCACGAAACGCTCTGCCACGCGCTTGCCAATCTCTTTCGGCGAGCTTCCCGCCGGCCAGTTACTGAATTCCTTCTGCTGTCCCGCACAGACAGGACTCACGGCCGTCATGTACGCAAGAAGCGCGGCCAATATCCGGCTATTCACGGTCATTCTGCACATGGTGTTCGCGATACCCCCGGCTCTTTATGCCTTCTTCTTCCAATCCTTCCGTGCTCCTCAGCGCGGCTTATCAATGGCCACCCCAGTTTCGCTCCGAAAATCGCCTTTTTCCGGAATGAATAAAATCACCACACCGTCGGGATCGGTGATAGCGATGGAGTCCTCATTTGCTTGGCTTGGAATTCCCGAGGCACGCAAATAATCCGCCGCTTGGGCGAGGTGGGCAACCGCAAAACCGAGGCGCGGCTTTGCTGACGGAGTTGCTGCTTCCAGTTGCACTTCATCGCCGGAATTTCCAGGGAGGAGTAAGCGAGTCGTATCGCTCGCGTCGACTCGTTGAAATCCAAGCCTGGAAGTATAGAACAGTTCCGCAGCCCTCAAATTCTCCACCGGAGCGGCGACCCGTTTCAGATGTTGCGAGATGCGATGCATACCCAGATGCTTCCCGAAAGCCTCGGAGTGCAGCGATTCCGGAAGGTACTGCGTATATTCGAGCAATTGTCCTCCAGGATCACGCAAGGTAAATAACAAATTGCCGGCTCGGGCCTTGTGGCTGGACGTCGGGTTTAACCCGAGTTTCGAGTACTCATCCCACAGCTTGTCTATGTCAGCTACTTCATAGCAAACGTGAAGAAGGCCAGTTTGCTGATCATTCCCGGAGCGAGGATAAAGCTCGATAAACTGGCGATCATTGATCTTGATATAGAAAACCGAAGGCTTACCAGGCTCAGAGAATTCGAAAGCCTGCTCGAAACCGAGCGAGCGATAGAAGTCCCTGGACTGCTGGGTGTCGCGCACGCGAAAGGCTACATGAGCGATTCCCGCCAGATCAAGCGATTGCGCCAGCGATGATGAGGTGCAAAGAAAAACAAGAACTAGTGTGAGACAGCTTAATCGCACCAGCAACGCTTGCCTCCAAGGAGTTTCCTAAGCATGAGAATCACGCAGCTGCTATCTGTCACAGCGTACAGCGTAAAATACGCGAGGCGACTTCGTCCAGGAACTTGCATTCCCAAGGTACGCTTGCGCTATCTGGAATTTCGGGGTATTTGACAATCACAGTATGACAAGGAGATGCGACAATGTCCTCACATTTTTCACGCCGAAAGTTTATCGACGGTGCCGGCGTCGTGGCAGCCTCTTCCATTCTCCCAACTCCAGCGTTTCATGGCTTCACTTCCGCCCGCGCGAGTGAACAAATGAAGCCCGAAGAACTGCGAAGCAAACTTCGCGGTGTGATTGCGTTCCCGATCACACCGTTAAAGCCGGACTTGTCTTTGGATGTTTCCGGTCTTAGAAAAAATCTTCAACGCCTCCTGGAAACGCCGATTGCCGCGATTGTCGCCGCGGGAGGCACAGGTGAAATGTATTCGTTGACGCCGGCCGAGCATTTGGAAGTCGTAAGGGCAACGGTAGAAGAAGTACACGGCCGCATTCCGGTCATCGCCGGGACAGGATTCAATGGCCCTATAGGTATCGAGTTAGCTCAGGAATCGGCGCGGGCTGGTGCAGATGGCATCCTGGCTTTGCCTCCCTATTATCCGAATGCCGACGAGGAAGGACTCGCCAATTATTATGCCGAGATGGGTGACGCCACTTCGCTGGGGCTGCTTGTGTACAGCCGCGATTGGGTCAACCCGGGGCCGGTATGGGTTGAACAACTGGCTGCACGTGTCCCCATGCTCGTTTGTTGGAAAGATGGCCAGGGTGATTTGCGGCGATGCCAGCAGATTATGAACCGCGTTGGCGATCGACTGTATTGGATCGGTGGCGCGGGCGACGACTGTGTGCCGGGTTACTACAGCATTGGCATTCGCACGTACACGTCGAGCATTGCAACGGTTGCGCCGAAGCTTTCTCTGAAACTTCATGAGGTCGCTTCCGCGGGCGATTCTGCAACCCTCATGCGCCTGATGAACACGTACGTGATCCCTCTGTACGGGCTTCGCGCTCGCCGAAAGGGATATGAAGTTGCCGTCATGAAGGAAATGATGAGCATGCTTGGCTTCGCTGCGGGTCCAGTGCGTCCCCCGCTTCCAACACTTCACCCTGAGGACGTCAATGAGCTACGAGTGATTCTGGAACGCTGGAAGCCCTTTCTCTCATAATGCGAACCGCCAGGTGAGGGCCTGCGCTTTCGAAATGAGACTTTAGATTGCCTGGCCGTTGAATAGAAAGCCACCGGAGCGTATATTCTTCCCATCGAACGTCAGCATTGAAATCTCGACCGCGTGATTTTTCCCGAGCCCGTTCTTGTTTGGGATTTTTCATGCTCTTGTTCCACGCTGCACGCAGAAAGGGAGCTTCCATGACTGCTACACTCCGCCGTTTGTGCACTTCAGTGGTTCTAGCGTGTTCTATCTTCGTTTTGTTCAACGCGAATGCTGCCGCGCAAAAGTCGAGCGCGCATCCAGCGGCGAGAAACAGCGTAATCGAAGCCGCAATGAATCCTGACGGTTCGTACGATCTGAAATTTTTGGCCGCTGGCTGGATCATCGAAGGCAAACTCCCCGAACCGGTTTCTTCGGTCCGCAGTTCCAGCGGCGCCGACAAACTTGGTGACTTCGCTGCGTTGAGCGCTACGTACCGCAACAGCGCGAGAACTGCCGAGATTCTGGTGTACAAGCGCTTGCCCGCCGTTCTTTTTCGCGACACCTGGAATTCTCCGGGGCCTAATGACGCACCGTTTCCATCGTTTCTACGCCTGCCCGATGGTTTATTTCGCTTTTCCTACCAGCACAGGCCTTTTGGCAAGTATGAGTTCGGCTCCGTCGGTCCTGAGGGGCCTTCTGCGATATTCGATAAGCAAGGGAACGTGCTCGTGATTTCCCCTGCCGATCATTTTCTCGTGTCGCGGATGAACGAGCTGCCGGATCATAGCGTCAACAGCCGGATCGTGGAGACAATCCAGACCCTTCCCGCGGGCTTCAGTCATTCCACTCTTATCGTCTTCGGAAAGGGCATGAATGAGACGTTCGCGAGTTGGGGTAATGCGCTGCTCGCTTTATCTGGCAAGCAACCTCCCACAAATCAGCAGAGCATAATTCTCTCGAAGCTTGGCTATTGGACCGACAATGGCGCCTATTACTATTACAAGTTCGAACCGCAATTTGGTTACGCCGGAACGCTGCTGGCCATCCGAGACGAATTCAAAAAACTGGGCATTCCGCTCGGCTACATGCAACTCGATAGCTGGTGGTATCCAAAGGGTGAGGATGGCCGTTGGGACGCCAAAGGCAACACCGTACCTTTTGGCGAATACGTTTATAGGGCCGATAAAACGCTCTTCCCGGATGGCCTAGCGGCTTTCCAAAAGTCGCTTGGTCTCCCAATCGTTAGTCACGCCCGATGGATTTCCTCGGCGAGCCCGTATCGCAAGGAATTCAAGCTATCCAACAATGTCATCACCGATCCCGCGTTCTGGAAAGCCACTGCCGCTTATCTTCACGACTCAGGTGTGGTGACTTACGAACAAGACTGGTTGGATCATAACGCCTTGCCGGAACTCAACCTCGAAGATCCGGAAGCCTTCCTCGGCAACATGTCTTCGTCCATGCAATCCTCCGGAATGGATATTCAATATTGCATGCCGCTCCCTGCGCATTACATGGCGAGCACGCTGTATCCCAACCTGGACACCATTCGCACCAGCAGCGACCAGCTCACTCCGGACAAATGGGACGAGTTCCTTTATGACTCCCGTCTGGCCAGGTCCATGGGCCTTTGGCCATGGACAGACGTCTTCTTCAGTGCGGAATTGCCGAATCTGATCATCTCCACACTTTCCGCCGGGCCGGTGGGCGTCGGCGACGCCCTAGGCTCCATCAACGCGCAAAATCTAATGGCCGTGGTTCGCCTCGATGGCCTTCTTATCAAGCCGGATTCTTCGCTGCTCCCGCTTAATGCGATCTACGCGAGCGACGCGTCTAACCAGCAAATGCCCATGGTTGCGGTGGCCGAAACAAAGTTCGCGGACTCGGCTGCGCGTTACGTCTTCTCCTATCCGCGCCGCGCCACGGATACCGAATTTTCCGTGGCGCTCGCCGAGCTTGGCTTCTCCGGTCCGGTCTATGCGTACGATTGGAGGGCTCACACGGGTACCGTTGTGTCCGCAGGAGGAACCCTCTCTGCGCCCTTTCGCGACGGATTCGCTTATCTGATTCTCGTTCCCGTGAATCGCCAAGGATTGGCATTGCTGGGTGACACGGAAAAAATTGTCCCCTTGGGGAAGCAGCGTATCGCCGCTCTTAGTGATCGCGGGACACTTACCGCAACATTCAAATTCGCCCAAGATGAACACGTGCGCACAATATCGGGCTATTCCGCAGATCAGCCGAAAATAAAGGCGCTCAAAGGCGAGCTGAAGAATGTGACCTACGATTCAGAGACCAAGATCTTCCGAGCCCAAGTCGCGCCAGCCAGCTCAGGTGAAGCCGTTCTAAAAATCAGGGCGCACTAAAGAAATAGTCGTCCGGGCTTGCGTCTGCGTCGGAAAGCCCTTTCAAAAGCTGTTTCGAAGCCAAGAGTTTCGTTCGCACTAGAAAGACGCGAGGACAATAGACACTTATGACAGATTTCCGACGCACGCTTTGGGTAGGCCTGTTGGCGACAGGACTGGGAGCCTTGCTAGTCTCCCATTTCGCCAGCGCCGCCACGAACGTCCAGGGCCGTTATGATCCGGTGGCCGATCCCCGTGCCGTCGCGATTGTCGGGCACGCACGGTTCACCGTTTTGACTCCGCAGCTCATACGAATGGAGTGGGCGGCTGATGGTAAATTCGAAGATCACGCATCTCTAGTCTTTCTGAACCGGAAGCTGCCCCTCCCGCAATTCACGCACGAGACAGCGCCAGGTGGAGCACGCGCGGTAATCAAAACGAGCGCGCTGATGCTCGTCTACGCACCCGGAAACTCGGACGGCAAGTTTAGCGCAGGCAACCTCAGCATAACTTTCAGGCTCAATGGGAAAGAAGTGGTGTGGAGGCCGGGGATGGAGGATACCGGCAACCTTTTGGGCACTACACGCACGCTCGACCGTGTGCGGGGCTCCGACGTCAAGCTTGAACCCGGACTGATCTCGCGTGACGGCTGGACCGTTGTGGACGATAGTGCCCGGCAGCTCTTCGACTCGGCCGATTTTTCGTTCCTGCACGGGGAGCGGAGTCCTTGGCCTTGGGTTATGCTGCGCCCTTCGGGGGATCGGCAGGATTGGTACTTCTTCGGATACGGCCACGACTATAAACGCGCTCTTTACGACTTCACGCGCGTGGCTGGAAAGATTCCGCTGCCGCCGCGGTTTGCCTTTGGAGCCTGGTGGTCGCGGTACTGGTCATACACAGACCAGGAATTCAATCAATTGATTCGAGGATTCCATCAGCACGACACTCCGCTCGATGTACTCGTGATCGACATGGACTGGCATCCCACATTCCACGAGGTCGCAGGAAACAACAAACTGGATGCCTCCGGCCATAGGCTTGGCTGGACAGGCTACTCCTGGAACAAACTACTATTCCCCGATCCGAACCAATTTCTCAAAGGCGTGCACGAACAGGGTCTCAAAGCCACAGTGAATATTCATCCGGCGTCCGGCGTGCAGCCCTGGGAGGATCGCTACCCAGAAATGGCTCGTGCGATGGGCATCGAACCAGCTACGAGACAATACGTTCCCTTTGACATCACGGACAAGAAGTTTGCAACGAACTACATGAAGATCATGCTTCACCCACTGGAACGCCAGGGAATCGATTTCTTCTGGCTCGACTGGCAGCAGGAAGACACCACCAAAATCGCCGGACTAAATCCAACCTGGTGGTTGAACCATGTTTTCTTCACCGACCAAGAGCGCGAAGGTAAACGTGCGCTGCTGTTTCACCGCTGGGGCGGCCTGGGAAATCATCGATACCAAATTGGCTTCTCGGGCGATACCATTTCCGTCTGGGACTCACTCGCGTTCCAACCCTATTTTACAGCGACCGCAGCGAACGTCGGCTATGCCTATTGGAGCCACGACATCGGCGGCCATATGCCCGGCGCCATCGAACCTGAGCTTTACTTGCGATGGATCCAGTGGGGGATTTTCAGTCCGATTTTGCGGACCCACACGACCAAGAACCCAGACGCGGAACGCCGCATCTGGGCATACCCCGAGCCATATTCTGACCTGATGCAGCAAAGTTTCACACGTCGTTATGCCATGCAGCCATACATCTACACCGAGGCCAGAAAAACATATGATACCGGCTTGGCGTTTCTTCGGCCTCCCTACTATGACTGGCCGGACGCACCGCAAGCTTATGATGCGAAGGACGAATATATGTTCGGGGACAGCCTCCTCGCGGCTCCGGTCACCCACCCGGTGGACAAGGGGTCGCGACTTGCGAAAATCTCAGTATGGCTGCCACCCGGGAACTGGATCGAATGGGACAGTGGGGCCAGTTTTCAAGGTTCCGTCGCATTGGACCGCAGCTTCTCGATCAACGAGATCCCTATATACGTGAAAAGTGGCAGTATTATTCCCATGCAGCCGGACAGGAACCATGCCAATGCAAAACCTGCGGACCTTCTGATTCTCACCGTCTTGCCGCTCAAAGACGAGCAGGTCTCCGATTATCGGCTCTATGAAGATGAGGGTGACACGCCCGGTTACCTCCATGGCGAAAACGCCTGGACACCCATTCGCGCGTCGCTGAATCAGGACGGCACTCTCCTCACCGTCACCGTCGCGCGTGCACAGGGGCACTACAATGGCATGCGAAGAGAGCGGGCTTACGAAGTGCGCCTCCCGGGGAGTTGGCCACCCTCCTTGGTGAGCGTCAACGGGGAGTCCGTAGCGTACGCGAAAAACAAGGATGCGCCCGGCTGGTATTTCGAAGGCAACACCCTAACGACTGTGATTAGAACGCATGGCTTCCGCTTAGCCGATGCAGTGACGTTCACGATACAAATCGATCCCCAGATGGCGCGCAATCGCGCGATGCTTGATGGTTTTGCAGGCAAGATCACGCGACTCCGCGAGACTTATGACATTTTAAACGCTACCTGGCCAACGAACTGGTCGCCCGATTCCTTGATCGATGCAATGCAGACGGGAGACCGCCTCAGCTATCATCCAGGAACTGCATTTACGGAAGTGAGCGGCCTGCCAACGAAACTCGCCGGGTTGGCCAAGGAAATCAAAGCCATGCACGCCACGGAAGCGTCGCCCGCATTTGTCAGGAAAAATCCCGACAATGCTCATCCGAGCTGCGCACTGGATGAGTACAACCGACTGATCGACACCGCTCTTGCGCACATTGCGGAGGTAAATGAGCCATAGCGGGGGAAAAGGGAAGTAACCAAATACAGAGTCGACCCTGCCAGGGATAGACAACTAGCTTTTGTTAGCACTAGGCGTACAAAGAATTTTTTTGACGGAGACTACTGACCGATGAAAGCATCGGCACTGCTCTTGGCTGGTTTTCTGACTGCGAGTGCGACGTTTCTCCTCCACTCATTCGATACGCGGCCGGGACCGAAGTTCTGGTCGATAGCTATGGCCGACACCATAATGAAGCGCAACCCGGGCACTCCGCAGGATAGCCTTACCCGTTGGTCGTATTGGAAAGGGTACACCCTAAACGGCTTTGAAATGCTCTGGCGTTTCACGGGAGAGCAGAAGTATTTCGATTTCATCAAACGAGAGATCGACCCCTTCATCGATAAGCGCGGAAACCTGGTGAACGTCAATCTGGACAGCCTTGACAACGTTATGGCCGGAAACATCGTTGTGGGATTGTACGAACACACTCACGATCCTCGGTACCGCACTGCTGCAGCTTCCATTCGCAGGGCTTTCGACAGCTTCCCCCGAAATGCTGATGGTGGCTTTTGGCACAACCCGAACTTGCCGGGAGAGATGTGGGTAGACGGCGTGTTCATGGGGGAGATATTCCTGATCCGCTACGGCATAACTATCGGCGATCGGGAATACTGCTTCGATGAGGCGACCCGTCAAATCACGATTTTTGCGAAACATGCCCTGAAAGCAGACAGCGGCTTATACTATCATGCCTGGGCCGCAAATCCGAAACTCGCCACGGTGATTCCAGAGCGTAAGATGCTCTGGGCGGATCCCGGGACAGGCCTCTCTGGTGAGGTCTGGAGCGAAGGCCTCGGCTGGTACGCTCTCATCCTCGTCGAAACTCTTGCCGACCTGCCTGTCGATCATCCGCGCCGCCATGAGGTGCTGGACATCTACACGCGTCTTGCGGCCGCCCTGAAACGTGTTCAGGATCCGAAGACCGGTGGATGGTTCCAGGTAGTCGACAAGGGCGACCGGCCCGATAATTGGATCGACACATCTGGGAGCGCCATGTTCACCTATGCCCTTCAACGCGGGATAGAGCTTGGTCTCCTGAATCGTCAGGAATACGAGCCTACTGTTGCTGCCGGTTACCGAGCCATTACGGCGAATGCCACAGTCCATGAAAACGGGTTAGTCGATATCAACAATGCTTGCGACGGTGTGTGCGTACAGGCCAACTATGCCGATTATGTCGGCTACCCAAGGACCCTCAATGCAAAGGAAGCTGTCGCCGGATTTCTGTGGGCCACTACCATCGTTGAAAGGTCGGAGCTCGCAAAGGACCAGAATCAGCCTTGAATTACTGGGATGTCTGGGCGATACAGTCCAACTGGCCATATCCTGAAGCTGAGCGTCTTTTTGGCGACGGCTGAAAACATGTCCTTTCCTCAGCGAGCCAGCCAGCCCCCGTCCACCGCGAGCACGTGTCCGTGCACATAATCGCTCGCGGACGAACACAGGAACAACGCAGCACCCGCCACATCCTTCGGTTCTCCCCATCTTCCCGCGGGGATTCTCTCAAGTATCTGGCGGTTGCGGACAGGGTCGTTTCGTAGGGCGGTAGTATTGTCTGTAGCCATGTACCCAGGGGCAATTGCGTTCACGTTGATTCCTTTGGAGGCCCATTCGTTGGCGAGGGCCTTCGTTAACTGCGCAAGCCCGCCCTTTGCGGCCGCGTAGGCAGGCACGAAGATACCTCCTTGAAAGGAGAGCAGCGAGGCAATATTGACAATCTTGCCGCCGGCTCTCCTTTGCAGCATGTGCCGTCCAGCAAGTTGCGATAGTCGGAAAACCGCTGTCAGATCAACAGCAATCAATTCGTCCCAGAATTCCATGGGATATTCCGCTGCGGGGGCTCTCCGGATCGTGCCGGCATTGTTCACCAAGATGTCGATGGAACCAAACTCGGCGATCGCTTTTTCGAACAGGCCGGTGCACGCCCTCGGATTTGCCAAATCTCCGGAGAAGTAAAAGGTCTTACGACCAGCGGCCCGAATTTCGTTGCAGCCCGGTCCGGGATTCGGGTCGCACCCGTGGCACCCCACATTGGCGCCAGCGTCTGCTAAGGCCACGGCAATGGCTAAGCCAAGCCCTCGACGCGATCCGGTAACCAGTGCATTCTTACCATTCAGTCGAAACGCTTCCAGGCTCATACTTTCGCTCTCATCTGACTCGTGCAGGCGTGAGTTGCGGCCTTAGCATGTGGCCCACCGTGTTTGCGAAGACGAAGCCACCCAGCCCGCCCGCCGCTCCTCTAATCCCCACGACCGATCCGACCGCACGGCCGGGGAACATGTCCGAGGGTAACGTGAATAGATTCGCGGAAGAAACTAGGTGCGCAGCGGCGGCCAAGTTGATGAGCGCAACCGCAACCTGCGCTTCTCCGCAAGACTCGCTCTCGGCGATCGAGTTTTGGTGCGCCATCACTTCCTCTTGGCTCGACCAGGCGCTTTACCTGCGGCCAGCCTCAAGACCGGAAGGGCCTTGCTGAAATCCCGGCTGAACGTTCACGACACCAAACTGCCGGTCCTCCAATTCCTTGTGGGCGGCCATGGCCCATAGAAAAGCGATTCGATGCCCCGGCACGGAAACATTCGGGTGATAGCCGCTGGGCATCAACACGGCATCTCCATCCCGCACAGCTACCACCAATTCCGGATATTGCGTGTCGTTGTACACGAGTTGAATGCCATAGGCCGGTTCCGGCATATTAAAGTAGACGTACATCTCTTCTAACATCTTGCCGTGCTCATGCGGCGGCCAGCTGGTCCAGTTTCCCTGGTCGGAAGAGGTGAATCCCGCAATTAGACGGCCCGCTTCGACATTCTTGGCAATCAGCATGTTCAACTCGCGTTTGTAACCCGGCCCCCCGGCAACAAATTTCATGCCGGGGTCCCTGGCCACGTCAGCGTACCGGATGACCTTCAAAGGGTACTTGCCCTTTACGTCGGCGGAAAATTCTGCAAAATCCACGGAACTCTTCGTGAACACTTCAATTGCTGAATCGCGGGGAATGTAGATAGCGTCGAATTGTCCCAATTCAAATTCACTTCCCGCAACCTTCACCACACCCATCCCGGCCAAGCAAATCAGGCCCGTTTCCCGACATCCATTGGAAAAGACAACTCGCGATTGGGAAGAGTCTAAGATGATACGTCCGTAGGACAGATGGCGCATCGTGCTGTTTTTCGGCGTCACGGCAAGATGGCGCCCGCTCTTCGCATTGGTCTTTCGAAAAACCATTTTCTCGATGGCTACTGCAGGTTTCTTACTCATAGATAACTCCTTCTTGATTGCTGGCAATTTTGTCTAATTCCTCGACACCCCATAGGCACGATCGCTGTAGACGGTCGCACTATTGGGCCCGGTCACGCCGTTGTGCTGGAACATCTTGTAGAAGGGTTTGACGCCCATGGCTCGCACACGCTCAGCCACGAGATCCCCAATGGGATATTTGACCATGGCGCTAACGATTCCAGTTTGCAGACCGAAGCAGTCAGCTAGGTTGGCGGCAACGTTGAATTCGCCGCCGCTGACGTGGATCTCGCATTCCCGTGCTTTACGAAAGGGGATGATGACTGGATCTAGCCGATGAACGAGCCCACCGAGCGGTACGAAATCCAACGCTCCGGATTCCTTGATTGCTAAACCATAGCTCATGGCACCGCCTCACAATTGGCTGAACCAAAGAGAATGCGACAGCCTAATGGACTACGGAGCTGCCGAAGCAGCTTTCCTGTTCAGCAGAGATGTGGTTTCAATAATGTGGTCCAGCATGCGGCGCCGGGCCTCTTCTGCGTCATGCCGCTGGATTGCCGCATAAAGGCGCAAAGTCGAGCGATTTCCGTTGAACTCCCTGGCGAGTTCACGTTCCGGCGGGAATTTTGCTCCCGGGACAATTACGCCGGTGGAGACCAAGCGCTTGATCTTTTCGATCAATTTCGCGGTGATTCGGGTATCCGTCATTGGTTTGCGGCGAGCACGGGTCTCAGTGGTAGCGCTATGAGCTTCTCGAATCACGCTCTAAACGGTATCACAATTGGACGGACCATCCCCACACTGCCCGAATGCATCGTCACAACGCGACAGCACGTGTGGCCCGTTTCGCTGGCCTTCCTGGTCGCCACGGTATTGGGCGGAGAATGTAGTACAAAAGGCCTGCCACTGGAGCAAGCATCAGTGTGGATTCTCTCTCACTCCTGCTGGTATAAACAATCCCGTCGACCAAACGGAATTGAACACAAGCTTTGACCGTTGTATATCCCAGATACTCGGAATTTCCATTATTGACGTTAGAAAAGCTTCGCGCAGATGCTGACCAAGAAACCAGAAGTCTTATCGGTCACAGTTTCTTTGAGAACCTACAAAATGTCGCACGTGGCAACCCTAGGGCAACAATGCATACAGGGCCTTTTATTTCCCCGGAGTAGGTGGGATGGACTACCAGATGTAAACCGCACTGATGCGCGGCGGGCCCGAGCGGCCTTGAATCACCTGGGTTTCGAGAACAATCTCGAGGTTCTTTCGTTTCCAATCCCGGGGAACTTGTGTCAGCATTTCTTCCATGTGATGTTCGTCCACCAAAAATTCTCCGGCGGCCACTGTCCCCCCTCGTCCAATGCCGGCAGCCACAACCACATACTGCTCGCTGTTGGGATCCAAAAAGCGCGTCACGATCGCGTAGTCTTTGTAGACACCCGTTTCTTGCTGAGACCGGTCCAGCACCCACTCCCGTTTACCGGGCTTGGTGCGATCCTCGATCCACAATCGTGTCATCTGTGGGTCGTTCGCAAAATGGAAACGCAAAGGAGAGGTCAAGCGCAGCGTCCAGCTATTGTCAAACGCACCGATTAGGACCGAAGGAGCTCGGCGGAGATCGGTCAGAGTAGTGGTCGACTCACCAAGCACGCGATAGGTTTTCCCGTAGGCTCGTAGCACGCCCGCAACATTCACCAGCGGGCTGACGTCGTCGATGATGATGGCGATCATGGAGTCGGACAGAGTCGTTTCGCGCTGCGGGTCAGCGGCGTCCCTCAAACGAATCGTGGAATATTGGATCTGGTCGGCCATGCAGAATAGCACCGGTTCGGGCGATTTCACGAACGGTTCCCAAAACTGTTTCAGGACCGGCGGCCGGGTGAAGTACCAAATAGCCGTCGACGCCATAATCACGGCGAGCACAGCAAGCGAAAATGCGCCTCTCCACCCCTGCCAGACACTTCGTTGCGCCGGGACCACATCGGGAACAACTGCAGCCGACGGCGCATGGACCACAGCCGCTTCCGTCACGGGTCCGTGCAATTCCGGCGGCGGGGAGACCGCGCCTCCAGGATGACCAGGCCAGGAAAACTGCGGGGCGTAGGAGCCGGACGGCAAATAGATCCGTATCTCCTGGCTATGCACGGGATCTTGATAATAATGTTCGATGCGCTTGCGAATTTCCGCTGCCGTGACTCGAACGATGGGGTCCGTGTTCGTGTCATAGTCCGGTGGCCGCCCGAAAATCTCGATGCCTAGAATTCGCTCTTTGAGCTGGGCGGTCTGGCCCGCGAGCACTCTTGCGAGGACATACCTCAGAAAGCTCGGGTATCTCCGGCTCGAATTGAATAGATAGGTAGCTAGCAGCTTTTCCAGTTGCTCTTGAACGGCACCTTTTTCGAGCTCGCTACAAGGTGTCCAACTTTCCGTTGCTTGCTCTGGTAGCAAGGTTACCCCACCCTTTACCCGAGTAATGAGTGTCGCTGCGCCGCGAAACAGAGCACGGGTATCACTGACTTTGTCGACGAAGAACTTGGTTTACGGGCATAATACCGTGCGGCAGGCGCGGGCGCAAGATAAAAGGCTACTCCAGATAGCTCTTTTCTGGGGCCCCTCTCCCCCATAACTCTTTGCAGTTCATCGAGATAACCGGCTCTTCGGCCTCTTATCTCTTTTATCCTGCTTCTTTTTCGGGCAAATCCTTGCATGCTTCGAAGCGACTTGCTATAGGCGTCATTGTCTGCTCGGATTCAGCCTGCTGGCTCCGCCGCGATCAGAGACAACTCAAAAGCGCGGCGGGTTTTCGGGGCTATCCGAGCCTACGGGGTGGGTTTCCGTCTTCAGCCGAACCTGAGGAGGTGTGTTTCTATGAGGTATGTCTCTATGTTGGGGAAATTACGTTTCTGGAGATTTCGCTTTTTATTATTTCTATTCGTTCTTGTCGCCTTGGGTAGCACCCAGCTCTATGGTCAATCATCTGCTGCATTCACAGCCACGCTGAACGGCAGTGTTATTGATCAGGCAGGCGGGGCTGTCAACGGCGCAAAGGTAACTCTTACGAGTCCCGAAATTGGGTTTTCGCGGACGTTTTCGACCGAAGACACTGGTCTGTACACTTTTACGTTCCTGCCTCCCGCTGTCTACATACTGGAAGTGGAGGCCCCGGGGTTCAAGCACTACAAGCAGGAGGGAATCACCTTAGCTGCTGGTCAGACCGCCGGACAGCAGGTTACCTTGTCCGTCGGAGGGGTGACCGAACGAGTCGAAGTCACTTCACAAGCCCCGCTGGTCAACGTGGACAACGCCAATATTTCCGAGGACGTCTCTTCCAAGGTGACCGCAGACCTGCCCTTGAACTTCCGCAGCGTAATCAGCCTGGCGTTGATCAATTCCTCGGTCAACAACGCCGCTGAAGAGCAGGTTGTGGGATCTCCCGGCTTAGCTCAAACCGCGGATCAGGACATTTCGTTCCTGAATTTCGGCGGCACGTTCTTTGACACCGCGGAATACCTGCTGGACGGAACTTGGGATACGCGCGCTGATTGGGGTGGTGTGATTTACGTTCCTTCGGTGGACGACGTGCAAGAACTCAAGATTCAGACCAATGCCTTCACTGCGCAGTACGGGTGGAGCAGCGGCAACGTAGTCAACATGGTGACCAAGTCGGGTTCCAACGAGTTCCACGGCGATGCCTACGATTTTTACGCCAACAGTAATGTGGATGCCCGATACTTCTTCAACAATGGACCTCAACCAGCGTTTCATCGCAATCAATTTGGCGGCACGATTGGCGGTCCAATCATCAAGAACAAACTCTTCTTCTTTGCCTACTATGAAGGTCTGAGGCAGGCATCACCAGACACCACTGTATACACGTTGCCCACGGCCACGGAAAGGACCGGAAACTTTGGGGCTCTCTTGGGCGCTCAAGTCGGCACGGATTATGAGGGACGGCCTATTTACAGTGGGGAGATCTACAATCCGTTCAGCACCCGCCAAGTCGCGTGCGGGGGGACCGACCCGGTCACGGGGCTGACGGTCAGCAATTGCCCCACTGGCGCCACCGCCGAATACATTCGCGATCCCATCCCTGGCAATACGCTTCCGACAGCAATGATGGACACCATCACTTCCGCTATTGCCTCGGGTAGCTATTGGCCGAGCCCCACGAATTCGAACCTGGCGAATAATTTTGTGGGCACCGCCGCGGCCCCGGAGCATTCCAATGAATATTCGATCCGCGTGGACTACAACTTGGACGACAATAACCGGATCTACGGACGCTGGTCGCAGAAATACCAGACGAAAACAAACACCCCCGACTTCTTCGGATCTTCCGATCCGGCAGGCCCGGGGCTGCTGAATCCGAACAACCGCTACAGCTCTAACCTCGGCCTCAACCATATTTTCGATCCGACCTTTACCATGAACTTCAACTTCGGAGTGAATCGCCACGTCGAGGGAGGCATTGGACAAGGGTTCGGATACAAAGCCTCGCAGCTTGGGCTTCCTTCCTTCATCGACGGCATTGCCCCGGCATTTCCTCAGATTACCGAGCAAGGTTACCAAGGCCTGGGTGCCGTTGGCGGGAACAACGATTACATCACCCCGCAAACATTGTGGACCACTTCCGTTGATTTCACGAAAACCAGGGGTAAGCACGAATTCGCCTTTGGTTTTACGGATGTTTGGCTTCGCATTGATGGCGGGCACTACGGCGAGACCACCCTCAATTTCGACACCGCTTCCACGGCTGGGCCAGATCCGAATAACCCAACTGCGAATACCGGAAACGGGTTCGCTTCCTACCTGCTCGGAGTGGGAACCGGTTCGCAGACCATGTTCCAGGCTTTCCAGGCGACCGATAAGCACTTCCTCGGTTGGTATCTGCAGGATAGTTACAAAGCGACACGCCGCGTCACCTTCAACCTGGGCTTGCGCTATGAAATCCAAACCGCGCCAACCGAACGGCACAACGCCCAGAATTATTTTAGCTTCACTGCCGAGAACCCCATCAGCGCCGCAGTTGGTGCCTCTTACCCGGGCGAAGTAATTTTCAACTCGCCAAACAACTCCGGCCTCTACAAGACTCTGTACAACAATATCGCTCCGCGCATCTCCGTGGCTATTCAAGCAGCCAACAAGCTGGTGGTCCGTGGCGGCTACGGGATCTTTTACGTGCCGAACTACTACGGCCAAGGCCCCAACGACGGATTTTCCCAACCGACAACTTGGATCACAAGTCTCAACAACGGCTTAAATCCCGCTTCCACTCTGAGCGGAAACGCGAATGTGAATTGTGAAGCTCAGATTGGCGTGTTTGCGCCCTGTGGCACTGCATTCCCCACTGGCGAACGGCTTCCCACGGGCAATGCCGCGGGAGGACTGCAAGACGTTGGCTTTGGGGTGAGCGCGGCTAACTACAACAGAAACACTCCTTATGTGCAGCAGTGGATGGCTGGCATCGAGTACAGTTTCACCCCCAACGATCTCCTGGACATCCGCTATGTCGGGAATCACGGCACAGACGTGCTTGCCACTGGTGAGCAATGGAACGAGATGTCGGCGGGAAATTTGGCGCTGGGCAATGCGCTCTACAATGCCGTACCCAACCCCTTCTATGGCAAGATAACGTCGAGTAGCTGTGGTCTCAACAACCCGACGATTAGCTTGGAGCAGACTCTGCTGCCGTTCCCCGAATACTGTAGCGTGTACGAGGGCGAGCCCGCTGTCGGAACCACGTCCTACAACGCACTCGAGGTCACCTTTAAACACCGCTGGCACTCTGGCCTGGACCTCAACCTTTCCTACACTTATTCGAAGTTCATGGATGACGTGCAAGGAAATTCCGGTTGGGCCTTCCCGGGCAGCGGCACTAATAACCTCAATGCGTACAACTTGGCTGCTGACTATTCGGTCGACGTGAGTAACATTCCGCACAGATTCGTGGCCTCCTACGTTTACGAGTTGCCTGTCGGCAAAGGGAAGCGCTATGGGGCGAACTGGAACAAGGGCGTGGACGCGGTTCTGGGTGGCTGGGCGTGGTCCGGCATCCTCACGGCAGAGTCAGGACTGCCCATATCCATTCAACCAGCGGTGAACAACGTTGGTTTTGGTTTCAACCAGCGCCCCAATGTGGTGGCGGGAGTGAACCCGATACCGGCAAACCAATCGATCAACGACTGGCTTAATCCTGCGGCTTTCTCGCAGCCGGCCGCCTTCACATTCGGAGACGCTCCACGGTTCTTCTCGAATATCCATGGGCCCAAGTACTTCGATTGGGACATGGGCGTACAAAAATGGTGGAATATTCGAGAGTCCATGCGCGTCCAATTCCGCTTCGAGATGTTCAACGCTCTCAACCATCCGGACTTCTTCCAACCGGACACCAATCTGGGCGACGGTCCCAGATTCGGAACGATAACCTCAGCCTATCAGGCGCGAACTGTACAATTCGCTGGCAAATTCTACTTCTAGCCTGGTGCAGGCTAGAGGTTCCCCCAACCCCGGGGAGCGAATGTTTGGCAGGCCATAAGGATCAAGCCGAAGAAGGACGGCAGCCTGCCAGGCATTCGCGCCCACTCTCTCCCGCACATGAATTCCAACGGAGAGCAGAGATAGCCTGCCTCACCGGCCTCAGAGTTTGGAACGCGTGAACACTCAGTCTCTCAGATGGGTTGCCCAGCAGAGAAGTGTGTGCTGGTGGTCTGAGCGAGGTAGCCGGAGTGCCGGATCAGTCGTGCTGCGGCGGTGCACCAGGACACGAAAATGAACACTCGGAAATCAGTCCATGCGGAGTTTTGTCGTAGTGCGCTCCTTCTGCTCGCGCTCAGCTTGGCCCCGCAGGTGAGCCCCATCGGGCGCTCCTGCGGCGCGGAAAGACCCAGCAGTGCGAGCAGCTCGTCCGCGCTAGAAAATGCAGCCCCCGTTAAGGCCTTACCCAACGGAATGGAAGTCCGTAGCGGCAAGATGGTCCTGCAAGTCGTTGCCCTGCGCGATGACGTGCTCCGCGTGCGCCAGTCCGTGAACGGAGAGTTGCCGGAAGATGCCTCTTGGGCCGTTCCCCAAGCTATCCGCCAGCAGGCCAGCAACGTTATACCGGAAAGCACCGGCGGCACATTTGGTTTTCGCACCAGCCTTCTCCGCGTTCGCATCGATCCGATGTCCCTGCGTCTTTCCGTCTCGGATTTGGCGGGAAACATCTTGCAAGAGGACGCCGCCGGCTGGCCCCTGGAATCTCATGGCACCGCATTTCGCATTTACAAAAAGATGCCGCCCGACGAGCACTATTTCGGCTTGGGTGACAAGATCGGTCCACTCGATCGCCGCGGCCAATCATTCCGTCTCTGGAACACAGATGCTTTCCGATTTCAGGAATCCACCGATCCTCTTTACAAAAGCATTCCCTTCTTTATCACCATGCGCGCCGGCCGCTCCATGGGCTTTTTTCTGGACAACACCTGGTCCACCAGCTTTGATTTTGGCCGTGGCGAACGCAACCTCTATTCCTTTGGGGCGGAAAGCGGCCCCATCGATTACTACGTCTTCTACGGCCCCGACCCCAAGCAAGTCGTTCGCACCTACGCCTGGCTCACCGGTTTGCCACCGCTTCCTCCACTGTGGTCGCTGGGCTTTCAGCAGTCCCGTTTCAGTTATGAGCCGGAATCCCGGGTGCGGGAAATCGCCTCGCGTTTACGATCCGATAAGATTCCTGCCGACGTGCTCTATCTCGATATCGATTTCCAAAAGAACAATCGTCCGTTCACGGTGAACACGGATCGATTCCCAAATTTTGCGCAATTTCTCTCCGATCTGAAACACGAAAAGTTCCATGTCGTCGTTATCACCGATCTTCATATCGCCCGCGTACCCGATGCTGGTTACGCCCCCTATGACTCCGGAGTAGCCGGAGACCACTTTCTAAAAAACCTAGACGGCTCGACGTACGTTGGAACAGTTTGGCCCGGCCCCTCGGTATTTCCCGATTTCACGCAGCAAAAAACACGCATCTGGTGGGGTTCGCTTTATAAGGATTTTCTTTCCGACGGCGTCGCTGGCTTCTGGAATGACATGAACGAGCCCTCCGTTTTTCTCACTCCGAATCTCACCATGCCGGATGACGTCCAACACCGCATTGATGAACCTGGATTCCGGCCACGGACCGCCACTCATCTGGAAATTCATAATGTCTACGGCATGGAGAACTCCCGCGCCACCTACGAGGGTTTACTTAAGCTGAATCCCGATCTCCGGCCTTTCGTGCTAACGCGAGCCACTTACGCGGGCGGCCAGCGTTATGCCGTCACCTGGACCGGCGACAATACCAGCTCTTGGAATCATCTCCGCTTGACCACTCCCATGCTCTTGAATCTCAGCCTGAGCGGCTTTGGACTTTGTGGCGCTGATGTCGGCGGTTTTATCGGCACTCCCCGGCCCGAACTGCTCACCGAGTGGACCGAACTCGCCACCTTCCAGCCCATCGACCGCAACCATACCAACAAAGGCTCTGGCGACAAGGAAGTCTGGGTTCATGGTCCAGAACAAGAATCCATTCGTAGACGTTATATCGAAGAACGCTATCGGCTGTTGCCCTACATTTACAGCGCCGTCGAAGAGCTTTCCCGGACCGGTGTACCCGTTGTTCGCCCGCTCTTCCTCGAATTCCCCAATGCCACTGCGGATTCCCACCCACTCGATCTCGATGCTGGCAATGAATTTCTTTTTGGCCCTGATTTACTCCTAGCGCCTCCTCCGTTTCCCGAGCAGCCGGACAGCTACGAACTCAAGTTGCCGCCGGGCCTCTGGTACGAATACTGGACGGGCGGTAAAATCCAGCCCCCGGCCACGGACAAGAGGACCAGCTCAAACAGCCTCCTCATTCAGCCTAAACTCGATACTCTTCCCGTCTTCGTCCGGGAAGGTTCCATCCTGCCGATGCAGCCACTGACGCAAAGCACCGAAGAGACACCCCAAGGTCCATTAACTCTGCGCGTCTACCCCGGCAAAGACTGTCACGGTTCTCTTTATCTCGATGATGGCAAAACTCTCGCTTATTCCCGCGGCGACTTCCTGCGCGTCAATTTCTCCTGCGCCGTCACACCACAGGGCCTTTCTCTTCATATCGGAGAACACCAGGGTCCTTTCCAACCTTGGTGGAGCCTGATCCATGTGGTGGTTTACGGGTGGGACTCGGCCGCTGCCACGGTCAGTTTGAAAGGAAAACCGGGTGGCCTCGCCGTTTCGCTGGACAGCTCCAAACACACTCTGACCCTCGACCTCCCCGACGAGATTCATGGCAGCGACCTGGAAATTCGTAACTCAAACTGAGAAAATGCGAAGTTAGATTGCGATTCTCGTTGTACGTATAAACGTTGCGCCGTCCCTCGCCCGTCGCGCAAGGAAAGGATTTTGCTTTGCCGGGAGCGCTTAAGGCCAAGGCGGGTTTGCTTTCCCTGCTCTGCACGTTTGCCGTGCTCGCGCAAGAGACAAAGACCAATTCTGACGCTGTGTTCCGCGTGAGCTTCATGACCGGCGTCGATTTCGTCCTGCGCAACTCTCCCACGTCTCGGAAATATCTCATCGAGACCATGCCCGGCGGTGTCGCCCTCCTCGATTACAACAATGACGGCTTGATGGACGTCTTTGTCGTGAACGGTGGTCTTGTGCGTGACCCCATGCTTAGTCCTTACAGTTTTGATCGCCACGACCCCGCCTACTGGAATCGTCTCTATCGCCAGAATAAAGACGGCACGTTCACGGATGTCACGGAGCAGGCCGGCCTGGCAAACGCTGGCGACACCAACTACGGTATGGGCGTGGCCGTCGGCGATTACGACAACGACGGTTATCCCGACATTTACGTCACCAACTACGGGAAAAACATCCTCTATCACAACAATGGTGATGGAACATTTACCGACGTCACCGAAAAGGCTGGTGTCGCTGCCGGCGGCTGGTCCGTCTCTGCCGGCTTCTTCGACTACGACAACGATGGCAAGCTGGATCTATTTGTCACCCGCTACCTTGACTGGAGCGTCGAGAAAAACAAAACCTGTGGCTCCGAAAGGCCTACCTACTGCCCTCCGGGCGAGTTTCCTCCCGTCTCCAACATCCTGTACCACAACCGCGGCGACGGCACGTTTGAAGACGTCAGTGTTCCCTCCGGCATCGCCGCTCATAAGGGCCACGGTTTGGGAGTCGCTTTCGCCGACTACGACGGCGATGGCTACACCGATATCTTTGTCACCAACGATGTCACCAACCAATTCCTCTTTCACAACAACGGTAACGGCACTTTTACCGAAATAGCCTTGGATTCCGGCGCGGCCCTTACCGACGACGGCAAAATGCTTTCGGGCATGGGCGTTGCCTTTCAGGACTATGACAACGACGGCCTTCCCGACCTGATCGTCACACAACTTCCCCACCAGCCCTACGTCGTTTTCCATAACGACGGCAATGGTGCCTTCAGCCCTCAGGACATGGAGAGCGGTATCGCCGCCCTCTCCGGAAAATCCGGCGGTTGGGGTGTAGGGTTCGAGGATTTCGATAATGACGGCTGGAAGGATGTTTTCATTATGCAGGCTCATGTCTTCGATAATGTGGAGACGTATGATACTTCTCTGCGATATCGGGATACCCCATTGCTTGCGCTGAATCACAAAGGCCATTTTGTCCGAGCCAACTCTGGTTCCGATGTCCCCGTCGCGGGGCGCGGGGCCGCCTTCGGCGATATAAACAACGATGGCTGGATGGACGTGGTCACTACCTCGCTTGGCGACCGTCCTCGGTTGTTTCTGAATCGCGGCGGCAAATTGCACTGGCTGACCATCACCCTGCGTGGAAAGCGCAGCAATCGCGACGGCTTCGGCGCTCGCGTTCAAGTGAACGGCCAGGTCCGCTTCGCCACGGCTGCGGGAAGCTACCTCTCTTCCAACGACAAGCGCCTTCACTTTGGCTTGGGTTCCGCCCAAACTGCGGACATCGACATCAAGTGGCCATCCGGCATTCACCAGGTTTTGAAGGCTGTGAAAGCGGATCAGTTCATCCTCATCGAGGAATCGGTGCAGCCATGACTCAATGTTTACTCTGGGTGTGTTTGTTGCTTCAGCCTCAATCGACAGCGCCTGCCCTGCCACCGGAAGCCATCACTCTGTTGCAGTCTGGCATCCAGGCGGAAAATCTTCACGATCTTGACGGCGCTATCGATGCATTTCGCAAGGCCGCGGACTTGGCCCCTTCCTCCGACATCGTCTTTTTCCGATTGGGTGATGCCTACATGAAGAAGGGAGACTATGCCTCAGCAATTCCCCCTTTGAAGCATGCCGCCGAACTCAATCCGACTGCTCTTCCCGTTCATCAACTGCTCGGAATTGCGCTCCTCGCGACTGGCTATGCCGCCGAAGCGATTCCTCACCTGGATATGGTTCATGAATATGGCGCACTCGGCATCGCACAACTCCAAACGGGTCAACCTGCCGAGGCAGTGGCCAATCTGCAAACCGCCCTTTCCAAAAGGCCGGACGATCCCGACCTTCTTTTCTATCTCAGCCGTGCCGGAAGTTCACTTGCCTCACAATCTCTGGACAAATTGTTCTCCACCTCTCCCGATTCTCCGCGCGGACATCAGGCCAAAGGTCAAACCTATTTCGCGATGAAGATGTACCCCGAAGCCGCGAAAGAGTACCAGCAAGCCCTGGCTCTGCGGCCTGACTTGCCCGGCCTGCGCCTCGAGCTTGGCCAGGTTTATGCCGCTAACTCCGATTGGCCAACAGCGGAAGAGCAATTTCATTTAGAGGCCAAAGAGCAGCCGGGGAATGCTGAAGCCGCTTATCGCCTTGGGGAAGCGTTGTTGCAACAAGGCAAAATGAAAGAGGCCGCCGAGGAACTGCGACGCTCCGACATTTTGCGCCCGGATATGCCGGAAACGCTTTACTCGCTCGGCAAAGCACTCACGTCCAGCGATCCGAATGCTGCCGAGCACGCCTTCGCCCGCGTTATTGAGTTGGAAAAGGAAACTCCTCTTGCCGCGCAGGCCTATCTCGCTCTGGCTGGAGTTCACCGGAAATTAGGGAAGCCCCAACAAGCTGCTCACGATATGCAGGAGTTCCGCCGCATCCAGGCTCTGACCTCTCCTCCTTCCCCAACCGCCCAGTAGTTCCTGATTAGCCCGGTTGAGCAGGAGGAACTTACAGTGGGGCTAAAGCCCCAGCCTCCTAAAGAAAATTGCAAGGAGCTTCCGGGACAGCACACTGGGTTCGTGTTATGACTAGATGGGTGGCAGTAGAGAGGTGTACTACTTCTTTTCGATCTCAATGAGACCCCACTTGCCTCTATTGGACAGTGCAGTCAGAATCGCAGGGGTGTTCCGGCGGCCGCGGACTGAACCTGACAATCCAGAAAGTCGTACGATCTAAATAATAGTACGCTGCGCTCGACTACGCGTCGGATGGTGGGGAGTTGATCTAGCAGTTCCAGAACTTGCTCCGCTGAATTCTCTGCTCCTCCAACCATGCCAACTTTGGGTCAAGCGGTGTCTACGATACCGTACGACTGGACGACTTTGCCGCAGCTCGTGTCACTGCACACCACCGATTGGATCGACGCCCTCACCCAGAATCTTATCCATTCGCCGTTGTTCGTCTGCCAGCCATTCAAAAGCCTCGTCGGTAAGCAGACCAGCAATGAACGAATCAACGACCTGTTGCAGCGCAAGAACGAATAGACCGCGTGACGGGTTGTGGATTTCGTCAGCATTAGAGAGGGCGTTCTGGATTATTTTGGCAGTAGCGAGTATGTCGTCCGGGACCTGTTCAGTGCACGAAGGAGGCGACTTGCGGCAGATCTCATCGAACATGCGGTTGAGTAGGGCGGTGCGATACTCGTGAATCAAACGGATCTAATCTTCGTGGCTGAACATAGGCTTGGTGATCCGATCAGGCAGCAATGGGGAGGCTTGGGTCGAGCACTATGTTCACAATCGGAATTCGGGGGAGGATGTATTGCTGAGCAGTTCCATCTAGGGAGTTGCACAATAGTTGCACAACAGGCTCCAAACAGGGGTGTTTTGCACCAAAATACGGCAATTCACCCGAACATAAGTCTTTTGTTCCGAACACCAGGCTGTGAAACGGGGAAATTTTTTGCTAAACCGTTGTACGGGCTAAAACCTGTACCGGGGGTTCGAATCCCCCCCTCTCCGCCAGATTCCCCCTAACTCGATCCAGCGTCGAGACTTGCTCCAAGTGCGCCAGCATAATTTCAAATAGCTTTCCGTGGTATTCAAGATAAGGTGCTGGCCAACTGCTGGCCTGAGAGCGAGGAATCCGCGAGACGGCTGAACGCTGGCTGTTCGTCTAGCGCAGTTCGTGGTCGTTCAACTCCGTCGCCAAAGCTCAATTCTAGCTGCCGGCAGGGTTCTTTTGCTTGTCTTAGTTGTTCGATCCGTTTCTGCATCTTCTCCGCCGCTTCGAGCACAGTGCGATCAAACACCTTAATATAGCGTTCCTTGGTAACGTGCGGTCTCGAGTGGCGCAATATGCGTTGTACCACCTTGTCGGAAGCTCCCATGGCGTATAGGTTCGAGGCGAGGCCTCGACGGAACGCGTGCCACCCGTGCCACGGTAGATCGATGGCCTCAAGAGCCGGCCGAATCATCCGCCGCACGACTTTGTCGAGGCTGATAGGAAGCCCATCATTGGAGCGAAAAACGAAACCTAATTCTGGGTTACCCGCGGATCTTCGGTATGCGTCGAGGATTTCCGCCAAGGCAGGAATTATAGGCACGGAATCGCGGCTGGCGCGTGTCTTCGGAAGGCTGACCACCGATCTCCACATCGAACGGTTGATCCTTAATTCGGTGCCCGTGTAATCGGTCCACTCGAGTCCGCGGAGCTCCCCTCGGCGTAGCCCCGCGAAGGCCGCAGTCGCGATAAGACTTTTTGCGAGAAGCGGGAGGAGGTCGAGAATTTGGAGCACTTGGCCGAGATCGTAGGCGTGCGTCTCGCCCGGTTCTCTCGCATTCCAGGGAATCAAAACGCCATCGACGGGGTTTGCCCCATCGAAGGCTCCCTCATTTTTGGCGCAGGTGAAGATGGTGCTAAGCACTGACTTGATGTGTTGCAGAGTTGTCTTCGTTAGATCCTTCTCTTTGGCGACCGCTCGCAACATTCGACTCGCGTCCACGGTGCGGAATTCACGCAAGCGAAGTTCTCCGACGCGATCGCGGAGGTGATTGATCCAGATTTGACGATGCCCTGTGCTTGTGCTGGCTCGACGCTCCTCTTTGGTCCAAGGTAGGTAGAGCCCCTCGACGAAGGCGGTTAACGTTATTCTCGAATTCGTGCTGAGCCGATCTTGATTGACGGTTTGCATGAATGATGCCCGACACCGTTCAACCGCAAAAATGCTAGAGAAATCTTTGGAGCGCCCTAGATGCTTGGAGATGTGTTTAAGCTTGCTGGAGCCGTCCTCTTGTGGGACTCGTTGGCGATATCGGACATACCACGCGCCATGCTCCTCGTATAGATAGCCCTTTTGGTAACGGAAATATGCTTTCATGGCAGCTCCCATCTGTGGCCCAAGGCCGCATCCTAATGATTATTGGCAGCCACGGTGGACAGTCAGAAAAATAACCTAGCGGCTTGTTGAGATTGCAGCCGCGAGCAAGAACATGACATCGCGGCGTTATGCGCGCTGATCCGCTCTCACAAGGAGCATAGTTGCGGGACTCTTGTGTAGTTACAAAAATCCGAAGAATGCCACGTACAACGGTGTTTGAACCGTCGCGGCCTGACGAGGCGCCCGAAACTCGCGCGTTCGTGAAAGTTCAAGGCATTTGCGATGGTCTTGTAAAACGGTTGCATATCTCGTCTGAACGCTACCTTAATAAGATAGGGGTTTGGGCGTCGAGCGTCGGCGCAGAAGGTTTAGTAGCTTCAACGGTCTAGGGAACCGTTGACCTAATAGATCTGCGGTCGTCCGGCGCGCCGCACGGAAGTAGCCACACCAGTCAATAGAAGCGCGTTTGTCGGTACTAACCCGACCGGAGAGCTGATAACTTCCGGGTTGCTCGTAACCCAGGAGAAATCCAGAAACAGTCCTGGACTGTTTAGCAAACTAGCGTGGAGCGGCTGGCTTTGCAGGTTGCCACAATTCGATCGGATTTCCCTCAGGGTCATGCACGCGGGCAAACCGGCCGGTGGGATCGGGCGGGTAAATCTTGATCTCGATTCCTGCGGCCCGTAGCTGTGCCGCCATTTTGTCGAGATCCCGGACTCGAAAGTTCAGCATCCAGACCTTTTGGGCATCCCCGAAATATTTGCTCGTCTCAGGAAAAGGCGCGAAAGCGGTGGGGCCTGCCTCTTGCTCCCAAACGGGATCCCCTTCGCTCGATGGTATGAGCGAGATTCCCAGGTGCTGCTGGTACCAACTCCCCAACGCTTTCGGATCTTTGGCTCGGAAGAAGAATCCTCCGATTCCCGTCACTTTTTCCATTTCCATTCCTCCAGCGATCCCATCGCGAACAGCGGCCCCCGCAGGGGAAGGAGAGAGCTTTGGCGAGACGGCTGTCTGCGCCGCTAAGCCGAGTTGCTTTCCGCTCAAGATGAAGCTTGACCCGAAAGCAAATGACAGAGTTCGAAGCAGTTGGCGTCTTTGAAAATACATCCCATCCTCCTTCCGAAAGGAGCGCGAATCGGTATACGATACCTGCGCAAACGGGGTTATGGGAAGCGTAAAAATGAGGCTCCGGGCGAGTTGTCGGCCAACCGGAAGTTGGCCGGAAACGGCGTTCGACAAGACCTTGCTTCCTCGAACGGGACGTGTGGACCGCTCGGCAGTATCGCAGCCAAAAGTACGCGCCTCAACAGGAAGAACATCTTCCGGATAGCCCGTGAACCCCCAATCCCGGACTTGAGCGCTGTCGCCTAATTTCGCCAACAACCTGAGGACTACGCCAAACGTTCAAAATGTGGGGATTGAATACCAAGTGCCTCTGCGTCGGGCGCATGAGTTGCTGGAGGAGTTGTACAGCTGAGACGAGGGCTTACTGCAAGCGTCCCGGGACAGGGACGGTTCCTTTCTCTTTCCACTGGAGCAGTTCGGCAAATCCCCGCTCAACCTCTTCGGGAGTGATGTTGCAGTGGCCGTCGTGCTCAACATACTGCACCACGAACAAGTCTCCGGCACCTGCGGTCCGAGCCAGTTGAGCGTACGTGCTGGGAACTGCGGGAGACACCAGAGGATCGTACGTCGTATGAATCGCCAACATGGGCCGGGTCAGGTGTCCTGTGGGGGTGTAGTACCGCTGGATATAACTCAACGCGCCGGGATCTGCCGCATAGCGTTTTACGCGTTCGTTCACGGCATTGTCGTCGGTCGTTCCCGTATAGATGGTGTTGCGGTTATCGAAGGGATTACCGCCCGCCCGCTGTTCCAGATCCTTCAACACCCACGTCGCGAACAACAGCAGGCTCGTGAGGTCCTTGTCGTTGTGGAGTCCCACAAAATTGCGAAGAACCGATGCCGCCGGCGGATTGGCTTCCAATGAAGCGGATACCTTCTTCTCCAGTTCTTCCGACGTTTCGAAGCTGACAGGAATCTTGGCTGGATCCGGAAGGACTCCGGGAAAGTAGTAATCGAAAAGAACTCGCAGATCGAATCGGCGGCCGATCCGCGACAACGTATCCGTAACCGCTCCACAGAGGTCGAGCGCGCCAGCGTAGGGACCAGGCGACTGCTCGATTGTCATCATGGTGAGCTCGCCCCCCATCGAATGGCCGGCCACATAAGTCTCTGAAGGGCTCCCGTAATGCTCGATAAAATACTTCCGCAGTCCCTCTGTTTCCGGGATGGCTTGCTCCAGGGCCATGCCTCCTTGCGAGTATCCGGACTGGATCACCGCATACCCGGCTTTGGTGAAGACCGCGAGCGTGGGATCGAGCGGTTTGGTCTGATCGAAAACTCGGCCATGGTTCTCGGTGCGGTAGCCGTGATAGTAAACGACCAGGCCGTGATTCCAATTGTCCGGGACGTCAATGCGGAATTCAGCGCCTTGGAGTTTGCCGAATTCCGTCTTGGCATGAGCGGTCGTGAGCACCAATAGAAGTAGAAAGAGGAGCAAGCCGAGTTTCTTCATGGAAATGGTCCATCCTGCTGAGGAGGCGAGTCGTGACCATAAACAACACCCATGCCGCCCCCGCCGAATTTTTCGACGATGCGGTAGTGCGAGATGGTTTGCCCGATCACTGGCGCGAATTTTATGTCTGCAAAACAGGCAAGTCAATGAAAGCCTTGGAGTTGACATCACCTCGATAGGATGCCGTTGAAAAACCGCCAGAGCACTAACAGCCTCAGAATCGGCCAGTCACATCGCCAACGGTTGGCAACCCGGAAGTTGGCCAGAAACGGCGTTGGAGGAGATGAATGGAGATCTCCTCTAGCCGGACTTCGGCCCAGAATCTCTTCTGAGCGCGCTGTGATCTGGGAAAAACATCCAGGATGCACTAATTCTGAGCTTTGCCGAGGAC